>ERZ1026880.1117-NODE-1117-length-11927-cov-6.389741_pt1 | contig 11927 bp, 14 predicted proteins | sample MGYA00380170_ERZ1026880 | MGnify/ENA primary metagenome ERZ1026880 (study PRJEB33269, sample SAMEA4719806) | human gut metagenome | biome: human-associated habitat; feature: organic feature; material: feces | place: Cameroon | collected 2013-10 ...
AGGAGAAAGTTATGAAAACAATTTGGGACAAATATGCAGAGGTTTTGGTTGATTATTCAACTAATGTGCAAAAAGGAGATTTGGTTCAAATCAGAGCTACAAGTATTTATGCAAAAGACTTGGTAAAAGCGGTTTATAAACGTGTAATTCAAAAAGGTGCGAACCCGATTTTGCGTACTTCCTTTGAAGATTTTTCAGATATTTTTATTAAATACGCTTCTGATGAGCAACTTGATTATATTGATCCGATGATAAAATTGGAGTATGAAACTGTAAATAAATTCATTTCAATCGGGGCTCCGATGAATACTAAAAATATGGCTCGTGCAGATTTAGACAAACTTGCAAGACGTTCAAAAGCATCACAGGGCTTGTCCAAAACACTTATGGACAGAACTGCAAAAGGAGATGCAAGCTGGGTTATTGCAGATGTTCCGACTCACGCACTTGCACAAGAAGCCAAAATGTCATTTGATGAGTATGCTGAATTTTTGTTCAAATCTTGCTATCTTGACTTAGATGATCCGGTTGCAAAATTGAGAGAATTAGACGAAAAACAAACTAAATGGGCAAATTATTTGAACGGTGTAAAAAAAGTTCGCATAGTCGGCGATAGAACAGATATTACATTTGGCGTTGAGGGAAGAAAATGGATAAGCTGTTCCGGTGTAAATAACTACCCTGATGGTGAAGTTTTCACATCTCCTGTGGAAGATGATGTAAATGGCGAAATTTATTTTGATTTTCCGCAAAATTACCGTGGAAATTCCGCAACGGGTGTTCATTTGTGGATTGAAAACGGAAAAATCGTGAAATTTGAGGCTGAAACAGGTAGAGATTATTTGGAAGCTATGTTCAATATGGACGAAGGCTCAAAGGGTATTGGCGAAATTGCAATCGGCACGAATGATGAAATTCAAGAGGTTACGGGAAATATTCTTTTTGATGAAAAAATCGGAGGTTCAATCCACATGGCAGTCGGTGCATCTTACCCTGAAACAGGTGGAAAAAACGTATCAGGACTTCATTGGGACATGATTAAGAATATGAAACCTAAGGCTGACGGCACTTGTGGTGGAAAAATTTATGCCGATGACAAACTAATTTATGAAAATGGCAAATTTATTATCTAAGATTTTTGTGTTATACTCCTATGGTATCATTCAGATACCATAGGAGATTTTTTATGGATTTAAAAGAATTGCCAAAGTGCCCGATTGAAACGACTTTGAAATTAATCGGTGAAAAGTGGCGAATACTTATAATAAGAGATTTATTAAGTGGAACAAAGCGTTTTGGGGAGCTTAAAAAAGCTTGTAGCGGAATTACTCAAAAAGTATTGACTCATAATTTGAGAAAAATGGAAGATGATGGGCTTGTTAAGAGAGAAGTTTTTGCGGAAGTTCCTCCACGAGTCGAATATACATTGACAGATGTCGGATACAGCTTGGCACCGGTTTTAGAATCAATGGCGAGTTGGGGAACAGACTATAAAACATTTTTAAAACTTTTGCAAAAACGAGGGTAATGGGTTGGATATTTTTGCCAAAAGATTTTGAAAAGCAATAAAATTTATCCCCTCGCTATTCGCTTGGGGAAATTTTCTAAGCTTTCAGAATGACGACTGATGGCTTCTGTTTCGGACTTATCGTCTTATCGTCCTATTGTCTTTTTTTAGTGTAATAAGGCGGGGTATACACCCCGCCAACATGAATTGCTTTTTAGTATCCTAGTATTATCTATTCCAACGACTCATGACCGCTTTTGTGTGATTTCAAAAGCACACCACGTTTTGATGTTTGAATAAATTCAATCATTTTTTCAATATATTCGTTCATTGGAATTTCAGCCTTAATTTTTTCAATAGCCTGAGTTGTGTTATATTCTTCTGAAATCAACAACTTGAACGCTTCATTTGTAGCAGTTCTGACTTCTTGCGAAACTCCACGACGTTTCATTGCAATTACGTTTAGTCCACGTGGAACAGGTGGACGACCTTCGCCTTTTGAGAATGGCAAAATATCTTGGCGAGATGCTGAAAAACCACTAATAATCGCCATATCACCAATTCTGATGTTTTGGTGGAATACGCTCATTCCGCCAACAAATGCGCCAAATCCAACGTGAACGTGACCGCCAAGAGTTACAAGGTTAGCCAAAATAACTTCGTCAGCCAAAACACAGTTGTGAGCAACGTGTGAACCAACCATTAATAAACATTTTTTCCCGATTCTTGTTGTAAAATCTCCGCAAGCGGCAGCTCTGTGAATAGTTACGTTTTCTTTAATAATTGTGCCGTCACCGATTACAACCTTTGTTTCTTCCCCTTTGTAGCCCAAATCTTGCGGTTCAGAACCTATTGTTGCAAATGGAGAAATTGTACAGTCATCACCGATTTCTGCAAATTCAATATGAGCGTTTGAAATTACTCTTGTTCTGTGTCCGATTGTAACGTTTTCGCCGATAACAACGTAAGGTCCGATGATTGCATCATCGGCAATCTTTGCTGTTGGGTGAATAATTGCGGTTTTATCTATCATTTTTTTACCTTTTTACCCTTTCTTCTAACTATAACTATAAGTACAATTATAGTACAAACCTTGAAAGAGTACAAAATTTTTATATTATTTTAATATGAATATGTGCTTGGTTTAAAAAAAAATAGTTACGCTTAGCTGCTTCGCTTCCTAGCTTCCTAGCTGCTTTATCATTTTTCATTCAAATGAATGGTTTTTAATAATAAAATTATGTTTATAATCCAAATGGAGGTTATGAATATGATTATGACAAACATCGAAACTGTTCCCGGAATGACGATTATTGCGCAATATGGGTTGGTTACAGGAAGTACTGTTCGAGCTAAAAACGCAATTAAGGATTTTGGGGCAGGGCTGAAAAATATGGTTGGTGGTGAGTTAAAGAGTTACACCGAATTATTAGTTGAAGCTCGCAAAGAAGCTATTCAGAGAATGCAGGCTCAAGCTGCAAGATTGGGAGCTAATGCTATTGTTAATGTTCGTTTTGCAACTTCATCGGTAACAGTTGGTGCTGCCGAAGTTTACGCTTATGGTACAGCTGTTAGAGTTCAACCAAAGGAATAGTTTATGGGTGATATATTACTACTACTTGTTATTTTGTTTTTTACATTTATAACAGGTTCGATTATTGAGAAAAGACATTTTAAAAAAATCCAACAACGTGAAATTGCTCTTTTCCGCAAACCTTGTATAACCTTTGGTTCTAAGGGGTGGAGCATTAATAAAAAAATTAAAAGAGTCGAACTTGTAACAGGTGAATGCGTTATAAGTGGCGACTATTTTAAAAGTTTTACGGCGGGTTTGAAGAATATTTTTGGCGGAAGATTAACATCGTTAGAATCAGTAATCGACAGAGGCAGGCGTGAAGCAATTTTGAGAATGCGTGAAAAAGCGAAATTCGCAAATTGCATCGTGAATACTCGTATTGAATCTGTTATGCTTAATAATATTTATAATGCACAAGAATCAGTTCCGCAATGTGCAATTATAGCCTATGGAACAGCGATAACTTATGAAAAATAGTGATTTAGAACAAAGATATAGAGAAATTGTTGAAGACAACGTTAACGTTGGAAAAACTAACGATGGTACTGAATTTTTAATTCTAATTACAGGTATCATCGCAATATTTTTTGTGATTTATTTGTTTGCCGATTCAATTTCAAATTTAATCATAGATAAACTTCCCGATAAAACGATTACACAAATCGAAAGAACTATTCAAAGTAAAAGCAAATTCAAAAATTCTAAAAATCCTGAAACAGAAGCCCAGCTTGAAAAATTAGAAACTCTTAAACAGAGAATTATTGCACAAGACAAAAATTTACAAAACAAATCAAGTTTTCCAATCTCAATTGAGCCGATGAAAGAAGTCAATGCGTTTATCGCAATTGACGGGTCTATTCATTTTACGGAAGGTCTTATGAAAAAAATTGATGATGATGAAATTTTAACATTTGTATTGGCTCATGAACTTGGACATTATGTCCACAGAGATTGCTTGAAACACGTAAGCAGACAAATTATTGTCGGATTAATAACATCTGTATTCTCCAATAATCAAAACAATGTGGGAGCCGCAATAACAGGAATTTCTGAAATGAATGCATTAACGTATTCTCGTGCTCAAGAAAAAAGAGCCGATGAATATGCTAATCAAATGCTTTTTAAAATTTATGGTCGCAATACAGCCGCAATAGAATTCTTTAAATATCTGGAAAAAGAAGAAAAAGACCCAGAGTTTATGCAATATTTTTCAACACACCCTTCAACTCAGCAAAGATTAAAATTTGCAGAAAATATGCGTCCGTAAAAATAATTTAAAAACTTTTTCAAAATTATTTCAAAAAATAACTCGTATTTTTCAAGGGAAATTCTGATTTATAAGAAAGGGAGTTTTCTCATATTTTTGTAGGATTAAAACCTTAAAAAAATACGTTAAAATGAATGTGGGTTAAAAAGTGTTTTGAGGAGTGAGTTATGAAAAATGATACGGATTTATATTTTCCGCAAACAGATGGAGAAATTTCTTCATCTATTACGCAAAGCTGGACAGAGCAAGCGATTGAGTGCTATTCTATTAAATGTGATTGTAGTCAATGCTCTTTGCGAAACGGGCATTATTCTTTTAAATGTCAAATGCCAAAAGTTATTGATATTTTAATAAATGTTTCAGGACAACCTCGTTTAGCGTAATTTTGTTGTATAATATTTTCGATGAAAAAGATTGTAGTTTTATTTGTAGTATTTATAATTACATTATTACCCGCAAATGCAGATATAGTCAAAATTTCTGCAACAGATGCAGTTGGTCTTGCACTTTCGCACAACCTTGAATTACAAGCTAAAAGAAAAGAAATCGGAATTTTAGAGCAAGAAATTAAAATGACAAACGCTTTAAAAAATCCGCAAATCCAATCTACAACATTAATCGGGGCAATCGGGCGTTCTAATGCGAGCCAAGCAGGACTTGCAATACCTATCGAAATTTCTAAACGTGGAGTTCGCAAAAAAGCTGCAATCGCAAATTTACACCTTTTGCAAGATAAAATTCGTCAAGAAGAACTTAATCTTAAACTGGAAGTTATGAGTGCTTATTTTGACGTTGTTTATATGAAGTCGGTTGTACAGATTTTACAACAACGAGAACAGCTTTATAATAAAATGAAACAAGTTGCTGAGGCGAAACCTAAAAATTCTCCTAATTATGAAGTTGAAAAGCTTCAATCAGATATTAAACACAAAAAACAGTTGATTTCTTTGAATAAAGCTAAGGCGAATTTACTTACTGCACAATTTCAATTTAACAAAGTTTTAAATCTTAAAGACCTCAATACGATGTACGATACAAGGGAAAGTTCATTATTTCAGGACCACATTTCTCTTTTGGATATTCAGTTGCCGGAATATGCTACGATTGAAGAAGTTGCGATGAAATACAGTTATTCTATAAAAATAGCATACGATGATATTGAAAAATCTGAACAAGAGCTTGCTGTTGCAAAGCATAAAGTTATTCCTGATGCTACTGTTATCGGTGGGTATGCTTTTTCTGGTGACGGAAGATACGGCGGAGCTTATGTTGGCGGAGCGTTGGATATTCCGGTTTTATACACATACAGACCGGAGATTAAGCGTGCTAAAATTGTTTTGGAAAAAGCCAAAATCGATAGAGTTTCGTTTGAAAATAAATTGAAATTTGCGTTAAAAGAAGATTACAACAACTTTAAATATGCAAAAGAAAATATGGGATATTACGCTGCTATTTTAAAAGAATCGGATAATATTTTAAAAATGTCAGAACAACGTTATACCGACGGGAAGACGTCTTTGTTGAATTTATTTATTATAGAAAATTCGCACCAAGAAATTTTGAACGAATACATAAGTGATATGCAGGTTTATTATGATGCATACTTAGATTTGATGCACAATATGGGGCATGATATCTTGCTTGATGAAAACTTATTAGACGATTTATAGAAAATTTTAAGTAGAAATTTTTCGCAAAACTTGCTTAATTTCACTTTTATCTCTTAATGTGCTATAATTTTGTTATGGCAAATTTATTTACAGAACTCGAAAATCAAAACAAGCAAATTCCATTAGCAGAACTTTTACGCCCAAAAACTCTTGAAGATTTTTTAGGACAAAGTAATGTTATTTCGCCAAACAGCCCTATTCTTAATCTTTTAAAGACAAACAGGCTTTTTTCAATGATTTTTTGGGGAACTCCCGGGTGTGGAAAAACAACTCTCGCAAGACTTATTGCCACAAAGACTAACGCTAATTTTATAGAAATTTCGGCGGTAACATCAGGGGTAAAAGATATTAAAGACGCTGTCGAAAACGCAAAATCAGCTCTTCGAACAGGCGTAAAAACAATTTTATTCATAGACGAAATTCACAGATATTCAAAAACTCAACAAGATGCTCTTTTGCCACATCTTGAAAACGGAACAGTATTCTTGATAGGATCAACAACAGAAAACCCTTCATTTCAAGTTGTTCCGGCTCTTTTATCAAGAGTTCAAGTTGTTAGACTAAACCCGATTAACGACGAAAGCATGGACAAAATCATAAAAAAGGGGTTTGCATACTTGGCAAAAAATTATTTGCCTATGGATTGTGAAACCGGTGCAATCGATTTTATCATCAACCTTGCAAGAGGGGACGCAAGATATGCCTTGAATGTTGTAGAAAACGCTTATTTTGCAAGTGATTTGAAAGACAATCGACGCAATTTGACAGTAAAAATTATTGAAGAAATTTGCCAAAAACGTAACACAAGATATTCGCAACAAGAGCACTATGACTGCGCTTCGGCTTTCCAAAAAAGTTTAAGAGGCTCTGATCCTGACGCCGCAATTTATTATCTTGCAAAAATGATTGCTGCCGGAGAAGATCCAAGATTTATTGCAAGACGACTCATAACTTGCTCGGCGGAAGATGTTGGAAACGCCGACCCAAATGCCCTTAATGTGGCTTTGAACGCCTATAAAGCTGTCGAACTTTTGGGGCTTCCTGAGGGGAGAATTCCACTTGCACAGGCAGTAATTTATGTTGCAAGGGCGCCAAAATCAAATGAAACAATTATGGCGATTGACGAAGCAATGCAAGATATCGCATCAGGTAAAGATTTTCCACCTCCGATGCATCTTAGAGATGCTCATTACAAAGATGCTAAAAATTATGGTTTTGGCGTCGGTTACGTATATTCTCACGCTGCACCCGAGCTGGAACAACAATTTTTACCGGACGAACTTGTTGGAAAAAAATACACAAGATAATCTTTTTTAATAGCCTTTTGGAGAATATAGATTTTTTCGGATTTTGAAATAATTAAATTCGAAGGAGCTTTATATGGCAATAAAATTATTAGTTTTTGATTACCGAGATAATGAGAAAGATTTTTTCAGATCGCATGAACTGGAAAACTTTGATATAACATTTTTTAAGGAAAGTTTAAATGAAGAAAGCGTTAAAAATCTAAGTGAAGATGTATTAAACAGCACTGCTGTTATTAGTGTTTTTGTTCATTCCGAAGTCACCGAGAATGTTATAAACTCATTTAAAAATCTGAGAATTATTTCGACTCGTTCGACAGGAATTGACCATATCAACAAAATTGCAGCTGAGGCTAAAAACATTGCAATTGTTAATGTTGAGGGCTATGGTTCTCGCTCTGTTGCTCAATATACAATTTGTTTAATACTTGCACTTGTTCGCCATATAATTCCGGCATTTGAATATATAAAATCAAACATACAAGCCTGCAAAAGCTTTGTAGGACGTGATATTTCAAGGTTTACCCTCGGAGTAATCGGAACCGGAAGTATTGGAACAGCAGTTTGCAAACTAGCCGTTTCCATGGGAATGAAAGTTTTTGCCTATGATATAGTCGGGCGAAAAGATTTAATCGACAAATATGGAGTGCAATATGTCGATTTTGACACTCTTTTGAAAGAATCTGACATAATAAGTATTCATATTCCTTACACGGGTGAAAACAAGAATATGTTTGGGTTTGAGGAATTTAGTATAATGAAAAATACGTCATACTTGATAAATACATCTCGTGGGGAAATTGTAAATATCAAAGATTTGCACTATGCCATTACAAAAGGGGCAATTAAAGGTGCAGCGTTGGACGTTGTTACTTGCGAAGCATACAGTTTTAAAAAATGTTCTAATAAAGATCATGTACTTTATGCAGATTTTGATTGCATTGAAGAGGCTCGACTTGTTGAAGAATTGAGCCACAATCCGGAAGTAATCATAACTCCACACATAGCCTATGAAACCCAAGATGCAATTGATTATATTTTAGAGGTTACATTTATTGCGATTTCTGACATTATAAAAGGTGGGAATAATTACAAAGCAAATTAAAAAACAACTCATCAGAAATGATGAGTTGCCTTTTGTAGTATTTGCAAATTTCGACAAATTAGTCAAAAACGTAATCGATAATTGCTGCTTCTCTTGCACGTTTAATTGCTGCTGCAATCATTCTTTGGTGCTTAGCACAGTTACCTGTAATGCGGCGAGGAATAATTTTTCCTGCTTCTGTCAAGTATCTTCTTAATTTTGCAGCATCTTTGTAATCGATTGCTTCAACTTTGTCTGCGCAAAGAGAACAATTTTTACGTTTCTTTTTGTCATCGTTGTTTTGTCTTGCCATTTTTCTAATCAGCCTTTCTAGCCATTTATTTTGTTTACTACATGTTTCTTTTTTGAAGTTACTAAGTTACTAAGACTCTAAGGCACTAAGTTCGTTACAGTTAAGTTATTTTGCAAAATAGCTGCTATTTACAAAAAACAACTTTTGAAATGCCCTAGTGCCTTAGTATCTTAGTGCCCTAGTATCTTTCCTAGAACGGAATTTCGTCTTCGTTAATCAATTCATTTGACATGTCGTCTGATTCAAATTTAACGATTTCTTCTGTTCCGTATTTTTCGTTTGATGATGCCGATGAACCTGAACCTTCGCCCATTCTTTCGATTACGTTAGCGTCGATTTCATAAATTCTTCTTTCAGCTCCATCATCAGTTTTTACAGTGGCAATTTGAAGTCTGCCTTCAACCAAAACCTTGTCGCCTTTTGATAAAGATGACACGATTTCGTCTTGAGCTTGTCTTCTTGATAGTATTCTAACAAGAATTTCTTCTTTCTCGCCAATATTTAGAACAAAACCTGACACCGCAATATTGTTTTGAGTAAAACGTTTTTCCGGTGCTCTGTATACTGTTCCTGTTACTACTGCTTTTGAAAATGCCATATTTTCTTCTTTCTTTTTTAATTGTTGGAGCAGAACCCCAACCTACGACTATGCACTAACTTTTGAAGATTCCATGAACATAGTTCTCAAAATGTTGTCGTTCAATCTCAATTGACGTCTGAATTCAGCAACTTTTTCAGCAGGAAGAGATAATTCAGTAGTTACAAAGAAACCATCTCTGAAATTAGCGATATCATAAGCCAATTTTTTTCTGCCTGATTTGTCAGTAGATTCAACTTTTCCGCCGAAATCTGCAACAAGTTTACCCAAAGATTCAACAGCTTTGTCAACTTCTTCTGCGTCCAAGTTTGGTTTGAATATAGTCAATAATTCGTAAGTTTTCATAATTTTTTCTCCTTTATTCTAGTGTATAAACCTATAATATCATGGAAATACGAGATTTTACAACATGTATTCTGCAAAAAAACTGTAATTTGCAGAACCGATTAAGAAAATATCTTTTTCCGTATCGTCTTTTGAGCCTTGCCATTCAACGAAAACAGGGCCTCCGAGCAAGTTTACCTTAACCTTATTTTCTGTTAAGTTATTTAAAACGCAAGCTACAACACTGGCACAAGCACCCGTTCCGCAAGCCAAAGTTATGCCGCAACCACGTTCATAAACTCGCATATCGATTTCCATATTTGATTTAACTTTTACAAATTCTGTGTTTGTTTTTTCAGGGAAAAACTCGTGTTTTTCAATAGTTGGGCCATATTTTTTTGCCAACTCCATCGGATCGTCGTCCGTAATAATTACACAGTGCGGATTTCCCATAGAAACAGGGGTAATTTCAAATTCTCTATCAAGGGCAACAAGTTTTTTTTCTCCGTTTTCACTCCAAAACGGGATTTTTTTGTCCTCTAAAATCGGTTTGCCCATATTTACTTTCACCAAGCCGTTTTCCAAAAGCTCCGGTTTGATTAGTCCGGCAAGGGTTTGCACACTGAAAGATTTTTTATCAACAAGTTTGTTGTCATAAACATATTTTGCAAAACATCTCATACCGTTTCCGCACATTTGCGCGGTTGAACCGTCTGAATTATAAAAATACCAAGCGATATCGGCTTCTTTGTTTTCAGGTGACAAATTTGGTATAATCATACCGTCAGCACCGACGCCAAAGTTTCTGTCGCAAACCTTTTTTGCAAGTTCACTCATTTTCAAGCCTGTCTTTTCAAATTCGGGGTAATCTATGATTACAAAGTCGTTTCCACAACCTTGCATTTTAGTTAATTTTATAGTTTTCATCAAAAATTCCTTTCGATAGAAAAATATTTAAAATCGTTTTCTATCTATATTTCTATACTTGAACTCTAATAATACTATTTACTTTATTACCGTCTTTTTCAATCAGTTTTATTGCATTACGCATATTTTCTTCTTTAACAAGTTCGGTAATAACAGTGATATCAGCAGTATTATCCTCAGAAACACAACGTTGAACAATACTTGCAAGGCTTATGTCGTTATCCGCACAAATAGTACCGATTTTACCGATTACACCTTTATTGTTTTTAGCGTTAATCGAAATATAATATTTGTTAATTGTTTCGTTTATGTTCAACATTTCTGCATTTCCGGAATGTTTACATCTCATCATAGGTAAAATATAATCAGATTTACCGATTTCTGCTGCAATTGCTAAAATGTCGCCGACAACAGAACTTGCAGTCGGAAATTCTCCTGCCCCTGGGCCTGAAAGTGTGATACTTCCAACAGGGTGTCCGCTTAAAGAAACGGCATTTGTTACATAGTCAATATGTGCAAGAGTTGAACATTTTGAAACCAACATTGGGTGTACTCTGACATCTGCTTTACCATTTTCGTCCATATATGCAGATGCAATAAGTTTTATCTTATAACCCAAATCGTTTGCGGCATGCATATCTTGTGAACGAATTTTCGTAATTCCTTCTCTATATACATTTTCGATTTTAATACGTTTTTGGAAAGTTATTGATGCCAAAGTTGCAATTTTGTATGCTGCATCAAAGCCTTCAACATCGCCTGTTGGGTCAGCTTCTGCATAACCAAGTTCTTGTGCCTCTTTCAAAACATCTTCATAAGAAGCTCCTTGAACGTCCATTTTTGTCAAAATATAGTTTGTTGTACCATTCACGATTGCTTCAATTTTATTTATTTTATTTCCTGCCAAAATAGTTTTAATAGGCATTATAATAGGAATTCCACCGGCAATTGCAGCTTCATAAAGAATTACTCTATTATATTCTTCTGCAATTTTAAACAATTCCTCGCCACGTTTCGCAAGAAGTTCTTTGTTTGCAGTAACTATATGTTTCCCGTTTTTAATAGCAGTTGTAATCAAATCAAAAGCCGGCTCTACACCGCCGACAAGTTCTGCAACGATATCGATTTCAGGATTATTGACAACCTCATAAGCATCTGCTGTCAAAATTGAACTGTCCAACCCTTCAATATCACGTTTTTTGTTGATATTTTTTACTGCAATTTTTGTAATTTCTACATTTTTAAAAGACTGTAATGTCTTAAACACGCCTGAACCAACTGTTCCAAGCCCAATTAATCCGATTTTAATAATATTTTTTTCCATAAAAAAATAATACCATAAATATAACTTTATGGT
>ERZ1026880.1118-NODE-1118-length-11917-cov-3.498061_pt1 | contig 11917 bp, 12 predicted proteins | sample MGYA00380170_ERZ1026880 | MGnify/ENA primary metagenome ERZ1026880 (study PRJEB33269, sample SAMEA4719806) | human gut metagenome | biome: human-associated habitat; feature: organic feature; material: feces | place: Cameroon | collected 2013-10 ...
ACGTCGTCGACTCCATGGTCAACCAGCACTGCAAGTGGCTCGAGGCCACCGTCCGTGAGATCCCCTGGCGCAAGCCCATCGCCGGCCTCAACATCCTGCTGTCCAGCCACGTCTGGCGCCAGGACCACAACGGCTTCTCTCACCAGGACCCGGGCTTCGTCGACCTGCTGCTCAACAAGGCCAACGACACCCACGTCGTCAACGCCTACTACCCCTGCGACGCCAACATGGCCCTCGCCGTCGCCGAGAAGTGCTACACCTCGACCAACTGCGTGAACGCCATCTTCTGTGGCAAGCAGCCGGCCCCGACCTTCATCACCGTCGACGACGCCAAGGCCGAGCTGGCCGAGGGTGTGGCCGAGTGGAAGTGGGCTTCTTCTGCCGACTCCATCGATGACGCCGACCTCGTGATCGCCACCTGCGGCGACGTCCCGACCCTCGAGGCCCTCGCCGCCCTCGACATGCTGAAGAAGCTCGGCGTCAAGGCCACCTTCGTCAACGTCGTCGACCTGCTCAAGATCCAGAACGTGAGCGAGAACGACCAGGCCATCTCCGACGAGCGCTTCGAGGAGCTCTTCGGTCACAACAAGCCGGTCCTCTTCGCCTTCCACGCCTACGCGGGCACCATCCGTCGCCTGATTTGGGACCGTCCGAACCACGACAACTTCCGCGTCCACGGCTACGAGGAGAAGGGCTCGACGACCACGCCGTTCGACATGCTGCGCCTCAACAACATGGACCGCTGGGCCCTTGCCGCCGACGCGCTGCGCCTCGTCGACGCCCAGAAGTTCGCCGGCCAGATCGACGAGTGGGAGCAGTTCCGCCTCGACGCCTTCAAGTTCGCTTGCGACGAGGGCTACGATCACCCCGACTTCACCAGCTGGGTGTGGCCTGACGCCGCCGCCGCTTCCGAGGGCCAGCTCTCCGCTACCCAGATGACCGCGGGCGACAACGAGTAAATCCTCCCAGTACTCACGCGCTCGAGTCTTGCGCCCCGGCGCCGCGAACCCCGCGGTCCCGGGGTGCTTCTTGTGCGGGGGCGGGACGTGAACAGGGGACGTAGCCCCGTTCACGCGTAAACGTGAACGGGGCTACGTCCCCTGTTCACGGGCGCGGGCTTTGGGTACAATTCCAAAAGCGCCGCGCAAGCGGCCGAATCTTGACATTCGCATCATGGTGGCATCGTCCCCATTCCCACCGTGGGGGTGACTGGTTTCGACAGGGTGGGCCTGAGATGGGCAGCAGGCCGTGGTCTCCTCGCCACGTTAAACAGGGGAACCGTCAAATTGAATTGACGACACTTATTCTTACGAGCCTCTGGCTCTCGCTGCTTAATTAAATAGCGGCGCGTCAATGCGGGGATCGCTCCCGTTCCCGCGGCGACGTCATTTTAGGGAGATGCTTGCTTGGACGTAGCTGGTATGCCAAGCAAAAAGACTGAACCAACTGGGTCGCCAAGCGCGGGTTGACGGGTGCGCGGCGGCCAAGACGTAACCGGCAACTGAGCCTGGAGACACCTATCAGGGGCTTGCTTTGGACCGGAGTTCGATTCTCCGCACCTCCACCATAGGCGAATCGCGAGGGCCCGCTTTCCGAATAGGGGAGCGGGCCTTCGCTTGTTTTGGGGTATAGAGAGTGTGTTGCGCGCAAGGAAGCATCGCTACAAAGAAGTGCGCCGATGGGAGCCGACCATGACCCAGAAGACCCAGCCTTACAGCCAGACGACGGACACTCCCGCGCTCGTACTCGAGGGCGGCGGCTTTCGCGGCATGTTCACCTCCGGCGTGCTCGACGTGCTCATGGAGCGCGGGCTCACGGGCTTCTCGAGCGTGTGGGGCGTCTCGGCCGGCGCTATGAACGCGGTGAGCTTCAAGAGCGGCCAGATCGGCCGAACCATGCGTATCATGCTCGCGTATCGCGACGACAAGCGCTTCATGAGCTACCTCTCGTTCGCAAAGACGGGCGACATCGCCGGCGGCGAGTTCGTCTACGAGACCGTCCAGGAGGAGCTCGACCCCTGCGACAACGACGCCTTCGAGGAAAACCCGTTGCCGATGTACGCGGTGGTCTCCAACGTAACCTTCGGCACCCCGGATTACCTGCGCATCCGCAAGCTTCCCGAGGACGCGGTCAAGGTACGCGCATCGGCTTCGTTGCCGGGAGTCTCGCGCACGCTTTTGATCGACGGGCAGCGCTACCTCGACGGCGGCACCACCGACTCGATTCCCTTCGCATGCGCCATGGGCCTGCCCGGTGCCCGTCACATCGACGACTACGTTCCGGCAAACCGCGCGATCGTCGTGCTCACGCAGGACCGCAGCTACGTGAAGGGGTCCTCGAGTGAGACCTTGGCCTTGCGCTCGCACCGCTACGACGAGTTCCCGTACTACATCGAGGCCCTGCGCTCGCGCGGCCCGCGCTACAACGCCTGCCGCGAGCAGCTCTGGGAGCTCGAGCAAGAAGGACGCTGCCTCGTCATCGCGCCCGAAAAGCCCGTCGAGGTCGGCGTCATGGAGACGGCCGGCGGGCCGCTGCTCGACCTTTACCTGCAGGGTCGCCGCCAGGCCGAGGCCCGTCTTGCCGAGATCGACGCCTTCCTCCAGTAGCCTGCTTTTTCAGCCTGTCTGGATTGGCCGGCTGGCCGGGTATTTGCACATCTTGTGACGGCGCCGCCCACGAAAAATTCATCTCCCCGCACGACCTGCGGTGACGTACAATTTACAAGCTTTGTCTACAGAGCCCCGTAATCTCTGAAAAGAACAAGCATCTCGCCGGTTTGTCCAGAAACCGTCGAACCGTAAGCACGTAGGAGGAGTCAAGTGAAGAAGTCGACTCAGTTCGCCAAGGCCGGCGAAGTCGAGCGTAAGTGGGTGCTTATCGACGCTGAGGGCGCGACCCTCGGTCGTCTTGCGACCACCGCTGCCATGTATCTGCGTGGCAAGAACAAGCCGCAGTTCACCCCGAACGCCGACACCGGTGATTTCGTCGTCGTCGTGAACGCCGACAAGGTCATCCTCACCGGCAACAAGATGGACCAGAAGCGCTACTGGCGCCACTCCGGTTATCTCGGCGGCCTTAAGTTCGAGAGCTTCAAGGAGGCCATGGAGAAGCACCCCGAGCGCGTCATCGAGCACGCCGTCAAGGGCATGCTCCCCAAGTCCACGCTCGGCCGCGCTCAGGGCATGAAGCTCAAGGTGTACGCCGGTCCCGAGCACCCGCACGCCGCCCAGAACCCCGTGAAGATCGATTGGAGGGCCTAATCATGGCTGAGAACTCCGCAGTTTACTGGGGCACTGGTCGCCGCAAGGAGGCCGTCGCCCGCGTCCGTCTCGTTCCTGGCACCGGCAAGTTCCTCGTCAACGGCCGCGACGCTCTCGACTACTTCGGTCGTCAGCAGCTCGTCGACAACGCCCTCGCCCCGCTCAAGCTCACCGAGACCGCTGATCGTTTCGACGTCCTCGCCAACTGCGATGGCGGCGGCATCAACGGCCAGTCCGGCGCTTGCCGCCTGGGCATCTCCCGCGCCCTTCTGGACGCCGGCGAGTACCGTGCCGACCTCAAGAAGGCCGGCTTCCTCACGCGCGACGCGCGTGCGGTCGAGCGCAAGAAGTACGGCCTCAAGAAGGCCCGCAAGCGCCCGCAGTTTTCGAAGCGCTAAGGCTTTCGAGCGCCTTATTTGCTCCACGAGGGCCTGTCGAGATTCTCGGCAGGCCCTTTTTTGTTAGCCTCGACTGGTTACACTGTTTACAGACCAGTACACGCGAGGCCGGCAGCCCGCCGGCGGACGCGAGAAGGGACAGCGCATGAAATACTTCGGCACCGATGGTTTCCGTGGCCGCGCCAACGAAGGCCTGAACGTCGAGCACGCATACAGGATCGGCCGCTACGTCGGCTGGTACTACGGCAAGCGCCAGGGAAAGAAAGCCCGCGTCATCCTGGGCAAGGACACGCGCCGCTCCAGCTACATGTTCGAGTCCGCCATCGTCTCGGGCCTCGTCGCCTCCGGCGCCGACGCGTACATGCTCCACGTCATCCCGACCCCCGGAGTCTCCTACGAGGTCGTCGACGGCGCCTTCGACTGCGGCATCATGATCACCGCCTCGCACAACCCCTATACCGACAACGGCATCAAGCTCGTCAACCGTGACGGCTTCAAGATGGACGAGGACGTCCTCGAGCTCATCGAGGACTACATCGACGGCAAGTCCGAGGTTCCTCTTGCCACCGGCGACTCGATCGGGTGCACGGTCGACTACATGCAGGGCCGCAACCGCTATATCTCGAGCCTCATCGCCAGCTGCGGGTTCTCGCTTCAGGGCCTGAAGATCGGCCTCGACTGCGCCAACGGCTCCGCCTCCTCGGTCGCCCGCCCCGTCTTTGACGCCATGGGCGCCGAGACCCACGTGATCAACAACTCGCCCAACGGCTTCAACATCAACGTCGACTGCGGCAGCACCCACATCGAGCAGCTCCAGCGCTTCGTCGTGCAGAACGGCCTCGACGTGGGCTTCGCCTACGACGGCGACGCCGATCGCTGCCTGGCGGTCGACGAGCGCGGACATGTGGTCGACGGCGACCTCATCCTCTACGTCTGCGGCTGCTACATGAACAAGCACGGCCGCCTGGCCAAGTCCACCGTCGTCCCCACCGTCATGAGCAACTTCGGCCTGTTCAAGGCCTTCGACGCCGCGGGCATTTCCTACGAGAAGACCGACGTGGGCGACAAGAACGTCTACGCCTGCATGCGCGAGAACGGCTACACCCTGGGTGGCGAGCAGTCCGGCCACATCATCTTCTCGGACCTCGAGAAGACCGGCGACGGCATCATGACCTCCCTGCGCATCATGGAGGTCCTGCGCGGCGAGCGCGAGAAGCTCTCCGAGCTCACCCGCCCCGTCAAGCTCTACCCGCAGCAGCTCGACAACGTCCGCGTGACCGACAAGAACGCCGCGATGAACGCGCCCGAGGTCACCTCCGCTATCGCCAAGGCCGAGCAGTTCCTCGAGGGCAACGGCCGCGTGCTCGTGCGCGCCTCCGGCACCGAGCCGCTCGTCCGCGTGCTCGCCGAGGCCCCCGACGAGAAGCTCTGCGCCGAGGCCAACCAGATTGTTATTGCTGCGCTCGAGCCGTATAAGGCCTAACGCGGCCGCCTCGCACTGGTAGAATTCATAAGGTTAAGAAGGGCGCGCGCCGGGCATCCTCGGCGCGCGCTTTGCACGCATTGGACGTGGGCGGCGCCATGCTGCCGCACGCGGAAAACAAGGGAGGCGAGGCCAGTGGCCGCTGCCGGCATCGGGGTCGACATGCTTGAGATCGCTCGCATGCAGCGGGTCATCGACCGCCGCCCCAGTTTCCTGCGACGCGTCTTCACCGAGGAGGAGCGCGCCTACTGCGAGCGCTGCGCTCGCCCTGCCGAGCACTACGCCGCCCGCTGGGCGGCGCGCGAGGCCGTGGTCAAGGCATTGGGCTCCGGGTTCGGCAACGGCGTCGGCGTCCGCGACGTCTGCGTGACCCGCGACGAGCGCGGCGGCGTCCACGCCAAGCTCACCGGCGGGGCCGCGAAGGTCGCTATGGAGAAGGGCATCGTCGAGGTCGTCCTCTCCATCAGCTACACACGCGAGGTCGCCGTGGCCAACGCCGTGGCGGTCACCGAGGCCGCGAAGCCCAAGCCAGACACGAAGGCCGACGCCGCGCGTGCGCTCGCCGCCTCCTTCCGCGAGGCAAAGAGCGTGCTCGACGAGCTCGAGCGTGTCGAGGATTCCCAGATGTCGCTGCCGCTCGATGAGGTCGGCGCCGACACGACTGCCGTCGCGGCGAGCGCCGCCGCCGACGTTCGCGCCGCCGCGCAGGAGGCCGCCGGCCAGCGCGCGGATGAGCTTCTTTCCGGCGCGCTTCTTGCCAACGAATCAAAACTTGAACAGATTGCTGAGGAGTAGCAACTATGCAGCCTGTACTCAATATCGATGACGTCAAGCGCGTTGAGGTGGGCCTCACGCGCGTGGGCGTGAGCGTGTCCGAGCTCATGCACCGCGCCGGGTGCGCCGTGGCCCAGGAGGTCCTGGAGCTCGGGGCAAAGAAGGTCGTGGTCTTCTGCGGCATGGGCAACAACGGCGGAGACGGCTGGGTGTGCGCCGAGGCGCTGCTGTCGCGCGGCGTCGGTGTGCAGGTAGTCACGCCGGTCGACCCCGATCAGCTTTCCGGCGACCTTGCGCGCCAGGTGGCGCAAAGCGCCGTGCGCGCGGGTGTGCCCGCGCTCGAGGGCCCGTCTCGCGAGGAGGTCCTCGAAGCCCTCGACGGGGCGGACACCATCGTTGACTGCATGCTCGGCACCGGTTTCCACGGCGCCGTGCGCACGCCGTTCGACATCTGGATCGAGTGCGTGAACTCCTCCGACGCCCGCGTGGTCGCCGTCGACGTGCCGAGCGGCCTTTCGGCCCAGTCCGGCCTCGCCGAGGGGCCGTGCGTGATCGCCGACATGACCGTCACCATGATCTCGCTCAAGCCGGGGCTTCTTGCCGACGCGGGCCGCGATGCCTGCGGCGTCATCGTCGTGGCGCCGCTCGCCGAGCAGACCGAGCGCCTCGTGGTCGAGGCCGACCCGGTGGCTTGGCGCACCGACCTCGCCGACTACCTCGACGTTGTTTGCGAGCCCACCGCCGCGCAGGACAAGTTCAGCCGCGGATCCGTGCTCGTGGTCGGCGGTTCTTCTCGCTTCCCGGGCGCGCCGATCATGGCCGCCCGCGCGGCTGCGCGCGCCGGCGCAGGTTACGTGACGCTCGCCGTGCCCAACACGATCGTGCCGCTCGTGCAGTCCCACCTGCTGGAGATTCCCGTGGTCGGCCTGCCGTGCGACGTCGAGGGCGTGCTCACCGCGGAGGCAGCCGAGAAGGTCGTCGCGCTCGCGGAGCACAACTCCGCCACGCTCATCGGCCCCGGTATGCGCGTCGCGGGCGGTCCCGTCGCGTGCGTGAACGCGCTTCTTCGCAGCGAGGCCCCGCTGGTGGTGGACGCCGACGGCCTGAACTGCCTCGCCCGCCTCACCGAGAACAACATTACCGAGTTCCCTGAGCTCACGCGCCGCGAGGCGCCGCTCGTGCTCACGCCGCACCGCCGCGAGCTCGGCAGGCTCGTGGGCCGTGCGGACAATCCTCCCGTGAGCCTCGAGGAGCAGCTCGAGTGCGCCCGCGATGTGGTCTGGACCGACGGCGGCTCGGGGATCGTGGTCGTCGCCAAGGCGAGCGCCACCGCCTGCGTCGGTGTCGACCAGGCCGTGATGCCCAAGCCCGGCCCCGCCGCGCTCGCCACCGCCGGCTCCGGCGACGTGCTCGCCGGCATGATGGCGAGCTATCTCGCGCAGGCGCACGGCGAGGTCTCCGACCTGCCGCTTCTGTGCGCGCTCGTATGCGAGGTCCACGGTTATGCCGGCACCTTGGCCGCAGAGGCTTTTGGCACGCGCGGCGTTATGGCGGGCGACCTCATCGACCGCATCGGCCTGGCTGCCGACGTCATCGAGGAGCACGCCTTTGTGCCCGAGAGCGCCGACGCGCAGGCTTAGACTAGGGCGTATGCCTGCGGCGTGCGCGGAAGGAGCGACCATGGCAAAGAAAATCTGCCCCGACGACCGGTGGTCCTGGGTCGAGGTCGACCTCGCGGCGGTACGCCGCAACACGGCGGCGTTCAAGCGCCGCCTCGCGCGCGGCGTGCGCATGATGTGCGTGGTCAAGGCCGACGCGTACGGCCACGGCGCCGCCCGCTGCGCCGAGGCGATGCGCATGGGCGGGGCCGACCAGTTCGCCGTCGCCACGGTGGCCGAGGGCGTCGCGCTGCGCGAAGCGGGCGTGAAGGCCCCCATCCTTATGCTCTCGCAGCCCCCCGTCGAGTCCGTGGGTATGCTCGTCGAGCACGACATCATGCCGTCCGTCTATGAGCCCGACTTCGCGCTCGCCCTCGGAGAGGCCGCCGCGGCCGCCGGGCGCGTCGCCGGCTACCACCTCATCGTCGACACGGGCATGACGCGCATCGGCGTGGCGCCTTCCGATGCGCTGGAGCTTCGCCGTACCATCGATTTCCACCGCGGCATCCGGTGCGAGGGCACGTTCACTCACTTCGCCACCGCCGACGTCCCCGACGACTGGGACTTCGCGCTGCAGCTCAACCGCTTTAGGAACACCGTTGCGGCGCTGCACGACGCCGGCCTCGAGACCGGGCTTGTGCACTGCGACAACACCCCCGGCACGGTGCTTCACCCTGAGTGCCAGTTCGACATGTGCCGCGTGGGTGTCGGTCTCTACGGCCTGCAGCCCGCCGAGACGACCGTCGGCGTGATCGACCTCGAGCCTGCGATGAGCGTCCGCGGCCGCGTGACGCGCGTGGTGTATCCCGAGGTCGGCGCTGGCGTCGGCTACGGCATGACGTACCGCGTGCCCAAGCGCAACGTGCAGATCGCCACCGTTCCCATCGGCTATGCGGACGGCCTCTCGCGCACGCTGTCCAACAACATGGACGTGATCGTCAACGGGCGCCGTCAGCGTCAGGTGGGCAACATCTGCATGGATCAGTTCATGCTCGCCGTGGACGTCAACACCACGCGCACGTATTGCCCCACGCCCGAGATCCGCGAGGGAGACGTCGTCACCGTCATCGGCGCGGACGGCGACGAGCGCATCACCGCCGACGAGATGGCCCGCCTGCGCGGCACTATCAACTATGAGGTGGTCTGCGGCTTCGGTATGCGCCTCCCCAAGGTATTCGTCTAAGGCGGCACGCTATGGGCGTCATGCGGATTCCCGGTCATGAGCACCAAAAGCCGCGCGAGGTTTCGCTCGACGAGATTCGCGCCGTCATGGGCAACTGCCAACTGTGCCCGCTCGGCTCCACGCGCACGAACCTGGTGTTCGGCGTGGGCAACCCCCGCGCCCGCGTGATGTTCGTGGGCGAGGGTCCCGGACGCAACGAGGACCTGCAGGGAGAGCCGTTCGTCGGCGCCGCCGGCCATAAGCTTGACGCGCTTCTTTGCAACGCGGGCCTCACGAGGGACGAGATATACATCGCCAACGTGATCAAGTGCCGCCCACCCGGAAACCGCAACCCGCGGCCCGAGGAGATCATGTCCTGCTCGCCGTTTTTGCGCGAGCAGATCCGCAGCGTGTGGCCGGACGTCATCGTATGCCTGGGCAACTTCGCGTCGCAGTTCGTCCTGCGCACAAATAAGGGCGTCATGAGCCTGCGTGGCCAGCTTCACCAGGCCGGGCACTTCGTCGTCTGCCCGACGTTCCATCCCGCGGCGTGCATCTACCACCAGGAATGGGAGCCGCTGCTTATTCAGGATTTGCAGATGGTCGGCGACTGGCTTCGTAAGCATCCTGCCGATGCCGCCGCGGCCTCGCTGCCCGCCACCGCTCCCGAAGGAGACAAACGATGAAGATCCCTCAGCACTTCGTTACCCACTCCCAGGCCGAGACCATAGCCGTGGGCGAGCAGCTTGGCCAAGAGCTCGCCGCCGGCGACGTGCTCGTGCTCACCGGGGACCTCGGCGCGGGAAAGACGCAGCTTACCAAGGGCATTGCCGCCGCACTCGGCTGTGAGGGCGACGTGACGAGCCCCACCTTTACCATCGAGATGGTCTATGAGGGCGGCCGCCTGCCGCTCTACCACTTCGACCTCTACCGACTCGACGACCCCGATCAGCTCGAGGACATCGGGCTCTACGACGTGCTCGGCGCCGACGGCGTCTGCGTGATCGAGTGGGGCGAGCAGTTCGCCGACGAGCTGGGCGACTACGTGAGCGTTCGCGTGACGCGTCTCGACGACGAGGCCGAGCCCGGCCAGGAGCCTCCCCGTGCCATCGACGTCGAATAGGCTCCCGCTTGCGTACTTCTTGGCAAATTGTCCTTCTCTAAAATTGCTATAAATTTCCTATTGCAAATAATTCCTATTAGGGTATAGTAATCATCAAGCAAGCAGAGGAGTGCCAGAGCCACCGAGGAGGGAAAGATGGCGAGCAGGCAAACGGTCCAGCGCACCATCATCGAGGACGAGGTCAGGACCCTCGCCAACCATCCCACCGCCGATCAGGTTTACGAGGCGGTCCACGTGCAGCACCCGAGCATCAGCAAGGCCACGGTCTACCGCACGCTGAACAGGCTTTCCGATGAGGGCGAGCTCCTCAAGGTAAAGATCAACAACGGCGCCGACCACTTTGACCACCAGACGTTTCCGCACTACCACATCCGCTGTACCGAGTGCGGGCGTGTGGACGACGTGATGGTTCCCGTTCTGGGTACCATCGAGAAAGAAGCGGAAGCGGGCTCGGGCTACGTCATCACGGGTCACTCGCTGCAGTTCGACGGCGTCTGCCCTGCTTGCCAGGCCAAAGCGGCCGAATAACACGGCTTCAACGACCCTGCTTCCGGGCGGGGCGCGAGCAAATAGGAGAGGGTGGCGAGGCGCTGGGAAGTCTCGCCCAACATTTAAGGAGGTCCGTTATGGACAAGTGGGTTTGCAAGGTCTGCGGTTACATCTACGAGGGCGCCGAGCCGCCGGCGGAGTGCCCGGTCTGCCACGCTCCGGCCAGCGCGTTCGAGAAGGTCGAGGGTGAGCTCACCCTCGCCGCCGAGCACGAGTACGGCATCTACGACAAGACCGTCAAGGACAACCCCGAGATCTCTGACGAGGACAAGGCCTATATCCTTGAGCAGCTGAAGGCCAACTTCACCGGCGAGTGCTCTGAGGTCGGCATGTACCTCTGCATGGCCCGCATCGCTCACCGCGAGGGCTATCCCGAGGTCGGCCTCTACTGGGAGAAGGCCGCTCACGAGGAGGCGGAGCACGCCGCCAAGTTCGCCGAGCTGCTGGGCACCGAGCTCGAGCCGAACATGAAGGCCACCACCAAGGACAACCTCGCCTGGCGCGTCGACTGCGAGTTCGGCGCTACCCAGGGCAAGTTCGAGCTTGCTTCCTGCGCAAAGAAGAACGGCCTCGACGCCATCCACGACACCGTCCACGAGATGGCTCGCGACGAGGCTCGTCACGGCAAGGCTCTCAAGGGCCTGCTCGAGCGCTACTTCGGCTAATGGCCGGCAAACCTAGAAAAAAGGCTGCCAAGAAGGTCAAGCCCTCGGGGCCCGCGCCCGTCGCGGTGCTCTGGGGGCTTGACCCCTCTTTTGGCGAGGCCGCGGGAAAGAAGGGCGACGCGATCCGCGAGGTCTTGAAGTCGATCGATGTCCGCCCGCGGGTGGCGGCCATCGAGCGCCTGGGCGACGCCGCGGGCGCCTTTGCCGGGCTTGTGGGTTATCGCCCCGCCTTCACGGACTACGCGGGCCCCGCGCCCGAGTGCGAGTTCGTCCTTCTTTGCAACCTGTCGAACGCGCAGGTGGAAGGCTTTATGGCGGGTTGCCGCGAGGCCGGTTGCGTCGTCGGGCCCAAGGCGGTTCTGACCAAACACAACAAAGACTGGCCGCTCGCGCGATTGATTGCCGCCGTCAACGCCGAGCACGCGCAGATGGCGTAAGAAGCCCGCCTTCGCGGCCAAGATCGCGCGCCTTCCGCGCGGTACACTAGAGGGCGTTGAATCCGGCAAAGAAGGAAGCCCCATGATCGTCCTCGCCCTCGATACCTCGACCGATATGCTCGCCTGCGCCGTCGTGCGCATGGAGGGCCGCGCGGTCGAGGTCCTATCTTCTTGCGACCATATGTGCCGTCGCATGGCCAACGTCGAGCTCGTCTCCACGTGCAAAGAAGCCCTGGCCACCGCCGGCCTCGGCATGTCCGATCTCGACGCCGTGCTCGTGGGGCGCGGCCCCGGCTCCTTCACGGGCGTTCGCATCGGCATCGCGACGGCAAAGGGCCTGGCTTGCGGCGCGTCGCTTCCGCTCTACGGCGCATCGGCGCTCGACGCGATGGCCTGGTCCGCGCATGC
>ERZ1026880.1123-NODE-1123-length-11885-cov-9.995604_pt1 | contig 11885 bp, 6 predicted proteins | sample MGYA00380170_ERZ1026880 | MGnify/ENA primary metagenome ERZ1026880 (study PRJEB33269, sample SAMEA4719806) | human gut metagenome | biome: human-associated habitat; feature: organic feature; material: feces | place: Cameroon | collected 2013-10 ...
CCGAGTCCGAGGCCGGCTGGTGGGCCTACGCCACGCCGTTCGGCTACGTGGCGCGAGGCAAGTTCGCCGACCCGGCCACCGGATACGTCTACCTGGCCGACAACGACGGGCGCCTGGCGGCTCCGGGCTGGCTCGTCACCGACGCCTTCGGCGACGGCCTGCAGCGCTACTGGGTGGACGGCGGCGCGCGCGCCTGCGTGCCCGGCCGCTCCTCCGCCGGCTGGGACCACTGGACCACGTCTGCCGGATACGTTTTGCGTGGTCGCGCATATCTTGACGGGCAGTGGATTTATGCTGATAACGATGGGCGTATTATCACCAATCTGTGTGGCTTTGACATGGCAAGCTGGCAGGAGGGCATCGACCTTTCAATGGTTCCGGCTGATTTCGTTATCATCAAGGCAACGCAAGGAAATTACTATACTTTTCAGCAGATGAAGTATTACGCCGATTGGGCATTAAGCTTGGGGAAGCAGATCGGCTTCTATCATTTTGTCGATACTGCTGTGTCGGCTCAAGTACAGGCTGACTATTTTGTGTCTGCTGTGCAGTCTTATATCGGGAAGGCCGTGCTCTTCCTGGACTGGGAAAACGAAGGGGATAAGGATAACCTTTCCGCTGGCCAAACCTTTGCAAAGAGTTTCCTTGATCGCGTGTATAGCACTACGGGGGTGAAAGCGCTCATTTATATGAGCCGAAGCACGCTTCATACCTATTATTGGGATCAGGTTGCCGATGCGGGTTATGGTCTTTGGGTTGCTCAATATTTGTACAAGTACTATGACACCGTGAATGGTATCGACGGATATGTGCAAGACCCCGATCGCGGTTCTGGCACAGTTGGCAATTACCACTACGATGAAAATGACTTTGGCGAGTGGGGGAGCCTTCCTTCTCTTTATCAATATACGAGCACTGGTAAGCTTGACGGATGGAATGGGTTCCTCGATCTAAATGTCTTCTATGGAGATGCTAACGATTGGCTGGCTCTTGCTCGTAAGCATTTCTAGCATCAGCGGCATAGTCTGACTTGCCTATCGTGTAGAATCCGTTTGCAAACGCTATGTTCATTCAGGCCGGGGATGCCCCCGGCCTGCCTTTTCTTCTCAGGGGGCATACGATTCAGGTAAGATACACTTTGCATGCGTGACGCTGCGTTTGTAAGCTGCGCTATTAAGGAATACGATTGCTCGACTTTCGGTTGAGCTGCTATGGTAATAGGATGGCGTTGATGAGTTTACGAAAAGATCAAATGAAGAGAGATTGGTTTATCCTATGCTCGCTTGTGTCGAAGGACTTCAAGTTAAAGTATAGGCGCAGCTTCCTTGGCGTACTATGGTCGGTCCTTAATCCTCTTCTTATGATGGTTGTTCTAACCGCCGTGTTTTCCACGGTGTTTCGATTCAACATCGAAAATTTTCCTTTGTATTTGATCCTGGGTCAGACCCTGTTTACGTTTATGTCAGATGCAACTTCTGCGGCTATGAGTTCGATTATCGATTCGGCCCCATTGATTAAGAAAATCAGAATCAATAAAGCGTTGTTCCCAATTGAAAAGGTAACCTTTGCGCTTGTTAACTTTATGGTGTCGCTTATTGCCGTAGTTGCAGTCATGTTGTTCTTCAAAATAGCCCCAACGGTGAATCTGCTTTTGCTTCCGTTCTTGTTGCTGACGATTTTCATGTTCAGCTTGGGAATCGGTCTTATGCTTGCCGCGCTGTCGGTGTTTTTCCGTGACGTTATGCATCTTTGGAGTGTGCTGTTGACGGCGTGGACGTATGCGACGCCGCTGTTCTATCCGGTTGAGATTTTGCCTGAATGGGCTGTGCCTATCATGAACGCCAACCCAATGTACTACTATGTTTCCTTCTTCAGGGAAATCGCTTTGTATGGCAATACTCCCACCGTTGAGCAATTCGTAATTTGCATTGGTTGCGGTGTTGCAGCTTTGCTTGTTGGGCTTACTGTGTTCAAGAAGCAGGAAAAGAAGTTTATTCTCTACGTATAGAGGTGAGACTGGGATGCCCGAAAACGTAAACACTACTGCGCTTGCCTCTGGTCAGCTCGGAATTGATAAGGAAGAAGACAATCGGCCAGTGATGATCGACGTGGAGCATGTGTCCATGTCGTTCAATATGGCAAGCGAGCAACTGAATAATCTCAAGGAGTACGCAATCGCCATAGCTCGTGGTAAGTTGTTCTTTGAGGAATTTAAGGCCCTAGATGACGTGTCTTTTCAGGTGCGCAAGGGTGATGTGTTCGGCATTATGGGAACCAATGGCTCCGGCAAGTCGACCATCTTGAAGATTATTGCTGGAGTGCTTGAGCCTACGAAGGGCAAGTGTTCCGTTAATGGCAATATTGCTCCTCTCATCGAGCTTGGTGCGGGCTTTGATATGGACCTCTCGGCTCGCGAGAACATCTATCTGAATGGCGCTTTGCTGGGTTACTCGAAAGACTTCATCAATGAGCATTTTGATGAAATCGTCGAATTTGCGGAGGTAGAAAAATTCCTAGACATGCCGCTGAAGAATTACTCTTCGGGCATGGTGTCGCGTATCGCGTTTGCCATCGCTACGGTTATCGTCCCTGAAATTCTCGTAGTAGACGAGGTTCTGTCCGTTGGCGACTTCATGTTCCAGAAGAAGTGCGAGAATCGCATTACGCAGCTCATTGAGGAGCATGGCGTAACCGTTCTGATTGTTTCTCATAGTAACGAACAGATTGCCCGTTTGTGCAACAAGGCAATCTGGATTGAGAAGGGGCACACCAGGCTTATTGGCGACGCGCAAGATGTAGCGCTTGTCTATGGCGGTCTTGGAGGCAGAACGGGTTCGAAACAATCCGAAGACTATGTATTCCAAGCCTTGGTAAATAGCACAGCCGTTCATGATGCTAGCAAGTGCCGGGTTATTGGCGCTGATTCAACCTGTGCTACAGGCGCTAAACTTGTTTTTGAGTCTTTTGGCGCTGAAAAAATTCATAGTTTTGTGCTTGCAGTTGATAATACCCATATCAATGCCATAGTTGGTAATGGGCTGGCAGGTGCGCTTCATGCTCCACTTCTTTCCACGGGAGGTGTCGATCGGTTAGCTGATTCGTCGCGAAATGTGCTTTTCGAAATGAAGCCAGATGCAATTTATTTATTGGATATTAGCGGCGTTGCGCTTGCTGTGTTCGATGAACTGAAGAATTTGCCGTGGCAGCCTGATGTGCAGAAAATCGGCGAAGATGACACGAGAACCGAATTTTCTAAAAAAGTTTTCAAGTGTGGTCTTGACCGGTCGCTGTGGGGTAGCTCTCTTGCCTATATAGATTTTTCCGACAATGCAGAGGCTTTTGCAGCAGCTCCATTTTGCTACAAACATGGCATTCCTGTGCTTATGCCGGAAGTTTCTGAAGATGGATCTGGCATGGTTGAAGAGTGTGCGAAGGCTATCAATGCACGGACTGTGTACGAGTTTGGGAATAATGGCGTTAATGCCGTCGAAACCACCAATCTTAATGATAGCTGCCATATTACTTGTATTGGGTCTTCCGGACGAGCTGATTCATGCTTCGAGATTTCTCGTTACGTATACGAAGATTTTGATCAGCTTGGGCCATCCGGATTCGTGTGTTTCACGTCGCTGAATAATATTCAGTGGCCAGAATTGCAGACGTGCGGTTCTTATTGCAGCATGATTTCTGCTCCACTATTTCTAATGGATGATCGTAGCTTGGATAATGAATCACGTTGCTTGAGCTTTTTGAACGACAACAAAGACAATATCGAGAGCATTTTGATTATTGGTGATAAAAATGGGTTGGATGCGCTTGATCAGCAACTGTTAATATCTGCATTAGCGTAAATAGCATGGACCCCGATTTTACCGGGGTCCATGTGTCAAATATGCCGGATTACATTCGTAAGTTTGCAAAAGATGGAATCCGAAGATTGTTCACTGTTCTTCTGTTCGCGCTCTAATGGCGCATTGGAATACTCAATTTCATATTGGGATGTTTCCGATAAAACAATTCTGTGAAGAGGCTGACAAATTGCTTGGTTATTCGAAAAAAGTTGCCTAATACCAAACAAAAAAACGGCCTCATTATGATTGCGCAAGTAAAAATGCAGATTGAATACTGCCTCTTCATCGGCAAGCTTGTTGAGGCGGATATCGAAGTACAGCAAATCTTGCTGAGTTTTCGAGGTGACCCAAAGTAAATCCTCTTGGCCGTCTTTGCTCCAGATTGCCAGCTGTATTTCATCATGGCTGTTTAGGTAAGTGCTACTCAGAGTGACTCGTATGCCATCATTGCTGATGAATATCGGCGTTGACTCTTCTGCAACAATGCGAGCTTGCTGATGCTTGAATTCTGTATAGAGGAGCTTGGTATCATTCAATTCACCCAGCATTATTTGCGCATGTTTGTCGAATGCTGTATCGTTTGGATTTTTATGCTGCATGATGTCGATACAAGCGCTTACAAAATCATCGGCTTCTTTGGAGACTGATATTGTTTCGGTAAAGCAGAGGCCGTTTCTGCTTAACTGCCTCTGCAGCTCAGCCGAATCGATTACCCGTAATACTGCCGAAGCTAATGCGGGAGCGTTAGGCTCCGCTAAAACCACTGTGTTATCAGGGAAGTCATAGTAATTGTTGTCGCGATTGATTTCAATTACTGGAAGTCCACTCGCCATCATTTCAAATGGAATTCTTGACGGATTCGAGGAACTCAGTGATATTCCGCATATACAGCTATTGTACAAATTGTTGCATTCTTCCACGCTTATGATGCCTAGGTTATGAATTCGATCATATTGTTTTGGCAGGGGAGCGTTGCTCCCATATAGATATACTTCAATATCGGGGTCCAATGCAGTTAGAATAACTGCCGCTTCTAGCAAAGTTTTCGACAGTCGGCGCGGCTTTTCTGGCTGGAATATGCCACATACTGCACGTTTGCGGTGCAGGTTCAAGGAGTGATAGATGCGATGGTCTACGCCAAAATGTGTTATGAATGCATCCTTCTCGTATCTATCGCGCATAGTTCGCGCTAGCCAGTGCCCAATCGTAATTGGCTGAAAATCAAATGTATAAGATTGTTCTGCATTAATGCGGTTTGAGCCCATTTCATAAAAGCAAGGCTCGTAGTCTTGTATGAAATACGCCTTTGTATTTGCATGAAGCTGATTGGCCCATTGAATGGTATCCCATGAAGTTGCAATGCATAGATCGAATGAATCGGCTTTGCTTGCATTGCATGCAAAGCTGTATTCATCCAGCGACCCTCCGAACCATTGGGCGATGTTCTCTGACAGCGAGTGGAGCGATTCGATTCTATTTGGGTCCGTTGACGCGAAATAAAAGACGCAAATATAACCCTTGGCTTTTAGTGCCATGGCATTGTTTACGATAGTGCGAAAACCGCCTGATCCTTTAGTGGGATAGGGGACGACCCAAGCGATTCTGCCCTTTGAGTTCATTGGCATCTCCTACTTATACCTTTACAGATGATAATACTGGTTAAACGGTTCATTGCTTGTTACGTTAGGGCTCATGTAAGGATCTCCCTTAACGTAGTAAGCTGCCCAGCGGTAATTCATATATGAATACTCTTTGTGAAAACGTATTTTCTTATCATCGTTGTCTTCGGCGCCTCGAGATATTGATTCGTAATGATATAGATTGACCTCGGGTGTGTAGACGACTAGGTAGCCTTGCTCTCTAACTTTAAGGCAGTAATCAATGTCATTGAAGGCCACTGAAAGTTCTTCGGTGAATCCCGAGACTGCTTCAAATACTGATCTTTTGGTCATCATGCACGCGGCTGTAACTGCGCTTAAATCTTGTGTGGCATCAGCTAGCGCAAAATATCCCCAGTTTCCCTTGGGCAGGTTTTTGCCTAGATGGCCAGCTACTCCTCCTGTAACGCATACTCCAGCATGCTGAATCGTATTGTCCTTATAAAACAGTCTGCACCCAACAATGCCGACATCTGCCCGTGCGCATTGTCCCAGCATGGTCTCTATCCAGTTAGGCGTGATGATTTCAGTGTCGTTATTTAAAAGAAGCAGGTAGTCGCCTTGGGCTTTTGTTACTCCAAAATTCATCAGCTTCGAGAAGTTGAACTCATGTTGCCATGTTTCAATTCGTATGTTTGCATTGTATTTCTTCAGTTCGTTTTCGTAGTAGTCGAAGGTTGCTTTGTCGGTGCTGTTGTTTTCGATAACAACGATTTCGTAATTGGTATATGTTGTTTTTTCGACAATCGAGCGAATGCAAGTATCAAGGATGTCCGTATGATCCTTTGTTGGGATGATGATGGAAACCAGGGGCTTGTCATCTGGCACAGCGTATTGAACATCGTAAGTAAACGGTCTCCTGGATTGGCGTACCGTTGCGTTTAGGCCCATGCGATTGATGTGGTCCTGAACAGCTTTCACGCCTGCAATCGTTGCATATGGCTTGCTGTCGGCATTTGATGCTGTTGAGGTCTCGCTAATTCGCCAATGGTATAAAACGCGAGGAACGTGTGTGACCCTTCTGGTTTTTTCTATTGCGCGAAGGGTTAAATTATGGTCCTGAGCTCCATCGAATTCTTTCGTATTCGGTTCGATTGTATCAAGAAGCGTTTTTCTGATCGTGAGCATATGGCAAATGTAGTTATTGTTGCGAAGCAAGTCGATATTGAAATCTGGCTTAAAGAATGGCTGTGCTAATACTCCATTTGGCATGAGTTTGTCTTCATCGCAATACAGCAAGTCGGTTTCTGGGTGTTCGTTAATTGCCTTCGCGTATTCGTAGAGGCAATTTGGCTCCAGGGTATCGTCGTGATCGAAGAAGCAGATGAAATCGCCTGCAGCTTCTTTGATGCCAGCATTGGTGTTTTCTGAAATGCCTAGATTCTCGGAAAGGGTAATCAGCCTGATTCTCGAATCGGAATCCGCTGCTTTTTTTGCCGAAACTGCGAGTTCGCTGTCATCGGGACTTGCGTTAACGAGAACTAGTTGCCATCTGCCATAGCTCTGAGCCTTAACTGAACCTACCATTTCATCAAAGAATTTAAGGGGAGTTTTGTATAGCGGAACTATGATTGAAAACACTGGGCGATAGCTGAAAAACGATTCCGATTGTTTCACAAGCATGTCGATTGAAGCTTTGTGCTGTTCGAACCATCTAGGGTATCCCTCATCGATTTGAGCGTTCTTCATGATAAAGTCGGATTCTGCAAGCAGTGCGTTGTATTGCTCTTTAGACAATACGTCGAAGTTATTGGCAGAAGCATGTTTTTTGTCATTGATAACGAACACGAGCGTTTGTGCCTTCTGGGGCACACGCATGGAGAATTGGATTTCTCTCATAGAAACGTTCTCGAAGTAATCCGAGTCTGTTTTGGTGTTTCCAAGGGTTGTCGTGTTCAGGTTGACCGGTTCAAGCATTTCGCTTAAACAAGAGATATCAATATCGCTATCGTCGAAATAGGGTAGACGAATGGTTCCGCGCAGAATATTTGCTTCACTGGCGCGAATCAGCTCCCAAAAACTCATCGTGGCTTTTTCATATTTTGCTATTTGGTCAAAATCGCGAATGTCGCGACATAGTTGAGGTTTCAGGCGATAATTTAAGCGGGATTGCCATTTAAGCGATTCAAAGTGAAATCGCTTAGTGTACACAACGTCAGTATGTCCGTTCTCGTTGCGCCTTTTGATGGAGATTGCTATTCCTCGGATACTTAAATCAGGAATCACAATTACATATTCAGAGGTGTTGCTTTTTTCTCTGGTATCAGATTTTTTATTTGGCTTGGGGTAAATTGAGATGGGGACAGAGGCACCATCAAGCGATTTTGCGGTAGCAAGCAGTTCGTTTTGTTTGATACCTTTATCTATTAGACAGTTCAAGTATATTTTTCGCTCTCCGCGGCATAGCCCGGTAATAGCCATTGTGATAAACCCCTTACGTAGAAAACGATGACATTGTCTTGAGTGGCAGTAGTATTTCATATTCCTCGCTGATCCGTCTGTCAGATGGCGGGCACTTCGACAAATAACTGCCTTTCAACACCTTTACAATTATCGTGGATTCCGCTCGAAGCCATCGCTTATTCTGTGTCAGCGATTCGAGAGCCGATTTAAATATAGTATGGTGCATGGCCGAGCCTGGGATTGTTTTCTTGATTATCTAGATGCGACGATTTTTACCGGATTTCGATAGGGCGATACTTATCTGGCGTAGGGTTAGACCACAGGTTGTTTTGGCTCCGCTTGTTATTCTCCGTAACTCTTATGATAATTTGGGAAGTTAAATAAATGAAAGTGGAATGGGCCGGTATCCTATGCGTTTTAGGATGAAATATGGAGTGGGCGGTGAAAATGCGTTGTCTAATGTTCCCTCTTACGCTGCCAAGTCAATGCTTAATCTGCAATTGGTCTTAGGCAGCCTCATTCTATGTCGTGAGTTTTGGAATGATGTTTGGACGGCGCAAGGGTGAGCTAGTGTCTTGAAGTACGGGTATGGTAATTATCGTATAGTGGGAGCTTGCTGTGATTGTTGGTCTTGGAAATGATGGTCGTTTAACTGGTGATGCAAGAAAAGTCATTCTGGTCTGTGCTATTGCATTTGGGATAGTGTGCTCCGCTTCGCTTTATTTATTTGGCTCAAAGGCGGCAATGTTGATAGCGGTTGTCGCCTCAATCGTTTGCTTTGCGTTCTTATATGGGCTCGCAAGAAACTCGAAGAATCCTTTTTTTTCGAAAAAGGGATTTATTGCATTATTAATTGCCTCTGCTTTTCTGGCTACGTGCGTCGAGGGGCTGTACCTGTTCGTTGCTATGCGTGACCATATGCTTAGTGTGCCAGCTGTCTCGAAGACCAGAGTGGTTTTGTTGTTTGGCTTTACTTTGATGATTGGATTTTTGCTTTGGAGCAGGTTTTCAAATCGTCAGATATTTGCTCGAAGTCTTCGACGCTGTCTTCCCGGTCTTGCCATTGCTGTTTCTAGCTTCGCGGTTGCATTTTGCTCGTATGGCCTTTTCAATCATTTTGACGCTTCGGCGTCAACCAGTTATTCGCGTATGTGCAGCTTGGCTTTTGCTATCATTTATATGATGGTTGCAGTTGTTTTTCTCAAACACAAAGGGTTGGCAAAGCCGCATTGGGTCTATTTGCTTGCTGGTTGCTCTCTGGGCCTGTTCCTTTGTTTTAATCTTCCCGCCGTGACCGCGATTTCTCCGGATGATCAGATACACTTTGATAGGGCGTTGGCTCTTTCATATTTGGGCGATACCTACTATTCGCTTGGCGATTATCAAATGGTTGCCGTGCCTTGGGTGAGTCAAAGTATCGTAGACTTTGACTCTGTACCGAATTGGATTTCGAAGTGCAATTTATTGCAGGCGGAGTCTCGTCAATATGGAACATGGCTTGAGGGCCCGATGTTTGTGAGTCCGGTGTCGGGCTCCATGCTGGACACTATCGCAACCATTGCGTATATCCCTTCAGCTTTCGGCTTATTCCTTAGCAGGTTGCTCTGCCTTTCCTTGTCGTCGAGTATTATTCTGGGGCGTGTATGCAACCTTGTGGTCTATGTCGGAATCATTGCGCTTGCCGTGTACATTGCGCCACGGTATAAAGCAGTGTTCTGCATGATTGGTTTGATACCAACGAGTGTCTTCCTTGCTTCGAACTTCTCGTATGACTCGTGGATTACTGAGTGGTCTATTCTTGGATTTGCTATGACGCTTCGTTTTTCGCTTGACCAAGATAGTGAATTCAATTTAGCAAATTTAATCAGTGTGGTTCTGGTTTTTATGGTTGCTCTATGTGCAAAAGCAATTTATTTGCTTGTTCTATTTGCAGTGCTGCTGATTCCCATTTGCAGAGAGGCTGGTAATTCTCATAAATGCTGTAGCTTCAAAACTGCCGCGTTCTTAGTCTCTGCCGCCTCTATTATCATGCTTTTGTCGTTTATAGTTCCCATGCTGATGCCGGCTGCTGGATCAGGTTCTGGAGATACGCGCGGTGGTGGGGCCGTTAACTCATCTATGCAAATCGCCTATATTTTAAACAATCCTTTTGCTTATCTCCAAACATTGCTGACGTTTTCATTGACGTATCTGTCGCCAATTGCTTCCGATGGCTATACGTTAAATTACACCTACATGGGAAACGTTGTTTATAGTTATAAATGGCTTTGCGGCGTTCCATTTATAGGTCTTTTGCTGCTCTCTATTTTAGGAACGCGCGATCAGGGGCTTAAAAGGAAGTCGGTAGTAATTGCGAAGATTGTATTGGTTGCAGCCTGTTTGGTAAGTGTGGCGTTGGTTGTTACCGCGTTGTACATCTCTTTTACCCCTGTTGGGCTTGATCGCATTAATGGTTGTCAGCCTCGCTACTTGATACCTTTGCTTCTTCCCATGCTAATGTGTCTTTCGTTTGGGAAAAGAGGGTCAGACCATTGGGCTATTGCGATAGGCTTATTCCTGTGCTTTTCGATAATTGCGGATTATTCATGTGTCGTCAATTGGGATTGGTCGAGTGTGCCTGTCTTCAGTTTAAATGAACTGATTTGATATTGCATTTACGCTAGTGAATGGCGATTTACGGACGGGAATCATGGTTTCTATATTCAGGTGGTTTGCGAAATCTGAGTTAGTTTTACGAACAGTCATTTGATTCGCGCGATAATATTGTAAAAGCGCGAACGAGGCAAAATTTGATAACCTGGCACAGGTTTTGATTTTTACGAGGATGGCGCCGATTGTGCTGATTGTTGCTGAGGAGGATTCATGAAGGGCATTATTCTTGCCGGCGGATCTGGCACTCGTTTGTATCCGCTTACGCTGGTTACGAGCAAACAACTTTTACCTATCTACGACAAGCCGATGATTTATTATCCGATGTCGGTGCTCATGATGGCAGGTATTCGCGATATTCTGGTTATTTCCACGCCGCAGGATTTGCCGAACTTCAAGCGACTGTTGGGTGATGGGTCCCAGTTCGGTGTACAGCTGTCGTACGCTGAACAGCCTAGTCCAGATGGCCTTGCACAAGCTTTCATCATCGGCGAGGAATTCATTGCTGGAGAGCCGTGTGCGCTGGTGCTAGGTGATAACATCTTCTACGGTAACGGCCTGGGCAATCATTTGCGCAGTGCCGTTAAAGCTGCCGAGTCGGGCAAGGGCGCGACCGTGTTCGGCTACCACGTCGATGACCCCGAGCGCTTCGGTGTGGTTGAGTTCGACAAGGACTACAATGCCATATCCATTGAGGAGAAGCCGGAGCATCCGAAGAGCTCGTACGCTGTTACCGGGTTGTATTTCTACGATTCGCGCGTCTGTGAACTGGCCAAGAAGGTTAAACCTTCCGCTCGTGGGGAGCTCGAAATCACCGATCTCAACCGTATGTATCTCGAGGACGGTACATTGTCGGTAGTCACGCTCGGTCGCGGATTCGCTTGGCTGGACACTGGCACCATGGAAAGCCTCTACGAGGCAGGTGAGTTCGTGCGTGCCGTTGAGCGCAGCCAGGACATTCCCGTGTGCGTGCCTGAAGAGATCGCCTGGGAAAATGATTGGATCGATACCGATCAGTTGCGTGAGTGCGCGAAGAAATATGGTAAGTCGGTTTACGGCCAGCATCTTAAACGAGTTGCCGAAGGCGAGTTTGTTAAAAAGCGCCGCTAATTTGTTATGCAAAAGCCCCCGCTTTGAGCGGGGGCTTTTGCTGTATATGCAGTGCAGTTCCTTTCGGTTGCGGTATTCGCTGCTATGCTTGTCATATTGACTATTTGTTGATTATCCCAATAGCGGATTTCTGATTAAGGAGGATTGCGTGGCTGAGAGTTTCGATCCCAAGAACATCATCGTCACGGGCGGTTGCGGCTTCATCGGCAGCAAC
>ERZ1026880.1139-NODE-1139-length-11763-cov-17.525794_pt1 | contig 11763 bp, 10 predicted proteins | sample MGYA00380170_ERZ1026880 | MGnify/ENA primary metagenome ERZ1026880 (study PRJEB33269, sample SAMEA4719806) | human gut metagenome | biome: human-associated habitat; feature: organic feature; material: feces | place: Cameroon | collected 2013-10 ...
TCTTTTCCAATATCACCTAAACCTAATACAAGAATATTCGATCCATAAATGGATTTAACTTCGCCTTCATCCTTCCATTCATGATTGGATTGATTTTGGATGTAGCTAGGCATATGTTTCATTAAAGTTAAAATACCCGCTAGAATACATTCTGAAATCGCAACTCCATAAGCTCCTGCAGCATTGGCAAGTAGTACATTTTTAGGAAAGTCTGGACTATCTGAATATCCATTTGTGCCTGCACTATTGAGTTGGACAAATTCTAAACCAGGTATATTTTTAATTGTTTCAACCGGAATATTTCCAATGATGACATTCGCATCCTTTACTTGTTCAAGACTTGGTTTGATTTGTCCTAAATGGATATATTCACAATTAGATGATGAACTTTCCAATAGTTTTTGTGTTCTTCCTTTAAAGGGATAAATGTATATATTTTCTTCATAGTCAGTACCTCAAATATATTATAAGGCAAAAGTCTAATAATGTGCTGTAGTGCGCATTATTTTTGTGATAGCGCTTAGATTTATAGGGTGACATATTATTTTGACAGTAATGTTGATGTTTATGTCGACACAAAATAATAAAAATAGAAAATGAGTCGACAAATTAAAAGATATAACAATATTGTGTCGAATTGCGTGACAAATGACGAAATAATTTAATAAAATGATTATTGTGTTGTGAATAATTAACAAAAATTATTTTAGTTTTTTTTTGGATAGAATGGAGATGGTTAAAGATATGAACAAGACAACAAAGGAACTGATCAGTGAATATTTGGCTGATCAAACAAAAAAATTTGATTTAGTACATGCGGATGCATTTACTACAGTTGCAATCTCTGATGCACTTCATATTTCACGAACAATTGCAAGCCAGTACTTGAATGAGTTGTGTGAATCTAATGAGGTGTTCAAGGTTAAAAGTCGACCTGTATATTTCTTTAATACTCGCTGCTTGAACCAAAGATATGGAATCAACATTGAGAATTATGAATTTATTGATCTTGAGGAAATGGTTGAGTTTCTACAAGATAATGGTCAACTAACTGATGTGTTTGCTGAACTAATAGGTCATGATGGATCGTTAAAGCGAGTAATCAAAAGGTGTACAGAAGCCTTTAATTATCCGCCAAATGGATTATCATTCGTGATCTATGGTAATGAGGGAACTGGAAAGAAGAGTCTAGCAAAACTCATTTGCAAGCATTCCATCCTTAGTAAGGGAATTCTTGATAAGGATGCCAAAATTGCTGAATATGATCTTTCAGTAATTGATCCACTAGTGATTGATCAGCAATTGCAAGATTGTATAAATGCAAACAAACAGAATTCGCTATGTATTATCCTATCGCATTTTGAAAAAATCAGTGATGCATTGACTGGATATTTGATTCGATTCTTTGAGAACAACAAAAATGGTAAAGTTCATTTTATCTTTCTATCGAATGAGAGACCAGATGATTTTCTTCCTTCATCTTTAGCTAAATATATACCGATTGCGGTAAGATTAAAAGATTTTAGTGAAAGGCCAAAAGAAGAAAGAGAAGGGATTGTTGTTGAACTATTCCGCAAGGAAGCAGCTAATTTGCATGTTCATATGTTGATTTGTTCAAATGTCTTAAAGACATTATCTAACTTTCAACCAAATCAAAATATTGAAGAAATATTTAAAAAAGTGAAACTGATTTGTGCTCAGGCTATTAGTAATCAAAAAAGTGAGACTGTGACAATTCATACATATTATCTTCCAGAAGAAATGTTTGAATCGCTAGAAATCTCAAATGAGAATATCTCTTATGTTGATTGTGACACTTATACAAAAAGCAGCAAAATCAGTCAATTTGATGAGTTATTTACTTCGGTAATTAAGTTGTGTGTTAAGAAAGAAAGTAATCTTATTGAAAAGTATAGAAGTATTTACGATTTGATTGTAGAAACAATCATGAGTACTTCTAGAAATGAACAGACACTAAAAGGAACAGAAGCTACCTTAGCTTTAATTGTTAATCAGGTGGCAAAAAAACATTTTATTAATATTCCAGGAAACTTTACATTCGTTGTAGCAAAGTTGATGTATATCTATGAAGAAAATGAATCAATGTTTAAGCAGCGTGAAGATAAAGAAAAGGTGAATATCGAAGCAGCTTTAAATAAAGTGAAGAGAATGTATGTCAGTGAAACAATGATTGCGAATGAGATTAAATCTCTTTGCATGTCAAATCTTGAAAAGGAAATTCCTGGTATAGTTCAATTGATTATGATCTTAACTATCGCATCTTATAATGCTGAGTTAAATAAGAATAAAACATTTGGAGTTATTATCTGTCATGGTTACTCAACTGCTTCTTCAATGGCAGCAGCTGTTAACTCACTGATTGGTGCTTATATATTTGATTCAATTGACATGCCTGTAACAACTACAATGGAAGAAATCCGTGCAACTCTAAGAGATAAGTTGTCTAGGGTCAATGCTTATGCAGATCTTTGCATTATGGTTGACATGGGTTCATTGGAAAACATTGCGGATGAGGAATTCACAAAAAACAGAAATGTGGCTCTTATTAACAATGTAACGACAAAGATGGCTTTAGATATTGGTTATAAGATCAAAAATGGTGATCCAATCGATCGATATTTTATAGATGCAGATAAGAACTACAAGGTAGATTACGCTATCTTAAAGGGCAAGAAGAAGGATGTCATCTTATTTACAAGTGAAAGTGGTTTACAGACATCTCAAAGAATGGCAGATCTATTTGCAGATTCTTTCCCAGAAGAAATACCTGTTGATTTAAGAGCCGTATCATTTTATTCATTGATTGATGATATTAATGAACTTCAACAAATGTACAACATATTATTCATAACAGGTACAGACAATCCATTGATTAGTGATGTTGTGTTTATTCCATTAGAAGATATTGTGACTACGACAAACTTGGATTTGGTTTCATCAAAATTAAATATGTATTTAGATGATAACAGTTTAAAACAATTGATTATCAATATCCGTACAAATTTCTCTTTGATGAATGTGTTGAATTATTTAACAATTCTAAATCCGAAACCACTTATGGATGAGACAACAATCGCAGTTGAAGATTTACAGAAACGTCGCCATGTAGAACTTGAAGGTAGAACGTTGGTAGGTATTTATATTCACGTTTGTATTCTTGTTGAAAGATTAGTAACTAAAACAGGAATGATACGTGAGGACAGCGCAACGGAAGCATTTGTGAAAGAACATGGAGATTTTATAGAAGATATAAAAGCATCGTTTGGAAATATAGAAAAACATTACAGTATCCAGATTCCGGATTCAGAAATGAAATATATTTATTCTTTTATTTATAGGGAGGATTGAATATGAGCAAAAGAAAAATAGTCATTGCGACACATGGAACGCTTGCAGAAGGGTTCAAATCAGCACTACAAATTATTGCTGGAGCTGAAAACGTTGAAGCGTTTAATTGTTATACATCACCAGATTTTAATCTTCAAGAAACAATTCAAAAAATAATGGACTCTAAAGGTTCAGAAGAAGAATTGTTTGTGTTCACGGATTTGTTTGGTGGATCAGTAAACAATGGATTTGTCGCAGCTTTGAAAACATATGATTTCCATCTAATTACAAATACAAGTTTAGGTCTCTTGATTGATTTTATCTTGATGGAGCCTGATGTAGAAACTTTGAAAAAGAAGTTTAATGAAAAAGAATTTAATGCTGTTTATTGTAACGACTTTATAAGCAATATGGCGGACATTGAAGATGATCTGTAAGAGAAATGGAGGTGAGAACTATGATTAAGGCACTACGGATCGACCATCGTTTGGTACATGGGCAAGTAGCATTTACTTGGACTCATTTCTTGGCAGCAACAAGAATAATTGTTATTGATGATAAAGCAGCTGGAGATGATTTCCAAAAGATGGCATTAAATATGGCAAAACCAGCAGGAGTTAAATTAAATGTATTCTCTGTAGAAAAAGCGGTTGAAAGAGCAGAAAAGATTGATTCATTAAGTGATTCAGTATTCATTATTTTTGGATCAACAAAAGACGCAGCAGGATATATCACAGCTCATCCAGTATTCAAAGAATTGAATCTTGGTGGAATTGCTAAAAAAGATGGTTCAAAAAACTATGGAGAGGTAGTTTATTTGACACCTGAGGAAGAGGAAGATCTTCGTAAGATCAAAGCGACAGGTTGTCAATTGTTTATGCAACAATTGCCAACAACAAAACGTGAATCATTAGATTTATAATTCTTAAAATTTGTAGAAGGAGAAGTTATTTATGAAATTAGCTTATACACTAATCGTGGTTTTAATTTCTATTATGATGAAATTAGATTCCAGAATGTTTGGACGTCTAAACTTCGAAAGACCATTATTGACATGTACAATTTGTGGTTTGTTACTTGGTAATTTGCAAGTAGGTTTAGCAGTTGGAGCTCAAATGGAATTGGCAACATTAGGTATGATGTCAATTGGTGCTTCTGGAATTGACATGAACATGGGTTCTTTAGTTGGATGTGCAATTTGTATTATGTCAGGTGCAAACATTGAAACAGCAATCACAATTGCAGTGCCAATGACATTGTTATCAACAATTATCGATACTTGTGCGGATGTAATTCGTATTCAATTTACTCACATGATTGATGCAGCTGTTGAAAGAGAAGATTTCAAAAAAGCAAAACGTATTGATATTGTATACGGACCATCATTATATGTAATTTGTACAATCATTCCAGTATTCTTATCAGTATATTTTGGAGCAGGTCTTGTACAATCAATCGCTGATGTAATTCCTGCATGGGTTACTGACGGTGTAACATTAGGTGCTAACATCATCGCATTCTTTGGATTCGCAATGTTATTAACTACAATGGTTAACAAAAATACAGTTGTATATTTCTTCGCTGGATTCTTGTTGGCTGCTTATTCTGGATTGGATTTAACAGCAATCGCCCTAATCGGTATTGTTATTGCATTGATTCTTTACACAGTTAAATACACTGGTGGCGGTGTGAAAGCTGCAGCAGCTTCTAGTTCGAATTCCTTAGATGAATTAGAAGATTTAGATAACTAAGAAGGGAGAACTACTTATGTCTATTAAAGGTTTAGAAGCACAAAGAAATTATCCACTAAATAAAAAGTTAAAAGAAATCTTCTGGGGTTCTTGGTGTATGCAAACAAACTGGAACTATGAAAGACAGATGAATACAGCTTTCATGTACGGTATGTCTAAAACAATCGATCGTTTGTATCCAGATCCAGATGAAGTAGATAAGAAAAAAGAAGCGTATCAAAGACACCTTGAGTTCTTTAACATTACACCACAGTGTGCAGCATTGGTTTATGGTATTTGTATTGCCATGGAAGAAGAATATGCTGAACACCCAGATACATTTGATCCAGGTGCAATCAATGCAGTTAAAGTTGCTTTGATGGGTCCTTTATCAGGTATTGGTGATTCATTGTTCCAAGGAACAATTCGTATTATCGCAATGTCAATTGGTATTTCATTAGCTCAACAAGGAAGTATTGTAGGACCAATCTTAGCAGCATTGATCTCTATTGGAACGTCAGCTCCATTTACTTGGTTCATGGGTAAATTAGGATATACAAAAGGACAAGATTTCGTAAGACAAATGGCAGAAGCTGATTTGATGGAAAAAGTTATGTTTGGATGTTCAATTGCAGGTTTATTTGTAATTGGAGGTATGTCAGCTTCGTTAGCAAACTTAACAACTCCACTTCAATTTGGAGAAGCATTCGTATTACAAAATGTATTAGATGGTATCATGCCAAAAATGATTCCACTTGCAGCAACTTGGATCATGTATTTCATTATTAAATCAGGAAAAGTTAAACCTATGGTTGTAATCTTGAGTTGCTTCATTATTGGAATTGTATTGAATTACTTTGGTATTCTAGCTTGCTAAAGCTTTGAATAAAAATATTTTTAAGATCGAAAAGGAAAAGAGGGTAAAAATTATGTTCGATGTAAAAAAGATGATTGAAGAAATCGCAGCAAAAAAGGAAATCAAAAACGTTAGTTTCGTTGGTTGTGGAGGGTCGTTAGCATGTTTCTTTGCTCCTCACTACTATGTAACTCATGAAGCTAAAACATTAACAACATTGTATGAAAATGCTAATGAATTTACAAATGACACACCAGCATTTATCAATGAAAACGCAATCGTTGTATGTGCTAGCCGTAGAGGTAATACACCACAGACTGTTGAAGCAGCTAAAAAAGCAAAAGAATGTGGAGCTACTGTTATCGGATTACAGTTGGAAACAGGAACACCATTAGAAGAAATTTGTGATTACATTGTACAGTTCAAAGATACTGGAGCAGATGGTGCTTTATATGAAGAATCAAAGAGTTCTTTAGCATTACAAATCGCTTATGAAACTGTAAATGTTGTTGAACATAATACAGAAACTTACGAAAAAATGGTTGCAGCTACTAAGAAAATGAATGACATCATTCCTGCAGCAGTAAAAGCTTGCGTACCAGATGCAGTTAAATTCTCTGTAGACTATGCAAATGATGACATTATTTACACTATGGGATCAGGTACAGGTTATGCTGGAGCTCACCAACAAACAATTTGTATCTTCATGGAAATGCAATGGATCAACTCATCAGCAATTCACTCAGATGAATTCTTCAATGGGCCATTCGAAATCACTGAAAAAGATACAGCTTATTTGATGCTTAAATCAACTGGTGCAACTAGAGCCGTAGACGAAAGAGCTCTTCACTTCTTAAGCAAATTCAATAACCACACTACAGTGTTAGATGGATATGACTATGGTATGAAGGAACTTGGAGAAGTTTCAGGATATTTCGATCATGACTTCTACAGCGAATTATTGGATGTTTATAACAATTTATTAGCAGATCGTCGTCAACACCCATTAAGCTGGAGAAAATACATGTGGAAATTTAACTACTAAAAAATAGTTATTTCTCATAATCTTTCAAGTCAGTAGTCAGACGACTACTGACTTTCTTTTTTAGGCAACATGGAAGGGGGTAATAAAATGGATACAAAAAAAATAGATGCTAAGATTCGGCATATTTTGATTCCTGCTATTTTAGAAAATGCTTTTTTGATTTTGTCTGACATGATTTTAACTGGATATATTGGTCGATTAACCATATCTGAGATTAGTGCTTATGGTATTTCAACAAGAATCTATGGTATTTATTTTTCAATACTTAAAGGATTTGGAATAGGAGCTATGGTTGTTTTTGCAAGAGCGTTTGGCTCAAGAAACAAGGAGAAAGGGTTACTGTATTATAAGCAAGCCATAATTATTTCACTTTTTGTGGCAGTGATTGCAGCAGTTGGAATCTGGTTATTTCCGAATGAACTGTTATCTACAATGAGTACAGATTCAAGACTGTTAACTTATGGTGCTTCATTTCTGAAAGTCCATGTATTGACGTATCCGTTATTAGCTATAATTCATTTAAATTCAGCAGTATTTCAGGCGGATGGAAACACAAAGACGCCACTTTATATTGCTACAATAGGAAATGGGATAAGCGTTGTTTTAGGGTATATTTTGATTTTAGGGTTTGGACCTATGAAAGGATTAGGCCTTTATGGAGCTGCTATCACAAATAATGTTCGAATTATAGTGATGATGTTAGTAGGTCTTTATTTGTTGTTTGCTAAAAATGGTATGTTTGATCGTGTGAAAATCGAAAAACCAATATTTAATATGGATATGATCAAAGATGTGTTGAAGTTTGGTGTTCCAACCGCAATTGGAAATTCTTTTTGGAATTTTGCTTCTGTATTTTTATCAACTTTCATTTTAACTTATGGAGAGAAATTCTATGCTGCTTATCAAATAGGATTACAAGCAGAAGGATTTTGCGATATGATGGCTTCTGGTTTCTTGACGGCTTCGATGGCTTTGGCTAGCCAGGCAATAGGAGCAAATGATGAAAAGATGTATAAATCAGCATATCAAAGATTGAGTTTTTATTGCTTGATTATTAGTGGAATTAATATGATATTCTTACTTTTATTCTCAAAACAAGTTTTGTATTTGTTGACAGACAAAGAGGAATTGGTTGCTATTGCACATGTATATTTATTGCTTATGATTTTCTCACAATTCCCAGAAATGAAATCAAAAGTATTATATGGATATATTCGATCTGCAGGATCAAGCACATTACCTACGATAATAGATACAATTGGTATTTGGGGCGTTCGTGTTTTCTTATGTTATCTTGTTAGTACGGTTTTAAAGATGGATATTGTGTGGATTTGGTGGATCATTAATGCGGATCAATGGGTAAGATATTTATTATCTTTATTGGTATTTGTGGTAAAAAAATTAATTAATTATCTAAGTGTATCTCCATACGAAGTCGCTAGATGTAATGGAAGATAACTGAAATTGATATTCTAAATGTCTATGAAAATAGATTTATATATTTAATTGTGGAAATGGGACTATATATGAAAAAAATAATGTTTATGATGACATACGATTTAGTTGGATCAATTTTTATAGGCGTTAGTATTGTTTGTTTTGCGGTAGCCGCTGACTTTGCTCCGGGAGGCGTCAATGGAATTGCTGTTATGGCTAATTATTTATCAAACATTCCTATTGGGTTTGCGACAATCTTAATTAATATTCCAATTATATTGTTTACATTTCATTCATTAGGAAGAATGTTTTTCTTATATTCAGTGAAAACGATGGTAATCAGTTCTTTTCTAATTGACTATGTGCTTTGCTATTTACCGGTGTATCAAGGAAATCGTTTATTAGCTGCAATACTTGCTGGTATAACAGCAGGCATTGGATATTCACTTATTTTTAATGAAGGTTCATCAACGGGAGGAACAGATTTTATAATTGCAGCTATTAAAAAGAAAAGACCCAAAATGACTTTTGGATTGTTAGCGTTTGTGATTGATGGAATTATTGTTTTATTTTCGATATTTGTGTTTAAAGAAGTTTTAGCTTTTATTTACGGAATGATTTACACCATAATAACAAGTGTGGCTTTAGATTTATGTACTTTGGTGTTGAAAAAATGTCATTTGACATATGTAGATTGTGAGGAGATATAAAATGGAAAATCCAAAAATGATTATATTTGATGTGGATGGTTTGTTATTAAATACTGAATTTTTATGGAGAAAAGCTTGGAAAGATGTTGCTGCTAAATATGGGGTTCCAAAATTTGCAGAGGTTTTTAGTAAGGTTGTTGGAATTTCGGGTAGTGATGTTGAAAGAGTATTGAATAATGAACTGTCAGATGTTGAAAACCGTATGGAATTATTAGATATTGCTCGCAGTGTAGGTACTGAATATTTGGAAAATGACATTGAATTGATGCCAGGCGTAACTGAATTGCTAGATGTTTTAGAGAATAAAAATATTCGCAAAGCAGTTGCAACTACAACGTCTAGGGATGCGACAATCAAAAGATTAACAAAATTGGGCTTGATTAATCGATTTGAATATATTCTTTGTGGAGATGAAGTCACAAAGAGAAAACCCAACCCTGAGATTTATCAAAAAGTTTTAAAAGCTGTAAGCTGTGACCCGAATCAAGTAATGGTTTTAGAAGATACTGGATATGGGGTACAAGCAGCACATGATGCAGGGATTAAAGTTGTAATGATTCCATCTATAAATGCACCTACAAACAAAGATAAAGAAAATGCATCATATATTAAGGAAAGCTTATATGAAGTAATCTCTATGTTGGAGGCTTAATATTATGAAAGATATGTATGATTATATTATGGAAACTCCAGAGGCAGTTCGTGAAGTAATTAAAAAATCAAAACAGAATAATGAAGATTGCGTACAATATGTAAAAGATAAAAAGTTAGAGCATGTATATTTAGTTGCATCTGGAACTAGTTATTCAGCTGCATTATCATGTATAAAGCCAATTGAAAAATTAATGAACATTCCAGTATATGCAGTATATGCAATGGAATTTGTAGATAATACAGATATTGTTGAAGATAATGCGTTAGTAATCGGAATATCACAAGCAGGACAATCTTCATCTACCATTCAAGCTTTAGATAAGGCTAAAGAAATGGGATGTTTAACTTTGGCTTGTTCTGCACAAAAGGATGTTCCTATAACAGCACATGCAAATTGTTTTTTGAAAAATGAAGTAGAAGAAGATATAGGACCAAAGACAAAGGGGTATTATTGTAGTGTAATCGCGATTTTAATGTTGTTTTTAGAATTGTCTAAAGAAAATTCTAAAAAATGGATTTCAAGAATACTAAACACAATTGATTTGATACCGAATATTGCGAAGGCAACAAAACAATGGTACACAAATGAAAAAGGCAGTTTAAAAGGGTTTGAGAACATTATTGTGATTGGTTATGATAAATGTCTTCCTGCAGCAATAGAGGGGGCTTTGAAAATATTAGAAACCGTACAATGTTGTGTTCGTTATTATGAGTTAGAAGAGTTTATGCACGGAATTTATCATGGTATAGATAAGAGCACCCTTATCTTAGCTTTAGGAAATCAGTCAAGACATTTAGATCGTATGATTCGTTTGTTGGGATATTTAAAAGAACATAAAGATGCTTCTGCATACTTGATATCTCAGAATAAAGTAACAGAACATGATTTCAATTATCCATTTATTGAAGATTCACTATTTGTTTCTTTTGAATATTTAACTGTTTTACAAGTTCTAGGAGAATTAATGTGTCATGATCGAGGCATCGACTTGTATGACACGGTGGACGAAAACTTCCATGAATATATGGAGAGTTATATCTATGAGAAATGAATTTGAACAGTTGTGCCAGGATATGTGCTTAAATTATATGGTTTAAGATTACATTATAAAATGATTTTTCAGTTAAAAAAGATGAGACTGACCTTCTAAGTGAGAAGAGAATCTTTTTAAGGAATTCAAATAAAAAGCTGTATTGCTTGAATTGTGCAATGCAGCTTTTACTTATATTATTTTTCAGGCCAGATCTTACAATTTGGATCTAGTAGCCATTCATGTTCTTTAACATTTTCTGCACCAGTCCAAGGATTGTCATCAAAGTGACGAATAATCCAGAAATAATTCATTGCGTATCCTGGAGCAGTAACTTGAGGGTGGGCTAATTTTTCTGTTACACAGATGTAGCTTCTATCTTTAATTTGGTAAACGTTATCTCCATAGAAACTTGCACCAAATCCTTCAGGACGATTAAAACGATAGTAGTATAGTTCTGGTTGATCGTGTAAGTGTGGGATAAATGTACTCCATTTACCTGGGTAGTTTACTGTTTCACCAAATGCCATGTTACTATTAGGATTGATTTTATAATCCACCATTGTACGAACATTACGAGTAGCACATTCGTTCCATTGTCCTGCTCCACGATCTACAACAACTACATTATCTTTGTTGAATAAAGTGGTAGGATAAGTCTTGTCATTTTCAGTTTGGAAACATAGGTACTCACTATCTTCGTTCGCAATAACTTCAACTGCGACTTGTTTGTTGAATTGTAATCCAACAGGAGCATCATCAAACACATTACCACGAGTGATTGTGGCTTCTTTGCCTTCGTATTTTAATGTTAGTGATCCTTCTTGCAACAAAATCAAAGTTTCTTTATCTTCACTATAAAAATGTTTGACATCTCCTTTGCTAGGGCGAATCAAATATGAGTATAACATCATATCAGGATATAGATCTGTACGATTTGTTAGTTCGATTT
>ERZ1026880.1142-NODE-1142-length-11754-cov-9.622874_pt1 | contig 11754 bp, 8 predicted proteins | sample MGYA00380170_ERZ1026880 | MGnify/ENA primary metagenome ERZ1026880 (study PRJEB33269, sample SAMEA4719806) | human gut metagenome | biome: human-associated habitat; feature: organic feature; material: feces | place: Cameroon | collected 2013-10 ...
GTGAAGAAATGTTAATAATATATTTTTATATTTATATATATAAATAAATATAAACTTTCTCTTTCACCCTTTTCCCTCAAGGGGGGAGTTGCGGAATTTTGGACTGTCAGTGTCAGCGTCAGCGCTTCTGTCCATTTTCGCCTGTTGACGCAGGCAAAAATTTGGTGGTATCGAAAATATTTTGTAATTTTGTGAGCAAAATAAAAAACGACACATGGGGGTGAGAATATACAAGATTTCTGAGTATGAGCATGCGGCCGAGATCAGGCAGTTTGATGCACTTTGCCGAATCCTGGGCGAGTTGGAGGCGCAGACGGGTGGGGAGTACGTGCTCGTGGGCAACTACAACATCGAGGGCGTGGAGCTCGATGCGCTGCTCTTCACACCGCAGGCGGCATTGGTGATAGAGTTCAAGAACTGGGGCGGCAGCATTGTGGCAGGCGAGAACGGCCCCTGGACCAGCGACGGCAGGACGATAGCAGGTGGAGCCTACGGCAAAAGTCCCTTCGCACAGGCACGGCTCAACCGAAGCCGAACCGCCGCAGGACTGCGCAAATATCTCGGATGTGAGCGCCTCGAAGTGGGAGTGGTGGTCGTGTTCAGCCGGGATGCGGAGATCGACGCCTCGGGCCTCTCGGAGAGTGTAGGGAAGTGGCTCTCCGTGTGCGACAACCGCCACCTGGGAGCTGTCCTCGGCAGCAGAAGTCAGGGCTCAACCCTCGGCAGCAGAAGTCAAGGTGCACAGATCTTTACGGCCGAGCAGATGCGCGACATTCCCCGACGACTCAGGATAGAGGCCTACGATGTGCAGACGGCAGGCGAGGGGCTGGCAGGGCTGCACGTGGAGAGTGTGGCGACCGACCTCTTCGAACAGGTCGACCAGATACCCGCCGACATTGACATCCGTCTGTGCTACCGTCTGCTCAGCGAGGTTTTCCATCAGGCCGTGGAAGGAAAGTTGCAGCAGTCGAAAACCAAGTTTGCCGGCTTCTTCGCCAAGGTGGACTATCTGCTCACCGAGAACCGCGGCAAGATGCGCGACTCCTCTCTCTCGGCTTCGGTCAACGCCTTCCGCATCCGCTTGCGCCGTCTTCAGAATGCGCCCCGACGGGCTCAGGATGCCCCCGAAGCCGTACTGACCGATGAAGAGCTGCGCCAGTCTGTCGCCCACGACACAGCCGCCCTGTGCAAGTTTATCGCTCTCGTTTACGACATTCCCGTGCCCGCCAGTCTCGACCATCGTTTCCCCTATGTCGTGGCTTCCTATTACCGTCCGCTCTACCGCAAGGGCAACGAGATGCGGGTCATCATCGACACCTGGGACGACACCCTCATCACAGCCACCGACAGCGAGACGGGCGAGGCGTGCCGCATCTACTATCGCAAGGCCGACAACCCGTATGCGCTGGGCGACCGAGCCTATCTGGCCGACATCCTGCTCAAGGGCGAGCAGCTCAACCTCATCCAGCCCCGTGAGGAGGCAGGCATCATCTATCCCGCCATCATCATCTACAACCCCGACTATCTGATAGACGTCACCTCCCTGGCAGGATGCTTCTCCGAGCAGGAGACCGCCACCCCCTACGCCTACATGCTCAGGAAGCTGGCGCCAGCCTTCAGCAACGAGGCCATCATGCTGGGTAACTTTGCCGGACAGCTGCTCGACGAGGAGGTTTACCATGTAGACCGACCCTACGAGAAGAGCATGGCAGACTTCTGCGCCCGCAATGCCGTGAGCCTCGCCGTGACACCCCTCTCAGACCACTTTCGCGCCGATGCCGAACTGCAGCGCCAGCACATACGCCGTGCCGTGCAGGGAGCCCTGGCAGAGGCCTCGTCGGTAGCCTTCAGGCGCGACGGAAAGAACACCATCCTGGAGCCTTCCTTCTTCTCGCCGACACTCGGACTGCAGGCACGTATGGACTTCATACAGAAAGACCTCACGCTCATGGTGGAGCAGAAATCGGGCAAGGCGTCCTATAAGTCGAGCCCCGAGACACCCCGCATTCGCCCCGACCACTACGTGCAGGCGCTGCTCTATCGCGCCATCTTCAGATACAACTACGGCGTGGCCTACAAGGACTTCCATTCCTACATGCTCTATTCGAAGTACGCCAACAGTCTGCTCGACATCGCCTCGGCACCCGACCTGCTCTTCAAGGCGCTCAGGCTGCGCAACCAGGTGGCATGGCTCGAACTGCTCCTCACGCGTGGCGGATTCCGCATCCTGGAGTCGCTCACCCCCGAGCACGTTTGCCCAGGCGAGAGCGGCATGTTGTGGGAACGCTACAAGCGGCCGCAGCTGCAGGCGCTGCTCGACCGGGTGCGCACGTCCACACCCTTGGAGAAAGACTATTACTACCGCTTCCTCACCTTCGTGGAGAACGAGCAGATGCTCTCCAAGGTGGGCAACCGAACCAAGGAGGAGTCGGGATTCGCCTCGGTGTGGAACTCCACCCTCGACGAGCGACGCAACGCCGGCAACATCTATTGCGACCTGCGCATGATGCCTCTCCGTCAGGAAAAGGGAATGCCCATCGAGCGGGTGGAGTTCGCCTTCGCCGACGGTCAGGACAGCGACGTGTCCAACTTCCGCAAGGGCGATGTCGTCTTCTTCTATGCCTATAATCCTGCCCTTGAGGGCGAGCCCAACGCCACGCGCCACTATGTGTTCCGTGGGTCGATAGTCGACATTCACGAGACGAGGGTAGAGGTGTCGCTCCGCAATCCGCAGACCCGTGGCGAGGTGTTCGAGGGCGAGGTGTGGGCGATAGAGCATGACTTTATGGAATCGTCGTACCGCTCTCTTTATCAGGGCCTTCAACTCTTCCTCGAAGCCTCGCAGGAACGCAAGGACTTGCTCCTGTTGCAGCGTAAGCCGAGGGTCGACACCACGCTCACCCTCAAGGGCGACTATGCCTGCCAGGGCAATGCGGAGTTCAACGACCTGGTGCTGCGCGTGAAGCAGGCCCAGGACCTCTTCCTCATCATCGGACCTCCCGGCACGGGCAAGACCTCCTTCGGCATGGTCAACGTGCTGAAGGAACACCTCCTGGAGGAAGGCACGTCGCTACTGCTGCTCTCGTTCACCAACAGGGCTGTGGACGAGATGTGCAGCAAGCTGGTGGGCGAGGGCATCGATTTCGTGCGCTTGGGAAGCGAGCTGGGCTGTCATGAGGCTTACCGCTCCCACCTGCTCGGCAAGCGCTCAGAGGCGTTTCGCGACGGCCGTGAGATCAGGCAGATGATAGAGCGTTGCCGTGTGTTCTGCGGCACCACCACAGCCTTCAACAGTCAGATAGCCCTCCTGTCGATCAAGCATTTCGACCTGGCTATTGTCGACGAGGCTTCCCAGATACTCGAGCCCCAGATCATTGGTCTGCTCTCGGCGAAGAATGCACACACGGGCGAGCACGCCATCAGCAAGTTTGTGCTCATAGGCGACGAGAAGCAGTTGCCTGCCGTCGTGCAGCAACAGGAGTCGGAGTCCATGGTGCAGGAACCCAACCTGCGGGCCATCCACCTCACCGACTGCCGGCTCTCGCTCTTCGAGCGCCTCATCAAGGCTTATCGCTCCGAGGGTGTCAACAACGAGTACAGCTACATGCTCACCCGCCAGGGACGTATGCACCGCGAGATAGCTATCTTCCCCAACTATGCCTTCTATCAGAACAAGCTCATCCCCGTGCCCCTGCCTTATCAGGAGGAGCCCACGCCGCTCACCTCTGAGAGCCACGACGGGCTGGAGGCATTGCTCACCACCCGCCGCATCGCCTTCGTCACCTATCCCGAGCCACGACAGACAGGACTCGACCCATGGCAGCAGGAGACCTCCGACAAGGTGAATCTCATCGAGGCCAGGATGATCGCCGCCACGGTGCATCGCATCTACCTCATGGATCCAGAGGGCTTCGACAAAGACCGCACGGTGGGCATCATCGTGCCCTATCGCAATCAGATCTCCACCATACGCAACGAGATAGACAGCTACCACATCGAACCGCTCCACGACATCATGATCGACACCGTGGAGCGCTATCAGGGAAGCCAGTGCGAGAACATCATCTACGGCTTCACCATCAGGAAATACTATCAGTTGGCATTCCTCACCGGCAACCAGTATGTGGACCGTGCGTCGGGCGAAATCATCGACCGCAAGCTCAACGTGGCGATGACCCGTGCCATGAAACATCTCATCATGATCGGCAACGCCAGACTCCTGCGCGAGAACGTCATCTTCTTCAAGCTCATGGAGTTTGCCCGTAACAGGCAGAGCTATTTCGACATCTCGCCCAGCGACTATGTGAGCGGAAACTTTGTTGTTGGGGCAGCAGGGTCGCTCGATTCTGTCGGCTCTGTCGATTCTGTCGGCTCGCTCGATTCTTGCGATGGACAGAGAAATGCGGGTTTCCCGCTCGTGGAATTATCATCTGATGAAACCTTTGACCGTACGTTTCGTACGGTCGTCGAAGAGCCCGTCAAGGGCGATGCGATGACCCGTTGGCCCCAGTATGTTCTGGGCAACGAGTTTGCCACCAACCAGGCGCTCATCGACTATGGAAGGAGCCATTTCGTGCAATCCAAAATCATTCAGACCGACCTCAAGGACACCTCGGGCAGAAACCGGATGCGCACCTTCACGCCCGCCGACCAGGTGCTCGTTTACTGTCACAACATGATGCCTGCCCACTATGCCTGCGCCAAGCTGATGTACGGCTCGGTTCGGGAGTGGGTGGAGGAGAGGCTCTCCTCCACCTCCCTGCGCACCATCTCGGTGCATCTGGGTTGCGGACCAGCCACCAATGCCCTGGCTTTCATGCAGGTTTTCGGCGACAAGATAGGATGTTTGGAGTACGAGGCAGTCGACATCTCGGAGAGCATGCATCAGATGGGCGAGCGGATGCTTCATGCCGCTTACGCCGACCGGGTGGTTTATCACAAGCTGAGCCATTTTGAGGAGTTGAATGACGATGATTGGAATGCTTTGTCCAGCGTTCCTACGGTCATCTTCTTCCATTTCTCGTACATCTTTGCGAAAATCGGTCCCCAGTCAGCCGAGAAGTTGGCTACACGCATCGCTTCCGTCATGGCTGCCCATCCTCTCAACAGATATGTTTTCTTCATCCAGCAAGCCGATGCCGACTGTAGTCTCAAGAGTTATCGTGTGTTCCGCAAGGCGCTCTCCGCCCGGGTTCATTTTTTGAAGGTGGGCTGCGCCTCGGCAGTATGGAATGCGAGAGTTTCTCAGATGCAGGCGGATGCCCTTGCTTTTCCGTTCTCTTATGAGATTTGGGAGGGATAGCTTCCTGAGGAGCCCAGCGAACATACTGTTTGCTCAAGTTTCGCAAGTGGTTTATGTACGGGTTGAAGGTCCAAAAGCTCTTAGCCCAGGGCAACGCCCTGGGTTGTTTGGGGCGGTAACCTGTCGCCCTGTAAGGGCAAAAGCTTTAAAACTCCTGGCAATATTTAAAGCTTTTGCCCTTACAGGGCGCATTGCTGATTGCCATTATACCCAGGGCGCTGCCCTGGGCTAGGAGCTTCTGCCCTTTCAGGGCGTGTGGGGCAAGAACTTGCGAAACTTCAGCTGTTTGTGCGTCCCCCAAGAGTCCCGTTTCTCTCTCTCAGGGCTTATCGTTTTTAAGGGGGCTGAATCTGGTGATCGACTGTTCTAAATGTCACGAAATAAGGAATATATGTACTCTTTGATTTTTTTTCGAATGCAAAACTATTTCGTAATTCAGGTTTTTTGATTACCTTTGCAGCCGTATGAAAAAAAGAAAGATGAGATTTATCTGGGCGATGGTTGGCCTGTTGGGGCTGTCACTCGTCAGTTGTGACAAGGTGTTCGACGTGCATCCTTATGATGTGAATATCAAGGGAGAGAAGAATGTCAACGCCAAGCAGATAGTGAAGATAGAGGAGGCGACGAAGGACAAAACCACCTTTCGTTTCGCCTTTATCAGCGACTCACATCAGTGGCTCAACGACCTGAGTGACGAGGTGAGCGACATCAACCGCAGGCCAGATATCGACTTTGTGATTCATGGTGGCGACATGACCGACTTTGGTGGCACAAAGGAATTTCTCTGGACTCGCGACCGGCTCAAGAAACTCAACAAACCCTTTGTGGCACTCTTGGGCAATCACGACTGTCTCGGTACAGGGACAAAGGCTTACCAGGTGACTTTTGGCAATCCCGACTTTGCTTTTATCGCAGGCAGAGTGAAGTTTGTATGCCTCAATACCAACGCCATCGAGTACGATTATTCGCAACCAGTTCCCAATTTCGACTTTATCAAGGCCGAGTGGACCAATCGGGCAGATGAGTTCGACCGCTCAGTCGTTTGTATGCATGCCCCTCCTTTCACCGAGCAGTTCAACAATAACGTGGCAGAACCCTTCAATGACTACATCCACAAGCTGCCCCAGCTGATGTTCTGTCTCGACGGTCATGGCCATCACATCCGCATACAGGACCTCTATGATGACGGTACTATCTTCTATATGACAGCGAGTGCCAAGGAACGAAAGTATTATATATTTACCATTACTCCCGACGATTACAGCTATGAGATTATTGATTTTTAGGATATTTCTTCTTTTGTTTCTGATGCCAGCATGTGTTCAGGCGCAACAGAACGCCGTGGCAGATACAGCGTTGGCAGCCAGTGACACGGTGGTGAAGCATAACCGCTATGACAACCGCATTCACCGTTATCGTCGCTATTGGGGAGCACTCATCCCTACGCAAACCGTCCTGCAGACTTGTGGCAACATGGGACTTTTCTCCTTTGGTGTGGGCTGGGATTATGGCAAGCATCGCCAGTGGGAGACGCAGTTGCTCTTCGGTTACATACCGAAATATGACTCCAACAGTGCCAAGATGACGATAACCCTGAAGCAGAATTATATACCCTGGTCGGTGACGATGGGTCATGGCTGGGCCTTCGAGCCTTTGGAGTGTGGCTTGTATTTCAACACCGTCTTAGGCTCAGATTTCTGGACGAAGCAGCCGTCAAAGTATGGCAGTGGCTATTATCCTTTCTCCACACGCATCCGCCCCAACATCTTTGTGGGAGAGCGTTTCACGGTGGATGTGCCCGAGAACCGCCGCAAGTTTGTGAAGAGTGTCACCTTCTTCTACGAGCTGAGCACCAACGATATTTATTTCATGCGTTTCTATCGCAATGGTTCTGCCGGTTTCTGGGATGTCTTCGGCTTGTCATTAGGCATCAAGACACAGCTGTTCTGATGGGACATGTGATAGTTGAGCCGATCTTACCCCAATTCGGGATAAAATAGCGATTAGTTGCATGTGAAGACTGATACACGAATTTAACGTATCAGCCGAATTCCTTTTGTACGTCGAAGCAGGGACAGGCTTTGGCGGCGAACTCGTTGTGACCGTGGACGGTGGCGAGAGGGAACTCTTCCTGCAGCTGTTCTACGAGTGCCCGGAGCGAGGCTTTTTGTGCTGCCGTCCGAGTGTCCTTGGGCTTGCCGTCGGTCGACAGACCGCCGATATAGCAGATGCCGATGCTGATAGTATTGTGACCTTTGCAGTGTGCGCCAATCTGGCGCTTCGACCTGCCTGCGTGTATGCTGCCGTCACGATATATCACGAAGTGATAGCCGATGCCGTTGAAGCCTCGCTGGCGATGCCAGCGATCTATATCTTCAACGGTGAAGTCTTTGCCCTCTGTTGTTGCACTGCAATGAATGATGATCTCTGTAATTTTTCTCATGATTTTTTCTTTTTTTGATGTTATATTTTTAATAAGGAGTTAAGGGAGTTAAGGAGTTATCGCTCCCTTCGGTCGCTGAGGAGTTAAGACAAATGTCTTGAGGAAATATTTAATGTTTAGAGTTTGATTTCAAGTCCACAAAGCTATTGTCTTAACTCCTTAACTCCCTAACTTCTTCCCCAGCAAAACAATAACACTTGCTCCTAATGCGATGATGCCGAGGCAGGCGAGGAACTTGGTGGAAGGCGGTGTGTAACGCTCCTTACGAATTACAGGCACTTGCTTGACAACAGGGATTGTATCGGTTCGAGTCTTATAGACTGTATCTCTGAGGAGGCGGTAACGAAACTCTGTTTTCACTCTGTCGTAAAACACCGTGTCTGCCTTGCGCTCGATACGCTGCCATCGGTCGATATAGATTGAATCGTATTTCACCTTGCTGAGCAAAATGGTGTCGTGCGTAGCGGAATGGACAGGCACGATGGCAGTAGTGTTGCTGGTTGTCTTGCAACTGCTCAACAGGAGCAGAAACAGAAACAAGATAAACGCTATGAGTCTGGCTAAGAGTCTGTTCTTTGCTGGATTTTCAGTTAGTTTCATGCTGTTCGGTCTTTAATAGTGATAGTAACGTCTTTGTTTTTATTATTGACAAATCGCTTGATGCGGTTGCAAATATAGCTGTGATACTTCTGTGTATGAACGAGTAAACCACTTGTTCTATATTCGCCTACATTGATACTCCCCTTGACGCAAGTAAAAGGTCCATTGTAACATTCAAATCGAGTAGCCTTTGATCTGCCAATCCAAACGAGCCCCTTTTTGCAACTTATGGGGTGACAACCTAAGGGAAGGTGCAACGAGGGGTGTTCACAAGTATTGCATAAAAACTTTCCATTTATATACAGGTTCCCATGAACTCCCCATCGAGTATAGTTTGTTCTGATAAGAAAAATTTCTATTTTCATATTTTAATTGCTTTAAAAGTTGATTTTGAAAATGACAAAAATGACTTTGACAAAAATGACAAGCTTTAGAGACATCTATACAACTGTCGATATTTTTGTATATCTTAAGTCCGGTTGCTGTACAACAAGTCCCTGTCTCTTCCAGTTCTTCAGCATCTGCTTTACCATCATACTCGTAACCCCAGAACCTTTCACAACCAAACTTTGTTGCATGGCCATTTCCTCAGTAAAAGTAGAATCCAGTCGCTCAAATATGGTGTCGTTCTTGCCTCGATGGGTACGGCCTGTAGTGGTCTGTCCAGCATACTCTCTCGACGAGAAGGCTGCCTCGATTCTTTCTCTAAAGAAATAAAGGGCATTTTCCATCAGATAGTCGGCGATGACATCAAATAATGAAAGCATGGAGGCTGTTTGCGCCTTGACGATCATGTCTTTCCACATCTCTGGTTTCTCCTTGAGCATCTTTTCTGCGCCTTGAAAACCATGTGCCTTGATTAGTTGTTCAGCTACATCACACAGCATGATACAGGTCATCATCCGCATGGTTGTTGGGCAGATACGGAAGCGCTGACGAGCCTTTATTTTGTCGTCATTTTTCATTGTTTCAAGACGTATCTCTTCCAACCATTCACGCCCCTTTTTCTCCAGCTCCTCGAGAACGACATCTCCGCTCATCAGCGGCAGCAAATGTGCTATTTGGGATATTTGCTCACGCTGTCCATTATTCAGGACATACAGGTTTTCGGTGAGAGCGGCAAACGTATTGTCGGGTGTTCTTGCCACAGCTATACGGCTCTGAAAACCATCTGTATAATTGCTTACTACACGATAGAGCGCATCAGGAGTGCCGCACATGGTAACGTTCCAAAGCAACCTGTCGATATGGACATTTACGGCATCCGCACTCTTTGCCTCGCGTTCGTAACTGGTTCCGTCGTATGCCTGACGAAGCATCACAGAAAAATCACTCAGTCCAGAACGCCATTTCTGTGCTACGGTGTCAGCTTCGGGTGTAAAAGAAAATGCGTGTTTGCCTTCGGTATTTGAAAGGCGGTCGGCAAGGTTGGCGACAGTATTGTTCAGAGTCAGGATGCGAATGGGCAACTTTGGCTCCTCAGGCTGTTCCTTCTTGTTTTTCGCAGCACGCTTCTTTGCTCGCCAGTCCTCTTCCTGCTGAAGGTAAACTTTATCCATCTGCTTCATTTCTTTCGTCCATGACGCAATCAATGGGTCGATGCTACCCTTTCCTGATGCAAAGTCACCGGCAATATAAGAGATAAGGTTGAGCGAATTGTATCTGCCGTGCACCGAGATTTTGACACCAGTCGCAAGGGTTCCTATCACAGGACAGATTGCTACAAGGGCTGGCATGGCGAGGTATGGACCCACTGAGTCAACTGACTCTCGAACGCCTTGCGGCAGCGATGGCAGGGCATGATAATAAAACAATTCGTCCTGCTCGTTGATGTCATCCAAAGCCTGCTCGATGTTTTCTGTATTGCTGCCTTTGCTTTCCTTGATGGCTGCCAGCACATCCTTAAGCCTTTTGGGCATTCTTGCACGTTTTTCAGCAAGGGCTGAGTCAATGCAAGCCTGCTTTTCGGCCTCAGGAAATCCATCGTAACAAGGAATTACCTTGTCGAGCAGCACTCGGTCGAAGCCACAAATATGGCGCAGATTGACTGCCAGTTCGAAGGTCAGCGTGTTGCGATTTGACTGAATAGGCTCATGTCCGTCGTTATAGAGTTCCCACCATTTGCGGATGATGTCAGAATAGGGAATTCCACAGTAGTTGAGTGGTTCTGAGGAGGCTGTTTCTGTTGTCTGCTCAGACTGTTCGGTCTGATGATTTTCAGTATTCTTGGATGCAGAGTTTTCAGATTGATTCAGCTGCTCTGCTGCTGTATTTTCTGCTTTGATTTCAGCCTCTTTCTGAGGTGCTGCAACCTCCCAGGGCTTGTAGTGCTTGTTGACCTTATGTGCTCCTTCTGGCAACACTTCCTGTCCATATTTTTCTCGTTCTTCCAGCAACTTTGCCTCTGCCTTGACGGCAGCTTCATCATAAGAGTCTGCGAAGAGTTCGGTTGAGAGATAGAGCAAGTCGTCAGCGGCGGCTGTTGTAGTGAAATACACTCGGTTGATGTCGTGAGCCGAAGTGTCCATCTCGCATTGCAGCATCGTAGCCAATCGCACCTGATTCTCCAAGATGGTTTTTCCCTGCTCTCGCTTGCATACCACGTGTCCGCCCTGTCGGGCACTGCGTTCCAACATCAGTAGTCCATATTTCTCAGGGTCTTGCAGCAACTTTTCTGCAGCGATTTTAAATGACTCTGGGTCGTCGAGGTCGAAACCGAAAGCCTTGCTGGGCAACTTGTTTCCCTTCACGGTTCCACCAGGATAATGTCCTGAATAATTCATCTGTACCAATCGCCTTTTGGCAGCATCATTTCCGTTTCTTGCCAGTCGAAGGTTTGCTATTTGCTGACTGCTGTTACGCAGCTCTCTGTACTCCTGTTCTGAGGTGATGGGGCGGGCGACCTTGCGCCCTTTCTCCACCTTGATATAATAGCAACTCATCGATGATTAATGTTTCAATTGATACTCTACAACCGCTTCACTTGCGTCTGCAGCTTCGTCTGCAAGTACATCGCCGATATTCACGCCCTCGTCGCAGTAAACCTTGAGAGTCAGCTGTATAGCTCCGTCTGCTGTTTTGCTTACTCTGCCATGAGCCAGCTTCTTAATCAGCTGCGAAAGAGGCTTTTTCTTTGGCTGTGCCACAAAGTCGAAGGTGCCGTCTGACATCTGTTGCGCCACACCTCGCATTCGCAAACTTGGCACTCGGTTCTTGCCTATAAAGTCGGGTGCAAACATAAAATATTTGCTCTCGTCGTAGTAAGCCACGCCTGCTATCTGGACGTGCTGCTCGCCTGTATTTGTGTTCAACACATTTGTTTTGTTGTTATTCTTTTTCATAATCTGTTGTTGTTTAGATGAGCGAAAGAAGTGTGTAAGTTTTAGTTTGCGCAAATTGTCCCGAGACA
>ERZ1026880.1144-NODE-1144-length-11744-cov-63.334759_pt1 | contig 11744 bp, 6 predicted proteins | sample MGYA00380170_ERZ1026880 | MGnify/ENA primary metagenome ERZ1026880 (study PRJEB33269, sample SAMEA4719806) | human gut metagenome | biome: human-associated habitat; feature: organic feature; material: feces | place: Cameroon | collected 2013-10 ...
CAGCAGATGACCCGGATTGCGATTGTGGAGGACGAGGCGGCGGTGCGGGAACAGCTGGCGGGGTATGTGCAGCGGTACACCCGGCAGTACGGCACGACGTTTGAGGTAACGGAGTTTGCGGATGGGATGGAGATTCTGGAAGATTACCGCCCGCAGTTCGACATCATCTTTCTGGATGTGGAGATGAAGCACCTGGACGGCATGGAGACCGCCCGCCGCATCCGGGAGCGGGACGGCGGGGTGCTGATCGTGTTCATTACCAACATGGCGCAGTATGCCATCCGCGGATATGCCGTTGGGGCGCTGGATTATGTGCTGAAACCGGTGCCCTACTTTGCGTTTTCGCAGCAGCTGCAAAAGGCGCTGGGACAGCTGGAAAAGCGGGAGCGACATTATCTGGCTGTGGCGGTGGACGGCGGCATGCGGCGGCTGGACGCGGCGGAAATTTATTACCTGGAAAGCGAAGGCCACAAGGTACATTTTTACACCGAAAAAGAAAATTTTGTGGTGCCGGGCACCCTGAAAAACTATGAGGAAAAGCTGGTGGGCCGGGCGTTTGCACGGTGCAACAGCGGGTATCTGGTCAATCTGGCGCAGGTTTCCGGCGTGCAGCAGGATATGGTGCAGGTTGGTCCGTATACGCTGCAGATCAGCCGCCCGCGGCGCAAGGCCTTTATGGCGGGGCTGGCGGATTATATTGGGGGTGCGGGACAGTGACGACATTGCCGGATATTCCCCGCCTGTACACCGCTTTGGCGGAAGTGCTGGCGGCGCTGCTGTATGCGCACAGGCTGCCGCCGCGGATGGATCAGCGCGTGATCTGGGGCGTAGAAGCCGGTTGGGCGGTGCTGCTGGGGGCGTTTTTGCAGGCCACGGGGAAAGTTCCGCTGGCGTGGTGGATTCCCTGCATGGCAATGGCGATTCTTTCCATGCTGCTGTTTTTGTGGGTCACACGCAGCATTACGCTGCTGGAAGCGGGTTATGTGTGCGCGCGAGCCTTTATTTTGGCGGAGCTGGCGGCCAGCGTGGAATGGCAGCTGCACTGCGTGCTGTGGCCGCAGCGCGGCGGGGCGGAGCCGCTTTCGCTGCTGCTGTTGGCGGCGGTGTACGGCGGCATTTTTGCCGCGATGCTTTTTGTGGAGAACCGCCGCCCCGGCCCGGCCGGGAAGCTGAAAATAACGCCCGCAGGAACTTTTGTGGCGGTGGTCATGGCGCTGACCGCATTTGCCGTGAGCAATTTGAGCTTTGCCAACGGCAGCGAAGCCAACATGAACATGTTTTACATCCGCACGCTGGTGGACCTGGCCGGGGTGCTGATTTTGACGGTGCAGCACGAGCAGCTGCGTGAAGCCGCCCTGCACAGCGAGCTGGCGGAGCTGGACGGCGTTTTGCACCGCCAGTACGAGCAGTACAAGCAGAGCAAGGAGAACATCCGGCTGATCAACCGGCGCTACCACGAGCTGAAAATGCAGATTGCGGCCATCCGGGCGGAGCGGGACCACGCCAAGCAGGATGTGGCGCTGGCGGCCATGGAAAGCGGCATCCGCCAGTACGAGGCGGAGAACAAGACAGGCAACCCGGTGCTGGACACCCTGCTGACGGCCAAAAGCCTGTACTGCCAGCAGCACGACATCACGATGACCTGCGTGGCGGACGGGCATTTGCTGGACTTTTTGGAAACAGGGGAGATCTGCACGATTGTGGGCACGGCGCTGGACAACGCAACCGAGAGCGTGGAGACCGAGCCCGACCACGAAAAGCGGCTGATCCGGGTGGCGGTGTACGCCCAGAACGGCTTTGTGATGCTGCGGTTTGAAAACTACTGCGCGCAGGAAGTGGAGCTGGGCGCGGACGGCCTGCCGCGCCGCAACACCCATGGCGGCAGCGACCTGCGCGGTGTGCGCGCCGCAGCCGAAAAGCGCGGCGGCACCATGACCCTGCACTGGGAAAATGAGTGGTTTACACTAAGGGTATTGCTGCCGCAGAAAAAGTAACGGGAACGGCTGGGGCCAAATACAGGCTCTGGCCGCTTTTTCGTACTGTTTGGCAGGATGCACAAAGCAGACTGAATTTTGATTGTAAGAAATGCACAATGAATTTTGAAAGAAAAATGCTTTTTTGGCAAAATGTGCGCCCAAAACGGCAGTTTATGCAAAAAGTAAGCCAAAGAAAAGGCTGTTTGTTACAATATACTTAAACAAGCGGGGAGTAAAAGCCACGCTGGCTGCCATCCGGAGGGCAGTATAATCAAAGGAGAAAACATTTGTTTTGCTGGTGAAGAACCTGCTGTCAAATAGCAAAGCAGAAAACTCCATGCGGCAAACAGGAGGTAACTATGAAAAAATCGAAGCATATTGTAGGGGGAGCATCCATTGCGGTTCTGCTTGCTGCGGGAATCGTAGGAAACAGCCTGTGCTCCGTCTATTATTCGCAGATTCAGGCATACATGCAGCGTTTTGTGACCTCTTCTGAAAGTGCAAACAGCATGACGGACCTTTCAAAAGATGATGCCTACACGCAGGCATTACAGCTTTGCGAGGAAGTAGAGAGCGAAGGTCTTGTGCTGCTGAAAAACGATAATGATACCCTGCCGTTGGGAACGGACAAAATCAATTTGTTCGGCTATAACAGCTACAAGACGGTTTACACCGATTATGGCTCCGGCGGCCACCATAATGAAGACCAGAATTTTAACTTTATTGATGGTTTTGAATTTGCCGGTTTGCAGCTGAATCCGGACCTGACGAAGTTCTACCAGACGACTGCGCAGAAGCGCGCTTCGATGACAGGCATGACGGTCAGTGATGCAGACTTTAACATTTATGAAGAAACACTGGCCGAATATGATGAGTACAGCGCAACGTTCTGGCAGGATGCAAAGGCTTACTCGGATGTGGCGGTTTATGTAATCGGACGTATGGCAGGCGAAGGCGGTGACTGCCCGCTGGATATGGCCGGATATTACGGCGGTGAAGCCGGGCGGCATTACCTACAGCTGCAGCCGGCAGAAGAAGAACTGTTGGCAAAGCTGGAAGAAACGTTTGATAAGGTCATCATTGTAATTGATGCCAGCAACCCCATGGACCTTGGCTTTATTGAGGACAACAAGGTGGATGCTGCAATTTGGGCAGGCGGCCCTGGCACCACTGGTACGATTGCTGTAGCGAAAGCAATGATGGGTGAATACAACCCGTCCGGCCATTTGGTTGATACCTATGCTTATGATGTGACCAGCTCGCCGGCTTATGAAAACTTTGGCGATTTTACTTATGCAAACAGCGGTCTTACGATTGACGGCAATGGCGATGCCAACAACGGCAAGTACATGTACTACCAGGAAGGCATCTATGTAGGTTACCGCTATTACGAGACCCGTTACATTGGGGATGACAATGTTTATACCCCGGAGGAAGAAGCAGAGTATCAGAAAGCTGTTCAGTATCCCTTTGGCTATGGCCTGAGCTATACCACGTTTGATTGGAGCGACCCGCAGTGGGAGGTAGGCAGCCAGGGCGGCCAGGTAAAGGTAAGTGTTAAGGTAACCAATACCGGTAATGTGGCAGGCAAAGATGTGGTACAGCTGTATTACACCGCACCCTATACCCCCGGTGGAATTGAAAAATCTGCGGTTGTTCTGGGCGCTTTTGCAAAAACTGATCTGCTCCAGCCGGGCGAGAGCCAGACCGTGAGCATGACCATGAATTATGATGACATGGCATCTTACGATTATAAGACGGACAAGTGCTATGTGCTGGATGCCGGTACTTATACCCTTAGCCTGCGCAGCGATGCCCATACAGTGAAGAATGACCTGACATATGATTTTACTGTGGATCAGACCATCAAGTATGATACGACCGCCCGCAGCACGGATGAAACTGTGGCGACGAACCAGTTTGATGATGTGACTGCTGGCGATGGTAATATCGGCACGACCTTGCCGTATCTTTCCCGTGCAGATTGGGAAGGAACCTATCCTAGCCGTGAAGCAAGCGAAAACGCAACTGCCAACGCGGCAACGATTGCTTTGCTGACCAACGGCAATGGCGGAAGCACCATTGATCTGAATGATGACCCTGCACAGGGAACTACCTATACAAATGGTGAGAAAAACGGTGTAATGCTGGCAGATGCAGCTGGCATTGTTGACCCGGACAATGCAGTGTGGGAACAGTTGATGAACCACATGAGCGTTGATGAAATGAACAACCTGTATGGTAACTGCGGCTGGTGTTCGCCTGCTGTGGATTCTATTGGCAAACCGCAGGCAACCGAATGTGATGGCCCGAACGGCATCCATGACCTGGCAAGCGGCTTGGAAGCTGCTGAATATGCCACCGAAACTGTGCTGGCAGCAACCTGGAATGTAGACCTTGCTTTGAAGGAAGGCGAAGCTTACGGTGATGAAGATCTGGTCAACGGTGTCAGTGGTACTTACGGCCCTGGTATGAACATTCACCGCTCCGCTTTCGGCGGCCGTGCAGCTGAATATTATTCCGAAGACCCGCTGCTGAGCGGTATGATGGCAGCTAATATGGTGACCGGCCTGCAGAGCCGCGGCATTTATGTGTTTGCCAAACATTTTGCACTGAATGATCAGGACACCAACCGCAACGGCGCTTGCATCTGGTCCAACGAGCAGGCAATGCGTGAAATTTATCTGCGCGCTTTTGAAGTGGCAATTCACAACGTAACGGGCGATGGCCTGAACCAGCTTGGTCTGACCGGCATCATGGAATCTTATAACCGCATTGGTACCAGTATGGTTGGCTACAGCTATGCAATGCTTACCCAGGTGCTGCGCAATGAATGGGGCTTCCAGGGCGTTGTAAACACAGACGCATTTGCTGTCAGCAATGGTGACTTGGCCCTGCGCGCAGGCGTGGATATGCAGCTGGCCATGGGTGTGAATGTTACCGATACGACCCTGAAGAGTGGCTATGGCATGCAGCTTCTGCGCCAGGCAACCAAGCGCCATCTGATGGTTTTGGCGAATTCTTCCCTGATGACGACGACCCGCAACTGGACTCCGTACTGGCTGATCGCACTGGGTGTGGTGGATGTTATCTTGGTTGTTGCAATCGTGCTGATTGCACTGCATATGTTCAAGCCGGAGCTGTTTGCCAAAAAGAAGAACAAGAAAAAGGCTGCAAAAGCATAAGAGAGAGGCGATTTGACGATGAAAAACAAGTGGAATCATTATGGCGTTGCAGCGATGTTTACGCTTGCTGTGGGGGCCAGCCTTGTTCTGGCTGGCTGCGGCGGAGCCAAAACGGATACGAAAGCAGCGGCCGCAGTGGCAACGAACCTGAGCTTTAATTTTGAAACCGGTGAGTATTCCTTTACCGGTGTTGACAAAGGCCGTACCTATGCAATCCGTCTGTATGGCTTTGATGCAGAAGGCAAGCAGGAAGATTATTATACCTTTACATCTTCCAACATTCTGGCGGATGACAGCAACGCAAATTATGCGGGAACGGTGGACCTAAGCGCAGACTGTACCCCCGGCGCAAAGTATAACGCTTATGTGATGACAACAACATCGGACTATAAGCGCGGCCTGTCGGACAGTGTAACAGGAACTTATGTGGGTGTTTATGCAGCGCCTGGTGCTGTAAGCGAAGCGGTGCAAAGTGGAGATACTGTAACGGTTACCATGGATCAGGATGTGTTTGAAGCATATTCTGAGTTGGAATATCCGCCGCAGACCTTTACCTTGACGCTGTACAGCGGAGCGGATGTTGTGCAGACGACCAAAATCAAACTGGAAGATTTGGCGCAGGAAGACGAGGAATATGTTGATGGCTTTGGCCCGATGGCAAAAACGGGCACATACCACCACCGCAGCGGTGCAACAGCATTTACGGGTGTAAGCGATGGCAGCTATACCGTAACAATTCAGGCTGATGCACAGGAAGGAATGTATTTTGCATCTGTGGAATCGGAAGCGACTGCGGTAACAAAATAAAAATTTAAGATGATTATGAATACACAGGAAATCATCAAAAAACTGAATTTAGAGCAAAAATGTGCGCTGCTTTCGGGCGCTACTACCTTTGGGACCCGTGCACTGCCGAAAAATAATATTCCGTCCATCACCCTTTCTGATGGTCCGAACGGCGTGCGCAAGCAGGCGGGCGCGGCGGACCACCTGGGGCTGAACCCCAGTGCTCCGGCCACCTGCTTCCCCACGGCGGCCACTGTGGCGTGCAGCTGGGACCCTGCCCTGGGCGAACAAATCGGCCAGGCAATGGGCGAAGAAGCCGCCGCACAGGAAGTTGCCGTGCTGCTGGGGCCAGGCCTGAATACCAAGCGCAGCCCCCTCTGCGGCCGCAACTTTGAGTATTTCTCCGAGGATCCGTATCTTTCCGGCAAAATGGCAGCGGGCTATGTGCGGGGCATCCAGTCCAACGGCATCTCCGCCTGCCCCAAGCACTTTGCCGTCAACAGCCAGGAGCTGCGCCGCATGGCGTCGGACTCTGTGGTGGATGAACGCACTTTGCGGGAACTGTACCTGACCGGGTTTGAGATCGTGGTCAAGGAAGCAAAGCCCAAGACCATCATGAGCAGCTATAACCTCATCAACGGCACTTATGCCAACGAGAACCGCCACCTGTTAATGGACATCCTGCGCGGGGAGTGGGGCTTTGACGGCGCTGTGGTAACGGACTGGGGCGGCAGCAATGACCATGCCCTGGGCGTGCAGAACGGCTCCACGCTGGAAATGCCCGCCCCCGGCGGGGACGCGGTGCGCGAGCTGATGCAGGCTGTGCAGAGCGGCAAAATTACCGAAGCGGATGTGGACGCCCGGCTGGACGAGCTGCTGACGCTGGTGTTTGATACCCATGCCGCCGTGCAGTCCCACAGCCGCACCTTTGATGCGGACGCTCACCACGCCCTGGCCCGCCGCGCCGCAGCCGAAAGCATTGTGCTGCTGAAAAACGAGAACGACCTGCTGCCGCTGGCAGAGGGCGCAAAAGTTGCCGTGATCGGCGACTTTGCCCAGACACCGCGGTACCAGGGCGCTGGCTCCAGCGCGGTCAACTCCATCAAGGTGGATACCTTTTGGGACTGCCTGAAAGAGAGCAGCCTGGCCAGCGTGGGCTTTGCCCCCGGCTTTGACCGCCAGGGCAAACCGGATGCCGCCAAACAGGCCGAGGCTGTAGCCCTGGCCCAAAAGGCCGAAGTGGTGCTGCTCTGCCTGGGGCTGGATGAAATCAAGGAAAGTGAGGGTCTGGACCGCGGCGATATGCGCCTTGCGGACAACCAGATCGAACTGTTAAAGGCCGTGCAGCAGGCCAACCCCAACACCGTTGTGGTGCTCAGCGCAGGGGCTTCGCTGGAAACCCCGTGGCTCAAACACTGCCGTACCCTGGTGTATGGTGCGCTGGGCGGCCAGGCCGGTGCCGGTGCCATGCTGGATGTGCTGACCGGCAAAGTGAACCCCAACGGCAAGCTGGCCGAAACCTGGGTCAACGCCTATGCGGATACCCCCGCCAAGGATAACTTTGCCGGGCCGGGCCGCATGGTGCAGTACCGCGAGGGGCTGTATGTCGGCTACCGCTATTACCAGACCGCCGGTGTGCCGGTGGCATTCCCCTTTGGCTATGGGTTAAGCTACACCAGCTTTGCCTACAGCAATTTGCAGGCCGCGTCCAATGGCGTGACCCTGACCGTAACCAACACCGGCAAGCGCGCCGGAGCAGAGATCGTGCAGCTGTATGTGGCAAAACCCGGGGCAGAAGTGTTCCGCCCCGCACAGGAGCTGAAAGGCTTTGCCAAGGTGCAGCTGCAGCCCGGTGAAAGCAAGACCGTGACCATCCCGCTGGACGACAAGGCATTCCGCTACTGGAACACCAAGACCGACAGCTGGGAAGTGGAAGGCGGCAGCTATGAGCTGCGGGTCGGCGCGTCCAGTGCGGACATCCGCCTGACCGCCGTGGTGGAAGTGGCCGGTACCGGCGCACCCAACCCCTATGCGGGCAAGCATCTGCCGCACTATACCAGCGGCAAGGTGCAGAGCGTGCCGGATGACGAATGGGCCACCCTGCTGGGCCGCCCGGTGCAGCAGGGAAAAGTTAAAATTGACCGCAACATGACCCTGGGCGAGCTGAACCACAGCCGCAGCCCGCTGGGCTGGCTGATCTGGCTGGTGCTTACCGCACTGCTGAACGCCAGCTACAAGCGCGGCAAGCCGGACCTGAATGTGCTGTTCCAGTACAACATGCCGCTGCGTGCCCTGGCAAAAATGACCAGCGGTGCCATCAGCATGGGCATGGTGGATGGCATTGTGATGGAATTGCAGGGATTCTGGATCATCGGCCTTGTGCGGGTGATCATAGAAGCCGTGAAAAACCTGGTACTGAACGCACAGCTGGAACAGCGCCTGCGCAACAGCTGAGGAAAGAGAGGGGCTATTTATGCAGCTATGGAATAATTTTGCGGCAAAACACCCCGCCGCAGCCAAGTGGGTGCGCGAAGGCGGACTGTTTGTGATCGTATCCAACCTGGTTACGGTGTTCAAATACCTGCTGCTGCAATTTTTGCCGGCGGCGTTCAGCGGTCTGCCGATGGTGGATTTTGGCTGGCCGGGCATCCCGGTCACGCTGTTTGGCGAAACCTTCCAGTGGAACATCCTGGGGTATGATTCCGCCCATGGCGGTCTGCCGTACTTTTGCGCCTACATGGTTGCCATGGTGGTGGGAGAATGCATAAACTTTCCCATCCAGCGCAACTTTGTCTTCCGCAGCAAGGGCAACCTGGCCAAGCAGATCGCCTGGTATGTGGTGGCGTTCTGCTTGATCACCTGCATCGTCAACTCCATCAACTGCGTGTGGGTGGCGGTTGCGGGCCTGCTGGTGCCGGATTTCATCTACAACATTGGCACCACCGTGCTCAATGGCGGCATTTCCATGGTGATCTTCTTCTTTGTGAACAAGATCATCTTCCCAGAGGGTGCACAGGCAAAATAAAGCCCGGCAGGATCACTGGTGCTTTTCCCGGTACTCGAACAGGGCGGCGGCACGGTACAGGAAAAAGTCCTTTGGATAGTATAAAAATGTGATTGCCAGCAACGGCGAAGATCTGAACGGATAAAGAAGAATGCTGCCTTTCCCTGATGTGGAGAAAGACAGCATTTTTATTGCGTTTTTCGGAAAGAGGTGAGCAGCGGCCCCTACAAATGGGTAACGGCTGGCCATAAAATGGCGCTATTACATGGTGTGCTTTGTGAGAAAGCGCTGTAGTGTGATGATATAAAACGGATGGGTGCATGGTGTGCGCCCCTACGGAATTACAACAAAACACCCCCGCCCGTGCGGTAAATGAACTGCATAGGGCGGGGGCACCGTTATTTTACAAAGAAAACGCGCAGAGCGGAGATTTTAGGCAATACCGCACAATCTAAGTGCCGCAGCCGCCGGAGCGGTGCTTAAGCCGTCAGGCGGGAATTGTGCGGTGTTGCCTTTACTGTTCCACGGCACCGGTGGGCAGCTGGGGAACAGCGGTCAGGATGCGCATGAACTCTTCGCCGGTGATGGTTTCTTTCTCGTACAGGTACTTGGCGATCTCGTCCAGCTTGCCGCGGTTTTCAATCAGCATCTGTTTGGCTTTTTCATGCTGCTGCTTGACGACTTCCACGACCTTATCGTCCACTGTGGAGGCTGTGCGCTCACTGCAGGCCAGGCTGGCATCGCCGCCCAGGTAGGCGTTGTTCACGGTTTCCAGGGCAACCATGTCAAAGTCGTCGGTCATGCCGTAGCGGGTAATCATAGCGCGGGCCATCTTGGTGGCCTGCTCGATATCGTTGGATGCGCCGGTGGTGATGGAGTTGAACACCACTTCTTCGGCGGCACGGCCACCGGTCATGGTGGCAATTTTGGCCAAGATCTCTTCCTTGGTCATCAGGGTGTGGTCGCCGTCCTCTACCTGCATGGTGAAACCCAGCGCGCCGGAAGTGCGCGGCACAATGGTGATCTTCTGCACGGGGGCGGAATGGCTCTGCAGGGCGGCAACCATGGCATGGCCGACTTCGTGGTAAGCCACGATGCACTTTTCTTTGTCGCTCAGGATCTTATTCTTCTTCTGGGCACCGGCCAGGATGGTATCCACGGCCTCCTGCAGGTCGTACTGGGTAACGGCCATGCGGTGGTGGCGTACAGCGCCCAGGGCAGCTTCGTTGATGATATTGGCCAGCTCGGCACCGGAAGCACCGGGGGTCATGCGGGCAACCACGGCAAAGTCACAGTCGGGGCCGATTTTGACCTTTTGAGCGTGCAGGCGCAGGATGCTTTCGCGGCCTTTCAGGTCGGGCAGCTCCACGGGCACACGACGGTCAAAACGGCCGGGGCGGGTCAAAGCGGGGTCAAGGGATTCAGGACGGTTGGTGGCGGCCAGAATGATAACACCCTTGGCGGCGTCAAACCCGTCCATCTCGGTCAGCAGCTGGTTCAGGGTCTGCTCGCGTTCATCGTTGCCGCCCATACCGGAAGCACCATCGCGCTTTTTGCCGATGGTATCGATCTCATCAATAAAGACGATGCAGGGGGCCTTTTCGTTGGCCTGTTTGAAGAGGTCACGCACCTTGGAAGCGCCCATGCCGACGAACATCTCGACAAATTCAGAACCCGCAATGGAGAAGAAGGGAACACCGGCTTCGCCGGCAACGGCGCGGGCCAGCAGGGTTTTACCGGTGCCCGGGGGGCCGACAAGCAGAACGCCCTTGGGCATTTTGGCGCCGATATCCTCATAACGCTTGGGGTTATGCAGGAAGTCCACGATTTCCTGCAGGCTCTCTTTGGCTTCGTCCTCACCGGCAACATCGGCAAATTTGATGGACTTGCCATCCTCAACGACATACTGTTTGGCGCCGGATTTGCCGCCGCCAAAAATCATGCTGTTGGCGCCGCCGGTCATTTCACCGACCCGCTTGCGCATCATGCGGTTGAACCAGACGATCAGGATGATCATGGGCAGCAGCGAGATGACCCAGCCCAGCAGGGTATCCACCCAGGTGGTCTGGTTGTACACCTTGCCAAAGGAAACGCCGGCGCTTTCCAACCGGTTGACCAGCTGCAGGTCCTGCGCAATGGAGTTGGTGCAGTAGGTGGTATCGTTTTTGTCCACAAAATAGATCTGCTGATCCTGAATTTCAACGGTGCTCAGTTCGCCGCCTTCGAGCATGTTCAGGAAGGTGCCGTAATCGACCTGTTTGACCTGGCCTTTCATCATGGCGGGGAAGGCCCAGAAATTGAGCAGCAGCAACACCACAAGGATCACGGCATATACAATGCCGGTCGTCTTTTTGGGGTCGCGCGGCTGTTGGGTTTCGTGCATAACAATTCCTCCAGTTGGGGGCGGTAATAGGGGGCCCCCGATAGATTCTATCATGAAGAATAAAAATGAACTGCGGATGAACAAGGCATGAAATAGCTGGAAATTCCGGTAAACTTTGCGTGAACAAGGGCAGTTTGTGGGCAAAAACAGGAATGCAGACCGCGTAACGACAGGGAAAAGTGAAAAGAATCTGAACGGTTTTCCACAAACAGAGGGGCTTCTTGTGGAAAACAAAAACGCGCGGCGGGGAGATAGGATGTTGATGACAGGATACCATGGCTGCAGCTCAGTATGCGGGACGATGCAGGCATCGTCCTCTACAGATCGTTTACAGGTTTGCGGTGGATGGATTTACGGCAACACCGCACAATTCCCGCCTTGCGGCTTAAGCACCGCTCCGGCGGCTGCGG
>ERZ1026880.1145-NODE-1145-length-11742-cov-59.123898_pt1 | contig 11742 bp, 12 predicted proteins | sample MGYA00380170_ERZ1026880 | MGnify/ENA primary metagenome ERZ1026880 (study PRJEB33269, sample SAMEA4719806) | human gut metagenome | biome: human-associated habitat; feature: organic feature; material: feces | place: Cameroon | collected 2013-10 ...
GCCGCCGGAGCGGTGCTTAAGCCGTCAGGCGGGAATTGTGCGGTGTTGCCTTAGGTTCGTGGCTGTCCGTGGATTATATATGATTTTCGGGGATGGCTGGATGGACACATAAAATATTTGTGATGAACTTGCAATTTTCTGGTAGGGCGGGGTCACCTGACCTCGCCGGTACTATGGCTTACCGCGCCTGCAAATTTTGTGCCAAACTTTTCCCTGATTTTTGTAGGTGACGGCATCCTCGACGTCCCGCAGACGGGCGTATATATCATTCGACATTTGCGGACAATTACGCGGTAGGGCGGTCATCTCCGGCCTAAGAGCCGTGGCGTTGCCCCGGTTGGCCTCCGAAACGCGCCTGCGGGCGCAGAGCCCTCTGGCCGCCGGTGGGGGATTTGCACCATGAATTTTGGGGCACTACCTGTGGAACCACCCCTCAGGCTTCTCCGCGTCCAACTCCCCTCTAGGGGAGCCATCATTTATTGAAACTTTGCGGCTAATTTAGTAATGGCATATATCGCAAGGCCTCGGAACGGTCGAGACCGTTCTCTACAGTGCATTTTATAATAGGCAATCAACAATTTTACCATGCATCCCACCCGTAGGGGCGCACATTGTGCGCCCGCCGTCTCATACCATATAGCAGAATGAAATATTACACAAAGCCCGCCATGCGGGACGATGCAAGCATCGTCCCCTACAAACTGTTTTTATGCACAATCAATCTTACCGACAAAATAGATTTAGCTGAGGTTTGAGTTTCCCATACAAGAAGCGTTAAAATAGAAAAAGACTGGCTGTTCCGATGTGAACAGTCAGTCTTTTTTGGTATCTGGTATATATTCGATTACATCCCAAATTTCACAATCCAATATCCGGCACAAATCATCCAGTGTATTTGTTGTTACATTTCGTGTCTGTTTCAGTCTGTCTAATGTGCCCCGGCTGAACCCATACTGCGAAATTAAGGCATATGTTGAAACACCACGCTGCTTCATTGTCCGCCACAGCGGTGCGTAAGATATCATGGCTACATTTTCCTTTACTTGGTGCAATCACTTTTATCTTTTATTATATTATGGAATTGATTCTTGACTATTCCCCATATACGGGGTATAATCCAGATATCAAGACGTTCAGCTTTTATAAAGGAGGTAACCATGAAAAAAGCAACTGCGATTCTTTTATCATCCGTAATTTTTGCATCCCTGTTGTGCAGCTGCGGCAAAGCGGCGGATTCTTCTGCGGTTTCTTCTGCCGTCTCAACCAAAACTACTTCCCCCACAGCGGCACCGACCGAAGCACCCACGCCAGAACCCACCCAACAACCAGCCGGGCAGCCCGCCAGCCAGTCGTTCAGCAAAGTAACCGGTTTCAGCAGGGAATGGCAGGATGGAAAGCACGTTATCAACGGGCTTGATACTTCCGGTAACAAAATTTGCGGCATTATCGATGGCGGCGGCAACACCGTTTTAATGGATGGGTACACCGCGCTATATCCTTTGGCCGATGGGCACCTGATTGCTGCAACAGACGAAAATGTTTCCGGCGAATGCGTCTACACCGGGCGAACCATGGATCTTTCTACTGCCGGTTTTGCCGGAGTTATTCTGGATGAAAACGGCAATGTGATTTATCAGCCGGATGAATCCCTGGGGTATGAACGGCTGTATCCGATCAATTCTCATCTCATTCTGTCCATCCGTGCCAAAACGGGTTTTGACGGGAAATCAGCATCCATGTGCGTATTGGACCAGGATGGTCAGTTTTTGTATGACTGCACCGATAGTTCTCACAATCTTGCTGATTTCATGGACTTTGATGACGATGGCATCGTATGGACTTTCTCCGGCGGTTTAATGTGGAAAATATCTTTTGGTCCTGATGATGATCTTGGTGAGAATCGTGTTCTCAAGATGGTCTTTAACTACGGTATTAACGGTATCACCTGCAACTTTTTTGAACATGATACTTACACTAGTAATTATATGTCCTTTTCTGAGTTTCCTTACCTACAAAACTATGGTACTTACTTTTCTTGTCTTGACCCCTATAATTCTTCCTGCTTTATTGTTGGAGGAAGAGCTTTTAATCCTGCAAGTGAGAGCACCTATCTTCTTCCTTGGAGTGCCTTTCCTTCTGACGCACTTGACTGTACCGCCATCAACACCTGGCAAGATACTCTCGCAAATGAAGTATCGAATAGTAAAATTTCATTTTTAGGTTCTGATTCTTCCGGTCTTGGCTACTTCTGCCGCACCATTTACCCTGATATGACGCTCCGCGATTCAACGAAAACTTACTTTACTGCGGCTGGAGATGAAATTGACATTCCTCAAAACTATATGGATGCTCTTGAATCTGTAAACCTTTTGGATAATAAATTTTTGCTTACCCTAAAGGGTGCCGATGGCAGTACATTCGCTCCTGTCCTTATTCCGGATTCTCCACAAGTTGTCGCACAAAACGGTTCTGTACTTGCAATCTGTTCTCCCGGCAAATCTTTCCGGATTTACAGCGTTGAAAACGGAACGGAACTGGATACATTTGATATCTCTGAATCGGACGGCTACAGAGTTGATGACATTTTCTTTAGTGGTAACTATCTTATCATTTGCTGCTATGATGACAGCAATGAGGATTTTCTCTATCATGTATACTCTTTGAATGACGGCGCACTTATTATTTAAGCAACGCCACAAAAACAGGGTAACCATTTTTTCCTTTATCCATCCCATTCACATAAACCGCACAAAAATGAATCGTTCCCGGTAATTTTCCCCCCGGAATGTTCCACGTGGAACATTCCGGGGGGATTTTTTGTGTTTTTGGGGGTTAGGACTTCCACAAAGGGGGCTGCTGTGTTATAATAAATAAGTTCTTAGCGGTTCCAAACGATACATGGAGGGTAAAATGGCAAAAGTAATTGCAATCGCAAACCAAAAGGGCGGCGTTGGCAAAACGACGACCTGCGTCAACCTTTCTTCCTGCGTGGCTGCGCTGGGCAAAAAGGTTCTCGTGGTTGACCTTGACCCGCAGGGCAATACCACCTCGGGTTACGGCGTTGCAAAAAAAGGCCAGCAATCCAACATTTACACCTGCCTGATCAACGATGATGACGTCCGGCAGGCCATCGTTCACACCAAGTTCAACGCAGACCTGATTGCTTCCAACACGCAGCTGGCCGGTGCCGTGGTGGAGCTGGTGGAGCTGCCCCGGCGCGAAAACCGCCTGCGCAGCATCCTGGCACCGCTGATTCCTTTGTACGATTATGTGTTCATTGACTGCCCGCCCTCGCTGGATTTGCTGACCGTCAACGGTCTTTGCGCCTGCGATACGGTGCTGATCCCCATTCAGTGCGAGTATTATGCGCTGGAGGGGCTTTCGGAACTGATGAATACCTTAAAGATCGTGCGCAAAAAATACAACCATTACCTGGACATTGAGGGCGTGGTGTTCACCATGTACTCCGGCCGGTTCAACCTGACCATGCAGGTGGTTGCACAGGTCAAAAAGTACTATGGCAACAAGGTTTACAAAACCGTTGTGCCGCGCACCGTGCGTCTTTCGGAAGCGCCCAGTTTTGGTATGCCCATCAATTTTTACGAGCCGAACGGCAAGGGCAGCGAAGCCTATATGGCCATGGCGCGTGAATTTTTGGAAAATAACGAGCGGGAATGACCCTGGTTTTCCTGTTTGGGAAAGGGAAGTGTGTGAATGGCAAAACGCAAATTGGGCGGCCTTGGCAAAGGGCTGGACAGCCTGTTTGAGGACCTGCCCATGACCGAAGATGCTAGCCCGGATCTGACCCGCCTGCCTGTGCGGGAGATCGAGCCGGACCCCGATCAGCCGCGCAAGAACTTTGACGAAGACGCCATGGCGGCTCTGGCAGAGAGCATTGGCGAAAACGGCCTGCTGCAGCCCATTGCGGTGCGCGCCAAAAAGACCGGACCGGGCTATGTGATCATTGCGGGTGAGCGCCGCTGGCGTGCCGCGCGCATGGCCGGGCTGGATGAAGTTCCGGTTTTGATCAAAGAAGTTACCGATGAACAGGCCGCTGCGCTGGCCTTGATTGAAAACTTACAGCGCGAGGACCTGGACCCCATTGAAGTGGCCGAGGGCTGCAAAAAGCTGATCGAGCGCTATGGTTTAACGCAGGAAGAAGCCGCCAAGCGGCTGGGCAAAAGCCGCAGCGCCATTACCAACGCCATGCGTCTGCTGAACCTGCCGGAGTATGTGCGGGATCAGGTGCGGACAGGGGACATCAGCGCAGGCCATGCCAAAGCACTGCTGAGCCTTAGCTCACCGGAGCAGATGTCCGCCGCGGCGGACCAGATCATTGCTAAGGATATGAGCGTGCGCCAGGCCGAAGCGTTGTGCCGCAAAATGTCCAAACCGCCGAAGCCCGCCAAGGAAGAGGATGCCTTTACCCGCCCGGTGCTTGCCGTGGAGGTGGAGGGTTCCCTGAAAGAGACCACCGGCAGTGAAGTGCATGTGGACTACAAGGGCGGCAAGGGCGTGCTGCATATTGCATTTTATTCTGATGCGCAGCTGCAGCAGTTCGCCGGGCTGCTGGGGCAGTATGACCCTGAGCAGGCCGCCGAGGCGGTCGATCCGTCCGGTGAGGACGAGGCATAACTCTTTCATTTTATCACTTTAGATTTCAGGCATTTGCAAAATTACAAATAGAGGAAAGGATTTTGAATCATGCTGGATATTCGTTTTGTGCGTGAGCACCCCGATGAGGTCAAGGAGAACATTAAAAAGAAGTTTCAGGATGCCAAGCTGCCGCTGGTAGACGAGGTCATCAATCTGGATGCCGAGTACCGCGCCGCCATTGGCGAGGGTGACACTCTGCGCGCCAACCGCAACAAGCTTTCCAAGCAGATTGGCATGCTGATGGGCCAGGCTAAAAAGGACCCCAGCAAGGCCGCCGAAGCCGAGGAGATCAAGAAGCAGGTGACCGCACAGGCTGACCGCCTGAAAGAGCTGGAAACCAAGGAAGCCGAGCTGCAGGACAAGATCCGCGACATCATGTACACCATCCCGCAGATGATCGACCCCAGCGTGCCCATCGGCCCGGACGACAGCTGCAATGTGGAAGTACAGCGCTTTGGCGATCCTGTTGTGCCGGATTATCCCATCCCGTACCATGTTGACATCATGGAAAGCTTTGACGGCATTGACCTGGATGCCGCAGGCCGCGTTTCCGGCAACGGCTTCTACTATCTGCTGGGCGACATTGCCCGCCTGCATGAGGCTGTTCTGGCTTATGCCCGCGATTTTATGATCGACAAGGGCTTCACCTATGTCATCCCCCCGTTCATGATGCACGGCGATGTGGTGAAGGGCGTTATGTCCTTCCCCGAAATGGATGCCATGATGTACAAGATCGAGGGTGAGGACCTGTACCTGATCGGCACTTCTGAGCACACCATGATCGGCCGTTTCATTGACCAGACCCTGGACGGCGCCAAGCTGCCCCTGACCCTGACCAGCTACAGCCCCTGCTTCCGCAAGGAGAAGGGTGCCCACGGTATTGAGGAGCGCGGCATTTACCGCATCCACCAGTTCGAGAAGCAGGAAATGATCGTCGTCTGCAAGCCGGAAGACAGCATGACCTGGTACGACAAGCTGTGGCACAACTCTGTTGAGCTGTTCCGCTCTATGGAGATCCCGGTCCGCCAGCTGGAGTGCTGCTCCGGCGACCTGGCTGACCTTAAGGTGAAGAGCTGCGACATTGAGGCATGGAGCCCGCGTCAGCAGAAGTACTTTGAGGTTTGCAGCTGCTCCAACCTGGGCGATGCCCAGGCACGCCGTCTGCGCATCCGCTACAAGGATGAGAATGGCAAGACCCAGCTGGCCCATACCCTGAACAACACCTGCGTTGCCCCGCCGCGCATGCTGATTGCTTTCCTGGAGAACCACCTGCAGGCTGACGGCACCGTGACCATCCCGGCTGTTCTGCAGCCGTACATGGGCGGCAAGACCGTGCTGGTACCGAAGAAGAAGTAATTTTCTTTTTGGGGATGTTTTCCAGCCTTTTTGAAAAAAGGCTGGGCGAAAAACTTTCATCAGACCAAATATCAAAAGCCCCATGTGAGGGGAAAGGGAACAGGCACAGGTCTGTTGAGCTTTCCCCGGCACGGGGCTTTTGGGGGTCAGCCTTTTTCAAAAAGCTGGGCCGCCGAAACAAAACGGAAATTGCAAAACAAAAATCTCAGCCGTGCGGTATCCTACCTACACAGCTGAGATTTTGTTTTGTGTCTGTTTTTATTGCGGTTACTCTTCCTCTTTCCAGTGCTTCAGCTGGGAAAGGTAAGTATCAAACTGGACGCGGCGAGCGGCAGCGGGGGCGTTATCCGGGTTGGGCACATGTGCCACCAGATAATCCAGCAGGGAAGCTTTGGTGGGATAGGCGAACCGGCCGCCGGTATAGCACCATTTACAGTAATCCTCGTTAAAGGCGCCATCGGGTTCTTTGCTCAGGGTGGAATCATCCAGCGGCATGCCGCAGCACTGGCAGACCAGGGTGCGCGGGCTGCCCAACAGGGTGTTGATGGAGACATCAAACAGCTGGGACAGCAGTTTCAGAGTTTCGGTGTTGGGCACGGTTTCGCCGGTTTCCCAGCGGGACACGGCCTGGCGGGTCACATATACTTTTGCGGCCAGTTCTTCCTGCGATAATCCTTTGGCGGTACGCAGCTGCAAAATAACTTGCCTGGTTTCCATGGCATTGCCTCCTTTATCTTTTATCGGTAGGATAGCATAGCGGGCTGCGTTTGCCAAGCAACGGGAAGTTGCATTTTGGACTTTGTTTTTTCAGGACGATTCAACCCAGCATGGCACCCAGGGCGTCCAGCGCCGTGCGCAGGGCGGGGGCGGCGGGCTGGCCCGGTGCGCTGGAAACACCTGCCGTGGCAAAACCTGCACAGCTGCCAAAGGCTGCGCCGCAGATGCGGCTGACCATGCCCTGCTGGCCCATGGACATGGTGATGAGCGGGGTATCATTCCCTATGGCTTGGGCTGCCTGGGCGGTGGCTTCCAGCAGGCGGGCGGTATCCGCCGGGGTGTGGGGCATTACGGCCAGCTTGGCGATATCTGCCCCGCGGCGGACCATATCAGTCAGGGTGTTGACCATCGTTTCGGTGGGCGGAGTCTCGGCAAAGTTATGGCTGCTGAACACGGTTTTTACGCCGCTTTCCCGCGCCTGCTGCTGGATGGCAGCAATGACCGCCGGAGCCGTGCTGGCTTCGACATCCAGCAGATCCGCCAGGCCACTGTGGCAGATAGCAGTGCCGAGTTCGCCGTATGCGGCATCGGTGAGATCAGCCAGACCGCCCTCTTTTTTGGTTCGGATGGTGGCCAGCAGGGGAACGCCCTGCCCAATGGCGGCACGGGCGGCGCACAGCACGTTTTGCACGTTAGGAGCATCCAATATCGGCAGGGCATCCAAACGCAGCTCTACCACGTCCCCAGCCGCCCCAGCGGCGGCAGCGTTGGAAAGGTCGTTGGCCATAACGGGTACCAGGATCTTAAAGTTGGTCGGGGCAGTGTCCCGCGGGGGCAGCAGCGTTACGCCGCGCACAGTAATGGCAGGCATGGGGGATTCCTCCTTCAAATTGTTCCATGGGCAGCGGGCGGCTGTGCCGCTGCGGGATGTAACAGTATTGTAGCACACGGCGGCGGCAGGCACAAGAAAAAGCCCCCGCGCACAGCACGGGGGTTTGGCAGCCGCCGGGGGCGTACCTTATTCTCGGCGCGGGTCAGTATTATAATAAAAACTTTATCAGAAAGCAGCGTACTTATAACGATGCGGAACAAATGGATGACCAACATCAAGCCTGTTCCACAAAAATACGTTTTTACTGTTTTACAAGCGCATAAAGCAAGGAGAGTTTTAGAATGAAAGCGCAGCATGCTGCCCGCTTCGGGATCTATCTGGTTGGGATGGTCCTGCTGGCACTGGGCATTACCCTGAACACCAAAGCCGGGCTGGGGGCATCGGCCATTGTATCGGTGCCGTACACCGTCAGCCAGGGGACAGGGTGGGATTTCGCCAACCTGACCTTGATCGTATACTGCATTCTGGTTGCAGCGCAGTTCGTAATCAAGGGGCAGAACCGGCGGCTGATCGACCTGCTGCAGATCGTGGTCAGCATTGTATTCACCCGTTTCATGGCGCTGTTCCAGCACGGCATTACTTATCAGAGCGTCCTTTTGCCTGCCCGCAACACGACACAAAGCGAGAAATGGCGCACTGCGGGAGCTGGACAGCGTTGTCCGATCGTTTCCTGCAAGCTATCCGGCGTTTTTATCCGTAGAAAGCGTATAAAAAGAGCAGCGTTTCTTCTGCCGCATGGCAAAAACGCTGCTCTTTTTCAAATGCTGATTTCGCGCTGATTTTTACAGTTCGATCTTGCCGAACATGTCAAAATCGTCCCCATCATGGATGCGCGCGGTGCGGGCCGGGGCCTGCGGGCGGGCGTTGGGGTCACGCGGGGCACTGGCAAATTCGCGCTCCGGCACGCTGGACGGACGGCCATAGCCGCGGCCGCCATTGCGGCTGCCGCCGCGGTTATCACGCGGGGGACGGCCGCCGTTGCCGCGGTAACCACCGCCGCGGCGGTTATCGTTGCGGGGGCCGCGGTTGCCGTTAAAGCTGCGGCCATTGCGGGGACCGCGGTTGGGGCCGCTGCGGCGGCCGCGCGGAGCATCACGGTCCGGCAGGTTGCTGGCGTTGGGGTCGGTGGAATAAATCACCACGCGGCGGTCGGGGCCTTCGCCCTTGCTCTCGCTGCGCACGCCCTCGATCTCGGCCACAGCGGTATGGATGATGTGGCGCTCGTAGGGGTTCATCGGCTCCATCTCGTAATAGCAGCCAGTACGGATCACACGGTTGGCAATGCGCACAGCCAAGGCCGTCAGGTCGTCTTCGCGCTTATTGCGGTAGCCGCCCACATCAATGCCCAGCTTGACGTAAGGGCCTTCCATCCGGTTGACCACCAGGCTTGCCAGGTAGGAAAGGCTTTCCATCGTTTCGCCGCGGCGGCCAATGAGCGCGCCCAGGTGGGCACCCTCAACATGCAGGATGGTGGCTTCTCCCTTTTTGCCTGCGGTAAAGGTGAACTCCTCCACGCCCATCAGGTGGAAGATGGGGGTCAGGTAATCCACAGCCGCCTGCAGGCGGGGGTCAGCGGCAATATCCAGCGGGGTCTCGGTTTCTGCCGGGGCAGCATCCTCTGCCGCAGGTTCTGCGGCGGGCTGTTCGGCAGCTTCTTCCGCCGGGGCGGGTTCTGCCTTTGCCGGGGCAGCGGGTTCAGCGGCGGCCACCGGGGCGGCGGGCGCGGTTTCCGGCTCGGTATCGGCAGTTTCCACGGTAACTTTTACTTTTGCAGGGGTCACTTTCAGGCCCAGGAAGCCGGTTTTCTGCGGCATTTCCAGGATCTCATAGCTCACACCCAGGTCGTCACGGTCAACGCTGAGCGCTTCGCAGCCCAGCTGAATGGCTTCTTCCACCGTTTTGGCGGTTGCAACATATTCACGCATGATTACTACCTCCTTCGTTATGGGGCGGTCTTACTTCTTCTTTTTGCCTTTCTGGGCCTTCTGGGCTTCCAGCTCGGCGCGCTGCTCGTCCGTCAGGGGAACGGTACGGTCGCTGGCGTACTTTTCGGCATCCAGCTTGCGGGCGTATTCAAGGCGCATCTGGTCCAGCTGACGCTTGTTGACGTTCTTTTCGACCTTCTTGCCGCCTTCTTCGACGGTAACGGTCTTGATTTCTTTCTTGGCGGCGCGCTTGGCGGCAACTTCGGCTTCGTACTGGGCCTTGAACTTTTCGGGGTTATACACCTTGTAGGTCAGCACGGTCTGCAGCATCATGAAGATGTTGGAGGTGCCGTAGTACAGGGAGAAGCCGACAGGCATCTGGAAGCACATGAAGACGAACATGATGTTCATGCCCCACATCATGACCTTCATGCTGCCCTGCATCTGGGCCTGCTGGCCGGACATCTTGGTGCTGAGCACCTGGGAGATGCACATGGTAACCGCAGCGATGATGGGGAAGATCATGATCAGGCTGAAGCTGAAGCCGGGGATGGTGCACATATCCATGCCAAGGAAACTGGTGTTAAAGTTGGCGATGGAGCTGAGCTGCTCGGTGGTCAGGCCGGTATCCACACCACTGGCAAGGCCGGCGTGGATTGCTTCAATCAGGCCGGTCTGGGATGCTGCGCCGTTGGTGGCAATGCCAAGTGCGGTGCAGGCGGCGCTGATGGCGTCCTTGGGGATGCCGAGAATGTACTGCACAGGGCGGTAAACAACCTCCACCATGCCGAACAGGACCAGCATATTGACAAGCATCGGCAGGCAGCCTGCAGTGGGGGAGTAGCCATACTCCTGCTGGAGCTTGACCATTTCCTCCTGCATTTTTTCCTGGTTGTTCTTGTACTTCTGCTGGATTTCATTGATCATCGGTGTAAACACCGACATCTTGGCCATGGACTTCTGCTGTTTGATCATCAGCGGAAGCATGAGCAGTTTGATGATCACGGTGAAAACAATCATCGTGACGGCGAAGTTCGGGATCATCTGATACAGCATACGCATCAGCGGTCCCAGGATCATTGCGAGGAATCCCATATTCTATCCTTCCGCCCTGCCCGCACGCAGGGCATTTATTTTATAAAGAAGGTCTTCGCCGTGCGGTGAGAAGACATGAGAGGCGAGAGTAATAGAGAATCATTAAGAAAGAATAATGAATCATGGTGGTTGGCACCTGCGGTGCCTTTATTTTGGAATATTAGGGATAGGGTCATCCTAAAAGTTCTGCTGCGGGTTTTGGCTCGGCAGAACCCTAATTTTTTGAGCTGCGCCGTTCCGGCGCAGCGGTCCACCAACATTATTCTCTATTCTTTTTTAATTTAGTTTAATTCAGCCTTATCGCTTTTCTCTGAACAGTTTCCGCTCAGGGTTCATCCAGCGCCCCTTTTCCGGCACGGGGTCATAGCCGTACTTGCCAAAGGGGTTGCAGCGCAGAATGCGCCACAGGCCCAGCAGCAGGCCTTTGGCCGGGCCATGCACCTGGATAGCCTGGATCATATACTGGCTGCAGGTTGGGGTAAACCGGCAGTTATGCCCCAGCAGCGGACTAATGACCTTCTGGTAGCCGCGCACCAGGGCAATCAGCACCCGGCTGATCACTCCGGTGCACCGTTCGGCTGCGGTTTGGCCGCGGGCTGCTGCGGCACCGCGGCAGCTTTATCCGGCAGGCCGGCTTTGCGCATCAGGCCCGCCAGTGTTTTGCTCAGCTGGGTGCTTTTCAGGTAGGGCGTGCGGGCACGCGCTACTAAGATTATATCATATCCGCCGATATTTTGCGAGAGGTGTTCCGAAAGTGCTGCGCGCATAATGCGCCGCGCACGGTTGCGCTGCACGGCATGGCCCACCTTTTTGGTGGCGGTCAGTCCGATGCGGGTATAGCCCAGCCGGTTTTTGGCCACATACAGTACCAGATTGGGGTGAACATAGCTTTTGCCGCGGGCATAAATGCGGGAAAATTCCTTATTTTTGGTCAGGGTTCGATAGCGCATGGCGGGGTTCCTCCGGCATGGTAGGATTGTATGGCCTGCACGGCTTAATACGTGCAGGGAGTGGGAATGGATGGTGCACCGGAACTGTTATAGGCCAAGGCAAAACGCCGAAAAAACGGGTTTGCCTTTGTGAAAATGCTCCAAATTTTGG
>ERZ1026880.1148-NODE-1148-length-11718-cov-11.721855_pt1 | contig 11718 bp, 9 predicted proteins | sample MGYA00380170_ERZ1026880 | MGnify/ENA primary metagenome ERZ1026880 (study PRJEB33269, sample SAMEA4719806) | human gut metagenome | biome: human-associated habitat; feature: organic feature; material: feces | place: Cameroon | collected 2013-10 ...
ATATGGGGGTTTTCATATGGTAAAAATACGATTAACCAAAGCGGATAAAAAGAATTATTCTAACATTAGAAATAGAGTCAATTATCGAATCAAACAAGCACAACAAAAAGGTTATGATATTTCTAGTGAAATCAGTTTACCTAGATTGAACACTATAAAGACTAGAAAAGAGTATAATGCAGTCTTAAAACAAGCAAATTCTTTCTTATTTTCTCGTCAATACAAATATGTTCAAATAGGTGATGGTTCATACGTTCCGCAAAAAGAGTTTGACGAATTGAAAACAAATAACCGTATTGCTAACATTTTAAGAAAAAAGAAAAGAAAGCAAATTGAACAATTAGAAAAAGTTATCAAAGGCGAAGAAACGATTTTGTCAAAGTATGAATACGGCGAACGTGCTTCAACATCAGATATACAAGATTTACCTAAGATAACTTCACCTAAGAAAATACCTAGTTTGAATAGGTTTAAAAATTTAAAAAAGTTTATGAAAGAAAAATCAGATAAAGAGTACCTTGAAATGGTAGCTGAAAGAGGTAGACAAAACTTCTTAGAAACTTTAGGTGAACTTGTTCCAAATAGTGAAGCTGTTTCAGAGTTGTTTTCTAAAATGCCTGTTGAGGAATTTTGGTTTATGTACAAATCATATAGTGACTTTTCAAGAGTGTTCTTTGGGTCAAAACAAGATGAACTAGAAGAACAAGGTATTGAAACAACTTACACACCACCTAAGGTATCAGAATTACTCAGTCGCTATGAAGCCTTCCAAAGAGATAAAAAAAACGCTTCAAATGATAAGTAGGTTGACTTTATGGGTAGAAAAAAACAAGTCCGTTACACAGCCGATTTTGAAACGACTACAGATATTAATGATTGCCGAGTATGGGGAATTGGATTGTGTAATATTGATAATTTTGATGAGTACCACGAATACAACAACTTAGACGATTTTTTCAATTTTATCAAGAATAATAATGGTGCTTATTACTTCCACAACTTGAAGTTTGACGGTAGTTTTATCATTGATTATCTATTGAAAAATGGGTTTGAATATAGTGAGAAACAAAAACCTATGTCTTTTAACAGTGTTATTAGTGAGATGGGTGCATGGTACACAATCAAAATAACTTACGATGTCAAAGGAAAAAATTCAAAAAGCACAACGATTTACGATTCCCTTAAAAAACTACCTTTCCCTGTGAAAAAGATAGCTAAAGATTTTAACTTACCGATGCAAAAAGGTGAAATTGATTATCAACTATACAGACCTGTTGGACATATCATTACACCGGAAGAAAGTTCTTATCTCAGGAATGACGTTGAGATTATGGCTCGAGCCTTAAAAATACAGTTTGATGAAGGGCAAACTAAAATGACAATTGGTAGTGACTCGCTACACAGTTTTAAAACAATGTTAGGGGGCAACGCTAACTTCAAAAAGTATTTCCCTGTTCTTGATGAATCTGTTGACGGTTTTATCCGAAAATCTTATAAAGGTGGCTTCACATGGGTAAACCCTAAAATACAAGGTAAAACCTTAGGTGAGGGTATGGTTTTTGACGTTAACAGTTTGTACCCGTCTGTCATGTATAATAACCTATTACCTTACGGAACACCTGTTTACTTTAAAGGTAAGTACAAACATGATGATTCACACCCGTTATATATTCAATTTATTAAAGTTGAATTTACTTTAAAAGAGGGTAAAATTCCTACTATCCAAATCAAAGGCAACAAGTTCTTCAAAGGTAATGAATATTTAACGTCAACAGATGGTGAAATTGTTAACTTACATTTAACAAATTTAGATATGGAATTATTGTTTGAACATTACGACATACATCACATTGAATATATCAGCGGATTCAAGTTTATGGGTGTTAAAGGAATCTTTAAAAAGTATATTGACACTTGGGGAGAAATCAAAAAGACTTCAACAGGTGCGGTTAAACAACTCGCTAAACTTATGTTAAATAATCTATATGGTAAGTTTGCAACGAATCCCGATGTCACTAAAAAGATACCTGTATTAAATGGTAATGGTGTTGTTAGCTATGTTACAGGTGAAAGGGAAACAAAAGAACCTGTCTATACCGCTATGGGTTCATTTATAACAGCGGGTGCAAGGTACAAAACGATAACAACCGCACAAAGTGTATATGACCGTATATGTTATTGTGATACAGATAGTATTCATATTACAGGAACAGAACCACCTGACATTGAAATAGACGACAAAGAACTAGGTTATTGGCAACATGAAAGTAATTTCATTAGAGCGAGATTCTTACGCCAAAAGACTTACATTGAAGATACTATCACAAAGAATGTTAACGGTAAAGTGGTTGTTGGCAATCATGACGACTATGACAATGTTGAACTAAATGTTGTTTGTGCAGGTATGCCTGATAGTGTTAAGTCAAAAATTACATTCGACAATTTCTATGAAGGTTTTACATCGGACGGTAAACTAATGCCTAAACGTGTAGCGGGTGGCACAGTGTTAATAGACAGCACATTTACAATTAAATAATGAAAGGAGGTTGTTTGTTTTGTCAAACAATTTTATTGATTCTTATAACATGGTCGTTACATTAGAGAATGATAATATAGTGTGGACTGAAAGGCACACGAACATATCATTATCAGATTTTGAAATTATGTACGGTAATATAACAGCTAAAATAATAAAGTTAAATTTATATCATATCACACTTGAATAATTCGTTCAAATATAGTATAATGTTATAGAAAGGTGGTGTTACTTATGTTAGACCAAGAAAGACATGAAGAAATTCTTACTTTGTTGAACAACCCTGATATTGAACAATCTGTTAAAGTTGACCTGTTATCTGAATTAAGAAATGGGTTCACTGATGGGGTTAATCAAATTACAGAATTAACAGGTAACGTTGAAAAGTTAACAGCTACAAATAACGATTTATTACATGCTAATTCAAAACTTTTCCGACAAGTAGGAATTCAAGGTAAAGATGAAGAACAACAAAAAGAAGAACAAGAAAAAACATTTAGTGAAACAATTACACTAGAACAATTAGAGAAGGGGAAATAAAATGCGATTAAAAATTTATGATATTCAAAAGGCTTTAGGGGTTTCTAACTCTTACGATATTGTTAATGCAATTCGAAATAGTGCAACACCTGAATTCCGCCAATATGTGCCACTTGCTAATGCTGAAAATGTTGCTGAGGTTGGTGCGGGAATCTTAATTAACCAAACAATTCAAAATCAATTTATCACTGCTCTCGTTGACCGCATTGGTAAGGTTGTTATCAAACAAAAATTACTAGAGAATCCTTTACGCAGATTTAAAAAAGGTATGTTACCTTTAGGACGAACTATTGAGGAAATTTATGTCGACATTACAGATGAAAAAATGTATGATGTTGAAGAAGCTGAAACAACAGTGTTTAAACGTGAAATCCCTGATGTGAAAACTCTTTTCCATGAGTTAAACCGTAAAGGTTACTACAAACAAACTGTTCAAGATTCTGATTTAACAACAGCTTTCATTTCATGGGCGGACTTCGATAGTTTATTAGTTAAAATTGTTTCTTCAATGTACAATAGTTCAGAAGTTGATGAATTTAAATACATGAAATTACTGGTTGATAATTACATGGCAAAAGGACATTTTAAAGTGTTACAGACTGGGTTATCAAACCAATTAAATAATGAAACAGCAGTCAAACAAACTGTTAAAGATATTCGTTCATTAGTAACCCGTATGACTTTAGAAAGTGGTTCACGAGAATTTAACTCGATGGGGGTTCACACACGTTCAGACCGTCAATCTTTAAAATTACTTGTAACACCTGAGTTTGAAGCAACAATGGACGTTGACGTATTAGCACAAGCATTTAATATGGAAAAAGCGACTTTATTATCTGAAATTATCGTCGTAGATAGTTTCGCAACAAAAGGGTTATTGGGTGTTCTAGTTGATGAAGACTTCTTTATGGTTTATGATAAACTAATTAAAATGGAAACTATTCGCAACCCACAAGGACTTTACTGGAATTATTTCCTTCATATTTGGCAAGTAATGTCTGCATCGCGTTTTGAAAATGCGGTTGCTTTCGTTTCGACTGATTATGATACAACAGAATTAGTTAAAAATGACTATGTGACAGAAATTATCATGTCACCACAAATTGCATCAACTAAACCTAACACAAGTTTTGTTGTTGAAGCACAACCACGAATGGTTATTGGTTCAACTGTCCACCCTGTACCAGATTTAACTTACACTGTTACTTCTTTAGATGGTTCACCTTTAGCAGACGGAACAACTGTGGTTGATAATGGTTTAAAAGCTACTGTGAATGTTGGTGCAACACAAACAGGTACACTTATTGTGACAGCTAAACCTGTTAAAGAGGACGCGACTGTCACAGGTACTATGCAAATTATTGTTCAATAATTGAAAGGGGTGTTAAACATGGCACGTTATGGAACAAGTTTGACAAACGTCACTTTATACAGTGGCGTTCCCTTATTTTCTGACTATAAAAATACACGTTGGTTTGAAACACCCAATGAACAGACAACATTTTTCGGTTCACAAAAAGTGAAAAAGTCTTTTGTTGAATGTACCTACCAACGAACAAATAGCACATATCATTTCTTAGCAAATGCAAACGCTGAAATGTTACGTGACGTGAATTATATATCTTATGTGAATAAGGATTATTCGTTAAAAATGTTTTATGGTTTCGTTACACACGTTGAATACTTGAATGAACAAACGTCTAAAGTTTACTTTGAAATAGACGTACTACAAACTTTTATGTTTGATTATACATTCAAACAGTCTTATGTGAATCGTGAACATCAATCTTTATACTCTAATGGGTTACCTGTTAAAAATACGATTGAAGAAAATATCACATATGGTAATGTTATGTTAACTAAAAAAACAAAAAGAATCACTAGTAACGACCTAGATTATCATTGGTTGATTATAGCTTCAAAGGAACGTTTACACACGACCGAGCGGGGTATTCAACCAACAAATTTAGGTGTACCTCAACCATTATGTTATTATGCTTTACCTTTCCATAGAAACAGAGGTTCTAAAGTTCAATTACGTTGGGATTATTTTAATGGGAAATTTGGTAAAAGTGAATACCTCGCTTTACCTGATGATTTACTTTATTCATTGTATTCTAATACAGATAATGTGAATCAGATTGTATCGTTATATGTAACTGATTATTTTGGACTACCTTTTACTTCTTCAAAGGTTAGTGATTTAGTTGATAATATTGATATTATAGACGACCGTAAAAATTACATTATTGAAGTTGCCCCACTAGGTGAAGGTGCTAATGGTGAAAATATCAACGGTATTTGGTTAAGTGACATTTCAGAATTTAAAACTTTATTAAGACCTCTATCAACAGATATTTTCGATGATTTTTATGGTGAAAAACCTAAAGAAAGTAAATTGCTTTCAGCACCATACTCAAAATTGATTATGACAACAATGAGGGGTCAACAAATTGAATACAACCCAGAAGAATTCACAAATAAAGAAGTGTATGTTGCAATTAGAGGTTCTTTAGGTATATCTAATAAAGTTAGTTATTCATTAACACCATATTCTTATTTTGCTAATGACGCTGATGAGTTAAAAACTTTAGTCAATTTATCAGATGGTTTGATTGATAATAATCCGAACGATGTGCCTATATTAGTTGATACATTGGCTAGTTATATACAAGGTAATAAAAATAGTATAATGAACATGACTAATACTATAGCATTTAATGGAGCAATGAATTTTATAGGTGGTTTAGGTCAAACAACAAAAGGTGCTATAACTAGAGATGTTGACAATGTTGGAACAGGTATTGCGAATACTGTTAGTGCTGTTGGTAACACCCAATTACAATTAGAAGGTCTTATTGCTAAAAGTAAAGACTTAGATAACACACCACCTTCATTACAACAACAAGGCTCAAACACGTCATTTGATTATGGTAATGGTTACATTGGTGTATTGATTATCTTCAAAACTGTAACAAATGAATATGCAGGCATTGTTAGTGACTATTTCAACATGTACGGCTACAAAACAATGCGAATGAAAATGCCTAACTTAAACACACGAAAATATTTTAATTATATTCAATTAGAAATGTGTAATATTGACACAGAAATAGAACAAGAGTATAGTAACAAAATTAAGTCTATATTCATTAATGGTATTACTTTATGGCATACCAATAATATCTGTGATTATTCTGTAAATAATGAGGTGAAATGATGGTAAGAAAAAAGCACAATGATTATAACCCTTTATCACCTAGTACGCTTCAAATGTATGAAGGGAATAGTTGGTTTGTTCATTACTACACACATTTATCGAATTTAGCAATGGAATTATTTGAGTGGGAAAACCTCCCTCCAACTGTTTCACCTAAGTTTTTAGAAATGCAATTGCACAGTGCTGGGATGGTCGGTTTTACGAAACATGAAACTTACGGTTATATTGCTGTTGATGGTGCTGAAAATGGTATTGACATTTACAACAATCCTTTAACATTTGAGTATGTAAATGCGGTTATTTCAGGGAGATTCAAAAACTTTACTTATTCCGACATGGATAAAGAAAATGATAGTGGCGTAATTGTATATAATAATGATTTAAAGATGCCAACTTTCTATACAATACGTTTGTTTGCTCAAGAGTTGGCTAAAACACATGAAATTATGAATGTCAATTTAAACGCACAAAAGACACCCGTTATCATTAAAACTACTAACAATAAACTTTTCAGTAGTAAACAAACTTACAACCAATTTGAGGGTAACGTGCCATCTATTATTGTCGATGAAACTTTTAATCCTGATGATTTAAAAGCGATTAATACACAAGCACCTTATATTGTAGACAAAGTTAATCAACACAGACTAGAATTATATAATTCAGTTCTTACATTTTTAGGTGTTAATAATGTGAACACAGGTAAAAAAGAAAGATTAATCACAGATGAAGCAAATTCTAATAATGATATGGTGGCAAATAGCGGTGGCATTATGTTGAAGTCACGACTTGAAGCATGTGAACTTATTAATTCTCTTTATGGATTAAATGTTAATGTATCATACCGACAAAATGAATTTAACCCTATGTTCAAAGGTGGTGACTCTGATGAGTTCTTATACGACACAACTAAAAACGATAATTGAACAGGCTTCACAGGGAAAACCGAACCTAACAAGGAAAGAAAAAATTGAAATTGGTCGGAAAAAACTTTTTGATTTTGATTATCCATTTTTTGATAACAATTACAGACCTATTTTCGAAAGGAATTTTATCATGAATTTTTATATGAATGAAATAGGTTTCGAGGTTGAAGGATTATTCAAGTTTAAATTAGAAACATGGTTAAATATTAATATGCCTTATTTTAATCAATTGTTTGAATCTGAATTAATTAAATTCAACCCTTTATTTAACGTCGATTTAAAAGAGGACTACAATTTAAAGAAGAACAAAAAACAGGATGACGTTAGGGATATAAAACAAAACACAGACATGACGCAAAACGAATTGTTGAATGGTACAAGTAAATCTGATAGTAACGCTAACACAACAAGCGATAATTTTACTCGCGATATTGAAAGTGATACACCACAAGACCGACTACAATTGACCGCGAGTGACGGCGAGGGGGTTATTCTATATGCTTCAAGAATCGGAGAACAAACGAACAACCAAAAAGGAACAGCACAAGAGAATCAAAATCAGTCGGTCAAAAACACTACAGATACAACGACCAATGCAGACTTTACTTCTAACGACAATTTTGATAGTACGATTAATAGTGTTGATGATTATTTACGTCATTTAGTCGGTAAGCAAGGTACACAGTCGTATAGTCAAATGTTAACTGAATATCGTTCAACTTTTTTAAGAATTGAACGTGACATTTTTTACGAAATGAAAGAGTTATTTATGCTAATTTATTAAGGAGGAAAAGCATATGATGCCTGATATTACACCTGTACAAAAAACTAAAATTTTAGGTGCTGTTACAGAATATGAACGTTATTTACCAACAGCATATGACGATACCCTGTCATTACTAGAAAAAATCAATAAAATTATCCAACATTTAAACGAATTATCACTTATAACAAGTGATTTAGTTGACAACTGGAATAAGTTATACACATGGATTATTAACGAAGGTTTAAAAGAAACGGTAAAAGAACAACTAGACAATTGGCTAAAAGATGGTACACTATCAAAAATTATAGAAGATATTTTGTTCTCAAATCGTATTCTTGTACTTGATATTCACATTAGTAACACGTATGTTGACAATACCGAAGTTGCACCATTCAACTACAAATTTAAGTCACTTAAAAATGCTGTTTTATATGTGAAAAACATGACTAAAATTCCATTTGTCGTAAACATTATTTCAGATGATGAAGAATACATTTGGGAAGACCAATTAATTTTTGAGAATGAAGATTATTCATTTATTAATATTAAGGGTAACTTTAAAATCAATGTAGTCGGTTTTAAAGAATGTTACGCTATTCCAAGTAGTCCAAACAACTATGAATTTATTCCCGCATTGTACGGTAAAATGTCAAAATTGCCTACTTTAGAAGGAAGATTCCGACAAATTTTAGTTACTGATAATGACCCAATTTATGACCCTGATAAATGTCAAATGTGTCAAGTTAAAGGTGACATCTTTGGTTTTGTATTATTAGATGATTCATCTATTACATTCAAAACGAATAAATGCACGATTGAAAACTTTAACGAGTTCGGAATTGTGGGTGCGAACGGTTCACAAATTACGGCACATGGTATTAATATCAATAAAATCGGAAATATTGATATTTTAACCCCTGAAAATGCCGATACTATAGGTAAAGGTAATGGTGTACTTTTAATTGAAAGTGGTTTTGCAGGAAATAAATCAAATATTACTTACTGTGGACTAGCGGGAATTAACTGTTCTCAAGGTTCATCCGCAGACGTTGACGGTAGTAATATTAGTGAGTGCGGACACCACAATATTTTAACAACAAGTAGTTCAACATTATCTTTTAAAGGTGGAACAGCAAATAACTGTATGGATGATAGTATTGTAGCTTATGCCGATTCACATATTGATGCTCGTGACTCTGTTGTCTTAGGTAAATCAAACTCAAAAAATTACGGTGTTATTGCAACTAGAAATGGTACTATTAATTTTGCTAAAGGTACAACAAGTGGTTGTGAATATGCTGTAATGTCAAATCGTGGTTCTATGGTTGACTGCACAGGTGCCACTATTTCAACAAGAAGTTCTAGCCAAAGTGTTAAAGCTGACGCAGTTCGTTCTGCTAACGGTTCGGTTTTATTACTAACAAACGCAACTGTTACACACAATGGTTACGGTGATGTTGCAACAGCCGAAAACGGTGGAACATTAGTTTGTAACAATACAACGTTAAATGGTGGTTCGACAGCAAAAACAGGTGTTATGGCATATGCCGGAACTGTAAAAGGTGTAAATTGTCGTGTGACAGGTGGAACAGCAAGCACACTATTAGCAACTAAAGGTGGCGACCTGACAATGGTTGATTCTTCAATTACAGGTATTAATGCAAACGGTATTGAGTGTGTTCATGCTTACGGTGGTAATATCAACGTGAACAATTCAACAATTCAAAACGCATGGCGACCATTTGTTGCAACACAAGGTGGAAGAATCTCAGCTTATGGCACAACCATTTCAGGTTTTTCAGATAAAGTTGCTCTTTCATACGGTGGGGAAATTATCCTTAAAAATGCAACTGTTAATATGTCGTCCACAGGTGGTACAGCACAGGCAACACAAGGGGGAACAATGAATTTAACAGGTACAAAGTTTTACGGTTCTTCAAGAATGTTATTAGAAGTGTTCTTTGGTGGTAGCATTTCTGCTACACAAGCATTACTAAATGATGCTAAAATGTCACAGGCGAACTTATCTAAACCACCTAACGTTTTTGCTGAAAATGGTGACGGTGTAATTATTTACAATAAATTACAAACTATTACTATGCCATAACTGTAAAGGGTGATTTAATATGATTGAAATAAAACCAGATTTAAAAGCGTTTATAGAAACACCTGTGTCAACTTCTTTCGGTTTAACAATTGATGAAGTAGCAAAAAAGTGTAGATATTATGGTCGTTTTAAAGCGTGGTTAAACGGTGATTTAACAAAGGTAAAACAAGTTCTTAAAACAGTGAAAAATGTTGGGGTTTCCCCCGCGTTTTTCGCTTCATATGAAAGGTCTGAGGGTTACAACAGTAAATGGGGGTGGTTAAACCACACAACCCCACAAGGAAACCCTGTGCAAGATGCTGAATCAGTAGCAAAATGGATTGTTGCACAATCTCAAAACATGAATAGTAAACCCGCGTGGATTGACTATGCAAACTATAAAGACTTTGTTCCTGATAACGTTAAAAGAGAAGGAGATGAACATTTTAAGAGTATTAAAAAAGGTGGGATAGGCAGAGTTTTAATTGCAGGAACCGCAGCCGCAACATGGGAAGTATATTATCCTTTAGGGTTAAAAGCAGAATACAACGGTGTTCAAAACTATGCCCCACCTATTCAAGTAATACTTGATAGTATCATTCAATGGGGTGGAAAAGTAACAGGAGGTAGTGCCTATCAACTCGCAATGATGCCAATGCAGTATATCAATGTGACACAGGGTGAAAACGGACAATTTTCACATAGAGGAACATTGTGCATTGACTTCACAGGTCAAACCCCTAGATTCCCGTATTATGCCCCTTGCGATTGTACTTGTATAAACTTAAATGTTCAAAATGCTTATCTGATATGGAAAAGCGATAAAAAAGTTATGTGTGCAGATGGTAAAGTAAGAAATCTTGTTTGGTCTTGTATTCACGAAAACCCACCCGCTACACACAAAGTAGGTACAAAGTTAAAACAAGGTGATTTAATGGGTTATAGTGGCACTGGCGGTTTTGCTACAGGCGACCACTTCCATCTCAATGTTATTGAAGGTTCAAAATATACAGGGTTCACTTATTCGCCTGATGCAAGATTAAGCGGAAAAGAATTGCATATTTACGAAACGTTTTCCATTACACCTGAAACTATTTTCGGTGATGACGGTGGCTACAAATGGATTATATCAGATTATGATGGGTCGGACGGTGGTAACCCACCAGACAAAACAGACAACGGGAACAATGATATAATAAATCTGTTGTTGTGCGGTGCATTAAATGGCTGGGGGCAGAAAGGAATAAATTAATATATGATTTTAGAATTACAAATGATTATGGAAAAACTAGACTACAAAATATTGTTTCTACTAAGTAGCCTGATTGTGTTACTTATTATCGATACTATTGTAGGTGTAGTAATAGCAAAATTAAATAAAGACGTGCAATTCACAAGTTATAAAATGAAAACAGGTATTCTTGTAAAAATCACTGAATTTATTTTATGTATTGTGGCTATTCCGTTCGCTTTATTAGTTAACGGGGGCATTGAGTTTTTAGTGTTAGGGTACTTCTTCCTTTGTGGTGCGGAATTTTATTCTATCTTAGGTAACTTAAAAATTGTAGACGATGGAAAAGAAGGTATCAACATACTTACTGTCTCTTATACACATCTCCGAGCCCACGAGACCGTACTAGATCT
>ERZ1026880.1150-NODE-1150-length-11715-cov-7.778302_pt1 | contig 11715 bp, 8 predicted proteins | sample MGYA00380170_ERZ1026880 | MGnify/ENA primary metagenome ERZ1026880 (study PRJEB33269, sample SAMEA4719806) | human gut metagenome | biome: human-associated habitat; feature: organic feature; material: feces | place: Cameroon | collected 2013-10 ...
GGTCGAATGGTTTCGGGCGCGTGCCCGGCTATTCGCAGATATGGGTCATGCCTTGCGCAAGCATGGTGTACACGTGGTCGTCCGATAGGGAATAGATGACGGATTTACCGTCGCGCTGGAACTTCACCAGGTGGGCTTGCTTGAGCTGGCGTAGCTGGTGGGACACCGCCGATTGCGTGGCTCCGATGGCCTCGGCAAGCTCGCCTACGGACATGGCGCGCGCCATCAAGGCGAACAGGATCTTGATACGCGTGGTATCGGCGAAGACCTTGAACAGGTCCGCCAAATCGTAGAGCAGCTCCTCGTCGGGCATGGTATCGAAGCGTTGCTGCGTTTCCTGGCGGTTGCATCCGCATGGGCAATCGTCGGTCTGCGGGTTTTGGGCTGGCAGGGTGTCAGCAGGGGTGCACCGATGTTCGGTTTCCATGACCGTTGGCTGGTCGGCTGCTGATGCGCCGATTTGCATCGAGTGCAACATGGACGCGGCCATCTCGTCGTTTGCCATGGTTGCGATCCTTTCAGTTAATTGCTAAACATATGAGCAACTGTTCATAAGTATAGTCTGCAGTGCATGCTTGTCAACTGGTTTTGCTATTTCGCAAAACCGACCTGCGTTCGCGTTGCGTAGTAAGTTTCATTGCGTAAACCTTTTGCTTGACTATACCCCTTGGGGGCATATACTTAGCATGACATAGATGCCCTATGGGGGTATATGCGAATCGCCGCATGTCCCCTTGGTGCGCTCCGATTGGAAGGATGCTCCATGAGCGAAGATTCGCCCGATAGCCAGGGTGCGCAAAAGGCTTGCTGTTGCCACCACAAGGCAACGCCTCGCAGCGTGCAGATGCAAGAAGACCTGCAAAAACGCCTGAACCGCGTGATAGGCCAGCTCAACGGCGTGAAAACGATGATCGACGACAATCGCTATTGCGGCGACGTGCTCATGCAGCTTTCCGCTGCCGAAAGCGCCGTGCACAGCATTTCCGCCATCTTGTTGCAGAATCACCTGGAAACCTGCGTGGTCGAGCAAATCGAGCAGGGCAATACGCAGATCATCGATGAAGCCATGCAGCTCATCAAGAAATTTGCGCGGTAAGCGCCGGAAGAAGGACAAGCATGAAACGTACATTCGACGTGACCGGCATGACGTGCGCCGCATGCTCGGCGCGTGTCGAGAAGGCCTCGTCAAACGTCCCGGGCGTCGCCGCGGTGTCGGTGAACCTGCTGAAGAACAGCATGGAAGTGGATTTCGATGGCGAAGATTCTACCTTAGCCGCCATTTCCGCGGCAGTCGAGAAAGCGGGCTACGGTGCATATCCGCGGTCTGATGCGGGGTCTGCCGCCGGCAGCGCGCAGCAGCCTGCTCGACCAGTGAACGATTCCGCCGCTGAAGCGAAGCGGGTGCGCATGCGCCTGATCGTGAGCTTCTGCTTCACCATCCCGTTGTTCTATCTGTCGATGGGGCACATGTTCGGCTGGCCGCTGCCCGGGGTGTTCCTTGGCCATGAGAACATGCTCACGTTCGCATTCACCCAGTTCCTGCTGCTGTTGCCCGTCATCTTCGTGAACTTCAAGTTCTTCCGCGTGGGCTTCAAGACGCTTGCCCATGGCGCTCCGAACATGGATTCGCTCATCGCGCTCGGCTCCGCCGCATCCACCATATATGGTATCGCGGCCATCTACCGCATCGGCTGGGGCATGGGTCACGGGGACATCGATTTCGCGCATGCGGCCGCCATGGACCTGTATTTCGAATCCGCTGCCATGATCTTGACGCTCATCACGCTCGGCAAGTACTTCGAGGCGCGGGCGAAGGGCAAGACCACCGACGCCATCACAAAGCTTATGGACTTGACGCCGAAGGAAGCTGCGCGCCGTACGCCGGACGGTGGCGTTGAGCAAGTGTCGGTCGAACAGGTGCGCGTCGGCGATACGCTCGTGGTCAAAGCTGGCCAGAGCGTGCCCGTCGACGGCATCGTCATCGAAGGCGACGGCGTGGTGGACGAGTCGGTCATCACTGGCGAAAGCGTGCCGGTCGGCAAGCATGCCGGCGACGCCGTCACGGGTGCCACGTTGAATAAGTCCGGGTGGTTCGTCATGCGGGCGGACCGCGTAGGCGCCGACACCACGCTTGCCGGCATCATCCGCCTTGTCGATGAGGCAACCTCCACCAAGGCCCCCATCGAGAAGATCGCGGACAAGATCGCGGGCGTGTTCGTTCCCGTCGTCATCGTCATCGCCATCGCTGCGTTCGCCGTTTGGATGGTCCTGTCCGCCGACGTGTCCACCGCCCTCACGCATGCCATTTCCGTTCTTGTGATCAGCTGCCCTTGCGCGCTCGGGCTTGCGACGCCTACGGCCATCATGGTGGGCACCGGTCGCGGGGCCGCCAGCGGCATCTTGGTCAAGTCGGCCGAGGCGCTTGAGGTAGCCCACGACGTCAAGACGGTCGTGTTCGACAAGACGGGCACGATCACCACCGGCAAACCCGTGGTCACCGATGTCGTGCGCGCAGGCGAAGCGGGCGAACGCGGGCTCGCAAGCCTTGCGCTTTCCATCGAGCAGCGCAGCGAGCATCCGCTTGCGCAGGCCGTTGCGGAATGGGCCGAAGCCGCCGGTGCACAGGCGCAACCGGTCGAGGCGTTCGAGCAGGTTGCCGGCGGCGGCGTGCGCGCAAACGTCGGCGGTGCTTGCGCGCTGGCGGGCAATGCCAGGCTCATGCAGCAGGCGGGGGTGGACATCTCCGCGCTCGAATCGCGCGCTCAAGAGCTTGCCGATCAGGGGAAAACCCCCTTGTTCTTCGCCTGCTCGGGCAAGGTGTGCGGTCTTGTCGCCGTCGCCGATACCGTCAAGCCCTCAAGCGCCGCGGCTATCGAGGAGCTGCGCGCCATGGGGCTGCGAACCGTCATGCTCACGGGCGATAACGAGCGCACGGCGCAGGCGATTCAACGTCAGGTCGGCGTCGATCAGGTGATAGCCGGGGTGCTTCCGCAAGATAAGGAGCGCGAGATCCGCCGTCTTGGCGAAGCGGGCCGCGTTGCCATGGTCGGCGACGGCATCAACGATGCCCCGGCGCTTGCGCGCGCCGATGTGGGCATCGCCATCGGCGCGGGCACCGATATCGCCATCGAGAGCGCCGATGTGGTGCTCATGCGCTCCGACGTTCTGGATGTGCCCGCCGCCATCCAGCTGTCGCGCTCCACGCTGCGCAACATCAAGCAGAACCTGTTCTGGGCCTTGATCTACAATGCGGTGTGCATCCCGGTGGCGGCAGGCGCGTTCTCGTTCGCCGGCTTCACGCTCAATCCCATGATCGCGGCGGCAGCTATGAGCTGCTCGAGCGTATGCGTCGTCTCGAATGCGCTGCGTCTGCGTTCGTGGGAGCCCCGCTTTTGCTCGGGCGCGGCGCAGCAGCTGGTTGCAAAGCAAGGGGAACCGAATGAGGAAGCTGCGGATACAAGCGTATCCGAGCAGGATATCCAGGTAATCGATGCGGGTTCGCCCGCGGATGAGGAGGTCATCATGGAAAAGAAGCTTACCGTCGAGGGAATGATGTGCCCGCATTGCGTCGCCCACGTGAAGAAGGCGCTCGAGGGGGTCGAGGGCGTATCGGAGGCCGTCGTCGATCTTGATGCCGGCACGGCTGTTGCGAAGCTCGCTGACACGGTGGAGGATGCCGTGCTCGTCGGTGCGGTCGTCGACGCCGGTTACGAGGTGAAGGGCATCGAGTAGGCCGATCGCTTCGCGTTTGGAAACGCTGCGGCGCCGCCGTTGCATCGGGTTTTGCGTTCCGGTGCAATGGCGGCGCCGCTTGCGTTCGACGTATCAGCGTCCCGCGACGATCTGCCGCAAAACGGCGACGAACCGTTCGTTGTCCGACCTGGTGCGCACGCTCACGCAAAAATGGCTGCCGGGCGCAACGCCGGGCGTGCGGTCGAGCGTGCGAACCGGGAAGCCCCGCCTTTGCAGCTTGCGCACCAGGTCGGGGGTATCGGCGGCTCCTAGATGCATGGAACGCCCTGGGGCGAACGAGCACATCACGTAATTCGCCTCAGCCGGATAGATGCTGATGCCGGGGACCAAGCTCAACATGCACTGCATCCAGGGTATTTCGGTCTCAAGCACCTCGCGCGCCTGCTCAAGGTGATGATCAGGCGCTGCCAGCTTTAGCAGGCGAGCGCTCAACGCGGCGGATGCCGGGCGCTTGATCAGCTGCGAAATGCGGGCGGCCACGGCCGGGTGCGCCAATGCGCACGATAGGGGCATGCCGGGCAGCGAGAACGTGTCGGTAAGCGACCGGATGACGATGAGGTTCGAGTGCTCGGCAAGCATGCTCGCCGCAGATTCGCCGCCAAGCGTCAGGTCTATCCCGCGCTCATCCACGATGACCCATGCGCAGGCTTGCAGGTAATCGAGCAGCGTCTGCCGAGCCAGCAGTCGGCTGGTGGGGAAGGCGGGGTTGGCGAGCATGGCCGCGTCGAAGGTCAGGCCCATGCGATGAACCGCTTGCGGCTCGGGAACCACGAACCCGTCGGGGCCGGGTATCTCCACGATACGATGCCCGGCGGTCCCCAGGCATCGCTCGTAAGCGGCGCGCGAGGGAACGGGAACGGCAACGGTTCGCGGTTCGAAGGAGTTCGCCACGGCTGCTAGCGCATCGGTTGCGGAAGCGCCTACGGCCACGCAATCGGGGCTCACGCCGTATCTTTTCGCCAATAGCACGGGAATCTGGGCTTGCGCCGTATGCTCCTCCTCGGGCGTGATGGGGTTTCTGGTCAAGAGATTCAGTGCCGGGCCGAACGCTTCGGGCATGCCGAGCGGGTTGAGCGTCTGCGAGAAATCAAGCCATTCGATGATGGCGACTTCAGGATCGGGCAGCATATCGGGAACTGCCGGTGCGGGAGCGAGGGCGCCCCATCCGGTGGTGTGAAGGCGTCCGTTCACATCGTCCAAAGCGCCCTCCTTGCGTTGCTGCCCGATATCGCGATAAAGCCGAACGCATATAGTAGCACAGCGTTTCGCGTTCTGTGTCCCGTGGTAAACTGGAACGCATGATCGATTCGAACGAACATGAGGGCGTGCTTCCCTTGGAGGCATGGGAAGGGCCGGCAATCCTGCTGGTCGACCTTGATGCGTTCTTCGCCTCCGTCGAGCAGCTCGACCATCCCGGATGGCGCGGCAAGCCCGTCATCGTCGGGGGAAGCGCCGACAAGCACGGCGTGGTATCCACGGCCTCCTATGAAGCGCGCAAGTTCGGCGTCCATTCGGCCATGCCCGCGGTAACGGCGCGCAAGCTTTGCCCGCAGGCCATCTGGGCCGCGGGCAGGTTCGACCGGTATAAGCAGGTCAGCAACCAGGTTATGTCCATCTTGAACGACGAGACTCCGCTCGTGCAGCAGGTCAGCATCGACGAGGCCTTCCTCGACGTCACTCCCACGCGAACCAACAGGGAGCATCCCGTTGCCGTGGCGCGGCGCATCCAGCAGCGGGTCGAGCAGCTCGGCGTCACGTGCTCGGTAGGCGTGGGAACCTCTAAGACGGTTGCGAAAATCGCCTCCGACATGGATAAGCCTCGCGGCCTCACCATCGTCTACCCGGGGACCGAGCGCGCGTTTCTCGATCCGCTTCCCGTGCGCAGCATGAGCGGTATCGGCGCTGCCGCCGAGCAACGGCTCAAAAGCCATGGGGTGGAAACGCTCGGGCAGCTGGTGTGCGAGGGTCCGGCGCGCCTTGAGCGTCTGTTCGGGAAGAACGGGCGCGTCATGTACATGCGAGCTTGCGGCCTAGATGATTCGCCCATTCAACAGCATGCGCCGGTGAAATCGGTATCGAACGAGGTCACGTTCGCAAACGATCTTCGCACGCGCGAGGATATCGAGGCGGCCATCAGCACGCAAGCGGCGAAAGTGGGCAGGCGGCTGCGAGCCAAAGGCTTGCGTGGATCGACCATCGGCCTGCGCCTGCGGTATCCCGACAGGTCAAACCGGTCGGTTCAGCACAGGCTTTCCCGGCCGACCGACGATGAGCTGCTGTTCGCCCCCGAGCTGTGCGGCATGCTTGGCGAGCTCTGGGAACCTGGCGTCCCGGTGCGCCTTATCGGGGTATCCGTCTCCGGGTTTTCCGAATCGGAAGGCGTGCAAGAGAGCCTCTTCGACGTGAAGCAGGTCGCTCCGATTAAAGGCGATGCAATGCCGCGCATCCAAGACGAATCGAAGCGACGCGATTTGCTTACGGCAACCGACCTGGTCAAAGATCGCTTCGGCGAAGGGGCGGTCCGCTTCGGTCACGAGTTGCGCAATGCCGGCAACACCACCGGCACTGCCGCCAAGAATCCCGCTGATTACAAGTAGCATCATGCACGGAGCGCCTGCGTCGCCATCGGGGAGGCAGGCGCTCAGCTCATCTATGGCAGGTCCTGTGCGCGGCGGTGGCCTGTTTTGCCGGATGAGATCGCAAGCTATATTGAGGTCCGCTCGCGGGGCCCAAGCATATGACCGATCGGTGTGCTAGGGGGAAAGCCGATGGGCGGCTAGTAGTCCCAGTAATCTTGGATCAGCTCTTGCCTGTTGGCCTTCTGCGCTTTCTTCAGGATATTGTGAACATGCACCTTAACGGTTCCCGGTGCGAGCGACAGCTCTGCTGCGATGTTCTGGTTGTCTTTGCCCAGCAACACCAGGCGCAAGATCTCGGTTTCGCGGGGCGTGAGCTTATGGGATGCCGCGTATGGAACCAAGTTGTGATCGATATACGTTTCCACTTGTTCGCCTCCTTGCGTGGGAGGTTCGCTGTGGCGCACGGAAAGATACGTCAACGAAGAGCGTAGCGCCACGAACTCGCAGACCAAGGCGAGCAGGTTCTCGGCGAAGTTACGTTCCGGGAAGAAGCCTAAGGGCACATCGATGTGCCCAGGTCCGACCATCAGCAAGAGGAAAACGTTCTCGGCGACAACGGCTAACAGCAACACCCAAAGCAGCACGTAGAATTTCGGGAAGCGGCTCAATCGCAGCCGTTGCTGCTCGTCGTCGGTAGTGATGTATTTGAACGCCGCGAAAAACAGTATCCAGGCGATGAACACCTCGCGCAGGGAGTAGAACACGAACATGTGCACATACCCTTGGGGGAGCAGCAGCGTCACGCCGAGGCTGGCCCCGACGAACAGGTACGCGGGACCGAACCTCACTACGATGGAGTCCTCTTCCAAGTACGTGCACACCATCAACCAAAACGACATGAGCGTAGCGCAACCGAAGATGATGGAAAAAGCGGGGTCCCCGATGAAGAACGCCTCATGCGATACCGCCGACTCCGATGCCATCACGTAATCGTCGCGGAACACCAGCATGCAGTCGGCGTAGTACATGAGAAAGCCTGTGAAGCAGTACAGCTGCACCTTGTTGCGCGAGACCAAGTAGGATGCCAGGCAGCATGCCGAAGTCAAGATCGCGCATATCTGCATGGCGATCGAGTAGTAAAACAGGAACATACTTGAATCCATAGCGCATCGCTTTCGTTTGGTTATGGGTCCCAGTCAGAACGGGTTCAGTATACGCTACATCTCCTAAACAAAGAAATACCTGATGAGAAGTACCTATACCCGGTTTATACCTTCATCTATACCCAGCTTTCCTCTGGTGATATATGCCTAAACCTGGCAATGATGTGTGCAGCCCGAAAAGCACGGGCGCAAGTCGCTCGCAATCAAGCGGACTGAGCCAAGCGGAACGTGGAAGTTGCGACAACGCTATACCGGATGAGAGTCCGGAACTCCATGAAAGGGGGGTGCATATGTCTACCGAGGCCGCTGCCGTCGACTCCGCAGGCGGGCCCGTGGTGAAGAAGAAGACGAAGAGGAAGAAGAAGCTTAGTTTCCCGACAGCGTTCACCATCCTGTTCGTCTTGACCATCATCGCGGTTATCGCAACGTCGTTCGTGCCGGCAGGACAGTACGCGAAGCTTCAGTATGTGGCCGACTCCAATGTGCTGACGGTCACGAGCCCGCAGGGCGAGATCAGCGAGGTGCCGGCAACGCAGGACGAGCTCGATCAGCTCGGCGTGCAGATCGACATCGAGCAGTTCACCGGCGGGTCCATCACGAAGGCCATTTCAATCCCCGGCACCTATGAGCAGCTTCAGGCTCAGCCCAAGGGCATCGCCGATGTCACGCAGGCGATGGTATCCGGTACGATCGACGGCGTCGACATCATGGTATTCATCCTGGTGCTCGGCGGCCTGATCGGCGTGGTCAACGCAACCGGCGCGTTCGAATCCGGTCTGATGGCCCTGACGAAAAAGACCAAAGGCCATGAGTTCTTGCTTGTGTTTATGGTTGCTTTGCTTATGGTGCTCGGCGGCACGTCCTGCGGCCTTGAAGAGGAGGCGGTGGCGTTCTATCCGATCCTGGTACCGGTGTTCTTAGCGCTCGGCTACGACTCCATCGTTTGCGTCGGCGCTATCTTCCTGGCCGGTTCCATGGGCACCACGTTCTCCACGATCAACCCGTTCAGCGTCGTTATCGCCTCGAACGCGGCGGGCATCAACTTCATGGAGGGCTTCGAGTGGCGTGTCGGCGGCTGCATCGTGGGCGCCATCGTGGTCATCAGCTACCTGTACTGGTACTGCAAGAAGATCAAGGCCAACCCCGAGGCTTCCTACACCTACGAGGATCGCGAGCGCTTCGCACAGCTGTTCAACGTTGAGCGCGGCGAGACCGCTGCCGCCCATGCAGAAGGCTTCAGCCTGCGCAAGAAGGCCATCCTGGTGCTTTTCATCTCCGCCTTCGTCCTTATGGTGTACGGCGTCATGAACCTGCACTGGTGGTTCCCGCAGATGGCCGCCATGTTCCTGGCCATCTCGATCATCATCATGTTCATCTCGGGTACCGACGAGAAGACCGTGGTGAACGCGTTCATCAACGGCGCATCCTCGCTGGTCGGCGTTTCCCTGATCATCGGCCTGGCCCGTGGCATCAACCTGATCATGGAAGAGGGCCTGATCTCCGACACGCTCCTGTTCTGGTCCTCCAACGCGGTCCAGGGCATGGCGGGCCCGGCGTTCATCCTGATCATGATGCTGTTGTTCTTCCTGCTCGGCTTCGTGGTCCCGTCTTCCTCCGGTCTGGCCGTTTTGGCAATGCCCATTATGGCTCCCCTGGCCGATACGGTCGGCATCGATCGCTACTCCATCGTCTGCGCTTATCAGTGGGGTCAGTACGCGATGCTCTACCTCGCACCTACCGGCCTGGTTTTGGCAACCCTGACCATGTTGGATATGAAGTACTCCAAGTGGTTCAAGTTCGTGTGGCCCATCGTGGTGTTCACGTTGGTGTTCGGCGGTATCCTCCTGTGCGCGCAGGTCATGCTCGCATAATGCCGCAAACATACTCCTTATGAAGAAGGCTCCCCGCGGGGAGCCTTCTTCATGTCTGCGCCGGCTGTGCGATCGATGGACCGTTGGGGCAAGTCGCGCTGCCGCAACAGACCCGTCGTTCATTTGCTTGAGTTGCGCGGTCGCTCGTCGATCAAGCAAGGCGATGTCGACGTTTCGGATTCCGATTCGCGCGGAGCAGGCGATCGATCTTGGGCATGCTTTTGTATCGGATGGGTCTCTAATCGCGGTTCGATGCCAGGAAGAACAGCGCCATGGTGCCCGGGCCGGAATGCGCTCCGATGACGGGGTCGACGTAGTTGATGCGGATGTCTTCGACCCCGAAGCGTTCGCGGATCTTGCCCTCAAGCCATTTCGCGTCATCGATGCAGTCGCCATGGGTGATGAAGACCGTTTGCTCGGCGATCGGCGCCGTGCCGGAGCGTTCCATGTGATCGAGCAGTGCGGTCAGCGATTTCTTGCGCCCGCGCACCTTCTCCAAGGGAACGAGGTGCCCCTCGTCGTCTACGTGCATGACCGGTTTGATGTTGAGCAGCGTGCCGGCCCAGGCGCTCGTTTTCGAGACGCGGCCGCCGCGCCACAGAAACATCAGGTCGTCGACGGTGAACCAATGGGCGAGGTGCAGCTTGTTGGCCTCGGTCCAATCGCGCACCGCTTCGATGTCCTCGCCCTGCTCGGCGTGCTGGCATGCATGCCATACCAAAAGGCCTTGTCCGCCTGATGCCGACAGCGTGTCCACCGTCAGCAGCTTGCGCTGCGGATATTCCTCGCGCAATTGCTGCGCTAGAAGCTCCGTTGCCTCGTAGGTGCCCGACAAGCCGCTCGAAAAGCCCAGGTACAGGATGTCCCTTCCTTGTTCGAGCAGGCTGCGGAACAGCTTCTCGGTGTCGGCAAGGTTGGGAAGCGAGGTGCGGAACACCTTGCCCTCGCGCATCATGGTGTAGAACTGAGACAGATCGGTCTTCTGGCCTTTGAGGTAGCTGTGGTACACCGTGTCGTCGCCATCGGCCATGAACGTCAGCGGAAGCACGTGCAGTTCGAAGCGGTCTATGGTTTCCTCGGTCAGGTTGCAGCAAGAGTCGGTAACTATCTCGAAGCTTCGGTTCATGATCATGCCTTTCCTAGGGGCTTCTATCAACGGGGTATGGCGCTGCGGCGGCCTGAGGCGGGCCGCCGCCTGCGGAGCAACTCCCCGTAAACGGCTGATATGTCCACAACAGTATAAGCCTCTGAAATCATATCGTTGCGCAATCGCAATGAACGGTACCGCGTTTTCTCTGAGTGCTTTTACGGAATGTGTCCAGCGTGCGCTTCGTTGCCATCGGTTTCCTATATACTAGTCGAGTTTATAAGAAAGGACGGCATGCGCCGTCTGGGCATAGTTAGGCAAAGGAAGGCGCGAACTCGTGGCGAACACGTATAAGAACACCATGAATCTCCCGCAGACGGATTTCCCGATGCGAGGCAACCTGCCGGCATCCGAGCCGAAAAGGCTTGAGAAGTGGGAGCAGGAGCACATTTACGAAAAGGTTCTCGAGAAAAACAAGGACGGCAAGCCCTTCGTTTTGCATGATGGCCCACCTTATGCCAACGGCCCTATCCACATCGGCCACGCCTTCAACAAGGTTTTGAAGGACTTCGTGAACAAAAGCCACGCCCAGCGCGGGTATTTCACCCCGTATGTGCCGGGTTGGGACTGCCATGGTCAGCCGATCGAGCACATGGTCGAGGTTACCTTAGGACCTGATAAGATGAAGGAAACGCCGCAGCCCGAGCTGCGCCGTCTTTGCCGCGAGTGGGCTACGAAATACGTCGGCATCCAGCGCGATGGCTTCAAGCGCCTTGGCGTCAACGCCGATTGGGAGCATCCTTATCTCACGTATATCCCCAACTTCGAGGCAGGCAACGTCGAGATCTTCCGCGACATGTACCTTAAGGGCCAGGTCTACCGCGGCCGCAAGCCCATTCACTGGTGCAAGAAGTGCCACACGGCCCTGGCCGAGGCGGAAATCGAATATTCCGACGAGGTTTCCCCGTCCGTTTACGTGAAGTTTAAGCTTGACGCCATGCCCGGCATCTTCGAGGCCGCCGGCGCCACTGGCGATGCCTACGTCCTCATCTGGACCACCACGCCGTGGACCCTTCCGGCCAACGCCGCCGTGTGCCTGATGCCCGACGCCGAATACGTCATGGTCCAGGTCGACGGCTGCAACGTCATCTTCGCCAAGGAGCTCGTCGAGCAGGTTGCCGAGATCGCCGGCTGGGAGGATTATGCGCTGGTGTGCGGCCAGGACGGCCAGCCCGTCGTGCTCAAGGGCACGGAGCTGTGCG
>ERZ1026880.1152-NODE-1152-length-11688-cov-4.897791_pt1 | contig 11688 bp, 7 predicted proteins | sample MGYA00380170_ERZ1026880 | MGnify/ENA primary metagenome ERZ1026880 (study PRJEB33269, sample SAMEA4719806) | human gut metagenome | biome: human-associated habitat; feature: organic feature; material: feces | place: Cameroon | collected 2013-10 ...
TCTGCCAATGAAGTATTATTTTCAAGTTATGAGCGGCATTTCGCCAACATTCAGGAAACTCTTTCCGACCTTTTGGGGCGTGCAGCAGAGAAACTCGGCAGTATCCATGTTTCACCGGTCATCACCGGTTCCGGCGGACTGACACTTGCCAAGCATCTGGAAGTCCCATTCGTACAGGAAGTTGTGGCTGTATCCACTGCCCTTCAGGACTATGCCCCTCAGACCGATGTAGCAATCGAACTCGGCGGCGAAGATGCCAAGATCATTTATTTTGAAGGCGGTAATATTGAGCAGCGTATGAATGGTGTATGTGCCGGTGGTACCGGTTCTTTTATTGACCAGATGGCTTCTCTTCTTCAGACTGATGCATCAGGACTGAACGAGTATGCTAAAAATTATAAAGCACTCTACACCATTGCAGCGCGCTGTGGTGTATTTGCCAAATCTGATATTCAGCCATTGATCAACGAAGGTGCATCGAAAGAAGACTTATCTGCCTCGATTTTCCAGGCAGTAGTCAATCAGACCATCAGTGGTCTTGCCTGCGGTAAACCAATTCGCGGACACGTAGCATTTCTTGGTGGACCGCTTCATTTTTTATCTGAATTGAAAGAGGCATTTATCCGTACTTTGAAGCTGGATGACGAACATACCATTGCTCCGGATCACTCCCACCTCTTTGCTGCTATTGGATCTGCGCTGAATTCTGAGCATGATCTGGACATACCGATTCAGACTATGCAGCAGAGACTTGCCGATCATATTCAGATGGACTTTGAAGTTGAGCGTATGCAGCCGCTCTTTGCCTCAGAAGATGACTATAACGAATTTACCAATCGTCATAATAAAGACCAGGTGCCAATGAAGGAACTGTCTTCCTACCATGGTAAAGCCTTCCTCGGTATTGATGCGGGCTCTACTACAACCAAAGCAGCACTGGTAGGTGAAGATGGCACTCTTCTGTACTCTTTCTACCATAATAATGAAGGAGATCCATTAGGTACTACCATTTCCGCAATCAAGGATATTTATTCCAGACTTCCGGAAGATGTGGAAATCGTCCACTCCTGCTCTACCGGATATGGTGAAGCTTTGATCAAAGCCGCTCTGATGCTGGACGAGGGTGAAGTTGAGACCGTATCCCATTATTATGCTGCATCTTTCTTTGAACCGGATGTAGACTGTATCCTGGATATCGGTGGTCAGGATATGAAATGCATCAAGATCAAGAACCAGACGGTAGACAGCGTACAACTTAACGAAGCATGCTCTTCCGGCTGTGGTTCTTTCATCGAGACCTTTGCCAAATCTTTGAACTTTTCTGTTCAGGATTTTGCACATGAAGCATTATTTGCCAAGAATCCAATCGATCTTGGAACACGTTGCACTGTATTTATGAATTCCAAAGTAAAGCAGGCACAGAAAGAAGGAGCTGAAGTCTCTGACATTTCTGCCGGCCTTGCTTACTCTGTTATTAAAAATGCATTATTTAAGGTAATCAAAGTATCTGACGCCTCTGAACTCGGTAAGCACATTGTTGTTCAGGGAGGTACGTTCTATAACGATGCTGTTCTTCGCAGCTTTGAAATGATTGCCGGATGCGATGCAGTTCGCCCGGATATCGCAGGTATCATGGGAGCATTTGGAGCTGCACTGATTGCCAGAGAGCGTTACGTAGACTGCGAAGGTACAACCATGCTGTCCATCGATGATATTAATGCTCTGGAATATCGCACAACTATGACCAAATGCAAGGGCTGCACCAACAACTGTCGTCTTACCATCAGCCATTTCAGCGGAGGACGTAAGTTTATTACGGGTAACCGTTGTGAACGTGGTCTTGGTAAAGAAAAAACAGCTAATAAATTACCGAACCTTTTTGATTATAAGATGCACCGGTATTTTGACTATGAACCATTATCGGAAGAAAAAGCAAAACGAGGTGTCATAGGTATTCCTCGTGTACTTAATATGTACGAGAACTATCCGTTCTGGCATACTTTCTTTACCGAACTTGGATTCCGTGTAATTCTGACACCGGCATCTACAAGAAAAATATATGAGCTTGGTATTGAATCCATTCCAAGTGAATCTGAGTGTTATCCGGCTAAGCTTGCACATGGACATGTCCAGTGGCTGATCAACCAGAAGGTTCCACATATCTTCTATCCTAGCATCCCTTACGAGCGTCAGGAGTTCGAGGATGCCAACAACCACTACAACTGTCCGATTGTAACCTCCTATCCGGAGAATATTAAAAATAATATGGATGCGATTGTGAATGGAGAGGTCGACTTTATTCATCCATTCCTTTCATTCAAGAGCGAAGAGACTCTTTCTTCCAGTCTGACAGAAGAAATCGGAACAAGATTCTCCATCCCTGAAACAGAGATCAGAGCCGCTGTACATAACGCATGGCTGGAGCTTGCCGCCTGCCGTGAGGATATGATGAAAAAAGGAGAAGAAACCATTGCATTCCTGAACGAGACCGGTAACCGTGGTATCGTTCTTGCCGGACGTCCATACCATATTGATCCTGAGGTTAACCATGGTCTTCCGGAACTGATCAATTCCTACAATATTGCCGTACTGACTGAAGACAGTGTGTCTCACCTGCATCAGGTAGAACGTCCGATCAATGTTATGGATCAGTGGATGTACCACTCTCGTCTGTATGCAGCAGCCAACTATGTGAAGACAACCGAGAATCTGGATCTGATCCAGCTGAATTCCTTTGGCTGTGGTCTGGATGCAGTTACAACCGATCAGGTAGCAGATATTCTGAATCGCTCAGACAAGATCTACACCACCTTAAAGATTGATGAGGTTAATAACCTTGGTGCCGCACGTATCCGTGTCCGCTCCCTGCTTGCCGCCCTTCGTGTGCGTGAACAGCGTGGAACCAAACGCGAGATTCGTCCTGCTAACATTACCAAGGTGCCATTTACCAAAGAAATGCGTAAAGAATATACCATTCTCTGCCCTCAGATGTCACCGATTCACTTTTCACTCTTAGAGCCGGCATTCCGTGCTTCCGGTTATAAGATTGAAGTACTTCCGAATGACAACAAACAGGCAGTCGATGTGGGATTAAAATATGTAAATAATGATGCCTGTTATCCATCACTGATGGTGGTCGGCCAGATTATGGAGGCAATTCTTTCCGGCAAATACGATACCGATAAGATTGCTGTCATCATCAGTCAGACCGGTGGTGGATGCCGTGCATCCAACTATATTGGATTTATCCGTCGTGCACTGAAAAAAGCCGGATACGCACATATTCCGGTCATCTCCATCAACTTAAGCGGACTGGAAGGCAATCCTGGATTCAAAATCACTGCTCCACTGATTGTCCGCGGTGTATATGCAGTTGTATTCGGAGATATTTTCATGAAATGTGTATATCGTCTCCGTCCATACGAGGCTGTACCTGGATCTGTGAACGCTATGCATAAGAAATGGGAAAAACGCTGCGCTGATTTTGTGTCCAATGGTTATCCATCCAGACATAAGTTTAAGAAAATATGTCGCGAAATCATTGAAGATTTTGATAATATCGAACTTCTGGATATCAAAAAACCTCGTGTTGGTGTTGTTGGTGAAATCTTGGTTAAGTTTCTGCCTGCAGCCAACAACCATCTGGTAGACCTTCTGGAAAGCGAAGGTGCTGAGGCAGTTGTTCCTGATCTTCTGGACTTCCTGAACTACTGCTTCTATAATCAGACATTCAAAGTAGAGAAACTTGGATTTGCCAAAAAGCAGAAAATGCTCGGTAACCTTGGAATCAAAGCTATCGAATGGCTTCGTGCCCCGGCAACGGAAGCGTTTAGAAAGAGCAAACATTTTGCCCCGCCGGCTAAGATCGAAGATCTTGGTAAAATGGCGTCCGAAATCGTATCCCTCGGTAACCAGACCGGTGAAGGATGGTTCCTTACCGGAGAAATGTTAGAACTGATCCACAGCGGTGCATCCAACATAGTTTGTACACAGCCGTTTGCATGTCTACCAAACCATGTGGTAGGTAAAGGTGTTATCAAAGAACTCCGCAGACGTTACCCTCAGGCAAATATCGTAGCCATCGACTATGATCCGGGTGCCAGCGAAGTTAACCAGCTGAACCGTATCAAATTAATGCTGTCAACTGCTAACAAGAATCTGGAAGCTTCTAAATAAATATTTGAAAGGAATATTCTATGCGGCAATCTACCAAACAGGCGCTTTCGGAAACTTTTAAAATACTTCTGGAAGACCAAACGATTGACAAGATTACAGTAAAAGATATTGTGTCTAAATGCGGGGTAAACCGTCAGACTTTTTATTATCATTTCCGTGATATTTATGACCTGATGGAATGGACTCTGGAGAATGATATCAGAGACTATTTATCCGATAAATCAGATTTTTCTGAAGATTTTCTGATTATCGAATGGAAGGAAAGTATTTATTACTTATATCAATTCCTTTATTCCAGAAAAAGACAGATTCTTCATGCATATGACCCAGTTAATAAAACATATTATGAGAATTTTCTGCTGAAATTTATTACACCGATCATAGACTATCGCATTTCCCTGTGCACGTCAGCTTCGTCTATACCAAAGGAAAAACGTGTATTTGTTACCAAAGCCTATACTTGGATCTGCCTCGAACTGATTCTCGAATGGTTGGAACACGGTATGCCAAATGAACATAAAATTCAGTTGGATGATTATCTTACCTTAGTAGATGGCAGTCTTGATACTGCTCTTGAACGTTTTATCCAAAGATAGCATTTTATTCCTCACATACCTTTTAGACAGAGTAATCCTTGTGTCAAAATTTTTGACACAAGGATTTTTTTGTCGATTGTTAATTTCAAACAGATATATATCATTATATATATAACTGAAAGAAATAAGTATAAATGGAGGAATGAATATTATGGATACTTCAAGCAGAATTGTACAATATGGTCTGAAAACCGCATTTAATTATATCGAAAAGAACCCGGAACAGAATCTTCCGAAGCTTATGGATTGGGTAGACAAATTAGCCGGCGATGGACCGAACAGCTATCCATCTCAGCGTGCCGCAATCCGAAAGGTCATTAATAATCCGGACAACAACATGTATCAGCTTATTATTAATATACTGACAGAGATTGATCCCGGCATATTAAAAGCAGTGTTTGAAAATTTCTTTCTCAATGCCAACTTACTTGGATGGAAAAGACAAACGGAGTTGCGCGAGAAATACCACTGTAATATTCCATGGGCAATCCTACTTGATCCCACATCTGCCTGTAATCTGCACTGTACAGGTTGTTGGGCAGCCGAATATGGAAACAAGCTAAACCTGACCTTTGATGAGATTGATTCTATCATTATGCAGGGGAAAGAAATGGGCATCTACATGTACATATATACCGGTGGTGAACCGTTGGTACGTAAAAAAGATCTGATCGCATTATGCAGAAAGCATCATGACTGCCAGTTTCTTTCTTTTACCAATGCAACCCTTATTGATGAAGAATTTGCTGAACAGATGCTGGATGTAAAGAACTTCATTCCTGCAATTAGCGTAGAGGGATTTGAAGAAGCCACCGATGGACGACGTGGAAATGGAACATTTCAGAAGGTTGTAAAAGCTATGAACCTACTGAAAGAGAAGAAACTTCCATTTGGTATCAGTTGTTGCTATACCAGTCAGAATCTGGATTCTATCAGCAGTGATGAATACTTTGACCAGATGATCAAATGGGGAGCCAAGTTTGTATGGTATTTCCACTATATGCCGATTGGAAATGATGCTGTACAAGAACTCCTGCCAACACCTGAGCAGCGTGAATATATGTATCATAAGATCCGTCAGGTACGTGCAACAAAACCAATTTTTGCTATGGATTTCCAGAACGACGGCGAATACGTAGGCGGATGTATCGCCGGTGGACGCCGCTATCTGCATATCAATGCGAATGGCGACTGCGACCCATGTGTATTCATCCATTATTCCGATTCCAATATCCGCGAAAAGAGCCTGTTAGAAGTGCTTCAGTCTCCGATGTTCATGGCATATCACGATGGTCAGCCATTCAATGAGAACCATCTGAAACCGTGTCCGATGCTTGAGAACCCACAGCTTCTGCGGCAGATGGTTGCTAAAACCGGTGCACATTCTACCGATCTCCAGTCACCGGAAAGTGCCGATCACCTCTGTGATAAATGTATGGCATATGCCGAGAACTGGACTCCGACCGCTGAACGGTTATGGAGCAATAGCTGCCGATGCAAGAAGGCTGAATAATCTGACACCCATTTTAACCTATCCTATATAATATGAGAGCCCGGACAAATAATGTTCGGGCTCTCATATTATATACATTTCGGCTTATTTTACAAGCAGTGATTTACCTGTCATTTCTTTTGGCTGTTCAAGTCCCATCAGCTCGATCAGAGTCGGTGCGATATCTGCAAGGCATCCACCCTCACGAAGCTTGTATGCAGGATCTGCATTTACCAGAATAAATGGTACCGGATTGGTTGTATGTGCTGTAAATGGCTCACCTGTCTCTTTGTCAATCAGCTGTTCTGCATTGCCGTGGTCAGCACAGATAAACATCTGTCCGTCTACTTCACGGATTGCATCTACTGCTTTTCCAACACATGCATCTACAGCTTCAATTGCTGCGATTGCTGCAGGTTCTACGCCAGTGTGGCCTACCATATCCGGGTTAGCAAAGTTGATGATGATCACATCATATTTGTCAGATTTAATCGCATCTACCAGCTTATCACATACTTCGTATGCGCTCATCTCCGGCTTCATATCATAAGTTGCAACCTTTGGTGATTTCACAAGAATACGATCCTCACCTTCATTTGGTTCCTCAACGCCGCCGTTAAAGAAGAACGTTACATGTGCATACTTTTCTGTCTCTGCAATACGTGCCTGTTTCAGACCATTAGCAGCAAGGAACTCACCAAATGTATTGGTAATCTCTTCTTTTACAAACGCAACCAGCTTGTTAGGAATGGTCACATCATACTCTGTAAAGCAAACATATGTGGTGTGGATTCTTTCTCCACGATCAAATCCGTCAAATGCATCATCACAGAATGTTCTTGTAATCTCTCTTGCACGATCCGGACGGAAATTAAAGAAAATCACGGAATCGTTATCTTTGATTGTAGCTACCGGGGCTCCGTCTTTCTCTACAACAGTCGGAAGTACAAATTCATCCGTTACATCCTTGTCATAAGAAGCCTGAATGCCTTCTGTTGCACTTGTAGTCTTCTCACCCTCGCCAAATACGAGTGCACGGTATGCTTTTTCTACTCGATCCCATCTGTTATCACGGTCCATAACATAATAACGTCCCATGACAGATGCCACTTCACCTACGCCGATTTCTGCCATCCTGGCTTCAAGTTCAGCTACGTATTCTTTACCAGATGCCGGTGGTGTGTCACGACCATCAAGGAAGCAGTGTACATATACTTTCTCGATACCCTGACGCTTGGCCAGTTCCAGGAGTCCGTAAATGTGTGAATTATGGCTGTGTACACCTCCATCGGATACCAGACCATATAAATGCAGTGCAGAAGCATTTTTCTTTACATTCTCGCATGCGGCAAGCAATGCCTTATTCTCAAAGAAATCTCCATCCTGAATTGCTTTTGTGATCTTAGTCAGATCCTGATATACGATACGTCCGGCTCCCATGTTCAGATGTCCTACCTCTGAGTTACCCATCTGACCATCCGGAAGACCTACAGCAAGTCCACTTGCGTTACCCTGTACAAATGGGCATTCAGCCATCAGTTTGTCCATAACCGGCTTCTTAGCCTCCGCTACGGCATTACCTTTGGTCTCATTATTCAATCCATAACCATCTAAAATCATGAGTACGGTTGGTTTCTTGCTCATTATTCTATCTCCTCTATGTTCTACTATTTTTTAGCACAAATTCATAAAAACACAAAATCGCAGGGGCGAATCTTTCCACCCCTACGACCTGAAATTTTGTCTTATTTGTAGTTAACGATTTTTCCGAAATCTGGCTTCAGAGCTGCGCCGCCTACAAGACCACCGTCGATATCCGGCTGAGCAAATAATTCAGGAGCTGTAGTAGCATTAACAGATCCGCCGTACTGAATACGGATTGCTTCTGCAGTAGCTTCATCATATACTTCAGCGATGCAGGCACGAATACCTGAGCATACTTCCTGAGCCTGCTCTGTAGTAGCTGTCTTACCTGTTCCGATAGCCCAGATTGGCTCATAAGCGATAACCATTGTCTTAGCCTGATCAGCTGTTACATTCTGCAGACCAACTTTAACCTGCTGACGGATGAAGTCCATTGTAACTCCCTGCTCTCTCTGCTCAAGAGTCTCTCCACAGCACATGATTGGTGTAATACCATGCTCAAATGCTTTCAGGACTTTCTTGTTAACTGTCTCGTTAGTCTCAGCAAAATACTCTCTTCTCTCTGAATGTCCAAGTACTACATACTTAACACCGGCATCTACCAGCATAGCCGGTGAAATCTCGCCTGTGTAAGCACCTTTCTCTTCAAAGTACATGTTCTCAGCACCAACCTGAATGTTAGTTCCTTTAACAGCCTCAGCTACTGGAATAATATCAATAGCCGGTACGCAGAATACTACGTCTACATCATCACTAGCTACCAGCGGTTTCAGTTCCTCAACAAGGGCTACTGCCTCACTTGGTGTCTTATTCATTTTCCAGTTACCTGCAACAATTTTTCTTCTTGCCATGTTTGTTCTACCTCTTTCTTCTTATTTATCGTTAGCAGCAGCCACACCAGGAAGTTCCTTTCCTTCCAGAAATTCCAGAGAAGCTCCACCACCTGTAGAGATGTGTGTCATCTTATCTCCGTATCCAAGCTGGTTAACTGCTGCTGCAGAATCACCACCGCCAATGATAGTAACAGCGTCTGTCTCAGCAAGAGCCTTAGCTACTGCCTCTGTACCCTTTGCAAAGTTCGGCATCTCAAAACATCCCATTGGTCCATTCCATACAACTGTCTTCGCATCTTTTACTGCTGCTGCAAAGATCTTAGCTGTCTCTGGTCCGATATCAAGACCTTCCCAACCTTCCGGAATCTCACCAGCATTTACCACTTTGCTGTTAGCATCATTTGAAAAATCATCTGCGATCACATTATCTACCGGCAGAAGGAGTTTAACGCCCTTTTCATCTGCTTTCTTCAGCATGTTCAGTGCATATTCACAATAGTCTTCCTCAAGCAGGGATTTACCAACTGAGCCACCTTTTGCTTTGCAGAATGTGTAAGACATTCCACCACCGATGATCAGGGTATCTACCTTATCGATCAAATTCTCGATTACAGAAATCTTGCTTGATACTTTAGCTCCGCCAAGGATAGCAACAAACGGTCTCTCCGGATTATTAACTGCATTGCCAAGGAAGTCAATCTCTTTCTGCATCAGGTAACCAACCACAGCTGTATCAACAAACTGTGTTACACCTACGTTAGAGCAGTGTGCTCTGTGAGCTGTACCAAATGCATCATTTACAAAAACATCGCAAAGAGAAGCCAGCTCCTTAGAGAATGCCTCTCCGTTCTTTGTCTCTTCTGCTCTGTATCGTGTATTCTGAAGAAGAATCACCTCTCCGTCTTTCATAGCGTCAACAGCAGCTTTTACACTGTCATCTACTACTACATCACTCGGAACAAATTTAACTTCCTGATCCAGCAGTTCTGAAAGACGAACAGCTACAGGTGCCAGTGAAAGTTCCGGCTTTGGTTCTCCCTTTGGCTTACCAAGATGTGAGCAAAGGATCACACGTCCTCCATCAGCAATCAACTTCTTGATTGTAGGAAGTGCAGCTACCAGACGATTCTCGTCTGTGATCTTACCATCGATCAATGGTACATTAAAATCACATCTGCACAGAACCTTTTTCCCCTTTACATTAATATCATCAACAGATTTTTTGTTAAGCATAATTTCATCTCCTTCAAATTAATCATGATAGAAAAAAGGATCCGGTCCAAACCGACCGGACCCTTTTGAGTCTCTTATAAAATCAATTACATTATGCTAATTCAGCAAAGTATTTGATTGTTCTAACCATCTGGCTTGTGTAAGAGTTCTCATTGTCATACCAAGAAACAACCTGAACCTCTGTAGTTCCGTTGTCAAGTGGCAGAACCATTGTCTGAGTAGAATCAAACAGAGAACCATATCTCATACCAACGATATCGCTGGAAACGATCTCATCTGTGTTGTATCCGAATGACTCTGTAGAAGCTGCCTTCATAGCTGCGTTGATCTGATCAACTGTAACTTCTCCGTCAACAACTGCTGTCAGGATTGTTGTAGATCCTGTAGGGGTTGGTACACGCTGAGCAGCTCCGATAAGCTTTCCGTTCAGTTCTGGGATAACCAGACCGATTGCTTTAGCAGCACCTGTGCTGTTAGGAACGATGTTAACTGCTGCTGCACGAGATCTTCTCAGGTCACCCTTTCTCTGTGGGCCATCAAGAGTCATCTGATCTCCTGTGTAAGCGTGAATTGTGCACATGATACCAGACTTGATCGGTGCAAGATCGTTCAGAGCCTTAGCCATTGGTGCAAGACAGTTTGTTGTACAAGAAGCTGCAGAAATAACTGTATCTTCTGGCTTAAGTACGTTATGGTTTACATTGTATACGATTGTAGGAAGGTCATTTCCTGCTGGTGCAGAGATAACAACTTTTCTAGCTCCTGCCTTGATGTGAGCAGATGCTTTTTCTTTAGATGTGTAGAATCCTGTACACTCCAGAACTACGTCTACACCGATCTCTCCCCAAGGAAGCTCTTCAGCGTTAGCCTTTGCATAAATCTTGATTTCTTTTCCGTCTACGATGATAGAATCATCTGTAGCTTCAACCTTGTCAGCCAGAGCGTATGTTCCCTGTGATGAGTCATACTTTAACAGGTGAGCAAGCATCTTAGGTGATGTAAGGTCATTGATTGCAACTACATCGTATCCTTCTGCTCCGAACATCTGTCTGAATGCAAGACGTCCAATACGTCCAAATCCATTAATCGCTACTTTTACTGCCATGATTAATTCCTCCTAATATGATTTTGACTGTTATACAGCCGTTTTTATTTGAAATTCCTTAACATCTTGTTAAAGAATCATCAACCAGTCTTAATTTTACTAAATATCGCAAAAAAATTCAACCCTCTTTTATCTTTTTATAATAGGAACGGTATTTCTTTCAAAAAACCGTGGATTTTCCACATTTTTCTATTAAATTTTCACAAAGAGTGGTTTTCTTCCTTTGAACTCCGTATAATACTTGAATCCACAGGATTTTAAAATATCATCAGCCAGATGATAGTCGTAAGCAATATGCTCAGGGATATGTCCATCTGCGCCGACCGTGATAATCTCACCGCCAAGCTCCCGATATCGTTTTATGATCTCCGGCTGCGGATGTGGTGCTCCCAACCCATACTTAAGACCGGACATATTCATCTCAATGCCCTTGCCATGCGCGATCACCTGTTTTAATATTTCTTCGATTATATCCATATAATCATTTAAATCAAAGCCCTTACTTCCCTGATTGCTGTATCTCACAATGTAATCCAGATGTCCCAGCACATCGTACGATTTAATCTGGCTGATGATATTTTAAAATCCTGTGGATTCAAGTATTATACG
>ERZ1026880.1155-NODE-1155-length-11666-cov-4.653260_pt1 | contig 11666 bp, 10 predicted proteins | sample MGYA00380170_ERZ1026880 | MGnify/ENA primary metagenome ERZ1026880 (study PRJEB33269, sample SAMEA4719806) | human gut metagenome | biome: human-associated habitat; feature: organic feature; material: feces | place: Cameroon | collected 2013-10 ...
TCGAAAAAGCGATGATCCGCGACCCGAAGCCCCTTTGCCACCGGGTCGTCCACTGCCAGTTTGGAGACGAAGCCCTCTACCGCCGCATGGCCGCTCTGGGCATGGGCGCGGACATCCAGCCCGCCTTTGTTCCCTCGGACGCCCCTCTGCTCCCTTCCCGCGTTGGGGCGGAGCGTGCCAAGACCTCCTATGCCTGGAAGACCCTGCTGGACCTGGGCGTGGTCCTCGGCGGCGGCTCCGACACGCCGGTAGAAGATCTCTCCCCCCTCTGGGGCATCCACTGCGCCGTGAATCGCCCTGCCAGCCACACGGACAACACCCCCTTCCTGCCGGAGCAGGCCCTCACCGTTGAAGAGGCCATCGCCCTCTACACCACCGGCCCGGCCCGCCTGGTCGGGGCCGAGCAGGACCTGGGCACCCTGGAAGCCGGCAAATGGGCGGACCTGGTCGTTCTGGACCAGGACATCTTCACCGTCCCGAAAGAGACGATCAAAGACATCCCCATCGCCCTGACCATGGTCGGCGGCCGCGTGAGCTTTGCAGGGGAAGCGTTCGTTTAACATCCCGCTGAAAAGTAGAAAGCGCTCACTCTACGCGAGAAAACTGCGTAGAGTGAGCGCTTTTTGCAGAAGATCAGTCCGCCGTCCCCAAGCCGATGAGACAGAGGGCGGTGCCGGTGGGAGTATCTTCTGGCGTCTCGAAGTGGACGGTGTGGCGGCCAGCGCGGGCGTCTTTCACGGTGAAGCAGACCTCGCCCTGGGCGGGGATGCTGAGGGTGTGGGGGTCCAGGCCGATGCCATATTGAATGGTGGCGGTGAGGGGCTGGGTGCCGTCGTTGCGGAGCAGGAGCAGGTAATTCCCGCTACCCTTGGGCTGATCCCACTGGATGGGCTGGGCGGCAAGATCGTAGGAGGCCACCCGCTCCCAAAGAAAGGCAGTGAGGGGCGTTGGGGTCGTTTCCAGCTGGGTTTGTTCTTCTGGCACGTTGCTTTTTGCAAAGAGAAAGAGTGCGATACAAAGCACCACGACACACACGCCGCCGATGATCCCTGCCAGCTTTTTGCGGGAGAAGGGCGGGGGAACGGATACGCTGTCGGCCAGCGTATCCGCCATGTGTTCCGGCGTGCCGAAGGCGGCGGTCAGGTCCTGGTAGGATGGGTCTGGAAGCTCTTCCAGCAAGGGGGACAGGCAGCGGTCGAACTCTGCCAGGAGCAGATTCCGGGCCGCATGGCCTTTGGGAAAGTGGATAAGAAGCTCTCTGCGGTACTGCCGCAGGGCAGGTTGTTTCATGTGGATTCCTCCCCGGACAAAATGGCTTGGATGCCCTGGAAAAAGGTTTCATAGGTGGTCAGCAGGTCGGCGAGATAGTCCCGGCCTTTTTTCGTGATCTTGTAGTATTGGCGCAGGCGCCCGTCGGGGGCGTTGCGCTTTTTTGTCTCCGTGAGATAGCCCGCGCTGGTCAGCCGGTAGATGGCGGCATAGGGGAAGACGATGCTCAGCGCCCCCTTACTGCGTTCTTCCAGCAGGGGGGAAAGCTCCCCGATGTAATGCTCCTTCTCGTGGAACAGAAAGAGAATGAGCAGCTCCGTCAGGGCTTTTTTCAGGTTTTCTTCCAGACCGCTGGGGCGGCGGGCCGCGGGGGTTTTGTCAGGCTGCTTCAAGATCGCTCCGCCTTTCTGTGGGGGGATGTCATGGCTCCATGATAGCATGGCAGACTGCCGCCGTCAACCAAATTTTTTGCATTGATAAAAATTTTTATTGACAAAAAAGTTGGGCCGTGCTATTCTACAGGCGAGGTCAGATGAGCTGATCTCACGGGATGTCATACGGATGCCAAAATCTATGAAAGCCATGGAAGGAGACAACGATGATGAAACGGAACCATTCGATCTTTTGCGCCCTGGCTCTGGCGGCCTGCTGTTTCCTGGCCGGCTGTGCCAACGGGGAAACAACGGCGGGAACCCCGCCCCAGGAGCCGATGAGCGCGACGGATACTAAGACAACAGAGGTAAGCTACCAACTGCCCACCGTGGACAGCGTGGACGAAAAAACAATGACCAGTGCGGTGAAACAGTGGATCGAAACCGTTTACGGGATCGATTTGACAGGCTGGGAAGCTTATTACAGCCTGACCGATCGAGCTGGGGCAGGTCAAAATGATGCAGGAATCAGCTTTATGGGCGCGGAGGGCGAAGCTCCTTATTTGGCCGAGATTGATCAGGACAGTAAGGAGATCGTTGCCGTAGAAACTGCGGCTTGGAAAGCGGCAACTCCGTCCGACGCAGCCAAGCAGACGGACTATATCGCCTCTGCCAAAGCATTTGCCGAGGAATATCTCCAGGCTGCTGGGCTTCAAGAAGCCGTCTGCTATCAGCCGGTCCAGCCGATCAGCGGGGAAGTGACGACCAACAGCGTCTATGTTGTTTTCCCGGAGATGCAGACCTATGTGGAAGTCTCCGCCGACGAGGGCCACGCTCTGGTGGGGTACCGCCACTTCGCGAATGCGCAGGCGCTGAACGACTTCTTACAGCGGCAGGGGAAGGCATTCTAAGAAACATAAACAGGAGCATGAACTGTGCACCCTGCGGATGATTTTTGTCTGCGGGGTGCAATTTATTTTCTGTTTTGTATTGCATTTTGTGTTATGTTTTGCTATCCTATCCTTGACCGGAGGGATAGGAATGATTTTTGAGTGGGACGATAAGAAAGAAAAAATCAATATCGTAAAGCACGGCATAGATTTTAGTACAGCGGCTTTGGTGTTTCAGGATGAGAATCGAAATAGAGTTTTTCGATGAGACCCACTCACTCCTGGAAGATCGGTATATTACAATCGGAGAGATCAATGGGATCGCCGTCATTGTCATGGTAGTCTATACAGAACGAGAGAATGCGATCCGGTTAATATCGGCCCGCAAAGCGACAAAACGTGAATGGAGGCTGTATTATGATTGTTCGCAAGGAAATTGATTTGAAGCAACCGTTGACGGACGCTCAGATAGAAATGCTGACAGCTTTGGCAGAAAAGCCAGCTGTGCCGGATGAAGATTGCCCGGAACTGACAGAAGAACAACTCAGTCAATTCCGAAAAATCTCTGCGGCAAACAGGGAGGAACGCTGCAAGCAGACGGTCACACTGCGGCTTTCCCCGCAGGCACTGAGAAAAGCACGATCTCTTGGAAAGGGATATACTTCCGTGTTGAGCCGTATCCTTGAAAACGCATTAAATAACCCTGACATGATTCGCCGCAATCTATAAGGGAAGACTTTTGGGAACCACCTGATTTGTTCGGTGGTTCCTTTTATATGGAAAGGAAAAGGCGTTTTGAATAAAAAATGCTTGTGTTCATCTCCAAGATATGATAAAATTTACTTGCAAGTGAAACGAATTCATACCAAAGGAGATGACGCAAATGAAACGAACTCGACTGAATCGATGCGCGAGGGTGGCCGGTGTCACTGCTACGGCATTGCTGCTGTCCTGTTGCCTGTTGGCAGGCTGTGGGCAGGAGGAGACGACGACAGATGCGCTGGACACGATGGAAAACCAAGCCGGGGACGTGAGTATCTCCCTTGGGATGGACCAAGCTGCGGTCGAGAAGAACTTGGGCACCGGTACGCAGTTAGACGCCACGGAGGACCCGCAAATGGAGACGATTTCCTATGGAGAAGGCGCAGATTATCTAGTCGTCATTTATCAAGAGGGTAAGGTCATTTCCCTGGGGACCTACTGGGAAGACCTAGAGGATTTGAACGCTGGCACGGACACAAGTACCCCGGACCAGGATTCCAAATGGCAAACCACAGAGGGCATCGCCCGTGGTGCGGCGCTGGAGGACCTACAGACGGCTTACCCCGACGGAAAGTACCTGGCCAAGAATTCATCTCCAGAGGATGGCAACCAGCCGTCTCAGAATCTTTTCCAGACAAAGGGAACGACCGGCGGCCTGACCTTTGTGTTGACTGACGAGGGAGTTGTGAAGACCATCAATCTAATCACGCTGGATTATTTTGCGAATGACGTAGGATTACAGTGAGATATGAGAAACCGCCCGGTAGTTGCCGGGCGGTTTCTCATTGTTCCAGACTTTTTGGGTTCAGCAAAAAATCATAGATGTTCAGGGTCAGGATACCATACTCATCATAGTGGGTGGGCACGATGTCTTTGGTGATCACGATTTTCTTGAAAGAATCATCGATCTTGCGGAAGGGCCTGATCTCTTGAGAACGCTTTTCTTCGTCGGGCAAAGAATAGGCGGATTGAATATAGTATCGTAAAGAACCCAGATTGCAGACAAAATCGACTTCTAGCTGCTTGCGGACCACTTTGCCGGTTTTGTCTTTTTCGGAAGATGCGATCACACCAACATCCACGTTGTATCCGCGCATCCGCAGCTCATTGTAGATCACGTTTTCCATGGCATGGGTCTGCTCGAACTGTCGGAAGTTGATCCGTGCATTCCGAAGCCCTAGGTCAGAAAAGTAATATTTTTTCGGCGTTTCAATATATGCCTTTCCACGGATGTCATATCGTTGGGCGGACTCGATCAAGAAGGAGTCTTCCAAATAGTCCAGATATTTTTTGATGGTGCCAGCGGTGATTTTGGACTTTTTTACGGTTTTGAAGGTATTCTTTAGTTTTTCCGGGTTCGTCAAAGAACCAATGGAAGAGGAGAGAATGTTGAGCAGGTCCTCCAATTCCCCCTGGTTGCGGATCCGGTTGCGCTGATGAATATCCCGGATATAAATTTCCTGGAATAGATTCTGTAGTGCAGCGGCTTTTTCTCCGGCTCCGTCCCGTAGGACGACCAGGGGGATGCCACCGTATAGCATATATTCTGACAACCCCATATATTGGTCGCCCTGGTAGACCGTCATAAACTCCGCAAAGCTGAGCGGATACATGTGGATCTCGTCGCCGCGCCCGGCAAATTCCGTGATGATGTCCTTGGAGAGAAACTTTGCGTTGCTTCCGGTCACGAACACATCCAGATTTTCTTTTCGCAAGTAGCTGTTTAGGACGGCCTCAAAATAGTCCATCAGCTGGACTTCATCAAGAAGGAGATAGTACATGGCATCATCTTTGATCTGCGCTCGGATATAGGCCATGAATTTTTCTGGGTCTGCACCACGCCGTTCTTTTTCCATGCGGATCAAACTTTCTCCAATCAAATAGAGATCATCCGCAGAATCAAAGGCAAACCGGATGATATGGTCTTTTGGCACGCCGCTGTCTAACAAATGCTGGTAAAAAAGCGTGTTCAGCAGATAGGATTTTCCGCACCGCCGAATGCCGGTAATGACTTTGATCAGCCCATTGTTTTTTCTTTGGATCAGCTTATCCAGATAAAAATCTCTGCGAATTTCCATCAGAGAACCTCCTAAAGAAGAGATTTTTGCAATTAGAAGCAATTTTCTCTTCTATTATACCCATAGCGTATCAAAAAATCAATGCCTCAACTTCCTTTTTGACAAAAAATCAGCCAAAATTAGCAGTAAACCGTGGAAAGTGAAAAAGTTTTAAAAAGGTATTGCATTTTTTGTCCTGCCGTAGCATAATAGGGTTAGCACTTAAAGGGTTGGAGTGCTAACCCTATTTCATATTTGGAGGCATTGAACTTACCATGGAAAAGAAACAGTTTAAGGCCGAGTCCCAGCGACTGATGGACCTGATGATCAATTCGATCTATACCCATAAAGAGATCTTCCTGCGGGAGATCATCTCCAACGCCAGCGACGCCATCGACAAGCTGGCCTACCGTGCCCTCACCGACGACCAGGTGGGCCTGAACCGCGACGACTTCAAGATCGTTGTCGTGCCCGACAAGGAAGCCCGCACCATCACCGTGTCCGACAACGGCATCGGCATGACCCAGGAGGAGATGGAAAACAACTTGGGCACCATCGCCAAGAGCGGTTCGCTCCAGTTCAAGAAGGAGACGGAGAAGACCGACGACGCCGAGATCGACATCATCGGCCAGTTCGGCGTGGGCTTCTACTCTGCCTTCATGGTGGCCGACAAAGTCACCGTGATCTCCAAGGCTTACGGCGCGGACACCGCTTACAAGTGGGAGTCCGAGGGTGTGGACGGCTACACCATCGAGCCGTGCGAAAAGGACACCGTGGGTACCGACGTGATCATGTCCATCAAGCCCGACAGCGAGGAAGAGAAATACGACGAGTATCTGGAAGCCTACAAGCTTTCCGGCCTCATCAAGAAATATTCTGACTACATCCGCTACCCTATCCGCATGGAGATGGAGCACAGCAAGCCCAAGCCCAAGCCTGAGGACGCCGGCGAGGACTACAAGCCGGAGTACGAGACGGTCAAGGAGTGGGAGACCATCAACTCCATGATCCCCATCTGGCAGCGCCCCAAGAGCCAGGTCAAGGACGAGGAGTACAACGAGTTTTACAAGTCCAAGTTCGGCGACTGGCAGGACCCCCTGCTGACCATCCATGTGTCTGCCGAGGGCAGCGTGGAGTACAAGGCCCTGCTGTACATCCCCGGCCAGGTGCCCATGAACTACTTCACCACCGACTTTAAGAAGGGCCTGCAGCTCTATTCCTCCGGTGTCATGATCATGGACAAGTGCCCTGATTTGCTGCCCGACCACTTCAGCTTCGTCCAGGGCATCGTGGACACCCCCGACCTGTCCCTGAACATCTCCCGTGAGATGCTCCAGCACGACCGCCAGCTGAAGATCATCGCCAACAACATCGAGAAGAAGGTCAAGAACGAGCTGGTCAAGCTCATGAAGGACGACCGCACCAAGTACGAGCAGTTCTGGGCTGCCTTTGGCATGCAGTTCAAGTATGCCCTCATGAACTCCTACGGCCAGAACCGTGACACCATCCGCGACCTGCTCCTGTTCTGGTCCTCCAAGGAAAACAAGCTGACCTCCCTGAAGGAGTATGTGGACCGGATGCCCGCCTCTCAGGAGAAGATCTACTACGTCTGCGCCGACTCCGTGGACCATGCTTCCAAGATGCCCCAGGCCGAGCGTGTGCTGAAGGCCGGGTATGAGGTCCTCTACCTGACCGTGGATGAGGACGAGATCGTCCTGCAAATGCTGGAGAATGCCTACGACAAGCCCTTCATCTCCGTGGCCAACGAGGACGCCCTGCCCGTTACCGACGCGGAGAAGGCCTCCGCCGAGCAGGCCGAGAAGGACCACAAGGACCTGCTGGACTTCGCCCAGGAGACGCTGAAAGGCTATGTCTCCAAGGTCCGCATCTCCAAGATCCTGAAGAGCGGCACCGTCTGCCTCACCGCCGATGGCCCCGTTTCCCTGGAGATGGAGAAATACTTCCACAAGATGCGCCGGGACTTCCCCATGAGCGCCGAAAAGGTCCTGGAGCTGAACCCGGAGTCCTCTGCGTTCCAGGCCCTCTGCAAGGTCTATGACGAGGACAAGGAGAAGGCCAAGAACTACATCCAGGTCCTCTACTACCAGGCCCTCATCATCGCCGACCTGCCCCTGCCCGACCCGGCCCACTACGCCGAGCTGGTGTGCGGCCTGATGCAGTGATATACTATTACAACTAAACTAAGCGGCAAGCGGCCCGGAGCATCACACGCTTCGGGCCGCTTTTTCTGCTTGTAAGCAATCGAGTTTCATGCTATATTAAAATCAAAGGGTGTGATGGTGTGGCAGGGCAAGGACTGGATTTGGAACAGAAGCGTCAGGAGAACTTACAGAGGATCCAAAGCCTGCGTCTATTAGACGATGAGTTTATGAACAAGGTTTTTGAAGACAAGGCCTGTGCAGAGCTTTTGCTTCAAGTCATTTTAGAGCGAACGGACTTGCGTGTGCAGAAAGTCCATGGTCAACACAGCCTGCAAAATCTGCAAGGCCGCTCTGTGCGGCTGGATATTCTGGCTGTGGATGAAGCAGGGCGTATCTATAACGTTGAGGTCCAGCGCAGCGATAGGGGTGCTGAGGCCAAGCGGGCCAGATACAACAGCAGTTTGATCGACGCAAATGTGACGGAGCCGGGCGATGCCTACGAGAAATTAAATGAGACGTATGTCATTTTTATCACAGAGCATGATGTGCTGAGGGCTGGACTGCCGATGTATCACATTGACCGCGTAGTCCAAGAAACCGGAGGATTATTCGGGGATGAAGCGCATATCCTGTATGTGAACGCCCAGATCAAAGACAGCACAGCACTGGGACAGTTGATGCATGATTTTTCCTGTACCAGTGCGGCAGAGATGCATTATCCGATTTTAGCGGACCGAGTCCGTTATTTCAAAGAAGAACAGGAAGGAGTTGCGACGATGAGCAGAGTATTTGAAGAGATTGCACGGAAAGCAGAACAGGAAAAAGCAATCAAAGTTGCTCGCCGGATGCTGACCATGGGAAAGTACAGCTATGAGGAAATTTCTGCATTGTTAGACTTAAGCGTAGAAGAAGTCAAAGCTCTGGATGAAAGCCGGACGGCTTAACGCGGAACACAAAACATAGAGATACAGCAAAGCGGCCCGGAGCGTGATATGCTCCGGGCTGCTTTTTCTGCTTTAAGTAAGTGGTCTATTAGTAGCTATCATCATAAGAATATTCGTAGTCATATCCATTTTCAGCATCATAATATCCTGCTTCATATCCGCTGGAATATCCTTGACCTACACATAAAAAGATAAATAATTATAAGCATATCAAACTTTAACAAAGGAAACAAGCGAGACAAAATTTTAGAGCGAGTAGCGATTTTTGAAAAGTCAGAAATTTCATCCTAGAATTTGATTGAAAAGTCAGGTTTTTAGGGGCCAAAATCCATTGAAAAGTCAGTCGGGAGAATTTTACCCTTGCCAGCGCCCGAAATCTGTGTCATAGTGAACTTGTCAAATCTTAGAATATTTTGTCGAACTGACAGAGGTGGAAGGAGAAATCGGTATGCTCCATAAAGTGCGTTCCCTGGGGTTACAAGGTATTTATGGCTACGAGGTCAGCGCTGAGTGCGACCTGGCCGGCGGGCTGCCCAACTTTGACATCGTGGGTCTGCCCGACGCCGCCGTGAAGGAGGCGCGGGAACGGGTGCGCTCGGCCATTAAGAACAACGGCTACTCCTTCCCCGTGGGGCGGATCACGGTGAACCTGGCCCCGGCCAACCTGCGCAAGTCCGGCACGGTCTATGACCTGCCCATCTTCGTGGGCATTTTGACCGCCTCCGGCCAGTTGGATTGGTGCGACCCGGACTGCGCCTTTGTGGGGGAGCTGTCCCTCTCCGGGACCCTGCGCCCCGTGGTCGGGATGCTGCCCATGGCCCTGGCGGCCAAGGAGGCAGGGATCGAGCGGCTCTTCGTCCCCGCGGACAGCGCCCCGGAGGCGACCCTGGCCGAAGGCCTCACCGTCTACCCGGTGGAGAACGTGGAGCAGCTGGCCGAGCATCTCTCCGGCCGGGAGCAGATCCCCCCTGCGCCCCCCTGGAGCCAGGAGGGGGAGGACCTGCCCATGCCGGATTTCGCCGAAGTCCGGGGCCAGGAGCAGGTGAAGCGGATGCTGGAGATCGCCGCCGCCGGGGGGCACAACGCCGCCATGATCGGCCCGCCCGGCTCCGGCAAGAGCATGCTGGCCCGGCGGCTGCCGTCCATTCTGCCGCCCATGACCCGGCGGGAGGCGCTGGAGGCTACGCAGATCCACTCCGTCATGGGCCTGACGACGAAGGACCATCCCCTGCTGACCCAGCGGCCCTTCCGTTCCCCCCACCATACGATCTCCGCCGGGGGCATGGCCGGGGGCGGCAACCCCTTCCCCCGGCCGGGAGAAATTTCCCTGGCCCACCACGGTGTCCTATTCCTGGACGAGCTGCCGGAGTTCCACAAGGACGTGGTGGAGGTCCTGCGCCAGCCCATGGAAGAGGGGAAGGTGACCGTCGTCCGTTCGGCGGCGTCCGAGACGTACCCCAGCCACTTTATGCTCCTGTGCGCCATGAACCCCTGCAAGTGCGGCTGGTTCGGGCACCCGTCCGGGCGCTGCCGCTGCACCCCCGCCCAGGTCAAGCGCTATCTCGGCAAGCTCTCCGGGCCGATGCTGGACCGCATCGACCTCTTCTCCGAGGTCCCGCCGCTGGAATTTGAAAACCTGGCCGACCGCAGCCCCGGCGAGCCGTCCGCCGCCATCCGCGCCCGCGTGACGAAGGCACGGGAGCGGCAGAGCAAGCGCTTCGGCCCCGACGGCCCCCACTGCAACGCCGCCATGGGCCAGGCCGAGATCCGCCGGTTCTGCGCCCTGGACGACGAGGGGCAGGCGCTGATGAAAGGAGCCTATGAACACATGGGCCTGACGGCCCGGAGCTACGACCGCATCCTGCGGGTGGCCCGGACCATCGCCGACCTGGACGAGTCCGAAAACATCCAGACCCATCACCTGGCCGAGGCCATCCAGTACCGGGAGACGGAGTATTTTTCCGTGTGAGGTGCCCAAACGATCTGCCCAAACAATGGATCAATGCAGAAGGGAGCGATGCCTGGATCGCTCCTTTCTTTTTGCCTGCCTATTGAAAATGCCCCCACCCAATGCTACAATAAACTCTGTATGCACCCGATGATCTTACCGCGAAAGGAATTCAGATACATGGCAAAGAATCAACCGATGACCCCCCCGGCCGGGGATGAGATTTTCCTCTTGAAAATGGGCGAGATGGTCCTCAAGGGCCTCAACCGCCGGACCTTTGAGGAGCGGCTCATGGGCAACGCCCGGCGGCGCTTGGAGAAGTTCGGCAAGTTCCGCATCTACTCCCGCCAGTCCATCACCTATATCGAGCCGAAGACCGAGGACTGCGACATGGACGGGGCCTTCGAGACCCTGACCCGTCTCTTCGGCGTGGTGGGTCTTTCCCGCGCCAAGGCCTGCGAGAAGACCCCGGAGGCCATTCTGGAGACGGCCAAGACCTACCTCCACGACGACCTCATGGCCGCCCGGCGCTTCAAGGTCGAGTCCAAGCGCTCCGACAAGTCCTTCCCCCTGACCTCCATCCAGCTCTCCCAGTTCGTGGGCGGAGAGCTGAACGAGGCCTTTCCCCATATCGTGGCAGACATGCACACCCCGGACCTGATCGTCCACGTGGAAGTCCGGGATTTTGCCGCCTACGTCCACGCCAACCCCACCCCCGGCGCGGGTGGTCTGCCCGTGGGCGTGGGGGGGCACGCCGTCTCCCTGCTCTCCGGCGGCATCGACAGCCCCGTGGCCTCCTGGATGATGGCCAAGCGCGGGCTGGCGCTGGAGATGGTGCATTTCTTCAGCTACCCCTACACCTCCCCCGAAGCCAAGGAAAAGGTCCTGGACCTGGCCCGGCTGCTGACCCCCTGGTGCGGGCGGCTGACGGTCCATGTCGTCCCCTTCACCGAGATCCAGGAGGAGCTGCGCCGCAGCTGCCCGGAGGCCCTCTTCACCCTGCTCATGCGCCGCTTTATGATGCGCATCTCCGAGCAGGTGGCCAAGCGCATCGGCGCCCACGGCCTGGTCACCGGCGAGTCCCTGGGCCAGGTGGCCAGCCAGACCATGGAGGCCATGGCCGTCACCGGCCAGGTCTGCACCCTGCCCGTCTTCCGGCCCGTCATTGGCATGGACAAAGAAGAGATCATCCGCATCGCCCGGAAGATCGGGACCTTTGAGACGTCCATCCTGCCCTATGAGGACTGCTGCACCGTCTTCACC
>ERZ1026880.1156-NODE-1156-length-11662-cov-3.702852_pt1 | contig 11662 bp, 10 predicted proteins | sample MGYA00380170_ERZ1026880 | MGnify/ENA primary metagenome ERZ1026880 (study PRJEB33269, sample SAMEA4719806) | human gut metagenome | biome: human-associated habitat; feature: organic feature; material: feces | place: Cameroon | collected 2013-10 ...
TTCTGGGCGTGCAGTGCGCTCACCCGTTACTGTTCGTGCTGGAAGGGATCTACTGCAGCTTCGTATACGTCAATATCATATATGCACTGGCCATCACCTTCAAGCATATCGGCAAAGCCGTGGCCGTGCTGCTGATCATCCTTCAGATCCCCGGGTCTTCCGGTACATATCCAATCGAAATGATGCCGGAATTCTTCCAGAAACTATATCCGTTGTTCCCGTTCAGCTACGGTATCGACGCCATGCGGGAAGCCATCGCAGGATTCTACGGAAATCTGTTCGTAAAGGATCTGCTTTACCTGCTTGTTTTCGTGGCGCTGTCATTTTTCACCGGTCTGGTGATCCGGCCGCTGATCATGAACCTGAATCATATGTTCGACCGCCATCTGGAAAAGTCGGAGCTTATGCTGGGAGAAGTCCCTGTTTCTCCGGAACCGAACCGAAAATTCTATGCTGTGCTGAAAGCACTTTTGCAGCATGAAGAAAGCAAGATGCAGCTGCTTGAAAAATCCGTTCAGTTTGAACGGTATTATCCGAAGCTGATCCGCTGGGGATTTATCTGCATGATCGTGATCCCGCTGCTGCTGCTGATCCTGATGTTCAGCCTGGAATCACGTCTGGTGTTCCTGGTCCTGTGGATCGTTTCGCTGATCGTCATCTGCGGATATCTGATCTGCGTGGAATACATCCATGATAAAATGCATCGTCAGCTGGAGATCAACGGCATGACTGTTGAGGATCTGGCCAAGAGCATCAAGGAGGAGAAGGAACGATGAGAAACATATGGGAAATCTTCAAACGGGATGCTCTGCGGATCCGCACCAACGTTATCGCCATCATCGCTATCGTTGGGATCACAGTGGTTCCATGCCTCTACGCATGGTTCAACATCGCGGCCAGCTGGGATCCTTATAAGAATACAGGCAACCTGAAAGTAGCTGTGGCCAGTGTGGACGAAGGGTATGACGGCCAGCTGATCCCCATTGAGATCAACGTAGGCGATCAGGTGCTCTCCATGATGCGTGGAAACACCCAGATGGAATGGATCTTCACCACGAAAGACAAGGCGGTCCATGGTGTCAAATCAGGCGATTACTATGCGGCTATCGTCATACCTAAGGACTTCAGTCGTGATATGATGAGCATATTCTCTGAGGATATCGAAAAGCCGCAGATCTTCTACTATTCCAACGCCAAAGAAAACGCCATCGCTCCGAAGGTGACGGACAAGGGGGCCTCCGCTATACAGAAACAGATCAACAAGGTGTTCATCGAAACGCTGTCGGATTCCCTTATGACGGTAATGCAGTCGGTGTCCAATATGGCTCAGGAAAACGGTGCGGACTCTATCGCTTCCAACCTGATAAGCAATTTGGATCAGATCTCCTCCGACCTGTCTCTTTCGGCAGGCACACTGGATTCCTTCGCGACGCTGACAGGCTCGACTCACGATCTGCTGGCATCTACGACGGATGTGCTGGATCAGACACAGGAGCTTTCGAAACAGAACAACAAGACACTGGAAGAAATCAAAAAATCCCTGACGGATATCCGGGATACCATTACCGGAACTACCGATGAGATCAACAAAGCGCTGACGGGAAGCAAGAGCTATTATAAGCAGATGGCATCCACCGTGGATACAGCCTTCGCAAACCATGGCACAAAGTCCAAAGAATCAGCCGCCACCCTGGATACCATGGCAGGACAGACAGGCGATCTGGTCACAAAATACAAGAAGCTGAGAGACTCCATCGAAGCCCTGGATCAGGCTCACCCGGAACTTTCTGCAAAGACCGCGCCGGTGCTCGCACGGCTGGATAGCTGTATCGCTGCGCAGGAGGAGCTTCAGGACAGCCTTAAGACTTCTGCAAAGTCTCTGCGCAAGAGTTCTTCTTTGAGCCAGTCTGCAAAGAATGAGCTGCAGAAGCTGATCGAGACAAGCCAAAGCAGCATCGATGAAGTCCAGGGAAGCTATGAAGAAAACCTTAAGGACACTCTTAAAGATCTTGCAGAATCGCTGAAAACCACGACAGACAGCCTTTCAGATCTCCAGAAGAGCCTGGGAAACAGTGCCTCGGACATCGCGAAACTGACCGGATCGGCAGCGGCCGATCTGGCATCTTTGCAGAAATCACTGAGCGGTTCTGCCAACCTTCTGAATCAGGCATCCGGACAGGTTTCGTCTATCTCCGGACGACTCAAAGAGATGCAGCAGAACCACGATTTCAGCCAGCTGGAAGAACTGGTAGCCGAAAACAAGGATGAAATCAGCGATTTTCTGGCAGCACCAGTATCTCTCAAGACCCACGCTGTTTATAAGATCGAAAACTATGGATCATCCATGGCTCCGTTTTATTCCACGCTGGCGATCTGGATCGGCGGGATCATTCTGGTGGCCATGATGAAAGTAACGGTATCAGAAAACTGCCTTCGCGGACTGACACGTGTAAAATCACGTCAATTGTACCTGGGACGGTATATCAGTTTCCTTATCATTGGACTGCTGCAAAGTACACTGATCGCGCTTGGAGATCTGTTCTATCTGGGGATCCAGTGCGAACATCCGTTTTTGTTTATGCTGGCGTGCTGGTTCAGTAGTATCGTGTACGTCAATATCATCTACACCTTGACCGTATCTTTCGGTGATATCGGCAAGGCTATCAGTGTGGTACTTCTGGTAATGCAAGTGGCAGGAACGGGCGGAACGTTCCCGATCGAGGTTGCACCAAGGTTCTTCCAGATCGTGTACCCGATGCTACCGTTTACTCATAGCATGGCAGCACTTAGAGAAGCAGTCGGCGGTCTCTATGGGATGGATTACTGGCTGGATCTGGCGAAGCTGGGGATCTTCATGATCTTGTCGCTGATCCTGGGGCTGTTGCTTCGAAAACCGGTGATCCGTCTTAACGAGGCATTCTCGGAGAAACTGGAGGAAACGAAACTGATGTAAGGGCAGGGGACTGGTGACTGCTCAGTACGAAAAGAAATATTGCGAACAAATGTTTATGAAAGCTGTTGACAGCGAACAAACATTCTGTTATACTGTTCTCAACAAAACGAACAAACGTTTACGAAGAAGGTGGGGAAGAGAGGGCAGTAATATGAACGCATACAGCACTTACGAAACCAATTACTATATTCCGAAGAACACAGGATCTCACCAGAACACCGGCAGGAAGAGAAAAAAATACCGGATCACATCCAAGTTCCGTTTCATTACATCCATGATCATCATGATCGGACTGTGCGTGGCCGGATTCACTGCACTGACAGGACTCAACACATCCGTAGCTCTGACGAAGCAGACTTATACAGAGGTACAGGTATCATCTGGCGATACGCTTTGGACGATCGCTAACGCTTATAAAGATGAAAGCACTGATACCCGCAAGGCAGTCTATGAGATTTGCCAGATCAACGATATCGAAGCCTCAGATCTGCATCCAGGCATGACGCTGGCGATCCCGGAAGACTTATAGGTTTCACTTTGTCCGCAACATTATTTATTTAAATAGTTCCAATAAAAAACACTGAGCAACTCCGGAAATGGCAAACCGCCGGAGAATGTTCAGTGTTTTAATATATAAGATAAATGATATCAGATTGCGGCTAACTATTCCCATAATTATGATTATAGGAATAGTTGCATTTCTTCCCTATGCCTTTACTGATACGTATTGCTGTACAGTTCCGTACCATTAGCATCCTGATATACGATGGTCATGCTTACGTCCTCGATACCGGAATCTTCCTTCAGATCATCGATCATGCCCTGGAATTGGGATTCCATGCTGTTCATGGCCTGTTCCAGCTGTGGTTTCATAGCTGTTGCTGTAGCTTCATCGAATGTCTGATCATATTTGTAAATCAGCTTGATATTGTTTTCTTTCACGGTTATGGATCCGCCATTCCCTAAGGAACTTTCCAGATCGTTCAGCTCCTGCTGTACATCAGAATCGCTGTTGACGTACTCTTCCAGTGTCTTGGTGCCTCCGCAGCCGGCCAGAGCCAGTGTGCTTGTTACCAGCAGCATGATCGCTGCCACTAATGTGATTACTTTCTTCATGTTCTTCTTCCTTTCTTTTATAGCGTGTGATCATAATGTATAACAAAAGACAGGAACATCTTCACAACATTCCTGTCTTGTTACCTGTTTATTTGGTCTGTTCGAAAATCATGACCATACTCATTTCAGAGTAATCCAGACGAAGTTTTCCGTCTTTGATCTCAAATGTCAAAGTCTGATCGGAATCATCCTGGATATCATACTGGCCGCCTTCTCCAGCGGAAACAGTACCTTCCCCATCTTCACCCATGAAGGAGAATGTGCAGGTGCCGTCTTCCTTGATTGTCAGCTTAGGCATTTCGTCCATCTGTCCGGTAGATTTCAGATCATCTGCAGACAGTGTCTGTCCGGCATATTCCACTTCAGTCATTTCCCAGGTTCCTACTGCAGGATCGTCTTTCAGTCCGCCGCCGCCGCAGGATGCCAGGATCATGGAGACCATTACCAGAACTGCTGCAAGTACAGAGATTTTCTTTAAATGTTTCATTTTGTTCTCCTCTCTTATCCTCTTTTGATAAAATGATTACGCTACAATTATATCATACTAAAAAATAATGGAAAAGAGATTTGTCTCACAATTTATAATTATTTAAATGAATCCAGATACCCCTGCAGGATGATCACGGCAGCCTGTTTATCGATGACTTTTTTTCTGCCGCGGCGACTCACATCAGCTTCGATGAGGACTTTCTCCGCCATAACGGTGGTAAGGCGTTCATCGTAATACGTCAGATTTACATTTCCCATCCCGCTGCTGCGCATCTTGTTTTCCAGCATAGTCTTAAATTCATAGACCTTTTCTGTCTGAGGGCTGTCAGTTCCGTCCAGCTTCTTCGGCAGACCGATCACAACGGTATCGCAGTCGAATTCTTTAATATAGTCCATCACTTTCCCGGCGTCCTTGCGGATCCCTACCCTCTCGATGGTAGTCACGCCCTGGGCTGTAATATTCAGCGCATCGCTGACAGCGACGCCGATGGTCTTATCTCCTACGTCCAATGCTAATTTCTTCATATATCAGTATCCTTTCTATCAAATGTCTCCACTCCTGCATAATAAAACCCCGCGATTGCCGCGGGGCTGTTCCTCAAATGTTCAGCTGTTACGCCAGCTTGTATACGTTCTACTTATTGAGATACGCGCGAATCAGTTCCTCTACGAGATCATCGCGTTCGATCCGACCCATAATGTTTCTTGCATTATTATGGCTTGTTATGTAAGATGGATCTCCGGATAAAATATATCCTACCATCTGATCGATCGCATTGTATCCTCTCTCTTCCAGAGCATCGTACACTATATTTAAAATCTCTTCGATGGTTCTCTGTTCTACCCTGTCGAAGTTATCATACATTCTGGTCTGTCTGTCCATTACGTTACCTCCATCCTACTAACTATATAAAGATTATATCATTTTTACCGGTATGCTGACAATAACAAATCATGGAATTCCACAAAACTATCACATGAACTAGCCTTGAATCAGCTCTTCGGCCTTGGCAAACGCCGCCGAAACCTTAGACGGATCCTTTGCACCTGCCTGCGCCATGTCAGCCTTGCCGCCGCCACCGCCGCCAGCAGCTGCTGCAACTTCCTTGATCATCTTCCCGGCGTGAAGTCCCTGCTCTACCAGATCGTCTGTCAGGGAAACCAGGAAAGTCACCTTGCCGCCGGAAACTGCTGCGAATACCATAGCCACGCCCTTGTTGTCAGCTTTGATCTGGTCAGAAAGTCCGCGAAGATCGTTGATGCTGTAATCTGCGAACTCCTTAGCGATCAGCTTGATGCCGTTCACATCCTTTGCTTCTTCCAGCAGGCTTCCGGAGCCTTTACTGATTTCAGCCTTCTTCATTTCTTCGATCTCTTTTTTCAGAGCCTTGACCTCATCCATCAGCGACGCACTGCGGTCGATCAGCGTATCCTTCTTCGCCTTCAATGCATGTGCAGCATCAGCGATAAGAGCCTCGTCTTCTGTGTATTTGCTCAGCACGCCCTGACCGGTCACAGCTTCGATTCTCCGCACGCCGGAAGCAACGCCTGCCTCGCTGAGGATATGGAATGCACCGATCTGTCCTGAGTTTTTAACATGGGTACCGCCGCAGAATTCTTTGCTGTAATCTCCGATGGAAACCACTCTTACTTCATCGCCGTATTTTTCTCCAAAGAGAGCCGTAGCGCCTTCCTTCGAAGCGTCTTCAATGGATTTGACTTCCGTCGTCACATCGATGAACATGCTGATCTGCTCATTGACGCGTGCTTCTACCGCTGCGATCTCTTCCGGCGTCATAGCCTGGAAATGGTTGAAGTCGAACCGCAGACCGTCTTCCGTCACAGAGGATCCTGCCTGCTTTACGTGTTCGCCCAGCGTTTCCTGCAAAGCCTTGTGCAGCAAATGTGTTGCTGTATGGTTGGCAGCAGTCTTGTTTCTGCGCGGAATCAGCACCTGACACTCTGCTTTTTCGCCTGTTTTCAGGGTGCCGCTGGTCACTTTTACTTTATGGATAAATACATTATTTGTCTTGGTTACATCGATGATCTCAGCTTCACCGTCAGCAGTCCGGATCACACCGGCGTCAGCAGCCTGACCACCGCTTTCTGCGTAGAACGGTGTTTCATCCAGGATCACGCGGCATGTCTCGCCCTCACCTGCTGCATCTGCATTACCTTCTGTGCCAACGATCGCTTTGATGAGGCCTGTATCAAACAGCGTTTCGTATCCGGTAAAGTTCGTCTCACCTTCCACGGAAAGCTCTGCATTTACTTCATCCCAGCCTGCATCATCCATTTCCTGTTCAGCCTGGGAACGCTTTTTCTGTTCTTCCATAGCCTTTTCGAAGCCGTCCAGGTCGATCTCATAACCGGACTCTTCCAGGATCTCCCGTGTCAGGTCGATCGGGAAACCGTAGGTATCGTGCAGTTTGAACGCCTTTTCGCCGTCAAGCGTTTTGCTTCCTTCCCCTTTCAGCTCGTCCATGTAGGAATTGATGATCTTCATGCCCTGATCGATGGTGGATGCGAATTTTTCTTCTTCGACAGCGATGACTTTTTTGATCATATCGCGGCGCTGTTTCAGCTCCGGATACGCATCGCCGGAAGTTTCGATCACCTTTTCGGAAAGCTCCGCCAGGAATGGTCCTTCGATGCCCAGGATCCGGCCGTGACGCGCTGCACGTCTGATGAGACGGCGCAGTACATATTCTCTGCCTTCGTTACCCGGCAGAATAGAGTCGCCGATCATAAATGTCATGGAGCGCAGATGATCTGTGATAATACGGATGGAAATGTCCGTTTCTGCTTCCCCGTCCTTATATTCAACTCCGGATTTAGCCACTACTGCATCCAGGATATATTTGATGGTATCTACGTCGAAAATGGATTCTACGCCCTGCATGATACACGCCAGACGTTCGATCCCCATACCTGTATCGATGTTAGGATGAGCCAGATCGCTGTAGTTTCCTTCATCGTCGCGGCTGAACTGTGTGAACACGTGGTTCCAGAACTCAACGTAGCGGTCGCAGTCACATCCCGGCTTGCAGTCCGGGTTGTCGCAGCCGTATTTCTCGCCGCGGTCAAAATAGATTTCAGAGCATGGACCGCATGGACCAGTTCCGATCTCCCAGAAGTTATCATCCTTGCCCAGACGCACGATCCTCTCTTCAGGCATGCCGATAACATCGCGCCAGATGGCATAAGCGTCGTCATCGTTTTCATATACGGTAGCCCAGAGTCTGTCCGTCGGCATTTTCAGTACTTTCGTAATGAATTCCCAGCCCCAGGTCAGGGATTCTTTCTTGAAATAATCTCCGAAAGAAAAGCTTCCCAGCATTTCGAAGAATGTACCGTGTCTGGAAGTATATCCTACGTTTTCGATATCGCCGGTACGAATGCACTTCTGGCAGGTGGTCATGCGCTTGCTCGGCGGTGTTTCGATTCCTGCAAAGTACGGCTTCAGCGGTGCCATACCTGAATTTATGATAAGAAGACTTTTATCGTTCTGCGGGATCAGCGGAAAACTCTGTCTCCGGTAATGCTCCTTAGATTGGTAAAAGCTCAAAAATAATTCTCTGATTTCATTCAGTCCTAATTTTTCCATGTAAAATTCTCCTCCCGGAAATTTGTGTATATTTGTGTATAAAAACATACATAGATTATAATGCCATATTTTGCACGATTTCGCAAGGGGTAAAAACAGTTGTGTATTGCCCTCCCCCAACTTTTTTAGTATAATGAAGGTGTTTGCGGAATCTTGCCGAAAACCACAGTCGACAGCAGGTTTTCCCGCTGCGCCCGTGCCGGATGGATTTCGCATAAAGTATGGAACAAAACTTATGGAATATGGAGTAAAGTAGAACATGAAAATCGGTGATTTCGCTAAGAAGTACGGCCTGAACATCACGACGGTGCGCTACTACGTGGAGCGTGCCCTGCTGACACCGGAACGGAAAAACAACCAGTATGTATTTACGCCCTCATGCATGGAAGACATGGAGAAGATTTTGAAATATAAATCCTTTCGCTTTTCGCTGGAAGAGATCGAGCTTCTCTTTTTTCTGGAAAAAACCACAAAATTCCGGGATGAAACCGTGCTTGGGATTTTTTCCCGTCTTTTGAAGCAGAAACAGGCAGAACTGGAAAAAGAAGAAGAAAAAATACACGATACCATCGGAGAGCTGAAAGCAGAGATCCGCAGCTTTTCTCAGATCAACTACGAACTGGATCACAGCGCCAACGGCATTCCCTTTACATTCCTGCCCTATCTGGCATGCCCGGACTGCGGCAGACCGCTCAAGCTGGAATCAGCCAGCATCAGCGACAATAAAATATGTGACGGAGAATTCCTGTGCGAATGCGGCTACAAGAATGAGCTGAAAGACGGCGTTATCCTGTGCGACGGCTACGCAGAGGACACCCCGTTCAAAGCATTTGAAAACATCGATCTGGTGTCCGCTGTTACAGAAGAACTGGGCAACGAATTCCGCACACTGATCGATAAAACATACATGTGGATGTACCACCAGATGACGGATCATGTGGATATGGAGGGAAGCATCAACATCATGGGAGGACCGTTTTCCGGCAACTATTTCTCGCGTTACTGCCAGAAATTCAGCCGGGACGCTATTTTCATCATCACCGATCCATCGTTGAAACGGATCCGCAAGCTGCAGGAGTACATGAAGGAATTCGACTGCCAGACGGTGTATCTGGCCGGAGATCTGAACCGGATGCCACTGCGCGAAAATTCCATCGATGTGTACCTGGATGATTTTTCGTCCAACAACTGCATCTTCACATACAACAAGAGCCAGTACGATAAGATCACTCCACTGATTCGTAAAAACGGCTGCGCCGTCGGTCTCTTTGCAGACTATCGAAAATGTCCGAAGAGCCTGCGGACTTTCCAGGAGGATCAGCCTGATTTCATCCCGGAAAAGATGACCTTTGCTCACGTCAAAGCCGATCTTTTAGAAGGCGGTATGGAGGTTGACGATCAGAAACAGATCGGAAGCACCACCGGCAAGGAAAAGCAGTTCCAGCGTCAGGTCGGAAACGAAACCATTGGTCTTATGGGATACCGGGCGATCAAATAGAGATGGATGTATCAGCAGCTGTGCTGCCTGCAGTCATAATGCCTACGCTTGTACCAACAGGAGGTCACTGATATGCTTGCCAAGGATTCACGTATCCTGAAAGAAAACGAATTCCACCCTGTGCAGCTCAGGGTGTTTTTTGTTATGATCACGTTATATACGTTTTATTTCACATGCAACAACAATCTGGGCGTGGCTGCCGACAGGATCCAGCAAAGCTTCGACCTGTCCAACGCCACCTTCGGGATCTTGTTTACCATCTTTACCCTGGGCTTCGGTCTGGGACAGTTTTTCTCCGGCTACCTGGGCGACCGGTACAGTCCGAAACTGCTCATGTTTCTTGGAGCCATCGGCGCGACGGCAGCCAATATCGGCTTCGGCCTCTCCTCCGGGATGAAACCGTTTGCTATCTTCTGGGCGATCAATGCAGTGTCCCTGTCTATGGGATGGTCTCCGGGCTGCAGCGTGCTCTTCCGCTGGATCCCGCAAAAACGCTGGGGGTTGTTCATGGGTCTGTTTGACGCTTTCGCTTTTCTGGGCGGTATCATCATCTATCCGGTGGCAGGTTTTGCTATCACGTTTCTCAGCTGGCGCGCGGCGTTTTTCCTCCCTGCCCTGCTGCTTCTCATGTGGTCGGTGGTATTTTGTATTTATGTAAAGGACACGCCCCAGCAGTACGGTTTTACGGTGGAGTGGGAGCATAGCGGCGGTTCGGATGCAAAGGAACCGGCTTCGAATTCCGGAGATGCAAAGGGCTCCGCTTCCGATACGGTATGCCTGCGTGACTACGCTGATGTGATGAAGCATCCGGCCATCCTGCTGACTGCGCTTGCTACTATTTGCAGCCAGTTTGTTCGCTGGGGGCTTGTCAACTGGATCGTCAAGATCCTTATTACGCCGTGCTCTGTAGATGCTCCCGGCCTTGCCGAAAGTGCCGGAGGCGGACTCTTTGCAGGAAGCCAGTCGGGCGGTTTCGGAATGGCTCTGATGGCGGCTACTATTGCGGCATCGGCCATGCACTGGGGCGGCGCGTTTTTTTCCATCGCACTGGGCCACATTTCAGATACTGTCTTTCACGGAAGCCGCTGGCAGACTATCCTGATGGGATTTCTCGTAAGCACGGCGGGTCTTCTGATCATATACTTTTGGGGTCTTCGGATCCTGATGCTCCCGGGCGGCGTCGTTATTCTGGGAGCGCTGCTGTTCTTTGCAGGAGGTTGTATCCAGGGAGTTCAGGCTCCCCTCTTTAATCTGCCGGGAGATATCCTGGGAACCCGGCTGGGCGGCACCGGAGTGGGTATTGTCAACGGCTGGTCATACCTGGGAGCATCCTTTGCAGGAATCTCGCTGGGCGCCATGATGGATGCGTTCGGACTTACATCCTGCCTGCTGCTGATGGCTGGAATTTCACTGGCGGGAGCTGTTGTGACCGCCGTGCTTCGCAGATAAGGGTTGATTTTATTCATTTCGGGATTGCTTTTATCTGGAAGCTAATGTATACTATAAGAGTATTCTGAATTTATAGATTGATTACCGTAGCCTATGGATCAATTTTTAACTTTTGATTCATACGCTGCGGTTTTTTTATCGGTAGATCTGAAGGAAATTTTTAAGGAGGTACAGATCTATGTGTAATGGTACTGTTAAGTGGTTCAATGAGCAAAAAGGATTTGGATTCATTTCCAACGATGAGGGTGGTGCTGATGTATTCGTTCACTTCTCTTCCATCATGGCGGACGGTTTCAAGACCCTCAAGGAAGGTCAGAAAGTAACGTTCGAAATTGAAGAAGATCCACACAACAACGGCAAGTCGCGTGCTGCCAACGTATGTGTTGTAGAATAAGAAACACGAAGAACAGGAAACCCCGCTTCCGGCATGTGTCTTGATTGACGATGCGCCGAAGCGGGGTTTTGCTTTGGGGGAAGACTTCCTAAAACCACATTCTGTAGGTTTGTCAAACATATGTTACACCATCAAGTACGAAATCATCTAAAACAG
>ERZ1026880.1157-NODE-1157-length-11661-cov-4.133465_pt1 | contig 11661 bp, 7 predicted proteins | sample MGYA00380170_ERZ1026880 | MGnify/ENA primary metagenome ERZ1026880 (study PRJEB33269, sample SAMEA4719806) | human gut metagenome | biome: human-associated habitat; feature: organic feature; material: feces | place: Cameroon | collected 2013-10 ...
GCATGTTTTCGTCATGGTTGCTTTCCAAAGCCAAAATGCGCACGTCGAGCAAAGCCTTGTGTGCGGCGCTTGTCACGATGCCCGAATCGGTTATGTATCCCAGTGCGTCGCCATCGGGTGTTTCAATGCGAAAGCCAAACGAAGCGGCGGCATCGTGGCTGGTGGCGAAGGGGAGTACGTTTAAGCCAGCGGCTTCTATCGAACCCTGCTCCAGCGCTAGTGGGGAAATACCAAATTCGTCAGCTATTTTCTGCAGCGTGCTACTTGCGTCGATGCAGGCTCTGTTAGCGAAAATCGTCGGAGCGCAGCCTAATTTCGCTAATCCGCGTAGCACCACGCCCAAGCCTTTGATGTGATCCCCGTGCTCGTGCGTGATGAACACGGCTTCAATTCCAGCGGGATCGAAGCCTGCCTGGTCGCAACGTTCTAGGAAATCGCGCTTGCATATTCCGCAGTCAATTAGCACACCGGTGCCGGTCTTTGCGTTTTCCACGATAGCGGCATTGCCTTTGCTGCCGCTTGCAAGCACATGTAATTTCAGCATGAAGTTCTTTCTTTCATGCGCGATTGCGCAGTTATTTTTTTGAGCAAGTATAAGCGAATGGATGGGGCGCGCGCGAAAGCGTGCCTTGGCTTCTTGCTGTCCGAATTGCTGTTGGGGCTGGTGGCTGTATGCGTTCGATTCATTCGCGGTTCCGCAATCCAATAGCGATTCGTCTTCGCCGAAGCGGAGGTTGAGTCTGAGGTGCGCAAGGGGACGGTCGGACTGTTCGACATGATTCCCCTGTGCATGACAGTCCGCCGGCTTGCAAGGTGAGGTCACGGTGCTTTTACGCTTCGAAGCGCATGCGAATTGAGCTCGTCGTCAAATATGTTGCTCAATAAAACATTACTGTTCCGACATAAAATTATATTTTTTAGTCTGCTATCATGTCTCCGTTGGTTTTGCACAAGTTCTGTTTCATCGAGAGGGGTGATAGTATGGCTAAATTGGAAACGAAAGAGCTTGCAGTTTCGAAGAACGGTGAAGCTACGATTATCGCCAGTTATGAACTTCGCTTTGATTCGAATTCTGCAAATGGAAGGGTGCCATCGAAACAGTGATGGCACCCTTTTAATTTGTGGGGGGGTCGAACAGGAGCAAGCTAAACGAGGGTGCAATGTACTGCTTTCGATGTTGCGCAACAACTAGATCATTGTTGTCAGCGCGTTTAGGTTTAGTAGCTCCTTCAACGCAAAGCGGCTACCCCCAATTGATTCATCTCCTATTCCCGCAATTCTTTGCGGAAGCAATTACGTCAAGAATGAACACGCAGAGCGAGAAATGGAGCACAGAGAGGACGCAGCGGAAAAATGAAGAAAAGCAACGCGAACAAAGTCATTCCGGTGATCATGAGTGTTGCCATGTGCCCCATGATGTTGCCAACCGCAGCATTTGCGGCTGATGATGATGCGGTATCGGGGGGGGGAGTCGTCATCCCGACTGAGCTGACTCAGCCTTCTCCCCAAGTCGAAGGCGCTGATGCTGGTGCGATCTTGGGTGGTACATCTGTTAGACAAACCGAGGCGACTGACAAAGCAGCCGATATGACGACTGGCAAGGCAGCTAAGCAAAAAACAGCTAATGGAGAAGCTACTAATAAAGCAGCTGCTCCCGCAGCCGAAACTGGTGGGGAAGGCACTACAGCAGCGGTTGCGGAAGTTGGTGGCAAGAGCTATCCCAGCCTGCAGGCTGCGATTGACGCTGCGTCGCGTAAGGCAACGGTGAAGTTGCTGGCCGATACGAAAGAGAACGTTACAATCTCCACGAACTATGTCACGCTCGACCTGAACGGCCACATCCTTAACGGCAGCACGGGCGAGCGCAAGCCGGCGCTGACGGTTACGGCCAGGGTCTACGTCATGGACTCCAGCGCGGCCCAGACCGGTACCATCATGCGTGAGGATACCGCAGAGAACTCCGGCGTTTCGTCCCACTACGTCATCGACGTTCAGGGCGGCAATAGCGGCTGGCTGTTCTTCCAGAGCGGTAACGTCAAGAACGATAGCGGCGCAGGCGGAACGAAGGGCGCGTCCCTTGTTCGCGTTGGCGACGACAGCAAGGCCGGCGTGCCTGGCTTGACGATCAGTGGTGGCACGTTCACGCAGGATAACTTCATCGTCCTTAAGTGCGACCACGGCAACCTTTATGTGAAGGGCGGTACCGTCAATTCTGCAAACAGCTATGCAATCGAAAACTGGAAGAATGCCACCATCAAAGACAATGCGGTCATCAACGGCAACGTCTCGACGTGGACGTACGGCGGAGCTGGCTCTGACCTTGAGATCCAGGGTGGCACCGTCAATGGCAATATCGAGTCGGTGACCTACGACGGCGCCGAGGGCAAACCGGCGAAGGCGTCCATCACGGGCGGCACCGTCAATGGCACGCTGAACACGGTTGACTACAGCACGGGTATCGCTTCAAACGACCCCACAAAGGCGACGATCGAGGTCACGAGCGGTACATTCAGCAGTGATCCGTCCTGCTATCTGATCGAAGGCTCTGCGGCTACCCCGAACGGCGACGGCACCTTCGGCGTGGCAAAAGCTTACCTTGCGCAGGTTGGCGAAAATAGCTACTACACCATGGACGAAGCGTTCAAGGCGCAGACCGCAAGTGGCGAAGCTATTACCTTGCTGCGTGACTACACGACGGGCAGCACCTTCAACTCTGGAACCGTTGCCCGCGTGGTTGTTCTGAACGGCCATACCTGGACGTGCACAGGAACTGACGCGAACTCCGCGGCGTTCGAGATCAATTACCCCAACGCATCACTTACGGTGAAAAACGGCAAGGTCGTGAGCTCGCAGCTCATCGGCCTGATTCCGTCTGCCTCGGGCGGCACCATCACGTACGACAACTCTACCCTTACGTTCGATGGCGTCGAGGCTTCTACCACCGCCACGAGCGGTATTGAGACCAACGGCAACAACACGAACGACGCTGTTGTCCTGAAGAACAGCACGCTCAACGTTCCCAACGGCTTCGGTATCTACTTCCCCAGCAGCGGAAAGCTGACCATCGACAACTCCACGATCAACGCGAAGACGATGGGCGTGCAGGTGTGCTCGGGCAGCCTGAACGTCAACCCTGGTGGCACGATCACCGTGTCGGGCGATCCGGTCGAGAAGACCGAGAACGACGGTGCTATCCAGGACGGCGCAGCAATCTCCGTCGTCAACCGCCCCGGCTACAAGGGCCTCGGCCAGGTCGCCATCACCGGTGGCACCTTCACGGCAAAGGGCGACAACGCGGCAATCAAGGCTTACACCTGGAATTCCTCGACTAAGGAGGAGTCGGATTTCGATGATGCCGATAACGCGGTCACCGTTTCCGACGGTGAATTTAACGGCAGTCTCAATCTTGGCAACATTGAAGTGAGCGGCGGCAAGTACACAGATAAAGAGATTGCCAAGCACATCAAGAGCGGCAAGGCAGTTCTGTTCAACGACGGCAAATATGCTGTCGATAACGAGGAAACCGTGAAGGGCGATGCAACCTATTCCGTAACCAATGCCGACGGAATAGTTGTTTACTTCACCGACGCTCAGTCTGCCAACGAATATGCCAAGGAACCGGGCGCTCAGGCTCCCGAAGTCTTGAAGGTTACCGTTAACTTCAACTCCAACCAGGGTTCAGTTGTTGACTCTCAGCTTGTCGTCGTCGGCAGCAAGGTGGCAAAGCCGGCAGATCCCACCAAGGAAGGCTATACCTTTACTGGGTGGTTCACTGACGAGGATTGCACCAAGGCTTACAACTTCGATGATGCTGTAGACGGTGCGCAGCCCGAGTTCACCCTGTATGCGGGCTGGAAGACGGCGGCTCCTTCTACCGATAAGCCTGGGACTGGCGATAACACCAACAACGGAGATAATGGTAACAACGCCAGCAAAGGCGACGGCGCTAACAACGGAGGCAACGCCAACAACGGCAATAACTCGTCCGCAAACGAGAATACCGTTAATAACAACGGCGACAAAACGGCAAGCGAATCTAAGACGGCTCTAGCGGAGACGGGCGACAACCTTGCTCTCTTCGGTGGCGCAATTGCCCTGATCGCCGTTACGGCCGCTGCTGTTGCAGCATTCGCACTGCGTCGCAGGAAGATGAACTAGCTATTGCCCTTGATGCGTTTCGTTTGTTGCAAGGTAAAGCAATAGGCTCATTTGATGAAAGAAACCGAGTCTGGAGGAAGTCCCGACTCGGTTTCTTCGTTTTTCAATTGAGGATAGGAGCTGGGGGATTCGACTCTTTGGTATCAATTTCTCTAATCGAATCGTAGTCAGAGGAGGTACGGGGATAGGTGAAGTGCCGCCTTCAGCGTGAGCGTTTGAGACATGATGCAGAACAACTTCTTGAACTTTTTTGAAATCGGAGTGGTGCGGGCGATTCTATGGGCCAACATTAGCGGCTAGTCCCTTGCTTGCCTGGTGCTCATTTCGTTCGAGCAGCGACTGTTTCTTGCAGTGTTTCTTTTAGGAGCGAATGCACTCGTCTGGAAACTCCATACACGACTCCATGGGAATGCCGTCCTGGTCCGATGGTGGAAGAACTTGTTCTTTGGGCGTTTGAAGATAGGGCTGTTCTATAGCGAGAGCTGGAGCGGATGAAGCATCAATGACTTCGCATACGCGGTTGACCAGTGCATCAATTGGTACAATGAGCGGTGGATTAAGGAATCGCTCGGAAAGATGAGCTCGCTGTGGTACAGGCGGATACTCAACTAAGCGACACAAGTGTCTTCGTGCGGAAGACGCCAGCGTCCTTTGTGTCGAGTTTTATCGAAACGAAAGCAATGGGGCAATCGATGTCGATCGAAATTAGTTGATAGGGCAGATATGCAATTGACAACAGAGCGGCTGATACTGCGCCCATGGGCCGAAACGGACGCAGAGGATCTGTATAGATACGCGAAGGACGACAGGGTGGGGCCGGTTGCCGGCTGGCCGCCTCACTCGAGCGTTCACGACAGCGCGGAAATCATCCGCACTGTGTTTTCCGCGCCGGAGACGTACGCCGTTTGCCTGAAAGAAGACAACAGGGCCATCGGAAGCATAGGGTTGATGATCGGTGCGCGGTCCGACAAGGAAATCCCGGACACCGAGGGGGAAATCGGCTACTGGATCGGCGTCCCGTTCTGGGGCAAGGGGCTGATACCGGAGGCGGTTCAAGAGCTCGTTCGCCATGGTTTCGAGGACTTGAAACTGGACAAAATCTGGTGCGGGTACTTCGACGGGAACGAGAAATCGAAACGCGTTCAGGAAAAATGCGGCTTCACTTGGCGCTATACCCGCAAGGACGTCCACTGTGAGCTGATGGGCGACATCCGCACAGAGCAGATCACTTGTCTGACGAAAGATGATTGGCTGAGTCGATCTAAGGCTTGATGAGTGACATGGTTTGCGTGCGGATGTTCTTGTATCAGGGCGAAAGAGACAAAAGTCTTCGGGATAGAACCCTTCGACTCCCTATCGTTATATCTCAGCAAGGTGTCTTGCATATGGCGAGATAATTTTTGTGTTTGATGAAAACCAGATACAACCGATAGCCGCTCGGTAAGCTTCCGGTCATCAATGAATAGGGGTAATATGGGTGCGCAATTGGAAAAGATAAAGCTGCAAGACGTCAAAAGGGCTATCGACATCGGAAAGACGTCCTGCCCTTCGTTGAACCCGCTGTGAACAAATACGGGCCTGCCCTGATCGACTGGGGGCAGCAGAGGGGAAAGCAGGCGGCGGATCCTCGACAAATCTCAGGGCTTCCTGAAAAAGAGGCAGGTCCTCGCCGCGCTCATGGAGATGGAGATCGGGGGCATGAAAGGGGCGCCCATCGCGCTTCCGCGCGGCACCCAGGGGAACGCCCTCAAGAGGCTGGTCTCCCAGACGCCTAGAGCCGCTGCAGAGGAGCAGATCCTCGAGGCCAAGGTCGAGATGCGCGAGAGCTTACGCTCGGGAGAGTCAAAACTGAGGTCCGAAGCCGAAGATCGAAAAGGCGAGATCGAACGCATCGCAGCGGTATTTTGTGCAGCCAGGACGCTGCTTACGGATGGGGTCAACTACTGGTTCATCGACGGTTCTTTTGGCAATGAGGGAAGGTGATCGATAATGACTATTCCGAAGTATGAAGAGATGAAGATGCCGATTTTAAAACGTCTAGGCGAATTGGCGCCGGGCGTATCGCTTTCGGCAGACGAGATGAGGGCGTTCGTCATAGATCATTTTGCTCTTTCCGATGAAGAAGTTTCCAAAATGTGGAAGCGCGTTCCTGAGTACTCCGGTCAGATGCAATGGGCGCTAACCGATATGGCGCATGCGGGCATCATAAAGAGGCCGGAACGCGGACGATACGCGATCGCAGACGAGGGTAGGCGTATCCTCGAAAGCGGTGAATTCGATCTTTCTAGGGTTCATCTCAAAGAAGTGTATCCATCTTTTGCGGCATTCGTGAATGGCGGTAGCAACAGCGCGGACGAAGAGGTCCAAGAAGAAAGCGACGAAGAGCCGCCGGTGGACTTGGGAAAGCTCAATGCGCTCATCGTCAGATACCGGAAGGCACTCGCTAATAACTGGCATGAAGAAAGCTACAAATGGAAGGCTGTGAAGCGCTTTCAGGACGAGTGGGATATCGAGGCGTCCGACTTCGCATCGATGCTCGACGGGGCACTCGACAGGACGTATAACCTGCTTACGTCCGGTAACTACTACGCCAGGAAGATGATTAGCCTGTTCGCCCACGCGAACCCCGAAAAGACCCGTGCGATGTTCAGGGCCCTCTACAACGAGAACGAGAATTTAGACGCTCGCATGGAGGCGTTTGCCGCCGAGGCGGAGACCTTCCGTGACGAGCCGACCTATGACGGCTGGAATAGCACGTTCCAAGATGCCAGAGCAGTAAGTGCATACCTCTGGCTGCGATATCCTGACAAATACTACCTGTGCAAGTACACGGTTTTTCGCGATGTCGCGAAAGCGATTAACAGCGAGTTCGTGCCTAAAAAGGGCGGAATTTCGAAGAACGTGCTTGGCGGTTATAGGATGTACGATTACATCCGCAGCGTGCTCTCTGCAGACGACGACGTCATCGCCACGGTCGCATCTCTCCTTGACGGAGACTGTTATCCGGACCCCGAGCGCATCACGCTTACCGCCGATTTCGGATTCTATGTGTCGAGCTACCTTTCCAATGAAACCGAAACAGACGCATCTTCACTACAAGTTGCTCCGATGAAGGAGGAAGGGGATGATGTCTCTCCCGGCTGCACCGAGTTCCTCAGCGCGGAATACGACCAGGGCAATAGCGACCGAACGCCTGAGCCGTACGGAAGAGACAGCTTCCTCGAAGATGTCTTCATGAGTGAGGTTGCATACAACAAGTTAGCAACACTGTTGAAGCGAAAGAAGAACGTCATACTCCAGGGGGCACCAGGTACGGGCAAGACTTTCGCCGCCGAGAGGCTTGCCTGGTCGCTGCTGGAAGAGAAGGACGACAGTCGAGTCCAGGTAGTCCAGTTCCATCAGAGCACGAGCTATGAGGAGTTTATTTGTGGGTACCGCCCGGATTCAAGCGGTAACTTCATGCCCAAGACGGGGCTGTTCGTAGATTTTTGCGACAGGGCGGCATCCGATCCCGACAAGAAATACTTTTTCATAATCGACGAGATAAACCGCGCCAACATCTCGAAGGTGTTCGGAGAGCTGTTAATGCTTATCGAAGCCGACAAGTGCGGTCAGTCTGTAACCTTACCTATTGTGAACAGGGCATTTTCGGTGCCCAAGAACGTTTATCTCCTCGGAATGATGAACACTGCCGATCGGGGACTTGCACTCATCGACTATGCTCTTCGGCGTAGGTTCGCCTTCTTCGAGATGGAGCCCGCCGTAGGCACGCAGAGATTCGAAAGCTATGTCGGAGCCCTGGAAAACGAGAAGCTTTCGAGGCTTGTCGATGCCGTGGCAAAACTCAATGGTTCAATTGTCGAAGACGATACGCTCGGTCGCGGTTTCCGCATCGGACACAGCTATTTTTGTCTTCCGAAGGGGGCTACTGACGAGGACGTGGAATCTGTTGTCGAGTACGAGATCGCGCCGTTGCTTGAGGAGTATTGGTTTGACAATCCCAAGAAGGCTGAAGATGAAATCGCGAAACTGAGAGCGGCGATTGCATGAGCCTCACCGCCGAGGACACTGTCGTAATCAAGAACATCTGGTACATGCTCGCATATGCGTACAGAGTGCTGGACGTCGTCGACTATGCCTGCATCGAAACGGAGGATTTCGAGGAGCTCAGTGACCTTTTAAGCGCTATTCTCGCCGCAGGACTTGATTCCCAGCGATCGAGAGGGTTTGAGCACGGGTATGTCGAGGCTCACGAGGACCTTGCGGGGATCAGGGGCAAGGTCGATATTCCTGCAACAATATACCACAGGCTTCAGAAACAACCCCTTGCGAGCTGTACGTACGACGAGTATAGCGTCGATACTCTGAAAAACAGGATTCTCAAAACCGCCGCACTTTGCTTACTTGACTCGGACGATGTAAAGCACGACAACAAAGTCCGCATCAAGAGAAATCTTCTGGTTATGCGTGAAGTTGGAACGGTTAATCCTATGCGGGTCGACTGGGAGAGGCTTCGCTTCCATAGAAACAACCGATCATACGAGCTGTTGATGGGCATATGCTACCTGATTCTGAACCAACAGCTTGCAACGGAAACCTTGGGCAACAAGCATTTTGCAAGCTTCGTAGACAACCAACAGCTCCACTCCCTATACGAGAGATTCGTCCTCGAGTACTTCCGACGCCACCATCGTCACTTGCATGCATCTGCGAAGGAAATTCCCCGACAAGCATCAGAAAGCGCCCCTGGTTTCCTGCCAAGGCTTCAAACGGACATCACGCTTACGACTCATGACTGTACTCTAATCATCGATACGAAGTGCTACGGGCGGATACTGAAAACTAACGTTTTCGGTAACGAAATCCTAAGCCCTGCGCACCTCAATCAAATAGAGTCGTATGTGATGCACGAGCAGTATGGCAATCCTAAAAAGGTCGATGGAATGCTTCTATACGCACTTACAGATCGCGATGAAGAGAGGAATGAGCACTGGCGGGAAATCGGGATGGACCTCTATTGCTATACGCTCGATTTAAGCCGCGAGTTCAAAGACATCGCTTCCCAGCTAGACAGAATTGCTCAGTGTCTTGAGCAACAATGATCGATGTGTTGAAAAGGTTTCCTATTTGCGTTCAAAATCGGATTTCGCAGCATCTTATTCGTCCCGTTGGTGAAATGTCTTTCCGCCCAGGGCTCCGAGTGTTTTCATTGGCATTTATCACGGGTACTGATCGGCGCCGACATAGACTTTGACGTGAATGGGCTACGCCCCTCTGTTCATGTGTGAAGGTATGACATGGCTTCACATGATTTTATGCTTGCATTGTGGAGGTGTTTGCAACAATGCAAGCATGAAGTTCTTACAGGATGCGAAACCGCAAAGGTTGCCCTTGGATTGTCTAAAAAAGCTACTGCCACGTGTCGCAGGCCAGGATCTTGATATCACTAAATATCGGCTGTTCTCACTTAATAGTTTCGGTTAGCCGTGTTGACGTTTCAGTTAGACCCGGTTTCCGCGTTAGAACGGCACGCATGTCGCCGACTTACGTGACGTCACACTTCGTCGACTTCTCGGAATGGGTCTGCGGTCAAGATGAACTACGGGAATCGTGACGACTTGATACCGCTTGCATGCCTCCTTCGGCATAAGCACCGAGCAGCTCCTGAGCATGAGCGAACTTAGGCCCCCGCTTCCAACCGAGCAGGCGGTTGACTGCGAGATTTCCCTGCACGTTGTGGACGAAGAGCAGATAGGCATCCTCGCGCGAAAGCCCGGTCTTCTCCATGATCGTTGGAACCATCTGCTTCGCGCCGCGCTGAATGACGCGCTGTGCCACGCGGGCGTACGCGTCGTCGTCCGAGTAGAGCAGATAATAGTCGTTGTTTGCCGGTGGGCGCTGGCAGAGGGCCCTGGCCTCCGCTCCCTCGAGCGGGGGCGCCGCCGTCAGGGCCTCGTCGATAAGCGCGTCGAGCAGCGCGAACTTGTCCTCGTAGTGCAGATAGAACGTGCCGCGGTTGATGTCAGCGCGGCGGCAGATATCTGCCACGGTCATCTTCGCGAAGCCGACTTCGGCCAGCAGCGCAAAGAATGCCTCGCGTATGACCGAGAGCGTATAGCGTCGGCGACGATCGATTTTCACCGTTTCCATGAATCCTTCAATTGCATCGCTCAACAATATCCAGCAGCCGCTCGTTTATCGACAGCAGCTCGAAGCTGTTCATTGATTTGGTGCAAATCAACATTGATACTCTTTATAGACACCTGTTTATAATAACTGAAAGAGGGTATCAAGTGACACCGTACGAACAGCTTGTTATCGAGCTTACCGAGCGATCTTTTTCCCATCGGGCAGCTTATAGATATGGCGGCACACCCTATGACTTGAGCGATTGCGAGTCAGCCCCCTACGGGCAACAAATCGAAACGTTTGCCCGCATGATCGAGGAAGCCGATTGCGTGCTTGTGGGCGGGGCCTCCGGGCTCTCCGCGGCGGGCGGCGGCGACTTCTACTACGAGGACAACGCGACCTATCGCAGGCATTTCGGCAAATTCGCTGAGCGTTACGGTTTCAAGGGCGCTTTCGAGGGATCGACCTACCGGTGGCCCACAGCCGAGAAGCGCTGGGGCTACCTTGCCACCTTCCTCGACACCACGCTCAACGCCCCGCTGCGCGAGCCCTACAAGGACCTCGACGCCATTCTTGCCGAGAAGGACTTTTTTGTTCTTACCACCAATCAAGACACGCAGTTCGTGAAAATCTACCCCTGGGAGAAAGTGGCCGAGATTCAAGGCGATCACCGCTTCTTCCAATGCTCCCGTTGCTGCACCGACGAGGTGTGGGACGCGATCGAACCAGTCTCTCGCATGGTAGAGGCCATGGGAGACGGCCTGGAGGTTCCGACGGAGTTCGTGCCGCGCTGTCCGCACTGCGGGGCCGAGGCGTTCCCCTGGGTTCGTGGTTACGGCAATTTCCTGCAGGGCGAGCTCTACGATGAGCAGTACCGCAAAGTGTCCGACTGGCTCGACGCGCACGCGCAGCAGAAGATTCTCTTTCTTGAGCTGGGTGTGGGCCGTATGACGCCTGCGTTTATCCAGGAGCCGTTCTGGACCCTCACGGCTCAGTTGCCGCAGGCTGGCTATATCGCCGTGAACAACGTGACGCAGTTTCTTCCCCGTGCGATCGAGGATCGAGGGCTCGCCGTTCGCGCCGATATCGCCGACGTGCTCGCCGATGTGCGCAAGACGCTGGGGAAGTAGCATATGGAAACGACGAAAGCGGTTCGCATCAACCGGGCGCTAGCCGAGGCGGATCTCATCATCATCGGCGCTAGCAACGGGCTCGACATGGCAGAGGGGCTCAACATCTTCCGTGCCGATGTTCATTTCTGGGAGACGTACGGGGACCTCGTTCAGGCCGACGATATCAGCTGCATATTGCAGGGGCTTTCCTTTCCGGATGCAAATGTGCGACGCCGATGGGCCGAGCGGTTCCTTCACAAGG
>ERZ1026880.1158-NODE-1158-length-11660-cov-3.979319_pt1 | contig 11660 bp, 11 predicted proteins | sample MGYA00380170_ERZ1026880 | MGnify/ENA primary metagenome ERZ1026880 (study PRJEB33269, sample SAMEA4719806) | human gut metagenome | biome: human-associated habitat; feature: organic feature; material: feces | place: Cameroon | collected 2013-10 ...
CTCTTTGATTTTGTAGAAGCACCAAGCCTCAACGAGGTCAACGTGGATATTCCTGATTTGGAAGATTTTGCCAAGGATGACCGTTTGCGGTTTGAAAAGGAGCTTTTGGGGATTTACGTCAGCGGACATCCCCTTGAAGATTACGAGCGTGAGATTCGTAGCATTGCAAGCTGTACCATTGCAGAAATCAGCGAGCAGTTTGACAATACCACGGTGACGCTTTGCGGAATGCTCTCCAATATTCGTATGCAGACCACAAAAAAAGGCGATTTGATGGCATATGCACTGTTGGGTGGCATAGAAGGGGATATTGAGTTGCTTATCTTCCCACGTACGCTTCCGGAAGTGCGCCATTTGCTCGAAGAAAATCAGCCCTGTGTGGTGCGTGGGCGTGTGAATATCCAAGACGATGAAAAGAAGATTTTTGTTGAATCAATGGCGCCGCTTGAACTCAAGCATACCGATCCGCAAACAGCGCCGGTGCGTGTGTTCATCAAAATTGATAAAACACTTTCATATAATGACGATCAGGTGGTGGGATTTTTGTCCCGTGAAATGCATGGTGAAGTGCCGGTATTTTTATTTTATGCGGAAACCAAAAGCATGGTGGTCTTGAACGAAGAATATTGGTTGGCAGATGAACCGACGGCATTTAATCACCTGCGTGCGGAATTTGGCGCTGAAAATGTCAATATTAAAACCCAAGCGGTGAGCGACAAACCGCTGGGGGAGCAATAAAAAATGCCCCAAGCAACGGGCTTGAGGCAGTATTTCGCACAGTGATGCGAAAAAAACTTAAACAAAATGAGGAATTAAAATATGAAAATAGCAGTATACTCCGGTACCTTTGACCCAATTACCAACGGTCATATGTCTATCATTGAGCGTGCATCGGGCTTGTTCGACAAAGTATATGTTGCGGTAGCAACCGATAACTACAAAAATACCTTGTTTAATGAAGAAGAACGCTTGGCTTTGGTAAAAGCGAGCACTGCGAACTTTGACAACGTGGAAACGGAAGTGTTTAGCGGTCTGTTGGTTGATTATGCAAAGTCCAGAGGAGCGTGCGCCATTGTACGTGGCTTGCGCGTGATTTCTGATTTTGAATATGAAATGCAAATGGCAAGCTTTAATCGCCACCTCAATCCGGATATTGAAACCGTTTTCTTTACGGCAGACGGAGAATTTTCTCTGGTAAGCTCCAGCATGATTCGCAATATTGCGAGCTTGCACGGGGATATCAAGAGCTTTGTACCGGCACCGGTGTATGAAGCGCTACTCAGAAAGTGCTAACCTATTGCGCCTTTGCAAGCGGTAAAAGCTCAGACAAATGGGAGAGCATATAGGTGGGCGAGGTAGCAAGGAGACTGTCTAGGTCCACTGCTGTGAATCGAACGCCCGCGGTATCCACGTGGGCGTTTTTTCCGCACAAAATATCGTGCGGGCTGTCGCCAACCATGAGCGCATCTTCGGCGTTGACGCCCAGATGCTCAAGAGCACAATAAATCGGTGCCGGATCCGGCTTATGAGCTGTGGTTTTTTCAGGGCCGACAAGAAAATCGACATAGTCGCCGATGCCGATATAGTCCATTTGTGCAGTGGCATTGACTTCTTTTTTTGAGGTTACGATAGCGATGGTGCAGCCCATGTCGTGTAAAGCACGGATGGTATCGTGCGCACCGTCAATTTCGTATAGCATAGAAAAACCGGCTTCATCGGAATATTGACGATAAACGCGAAGGAGCTCATCGGCGTGTTCCGGTGCCAAATCCTGTAATGCTTGTGCCAGCGGAATGCCAAAGGTTGCAGTAATGGTTTCACGTGGCAAATCCTTCCCAAGAACATGCTGGAAAGCTTTTTGAAAACAGCTGATCACGTGCTCGTTGCTGTCCAAAAGCGTGCCGTCAAAATCAAATAAAAAAGTGGAATATTGTTTCATTCAGGACCTCCAATAAGAATAGGGGTGAAGACATGAGTCGTTTAACAGATGGTTTGGATAAGGTGAAGGGGATTGGCCCCAAAAAACGCACACGATTGGAAGGCATGGGCCTGCACACGCTGCGAGATGCGCTTTTTTTCTATCCGTTTCGTTATGAGGATTGGAGTCAATTGTTGCCGGTTGCGGCACTTTATCACGAGGAAACCGCTGTTTTTTTCGGCCGAGTTACCCATGTTGATGTAAGTAAAAGTGCACGCCGTGGCGTGAAGGTGGTAAAAGCCGTGCTCGAAGGCGAACAGGGCGAAATCGTTGCCACCTGGTACAACCGCTATCAAATTGAAAACTACCTCAACCCCACCACGAAAATTTTGGTATATGGACGACTAAACCATCGCTATGGCTTGGAATTGGACGTGCAAGAGCATTTCTTTATTAAAAGCGATGCGAGCTTGCGCCGCCACCTCACGGGCCTTCCAGTCTATAGTTTAACAGAAGGGGTGGGCAAAGTCGATATGGTTCGCGTGACCGATGCGGCGCTTGCATTTTTGAATGAGCTCGAAGAACCGCTAACCCCACAACAGTGTGTCCGATATGGCATGATGGGCTATCGTGATGCGATTCGTGCACTGCACCGCCCAAAGTCCATGGTTGAAGCGAACCGTGCCTTTACCGATTTGGTCGTGTATGAGTTCCTTGCCATTACCCTTTGGGGACAATTTAACCAACAGCGTGCGACGCCGGGCATTGCGCATACAGCTTCGGCGGATTTGGCAGAACGCTTCGTGGAAGGCTTGCCGTATAAGCTGACCGGTGCACAGGAACGTGCCATTACGGCGATTATGGCAGATATGGCACGTCCCAACCAAATGCATCGCCTGCTTCAAGGTGATGTTGGGAGCGGAAAGACAAACGTTGCTTTTTACGCCATGCTGGCAGCCATTTCCAATGGCCATCAGGCAGCCTTGATGGCGCCAACCGGGGTGCTTGCCGACCAACATTACGAAGGAGCAAAGCGTGCCTTTGAACCCTTGGGCATTCGTGTTGGAAGATTGACCGGACAAAGCAAGGCAAAGGAAAGAGCAGAAGTTCTTGCGGGCTTACAAAACGGTGATATCGCTTGTGTCGTTGGAACCCATGCCCTTATTGAGGAGCCGGTACAGTTTAAGTCCTTGAGTCTGGTTGTCATTGACGAACAGCACCGATTTGGCGTAAAGCAACGTGAGGCGCTGGAACGAAAGGGCAACAATCCTGATTTGCTCGTTACCACAGCGACACCGATTCCACGTTCCTTGGCACTTACTGTTTACGGCGATTTATCGCTAACAGTGATTGACGAGATGCCGAAAAATCGTCAAAAAATCCAAACCATGTGGATTAATTCGCCACGGTTGCAAGCGATGTATGGCTTTGTGCGCGAAGAACTCGAGCGTGGCAGACAAGCCTTTATCGTTTGCCCATTGGTGGAGGAATCAGAAAAGATTGACCTAGAAAATGCCATGTCATTGGCTGCGCAATTGCAGGAAGAGGTTTTTCGTAAGTGGCAGGTGGGACTTTTGCACGGTCGCATGAAGGCGGCGGAGAAAGATGCCGTGATGGGAGCCTTTCGTGATGGTGATTTGCAAGTGTTGGTTTCAACAACCGTCATCGAAGTGGGCGTAGATGTGCCAAATGCAACAATAATGGTTATTATGAACGCAGAGCGATTTGGCTTGGCACAGCTGCATCAGCTACGTGGGCGCGTGGGTCGAGGCAGCGAAAAAGGCTATTGCATATTGGTTAGCGATACCAAAAGTGAGGAAAGCCAAGCGCGCCTAAAGCTCATGGCCACCACTGCAAACGGTTTTGAAATCGCCGAAGAGGACTTGCGTCAACGTGGTCCGGGTGAGCTTTTGGGACTTCGTCAACACGGCCAAGGACTCTTTAAGCTGGCGCGACCGGGTTTTCATCAAAGTGAGCTGGCCTTGGCAGAGCAAATTGCCGAAGATTTGGTCAAAGAACCGCTTAATGAAGGCGCAAAAGAAATGATTACAGATATTGAACGCAAAATCGTACCATAGAAAGGAGCGCATATGAGAATCATTGCAGGAGAACGACGTGGCACCAAGCTTGACGCCGTGCCGGGATTAAACACGCGACCAACGGCGGATCGTGTGAAAGAAAGCCTGTTTAACATCATTCAAATGGATTTGGACAGCGAAAGCATCGTCTTGGACGCCTTTGCCGGTACCGGGAACTTGGGCTTAGAAGCCTTAAGTCGTGGCGCCAAACGTGCGGTATTTATTGAACGCGACCCGGAAGCACTCAAAATCCTTCGCCGAAACATCAAAAAATGTCATTATGAAGACCGTGCTCAGGTCATTGAAGGCGATACCCTTTCAGTACTTGCCCGATTGGAAGGGACAGCATTTGACTTGATTTTGCTGGATCCGCCATATCTAAAAAATTTATATGCAACGGTTATTTCTTTGGTGTTAAAGTATCATTTGCTTTCGGAATATGGTATACTCGTATCAGAACACTCAAAAAGCACTCCTTTTACGTGCGCTGAAACAGAGATTGAATGTTATAAATCAAAATCCTATGGAGAGACGGTTCTGAATTTCTTTAGAACGATATAACCTAGCTGGAGGGAAACTTAGATGGAAATTATGGAATTGATTAATAAGTTGGCTTATATGGCAGAAAATGCCAAGCAGCCATTGCTTAACAAAGAGCAAATCATCCTCGAAGAATCAGAAGTCTATGAATTGATTGATGAATTGCGTGCAGCCATTCCTGTTGCTATTCAAGATGCGCAATGGATTAAAAAGGATGAAGAACGCATTATCCAAGCAGCGCAAGAAGAACATGATAAAATCATCCAAGCTGCCAAGGACCATGCGGCAATGCTCATCAGCGAAGACGAAGTGGTTCGCCGTGCTGATGCAGAAGCTGAAAATATCCTCAACCATGCAGAAAAACAAGCGCACGAAATCATCGAAGGTGCCTTTATCTACGCACATGATTTGATGGACAAGCTTGAAAACCAACTCACCGTGTACTATGAAGTGGTACAGGAAGGTCGCGCAGATATCCAAAAATCCATCGATGCGATGCAAAACAGCAGACCGGGTGCCTCCGACCTGGAAGTACATACCGAAGAATAATGGCGCTATACAAGCTCTTGCAAAAGCAAGGGCTTTTTTTGTGCCACAAAGTGGCGATGGTGTCACAATTCATGCTAAATAAATTATCTTCTTTATCAAAGCCCGGCGAAAAAATGCTATAATGATATTAATAAGATAGATAGTGTGCGTTGACGACTATTGAGAAAGGAACATGGCAATGGAACCTTTTATCAGTTTTAAAAATGTAAAGAAGACCTACAAAGTGGGGGACGTGTCCATTGAAGCGCTCCGTGATGTGAGCTTTGAGGTGATGCAGGGGGAAATTTGTATCATTGTAGGGGCATCCGGTGCGGGAAAGACCACGCTTCTTAATATTCTTGGTGGGATGGATGCACTTTCTAGTGGTGAAGTGTGGCTGGATGGCAAAAACATTGCCGGCTACAACGAACGTGATTTGACAACCTATCGTCGTTACGACATTGGTTTTGTATTTCAGTTCTACAACCTGATTCCAAATCTTACAGCGTTGGAAAATGTGGAGCTTGCGACGCAAATTTGCAAAAAACCGGCCAATCCATCGGATGTGTTGGATGAAGTGGGGCTTGGTGGCCGCAAGAACAATTTCCCGGCACAGCTATCCGGTGGTGAACAGCAACGTGTGGCGATTGCCAGAGCCCTTGCAAAAAATCCAAAGCTCCTCCTTTGTGATGAGCCGACCGGTGCCCTTGACTACAATACCGGGAAGCTCATTTTGAAGCTTTTGCAGGATACCTGTCGCAAGAACAATATGACGGTTGTTATCGTAACGCACAATTTGGCCCTTTGCCCAATGGCGGATCGTGTTATTCATGTTAAGAGCGGCCAAGTGGAGAAAATGGAGCTCAATCCAAACCCAATGTCCATTGATGATATCGAATGGTGAGGTGGGTGCCATGGAAAAAAGTTTACTCAAATCGTCTTTGCGGGAAATCAAATCGAGCTTAGGACGATATATTGCTATTTTGCTCATTGTTGCATTGGGTGTTGGCTTTTTTGCCGGGCTCATGGTGAGTGAAAGTGCAATGTTAAAAACCGGCGACCGCTATTTGGCGGCGCAAAACTACTATGACTATCGTTTACTGTCAACGATTGGCTTCGAAAAGGATGATGTGGCAACCCTTGCCAAGGGCAAGGATGTGGCGCATGCCAACGGTGCTTTTCGTGTGGATGCGTTTATGACGGACGGAAAGCGTAACGGCGAATTTGTTGGCCGTATTCATTCCATCACAAAGGATGTCAACAAGCTCAAACTCAAGGAAGGCAGACTTCCTGAAAATGATAAGGAATGCGTGGCAGACTCGGCGTATTATCATGCGGAGGATGTGGGGCGTACCGTGACCATTACCGATTCCAATGATCAGGATACCCAGAATGCGTTGGAAAGCAAGACCATGAAAATCGTTGGGATTGTGGACTCACCACTCAATATGCGCATGGGGAGCTTGAGCACCGAGCTTGGAAGCGGGGAAGTGGCTGCTATCTATTATGCACCGGAATCTGCTTTTACAGCTGAGTATTATTCGGAAATCTTTCTCGATATGAATGTGCCGGGACAGATTTATACCGAGGAATACGACAATGCCATCAAAAAACACACCGACGCTATTACTGCTTTAACCGAAAAGTGTGTGAATGCGCGCTATGACGACATTGTGAAGCAAGTGAACGCGGGGCGTGACAAGGCAGAACAGGGTCTAGCGATGGCTAAGCAGGGTGTGGCACAAGCGAAGGCGATGGGCGCACCGGCTGAAACAATTGCCGAAGCGGAAGCACAGCAGAAAAAAGCGCAGGATGCGTTGGATAGCATAAAGACACCAAAAGCGCCGGATGTGTATGTGTTGACCCGTGATGAAGATGTGGGCTATCAATTCTTTAAGAGTGACTCCAGTATTGTGAGTGCGATAGCAAAGGTGTTCCCAATTTTCTTCTTCCTCGTGGCAGCTTTGGTATGTGTCACCACCATGACCCGCATGATGAACGAACAGCGTACCCAAATTGGTGTGTTCAAATCAATGGGCTATTCTAACGGCAAAATCCTCAGTAAATATATGATTTATTCCGGCAGCTCCGGTTTATTGGGCTGTATCCTAGGATATTTCTTGGGGACGTGGGGATTTCCAACTATTTTCTGGACGGCGTATTCAACGTATTACGCTTTCCCGGACAAGATAATGTATGTGTTTGATGCCAAGCTCTTGCTTATTTCTCTTGTGGTGAGCTTGGTTTGTACCATGGGCGTGACATGGATTTGCGGCCGCAGCGACTTGAGCAAAACAGCGGCCAACCTCATTCGTCCAAAGGCGCCGAAAGCAGGGAAGCGCAATCCGCTTGAACGGGTGAAGCCGGTGTGGAATAGCTTGTCCTTTTTGCAAAAAATTACCGTGCGCAATTTGTTCCGCTACAAAAATCGCTTCTTTATGATGCTTTTAGGGATTGGCGGTTGCACGGCATTGATTGTAACCGGGCTTGCGCTTCAAGATAACTTCGAAGGCGTGGCAGATGTGCAGTATGGACAAATTGATTTGTACGATGCGTCTGCAATCTTTAATCGTTCCCTGACAGAAGATGAACGCGCTGATTTGGAAACGGAATTTGCGAAGGACATCGATAAAATGCTGTACGCCTATACGGGAAGTGTGGATATTTCCGCCAATGGCATTACCCATAGTCTTTCCTTGAATGCGCCGGTGGATGCCAAAGCCACAGAAACCTTCTTTGATTGGCATGATGGGGAAAAATCCCTTTCGTTCCCGAAAGATAACGAAATCCTCTTGGACCGTGGTATGGCAGAGCGTCTTGGTGTGTCGGCCGGCGATGAAGTGGTGATTCGTGACAGCGATATGCACGAAGCAACGTTTACTGTAAGTGGCGTGTTTGATAACTATATTTCAAACAACAGCTATATCACGCGCAACACGTTAAAAAACGACTTTGGCCAAACCGATGTCAACAGTGCTTATATGATATTTAAGGATGGCGTAGATTCTCACAAGACTGCCGCAAGGATGATGAGCAAGGACTTTGTGACCAGAGTATCTGTGGTAGAGGATTCCATGGATATGTTTGGTGATATGCTCGACAGTCTGGATTTGATTGTAGTGGTTATAATTCTCTGTGCCGGCTTATTGGCGTTTATTGTGCTCTACAACCTCACGAATATTAACATCAGCGAACGTATTCGCGAAATTGCTACCTTGAAGGTGCTGGGGTTCTATGGCTACGAAACCAATGCCTATGTATTCCGTGAAAACACAGCGCTTTCAGTTTGCGGCGCGCTCTTTGGATTGCTTTTGGGTAAAACCCTGCATGCCTTTGTCATGGCGCAGATTGTTGTGGATGGACTTCGCTTTGATGCAGTGGTCAGCTGGCAAAACTATGTCATTGCCTTTGTTTTAACGATGATTTTTGCAATGGTGACACAGCTTATCATGCGTCGCAAGATTTCCAAAATCCACATGGCAGAATCACTCAAATCTGTTGAATAATTGACTGCACCCTGTTGCTTGCGGCAACGGGGTGTTTTTGTATGCTATAATAGGGTTAAAAATTTGAGATTACAAAAAAATGCCAAACTGTTACAAACGGCTTTGTTGAGCGGTTTTTCAGTTTGGCGTTTTTACTGTCTTTGTCCCTGTTTAACAAGTTTTCAACCCACAAGCAACCCACGCGACTCCTAATTTATAATGTTGTGCGTTCTAGGGCGTTGGTGAAGAAGTCGGATGAGAGGGTATTATTTTTGTTTGAATGTGCATAGACATTGAGGGTTGTTTTTGGGGTGGCGTGGCCCATTCGTTCCTGTACGTCTTTGAGGTTGGCTTTTGCATCCAGTAAGATGGTGCAGTGGAGGTGGCGGAGTTTGTGTGGGGAGCTTGGTGGGATGTTTGGGTTTTTGCTGAGGATGTTTTGCATCCAGATGTAAATTGTGCTTGGTGTCGTTGGAAACATGCGCTCATGAGATGGGCAGAGTTTTTTCCATTCCAAGAGGGTGCGTAGGGTTTCGTCATCGATGGAGATGGTACGGGTAGAAGTATTGGTCTTTGCATCCTCACCCATGATGTATTGGTTGTTTTCGTTGCGTGTGAGGGTGCGTTTGATGTGCAGTAGGTTGCCGTCAATGTCTGACCATTTGAGACCTGCCAATTCACCCGGACGCATGCCGGTGTAGGCCAATGTTCTAAAAAGCGGATATATGATTGCACGTGGGTCATTCCGACAAGCTTCGAGAAAGTTGGCGAGATCGTCTGTAGACCATGTTAGGGTATTGTCTTTGCTTTTCTTCTTTTGCTTTGGCTTGCGCAGCTTCCTAAATGGTGTGTCCTCGATGATGTCCTCGAGTACGGCGTACTTAAAGACGTTTTCCACTCTGCTGAGCTTAATCTTGCTTTGGCAGTATTGCACGGCGTAGGCTTGTGCCAGTCGGGATATGTCCTCTGTTGTAACGGTGGAAATCAATCTGCTTGGTTCTATGTACTTGTACGATGCTTTGATGTCTGCTGTCATTGTGGCGATTGTGGAGGGCTTCACTGTGGGCTTGCTTGCTTCTAACCACATTTCTACGACTTCGCCATAAGTAAGTAGGGATTTTGGTTTTTCCTTGCCTAATACCTGTTGCTGTGCAATCCACTTCTTTGCCTCTTTTTTGGTCTTAAAACCGCGTTTAGAGGTCTTTTGATTGCCTTCTAGGTAGGCGACAGCTTTGTAACGTGTAGAGCCGTCTGAGAGCTTGTATGTTTCTATTGCCATAAAAAAATACCTCCTTGCCTGATTTTGGGTGCAGGTAATAAGGGGGTTGTGGTATACTATAGTTGTGTGTGGGTATACACATACCCCTTATTTTTAGTCGTCCTGTTGGTAGCAGGGCGGCTCTTTTTTTATTGCTCTTCTTTTGATATGTTTTCTATCATGTTTACAACAACATCGTTTAATTGTGTGGCGTTTTTGCTTGTAATGACTGGCTTTCCTGTGCGGCGTTCAACGTCTTCGCGTGCGTTTTTTGCGACTGCACCACCGGCGCGTGCTACGTTCCTATTTTCGCCCAAATTGGCAGGTTCGACGTTTTTGGAAATTTCTTTTGTGGTTTGTTCTGCAAGCATGGTTAGGATGAGTTCCATGTCGCTCATGTTGTCGCGTAGGTTTTCCTTTTTAAGGCCTTTTAGGCGTTTGTGTTGCCTTGTAGACATTCCTGTCCAAGCCTTGTGAATGTCGTCTGTAAGGATGGCGTATTCATTGCCCTTGACGCCGCGTTCTTTCCATTCGTCGGTGAGGGTGTTTCTCACTTTGATTGCCATCATACGCTGGTTTATCCATTCTTCGGAATACCCTTTTTTGAGATAGGTTTCTTTGGCACGTTCAAAGGCAAGTTCAGGGTCAATGGTTTCTTCTATGCGTTCGCGCCCAACCATAGCAAGCCACGCTTTGAATGGTTCAGCCTTTGGTGATGGAATGGATTGGATGATACGGAGTAATTGTTCTGTGGTTGCAACGTCTGTTTTACGCATTTTCCCGTCTGGGGCTTTCATTTTCAAAGCGTGACAATTTGTCACGGTTTCATTTCCTTCTGCTTTTAGGCGTTGTTTAAGCTTTCGCCAGTAGGCGGTTGGGTCTTTGCTTTCGGTTAAAACTCTAACAACATCAACGATAGAGAAATACCATTCTTCTGTATCGTCGTTCCATGCGGTTCTAATGGTTTGGTCTTCAAATAGTTGTATTTTGTCTGTTGGCATGGCGTCAACTCCTTTGTGGTTAATTTATATTATAGAGCTGACCGTGTGGTTGGCTCTTTTATGTTTTCTTTTAGCGCTTTTGCACGTTCTGAAAACTGTTTAATTTTGTCAATGAAATCCATTTTTATAAGCTCCTTTTTACCATGTTGTTCTTGTTTCTCTTAGGATGCCGCAGGGGCGTACTGGGAGGTTTTCTATTTCTTCGGCGGTGAATATTTGGGCGCCGTAGGTTGGGTTGAAGGCTTCCAGCATAATCATGCCGTTGTCTTTGAGGCGTACTCTTTTGAGGGTGGCATTGTATCCGTTAACGTATACTGCCATAATGCGGTTATCTATGAATTCGTAGCAGCGTTCTATGATTGCAATGGCGCCGTCTTCTATTTTTGGTTCCATGCTGTCGCCGGAGACGCGGAGGGCAAAGTATTGGCGGTCGCCGTGTAGCCATTCGGCGGGGATTTCTTCCCATGTGTCGGGATCTGCGTCGTCTAGTGCATAGTTCATGGCTTCTATTGGTACGCCGGCGGCGATTTCCGAGAGTACGGGGATGCGAACAGCGCCTTTATTGGTGGCGATGCCTGCGTCGATGGCGATTTGTGGGGCCTTTTCCTCGGTGCCGTCCATACCCATAAGCCATGATGGGGCAACGTTTAATGCTTTAGCTAATATTGATACTTTGTCCTGTTTTGCGAGATAACTTCCTTTTAGCCATTCGCTTATAGTAGGAGCGGAGATACCAGTTTTTCTAGCTAGCTCAACTTGTTTTAATCCTTCTCTTTCCATAGCCTCTCTTAAGCGGTCTTTGAATTCAGCCATATAATCACCTCCTTTTTTTTGAATTATACAGTATTCAAA
>ERZ1026880.1161-NODE-1161-length-11646-cov-24.442585_pt1 | contig 11646 bp, 9 predicted proteins | sample MGYA00380170_ERZ1026880 | MGnify/ENA primary metagenome ERZ1026880 (study PRJEB33269, sample SAMEA4719806) | human gut metagenome | biome: human-associated habitat; feature: organic feature; material: feces | place: Cameroon | collected 2013-10 ...
CCATGTTTACTAACGGATCATTAGGCAGTGGACATGGACATAGTGATAACTTACATGTATCGATTTACTATAAAGGAAATCCTGTATGTATTGATGCAGGACGATTCACATATCGTGAAGACCATCCTTTACGAGTTCATTTAAAATCCATGGCAAGTCACAATGGTGTAATTGTAGATGAACACTGTTCATGTGTTCCTAAGGATAGTTGGGGATATGAAGATTTTGGTGTTCCATTAAAGAACTATTCATATCATAAAGATGGTATTCACTACTATGAAGGAACACTATTAGGACATGACCCATTACAGGTATGGACAAGAAAAATGGTTGTATTAGATGCAGGCGTATGGATGATTGTAGATGAAGTAAAAGAAGATGGCAACCATCATGCGATTACACGTTTCCATTTAGATCCAGAAGCTAGTGATTTAAAAGGACTACAACTCGTATCAAATATTCCATACACAAAACATGTTGAGTCCTGTTCCCTTCGCTATAATGAAGAATTAGATCATGACGTTTTATATTTTGAACAAGACTTTACAGATCATTTAGAACAATGCATTTGTTTTGTAGATAAAGCGATTGAAGCAAAAGACGATTTTGTTCTTCAAAACAACGATACAAAACTAGAGGATGCGATTGTACACACCAGAAAATTTATACTTTCAGAAGATGAATCTTATAGTATTGCGATTTTCCATAAGGAAATATACAAAGGAAAGAAAGTATTATTCTTAGATGGTGAACCGTTCCATTGTAAAGTATTTGTCGTACGCAAGAAAAAAGATAAAGTAAAAACATATATTGTTCGTGCATAATAGTTATAAGTTTTTCCTTTAGTAAACGCGTTTGCTAGAAAAATTTATATCTGTTAGAATAGAAGTATTGAAAGGATCCACTATGAAAGAAAAAATAACCATTCGAGATATAGCCGAAAGAGCGGGGACATCTAAAACTACAGTTTCTTTTTTTCTAAATGGTAAAACTGACAAAATGTCAGAGGAAACCCAAGCAAGAATTGCTCAAGTCATCAAAGAGACAAACTATCGTCCAAGTATTGCAGCACGCTCTTTAAACGCAAAAGAAACACGTTTAATTGGCGTTATCATTGGAGATATCACCAACACGTTTGCGAATCAAATCGTGAAAGGAATCGATGATTTTGCCAGAGATAATCGTTACCAGTTGATTGTTGGAAACAGTAATTATAATTTTGAAAACGAAAAAGGATATGTCAATCGCATGTTGGCAATGGGAGTGGATGGTTTTATCATCCAGCCATCAAGTCATTTTGCCGAATTAATTCCAAAAATCAAACAAGAAAATAAAGATGTTGTATTCATTGATTCACAAGTATCTATGGATAAAGAAAAATGGGTCAAGACAAACAACTATGAATCCATATTAAATGTAGGAACACACCTAATCGATGATGGATACGATGAATTCATTATGATCACGGCAGATCCTCATGTATTAAGTACTCGTTTAGAGCGTACTACTGGCTTTCTACATGCTTTAGAAGCAAAAGGAAAAACATGCAAAACCCACGTTGTAGCTGATGATGTAACAAGCGATGCATTACGTGATCTACTCTATAATGAATTGCGTTTTGGTGTTCGCACCCTCATCTTTGTAGCCAATTGCTTCTTATTACCACGTGTTTATTTGGCATTAAAAGATTACCGTAACCTAATGCCAGATACAATTGGATTAATTGGCTTTGATAATACAGAATGGACTAACTTCTCAAGTCCAACTGTCACAACAATCGTACAGCCTGCCTATGATGAAGGCTATCAAGCTGCATCCATTTTGATTGATTCATTAAAAGGAGAAAACAAACAGATTCCAAATCAAATCTTAAAGTGTTCTGTGAACTGGAATGAATCAACAAAACAACATAAATAAAGTGAACCCGAATTAAAGAAGGTTCACTTTTTTACTATTCAATTGTGATAATGACTTGTTGATACTTCACCAAACCATAATGTCCATTGGCTTTAGCCTGAACAATAATATGAATGGTATCTCCTTTTTTCGCATCTTTTGGAATTGAAATGCAAGCACTATTTTGTTTCTGAGTTAATTTAGCTTCTTTCTGACTACTTGCTTCTTTATAGTATCTATAATGAACAGTTGCGGTTGTTTTATCTAGCGTAGATACGTTGGCATGTAATGTTAAACAAGAATCAGCCTTAGCTTGAATGTCTAAACCTTCTTCAATCGAAAGAACAGGTTTATGTTCTCCATCCAAGTACTCAGATTTGCTTGCCCAATCAACACGTGACGCAAAATCTCTTTGAATATCCGCAACATAACGCCACATAGATTCTAATGACTGTTCTTTTCCATCATATCCTGTAAACATATCTTCATCTACAACCCACATATTCAAAACTTCACCTTTTGAATTAGTTTGATCATACACTCTATGATAACGTCCAGAAGCGCCACCATAACTAAAATCTTCTAGTGTTCTTAAACCCCAGTCAAATAAACAAAAATAGGTTGGTGAATCTCCTTCAGATAAGAAGTCATATTGCTTAGCATCTTTCAATCCAAACATTCTTGCCCCAAACCATTCTGTGACAATATTCGAATTGGCTCCAAATTGAGAACCCTCAGACTCACCCTCATAATAAGTCCCATCTAGCCAAGTACAATACCCATTAGCTAATGCACTCTTTCCATTCATGATTTCTTCCTTCATGAATTTAGCTTTTAATGTATCCTTACTTTCGCATTCAGGCATCATAAACCATAGATACGCATAACTTTTCATTTGAAGGCATGTCACAAATTGAATTTCTGGCCATTCTTCTGCAATATAATCACGATATGTTGTATCTTGTTCTCCACAAGCTGTTAAGATTACTTTCTTTGAAATTGATTCGTGTAGTTGATTCCATCCTGGCTGATCTTGATACTCATCCTGAATATCTTTTAAAGCGCGCGCAATAGTATTGGTTCCACCCCACACTTGAATATATAAAGGACGATCATCGTCATCTAAAATTCTGTCTTTAATTAGATTTGATCCTTCCGAAGCATAAGACATATCAGATATACATCCAATATTCCCTATCTTAACAATGGAACGTAAATAGTCTGGAGTTGGATAATCTGGAGAATGTATCAAAAGATTTGGATAATCCTTTTCATATTCTGCGATTTCTTCCATCATCCAATCTGTTCCCGTCCATCGAAATGGTTCTTCAAAAGAAGTGCCCTTTGTGGCATAGTCTTTACCTTCAACAGGTTTAGCCCCTTTTAATCCTTGCCAATGAAATTTAGAAGATGTTTGAATGATTCCTTGCAACTCTACTTCGTTTGTATAGAACAGAAAGTGACGAAGTGAATTTTGATCATCAACCTCTGCATCCTGTGTAATGATTGTACGAATTTTCATTTTAACACTCCTTTAAAAGCACTCTTATCGCATCATACCAACGATTCATTTTTTGTTTCCATTCAGAAACTGGTAATTGATAACTATAATCCGTATATTCTCTTGAAGAGAATAATTCCTCTTTATTATACAAACCAACTGAAATACCTGCTAAGTAAGCAGCTCCAATTGCAGATAATTCTTCTTGTTTAGAAACAGATACAGTTGTTCTAGCCATATCACTTAAAAACTGCATTAAATACGTATTCTTACTTGGACCTCCATCTGCCTTAACTTGATGGATTGCCAAAGAACTATCACTTGCCATACCATTTAGAATATCTGTAATTTGATATGCAATACTTTCTACAGCTGCTTTTACCATTTCATTTCTACCCGTTGTACGACTCATCCCATAGAACATAGCACGCACATCATCGTTCCAATAAGGAGCTGATAAACCTGAGAATGCAGGAACCAAGATTGTCTCATCTGACATATTGGCTTGTTCTATACAATATGATGATTCATTAGGATTTGTGATCATTTTCAAATCATTGATCAACCAAGTGATTACAGCACCCGCATAGTTGATGTTTCCCTCAAAAACATATTCTGTCTTTCCGTCAATTCTCCATGCTAATGAAGTTGCTAAACCATTTTGGCTCTTTTTATATTCTTCTCCAATATTCATCATAATAGAAGAACCTGTTCCTAGAGTTGTCTTTACTTGTCCTTTTTCATGACATCCCTGTCCAAACAATGCTGCATGACTATCTCCTAATACACCATAAATTGGAATTGGATCATCGAACAATCCTTCAAAATCAGTATAGCCAAAACATGCATTTGAATCACAGACTTCAGGTAAAGAATCCATAGAAATTTCAAATAGATCACATAGTCGTTGTGACCAAGATCCCGTATGAATATCAAACAATTGTGTGCGAGATGCATTTGAGGCATCTGTTTTAAAGGATTGTCTGTTTGTTAAACAATAAATTAACCATGTATCAATCGTTCCAAAATAATACGTATCATTAGGGCACACATTTTCAATCAGCCATCGCATCTTACAAGCTGGAAAATAAGGAGAAAGAGGTAATCCTGTAATATTGTAGATTTCCTCTTTATAATCCCCATAACGCGAAGCGATATCTTTTGCACGATTGCATTGCCAAACAACCGCATCATCATATGGTTTACCTTTTTCATCCCACATTACCGTTGTTTCTCGTTGATTACTAATGCCCAATGCACGAATCAAAGTTTTATCAACATGAGTAACACGAATCAATTCTGTAACAGCCTCAATTGTATTGTGATAAATCTCAATCGGATCATGTGACACATATCCTTTTTCATTGATCAACTGTTCGTGTTTTTTATCGACCCTTCTAACAATATCTCCTTTTTCATTGAAAAGAATTGCCTTTGTACTCTGTGTACTCTGATCGATACTAATTACATACCCGTTCATAGTGATTCTTCTACAGTTTTCACAATACCCTTCGCATCTAATCCATAGTACGCAAACATTTCTGTATTTTCTCCAGGGATTAAATGTTCATCAGGTAAATTCTTTTCAACTAAACGTTTAGGACAATTACTAGATAATGCTTGGGCAACTGCACTTCCAAGTCCTCCTTGAGGAGCGTGTTCTTCAATTGAAACAACTAATTTTACATCTTTTGCCAATTCAACCAATGTATTCACATCAAATGGTTTAATACAATACATATCAATTAAACCTGTTGAAATTCCTTTCGCATTTAATGTTTCCATAGCTTCTTTTGCGTAAGGAACCATTTCTCCACAGGCAACCAATAATACATCTTTTCCTTTACCTAATACATTCGCTTTATCCAACGTAAATTCCATATTTTCATCATAGATATCTTGCGTTGCACTTCTTGAAACACGAATATAAGCTGGATTTTTATCTTCTAATAAAGCTTCTACTAATTTTGCCGTTTGAAAACGATCGCTTGGATTATATACGCGCATTCCTGTTAAAGCAGACATGGCCGCAAAATCCTGACATGAATGGTGAGTCATACCTAATGCTCCATAGCTGACTCCACCTGAAATACCAATCAATGTAACATTTGTATTTGAATACGCTACATCCACTTTACATTGTTCATAACTACGTGTTGTTAGAAAACTTGCAGGGGATGCCGCAAATACTTTTTTACCACAACTAGCTAAGCCTGCTGAAATTCCAACTAAGTCTTGTTCAGCAATACCAACTTCAACAGATTGAGCAGGATATTGATTAAAGAAAGGTGTTAATGAACCAGACCCTCTTGAATCTGAACATGTCACTACAATATCTCTATCTGTCTTTGCCTTTTCTAGTAAAACATCACAGATAGCCTGACGATTCGTAATCTTATTCATTTCCTAATACCTCCTCAATATCTTTTAATCCTTTTTCATATAATTCTTTTGTAACTAAGCCATGGTGCCAAGCTTTTTCATTTTCCATAAATGAAACACCCTTACCTTTTACAGTATGTGCAATTACACATGTTGGTTTACCTTTATAAGACTTCGCATCATTATATGCTTCTGCTAGTTGAGAACAATTATTACCATCCATTACTTCAATCACATTCCAACCAAATGATTTAAATTTGTCTGCCAAAGAAGATGTAGACATAACTTCGTCTGTTGTTCCAGAAATTTGAAGTCCATTTAAATCTATAGTTGCACATAAGTTATCTAATTTATATTGAGATGCTGCCATCATCGCTTCATAAATAGAGCCTTCTGCCATTTCTCCATCTCCCATGACAACATAGGTACGATAGTCTCTATCATCCATTTTTGCAGCTAATGCCATTCCTACACCAATAGAAAGGCCATGTCCTAATGAACCTGAATTGATTTCAATTCCATTGACTTCTGTATTTGGATGTCCAATGAATTTTGAATTGTATTGAGAGAAAGTATCAATAGCTTCTTGTTTATCAAAGAATCCCTTATCGCCTAACACAACAAACAATGCGTCTGCACAATGTCCTTTGCTCAACAAGAAACGATCACGATTTGGATCTGTAAAATTGTCTGGTCCAACATTCATAGTGTCATAGTATAGAGTCGTCAAAATATCGATCACACTTAAATCTCCACCGACATGTCCGGCTTTTGATTTATACATCATTTCAAGAATATCTTTTCTTAGTTCGTAACTTTTCTTTGTTAAAAAATCCATCTTATTCACCCCTAATATATGCCTTTACTTCTTCTTCGTTATCATCATATAAATCTGGTTTTACACCAATATATTTACAAGCTTCATATAGAACTGGAACAATATCCTTATGAATTCCCACGCAATGATGAATGTATGGTCCTTCAACGATTTTCGCCTCTAGACGCTTCCAGTTTTTAACTTCAACCCATACATACGTTCCCTTTGTATATGGTCCATCTACACCTTTCGCATTTCCAAGCAATAATGAATATTCTCCATTATCTCCATCAAAACGACATAGTGTCATTTCACCATGTTTAGCTTGTGCTTCTACAGCTCCAGGATAATCAAACGCTAATGGATAACCAATTGTTGGTTTACAAGATGCACACGAAATTGGCCAAGGACCACAGTGTTGTAATAATTCTGCATTGTCATTATCTGGATGACGTACAGTCCAATCAGCAAAGAAAGTTCTTGCCTCATCCATACCTGCTGCTTCTGCCATAATTGCAGTGATTGCACCATGAATATCCGTTTCACAAACAACAGGGAATCCTTCTTCATTCAACAAAGAGTTGGCAGCACAAGGCATAATACCAATTTCACTCTGTAAAGCATTCCAACATTGAATGGCTGCCGCATTACAACCATATTTTGTGGCAAGACTATGCATAGCCACTTTTAATGCTGCCACATTTTCTAATTGTTCATCATTAATACACACATTGAAGTGTTCTTTACAATATGCGATTGTTTCAGCTACTTTAGTACCTTCTTCTTTAGCTGCCTTCATTTCACTTGTTAATTCTGGAAGTGGAATTGGAGATAATTGAATATTAAACTTTTCTAACAATTCACCTTCATTACACATTGTTGACCAGAAATCAAATGGTCGAGGTCCAATCTGTAAAATGCGTGTGCTTCTAAATGCTTTAACTACGTTACATACGGCTAAGAAGTTTTTTACGCCTCTTTCAAATTCAGAATCTTCTAAATTGCAGTTACAAAGATATGTAAATGGTACTTGGAAGCGACGCAATACTTTTCCTGTCGCAAACAATCCACATTGTGAATCTCTTAAACGAATTCCTTGTTCATTTGGTCTTTCATCTCTTGGACCCCATAATAAAACAGGTACATTTAAATCTTTTGCCAAACGAGCCACTTCATATTCTGTTCCAAAATTTCCATGAGGAAAGAATAATCCATCTACTTTTTCAGCTTTAAATTTTTCTGCAATTTTGATACGATCAGCATCATCATGCAACAATCCATCTTCTGCGATATCATCAATATCTACATAATCCACACCCATTTGTGTTAATTTTTCGCGAGTATAGTTCGCATATTCAACAGCTGCTGGAGCTGAGAAAATACTTCTTCTTGTTGGTGCTAAGCCAATTTTAATATTTGCCATTCTAGTTTAACCCTCTTTCTTTCGCTAGATTTACAGCCCATTCGACTAAGTAATCCGCATCTTCTTTACATACAAATCCTTTCGACACTTGCATTTTCGTGTCTTTTATACATAAGTCTTTATAGTTTTCTAATGATACATACATCGTTTTCAACATGCTTGCAGGAAATGCTTCTTGATAACCAAACAAGATATCTTTATCACTTGTTGGATCCACAATACTTGTTCCCACCTCTACTGTGCTCGTTGAATTATAGATGCCTGTTGGATAATTTAATAAACAAGTTCTTAATCCGCCAACACTATTCCCTAAAGCATCTTTTAGATTATGACCTTGACCATCCATTTTGATTCTTTCACATGAATTTGGTCCAACGCCTTCTTCTACCCATCTAAATAGATTTTTAAATCCTGCCGCAAATAAGATTTGTGAAGGATAATCATTTGCTCTTTCGTGTTTTCCAGTATATTTAGGCAAATGATCAATACGAATCAAATCCGGATCATTTTGATAATAATTTACATAGTTGTACATCGTGTCATGACTTGAACCAGTCACATCATAATTTCGATACATGAAATTCCATTGATCACTATCTTGTCTTTGTGTTGAATACGAATTTGTTTGAGAATTCTCGCTTTCTGTCTGCATTGAGATATATGGCTGTTCCACATATTCAACACGCGTTAATTTATAGCTATAATCATATGTAACTTCATATTGATTGACTGGAATTACCCAATGGCGAATGCATCCTCCCGCAAAATAACCATCGAATACACAACCATCTTTTTTTACTTCATCACGATATGCGAAACTGTTTAAATAACGTACTAAGTAAGCTCCGGATTGAGACCATCCAGTTAAATGTATGTATTTTGGAGCATATACTTTAAGTGGATTAAGACTTGAATTTCCTCTTAGCATCCATGCTAAATCTGTCAACATATCCCAGAAAAGTCCCGGTTCATAACGAATATCAATATCTGGTAAATTGCCTTTTTTATATGCATTTTCTAAATCAAAATCAAATGGATCTTCGCATACATTTGGCCAACTTAAGCATTCATATCTTTCTTTATCAAATTCAACAAGTTTAGCAAAAGTATTAGGTTTTGATGTGATTCCTACATAGATATCACCATCTCGTAATAACTTGCGATATCCATGAATCCACATTCTTTCAATTTCCATAAATGAAGTCGGATTAATAATTTCAACCACAACATGACCACTAAATTTAGAAGCCTCTTTAGGCGCTCTTATTATGATTCGATTTGTATAAGGTACATCCTTTGTCTTGATGTCTACCTCTCCCATTTCTCCAACCGTTTTATATACGTTGGCAGTTCCCTTCATATAGTATTCTTTTTCGACATATCCATATTGAGATAGATTTAAATATCGATCTGCACTCGAAAAAGGATAGCTGTTGGAAGTAATTGGAATTTCTATTATGTCCTTGATCACTTGCTTAATTCCTCCTTGTTTTTACACTTAAAATTTATAATTATAAGTGCTTAACTTCAATATGTTGTTAAGTTAAATTGCTTAACTTTTTACTTAATTTATAGATTTTCATTACTTAATCCTCTATAATTAAGTCAGGAGGTAATTGTTATGGGGATTACTGCTAAACAAATCGCAAAAGAATTAAATATTTCAACTGCCGCTGTATCTATGGCTCTAAATAATAAGCCTGGTGTTAGTAATGAAACACGAAGAAAGATTGTTGAGACTGCTAAAGCTATGGGATATGATTTCTCGAAGAACGACTTGTCAAAATCAGAAACAAAGACAATCGCATTTGTCTTTTTCCATAAAAACTTTGTATTTGATACGCCTTTTTTTACTGAATTAGCTACAAGCATAGAAAGTACAATACATGACAAAGGATACAAATTGGCTGTATATCATATTCATGATTTAGATAATATCGAAGAACAAATTGATTTGATTCAATACAGCGGATGTACTGGAATGATTTTATTAGGAACGATTATGCAGCCGGAAAGCATTAAACCATTTGAAAATGTAAAGATTCCGATTGTTCTTTTAGATACATATATTCCTGGTGCCAAAATTGATTGTGTTGTGATCAACAATACGGAAGGCGCAAGAAGTGTGACAGATTACTTAATTCGTAAATGTAAGGCTCAGCCTGGTTATTTGCATTCTTCTCAATACTTGCATAACGTTGAAGAAAGACAAGACGGTTTTTATAAAGCTGTTCGTCAAAATGGAATGGCAACATCTAAATCTATCGTTCACCATGTTTCACCTTCTGTTGATGGTGCTTATGCCGATATGATGGAATTAATCAATAACAATGAACCATTGGCATCTTGCTATTTTGCAGACAATGATGAAATTGCGATTGGTGCTATGCGAGCTTTTAAAGAAAAAGGATATAAAATACCTGAAGATATTAGTATTGTTGGCTTTGATAATATGTCGTATTCCCTATATGTGGATCCCCCATTAACAACAGTGAATGTACCAAAATCTTATATGGGTAAAATTGCCGCTAATCGTTTAATCGAAATCATGAACGAGGAATTTCATTACACAACTAAGATTGAAATCAACACAAACTTAATCATACGAAAATCAGTTAGATAGAATATAAAAGGAGCTAATGAAATAAATTCATTTAGCTCCTTCTCTTATTCTTGAACCAATTCAATGATTTGCGATTCAAATACATGATGGAATAATGCAATTACTCTACCTACTCCTAATACTGCAATTAAAGTGCCGATTCCTATTCCTAGTATTGTATGCGCAAATATTAGACCAATACATAGAGTGATACAAACACTTACACAATCAAACATATTTTTTGTAAGACCAACGCTTTTATTAAACTTTCCAGCTAATGCTTGCACAATACCATCGCCAGGATTTGGCACAAACTGCATACTTAAAGACATGGCAGCTCCGACTCCTGTACAAATAATAGCCATAGCTAAAATTAATAATTGAATGCCAAATCGATTGGATGTTGGAATACAAGCTGAAAAGACATTTAATAATCTAGTAAATACCAAACTTAATGGTAACTGTAATAAATCTGAAAGAATTCGTTTTTTATTCTTTTCACTTAGATGAATCCATATTTGTATAAATACAAACACTGCGTATTCAATAAATGTTAAATCCCCAAAATTCAATCCTGTTATCTGTGAAATACTATAGGGTACTGAAATAATCGGAGATACACCAAGATTCGCTTTTGTATTTAGTGTTAATCCTAAAGCTAAAATAAACAATCCAACTATATACATATACACAATAATTCGATTTGTTTTATTATTCAAAATCATCTTCCTTCCTATATAAAAATCTAGGCAAACGCCTAGACTTTATTTATTCAACATGTACAACCACTTGACCATATGAAGTCATTGGTTTATCGGCCTTATCTTGAGCTCGCAAGATAAGTACAATGTAGTTACCTGCTTGAGCATCACTTGGAACTGTTAAACTTGTACATTCTTTTTCAGGTTCAAAAACACGAATAGATTCACTTCCTGAATAACTTGAGAAATTATCATAATGTTCCCAAACCACTGAATAATCATCTCCGTCTGGCTCTTTGACAAAGACTTTTAAATTAACAGTTT
>ERZ1026880.1162-NODE-1162-length-11638-cov-14.217992_pt1 | contig 11638 bp, 12 predicted proteins | sample MGYA00380170_ERZ1026880 | MGnify/ENA primary metagenome ERZ1026880 (study PRJEB33269, sample SAMEA4719806) | human gut metagenome | biome: human-associated habitat; feature: organic feature; material: feces | place: Cameroon | collected 2013-10 ...
CCACGCCGTTTTTTCTCTTACTTCGGTTCCGAGTTCTTCGGCCTTTTTTTCTGCTCTTTCCTTTGATTCAAAACTCCACTGCATTCCATTGTCATCTACGATATAATGTTTCATTTTTATACCCTCCGTTCTTTTGATGATTTAAGTATACCACTATTTGTACAAATAGTCAAGCGCTATTTTAAATTAAATTAAAAAAATCCCCGGATTGCTCCGGGGATCTCTCAATTCCATCTCAAAATATCAATCATTGCCGCGTCTACAATGCCGTTCTGCTCCACGCCATACCGCTTCTGGGCTACAATCACGCCAGCTTCCGAGGTGCCGCCGAATATCTTGTCGATGTTGCTGTTGCCCTTTGCGGTCTTTGCGGGCATACAGCCAAGCCGTACCAGATGATATTGTGCCCATCCCACATCGTCACCTGTCATCATTGGATCCGTCAACTTGATGGTTCTGGTCGGCACAGGGTACGGATTCCCGACCGTGGCAACACGCGGGCGGGGATTGCCGGATACCACGATAACGGTATGCCCCTTGGTCTTGGTGACGAGGATATCACCATTATATACAGGTGTCTTTGACTGGTTTACATAAGTAATCTTTGTAAACAGTCCGGTGGCAGCCAATACCCTGGCCTCGTTGGCTGTCGTGAAGTTTCCCGGATCTTTCCCGGTCGCTTCCCGAACCGCCTGCCGCACCAGGGAGCTACAGTCTGCATTGGTATTAACCTTGGTGCTAATGCCATGCTTAACCACGCCAAGCCTGTCCGACTGGCTATAGCCAATGTTGGGATTGTTCGCCGCCCTGATACCCCCGTCCGCAATCGCATCGGCATGAGATACCTTTTTCGGGCGGACTATAATCCACCCTTTCCGGTGGGTGTACATTGGCTGCATACTTACCTCGCCCCGTGTGTCATTGGCCTTTGATTTCTGTTTCTGGTCTCCGGCCTTACCGCCGGAGTATCTGCCACGCTCATCAGAGCGGGCGGAAGATACCATGATTGCCATGATTTTCTCCTTTCTTATTTGGATTTACGAGTTATGTGTAGTTCGTTGAATGCGAACCTCTTACACAATTTTGGCAAAAACAGACCGGCTGGAACTGAAATACCAACAAATGGATTCACAACAATAAGTGAGTTCTTGCTAGAACCAGGTGAGTATTTGCTTCAAGGCATGTGCAGAATAATGGGTTCCGGCACAGATATAATGAAAGGCGTCCTTATAGCAGACAATAGTGAAATATACTCCGCAAACACAAGAATTTCTCGCGCTGAAGAATATTTTGAAACTTCAGCATTAATAAAAATTAACACTGAATCAAGTGTTGCTTTTCAAGCATATCAAGAAAGTGGTAGCAGTAAACCTGTGGATACAATACGGTTTAATTATATAAAACTTGGTTAATGATATCTGAAACTCGCTCTTACTGATTCAATGCTAAACCAACAAGAATACATGTATGCGTTCCTGTTGAAATAATATCATCTGCGCTTGATATATAGTTTTTACTACCTGGAATATAGACAACTGCATTATTCTCGAGGAATCCCATAGTTTCTACCCTTGGGTTCGTAGGCACTTGAATCATTGGAGTCCATTTGGGAACGGCTACCTTAACATAGAATTGAACTACATATACAACGATAGAGTTATTTGTATAGCACCGGCAGTACGAGGCAACGTCAATGTTATCGGGTAGCAAGGACTTAAAGTCTGTCGGAGCATACGATTTTGAGTAGGAAAAGCACTTCGCATTTAACGCACTAACCTGTGTCTCAAGTGTAGAGACCCTGGACTGCAAACTCTGAATCAGGCCTATAACACTTCTCTGCGTAACTTTGGAGCTGTCCCATGCTCCTGCACCTTTCGCCGCCGTAAACTCCCACAGCGAGCTTTCATTGACACAGTAGTCACCAATGGCGTAGCTTTTATTGGCATTGAATCCCTCTCCGATGATTGACAGGTCTGTACCCTCGTCGGATCCGGCTCCACAAAATGCCCGGATCTTCAGCTCGGTGGTCGGCTTCTCGTCGCAGTAGAAAGTCACATTGTTGACACCCTGCGCAACGCCGGTGAGCTTTCCATAGGCTTCATACTCTGCATCAGTCGGCACCGGACCGGCAGAAATCATGGCGAATACCAGGGACTTGTCAGCTGTCATGCCCGCTGATGCTACGGTCTGGGCGTAGGGCGCAGAATCACCAACCCATCCAGATACCGGAAGAGTAAGTGTTACGTCGTAAGTCGGGTTCTCTTCGGAGCCTCCGCTTACCAGCTTATAGGACGCACTGGCAGAATCCCAAGTGTAGATTTTGTTCGGATTGGAAGAGGTGTCGATGTACATCTTATTCTCTTCACCTGTCTCCGGGAAATCCGCATATGCCCCGTAGAAATCATTCTTGACGTTCTTTGCCGCATCGTTCGCAGCCTTGGCCGCCGCCGTAGCCGATGATGCCGCCGTATTGGCAGACCCAGTAGCCGTATTCGCCGCCGATGTAGCAGATTCAGCCGCAGACGCAGCGTCATTGGCCGCTTTGGTCGCTGCCTTAATCTCGTCGGTGTATTCTTCTGTGACTTCCTGTACAACGTCTCCCGTGGCTTCCTTGATATTGTCTTTCATGTCCTCGTAGGTCGCCATGCGTTTAACGTCACCGGCGGCAAAGCACATATACACGGACTTTCCGTCCTGTGCTTTGGGGTCGTCTTTCAACACCGACGCCCATTCGCCCGGCAACATTTTGTTCGGGTCGAAATCTTCGTAGGCTCCACGCCTGCTCTGAATCGCCATACTATCCCTCCATTCTGCTTTCGATGTAAGCCCGGATTGCATCTACGTGAGCCTGCAAGGCCGGATCCACAACGATGAAGTTCTCCCGGACGTTCTGGTTTACCAGTTTTCCGGTGCTGTCAATCTCTGAATAGGTGTAGGAGATACGGTCTCCTTCTGCGGTAACGTGATGAGTGAAGCTAGTCAGTTTCTTCATAATCTAATATCTCCTTTTCATAGTTGGCGAGGTAGACCGCAGCCAGTACCTCGTAATCTGTATCCTGTTCATCTTGCGAACGGTCGAGCGAATCAAGACGCCGGTATTCGTAGTCCCGCTGTTTCACTTTGGCTTCCCACGAAAATGCAAGGTTCGGCGTACCCTCTGCAAGGAAATAATCGGCGGTCTTTTCTGATACCCAGATATCGCCCTTGCCCTCTTTTTGTAGGAATACGCAGTAGGTATAATCGGCGGATACCGTTTCCTGAAATACCGGGTCGAAGTAGATGTAACACTTTCCTGATTCGTCCGTCTGGCCTGTGCCGACATCTCCGAACATGGGTGTTGGGGTCTCATAGCAGTATTGGAGAACTTCACCGAAGTTGTCAGTATCCACAACTCTGCTCTTGGAGCCGGATGCGTACATATCTCCGCCTGACACCTCAAATCTTCCGCTGGAATCTTTTGTGGTCAGCATACCGAGCGTAAGACCGCAGCTCCATCCAGATAGGTTTCCTTTTCCCTCTACTTCCATACCCATTCCGTAAAAATATGCTTTTGCAACTGGAATAGATAAGGCGATGGTATTATCCGACGAAGAATCAGATGTTATATTTATGTGCCCTCCTGTGATCTCCGCATTTGAGCTTTTGAAGCTGTTGGATATTACATTTCCAGAAGCATCCACAGAAAAAAGCGTTCCGAGTTTGATAATGCCTTTCAGCATCTGTAAGCCGTCACTATTCATCTTTGCAATCTCGGTTCCGCTGGCATTCAAGAGTCTCAAATATCCATTGGTATTTCCATTTCCGCCAAGCGTAATAGAGCTTCCGGTTATGGTTCCTTTCAGAACCGCAAGGCCGTTACTGTCGAGTGTCGCAATCTTATTTCCGTTCGAATCATACAGGTAGCACAAGCCGTTTCCGTTATTCTTTCCGCCAAGGGAAAGAGTACCACCGCTGGCCCAGTCGAAGTTGATTCCGATTGCGGACAGCACGTTGACCACGGCATTACCCGAAGAATCCATACCAGCGTTCCAGGTCTTTCCTCCGTCCGTAGATACCGCAAACGCATCAGCAGTCATTTTCCAGATAGTCTTAGATTCTGCCAGTGTAGGCTTATTATGCAGATAGAATACAGTGGAGCCATCTTCCAGCACTTCCTCGGTCTTAAATACGCCGAATGACTGTGTGATAAGGCTTGTAAGCATCTGAACGGCCTTGTCGTACTCTGTCAGCTGCTTTTTGGTGTTCAGGCGTGCCTTGACCACTGCTTCCGTGGTCTTAGAATAATACTTGCTGCTGTTCCGCATCGGGCTATCAGCGGAACATTTGAGGGTTGTGTAGCCGAAAAATGTAAAATTCACATCTGTAATAACAGACTGGTAAGTGTTCTGCTTACGGTCAATCACATAGCACACATCGCCAAACTCCGCCATCGGGTAAGCAATGTGGTCCATCTCGAAAGGTCGGAATCTTACGCCTACAATCATAGGCCCGATACGGTTCAGCGCATCCTGCGGGTTACCCTCGATCAGCTGATTGGTCAGGGTAAGCACGTATCCCTCTTCGCCGTACAGGTAAGTTGTATCATCTACCGTGGTCTGAATTCCTGTGATAACCACGTCATCCGTCGCCACGGTCAGATTCTTTGCGCGGAAGAGTACGTGATAGTCTCTCATACCTGCAAAGGTTCCGGCATCATATACGTATCCCGTATCCCAGGGATTGAAAGAGCCGCCGTCCGCCGTGTCTCCGCTGGCGTAAGGTGTGGCCTCATCGAAGATTCCGCCGTCCAGCCCCTTCTTGTCAAAAAATGAGAAGTCATAGCTTATGATATTCAAGCGGTTATGCTCGTCCATTCTGGCATTTCCGCCCGCCAGCATAGCGCACAGGCCCCAGAGTGCCCGGTGAGTGATACCATCCGGGAATGACGAGATCACATAGTCCCCATTGGTGAATGTAGTTGTTTGGAGTGTCACTCCGCAGGTGGAGCAGCTGTCCCGCAGTGCCGACGCAGCGGTCACGGGGAATGACAACTCTGTTGTGTAAGCCGTGTCGCCCAGATACATTGCATCCGCAGCGGTCACTTCGATGATACTACCGTAGGATTCCGGCTCAATGACCGTGAACGTGCCGAGTAGAATCTTTTCCGTCTTTCCACTGTCCAGATCCAGACAGCAGTACATGGTGAATTCAGCTCCGTAGAAGTCATAGGTAGACCACTGATCAAGGTCGTTGACTATGGCGATTCCCATCTGCTTCTCCAAAGCCACGCCAAGCGGAAAAGAACTGCTCCCGGCGGAATCTGTATAGCTATTGCCAGACAGGTAGAAGTCGCTACGGGACAACTCTTTTTTTGTCCCGTCCGCAAACTTTACGGAAGCCAGCACATAGTAGTCTGTGCGCTCCGATGATGTACTTATGAATTCATTGCTTACATTTTTCATCGCGGATCCTTTCCGATGACATTGAATGACAGCTCATCCCAGCACTCTATATCATCCTCCAGCGTCAGGCATGGAGAATTGAAGTTGGATGCGTAGAAGTATCCATCCCGCCATCTTCCTTCCTTAAGGTCGAAGTAATGCAATAGAAAACTTGACTTGTTGATGACCTGCTTAAGGATAGTAGATGCATCTGATACTCCGATGTACTTCCATCCCATTTCGTAGCTTTCTATCGTCGCAATAGGTGTGTTGTGCATGACGAGCATCTGGTCTCTGTCCGAATCTTCGGTTGATGTCGTGGCAAGCTGAGCCGAGTAGGATGTAGGTTGAACTACTGCAATATTGTTGAATCTGAAGAAATCCTGCATACACCCTCCTAACCCAGTTCGAGCGGATTGATACCCGTTGCTGCCTGCCGCATTTTCGCTTCGCTGATGAATTCGTCGAACAGCACCCGCCGGTTAATCTGGCCGACAAACCGATAGCTGCCGCCGGACTTCTGTCCGGATTCCTCCCGGATGATACGCCGCAGAAGGTTCTCCGGCATTTCCAGATTGTTCCCGTTTTTCTGATCACCCAGCATTGCCATGAACGGAGCATTGGGTGGGATGACTGCGCCTGTCGCAAGGTACGGGATATGCGGGGCGCTGACCTTGCCAATATCAAAGCCAAATTCTTTCCCGCCATACTTTGGTACCCATTTCGGCACCCTTACATTGATTTTATTCAAAGCACCGATTACTGCGTTGATTCCGTCCACTACACCGTCAATCATGGAATTGATGAAGCCGATCATAGCGTTAATCGGCGTCCGTATCCCATTTTTCATAGCTTCCCAGATATTTATCACACTGGTTTTCAGATTCTGGAATGCGGAAACTACGGATTCCCGCACGTTCTGACTGAACGATACCGCATCAGCGCGGATCTCGTTGAATTTCTGAACAATCCGCTGTTTCAGTTCCGAGAAGATATTCGCGCACTTCTCCACCAGTGACGAGATACCATTGAACAGGCCCTGCATCAGATAGGTTCCCAGTTCCTCGAACACCTTAGAGGGAGAATGAATCTGGAACACCGACTTGAAACCATCCACAATCGGCTTAAACACATTTTCTTTCAGCCAGCTTCCAATATCCGCCAGTACGTCCTTGATGCCCTGGAGCAGGCCCTTGATGGTAAACTGTCCGTCCTCATAGGCCGTATCCTTCCACCAATCCACGACTTTCTTCCAGGCGTCCTCTATCAGTCCCCAGAGAAACATAGCCAATGCGCCGAAGGCCGCTCCGATGGCCTGGCATACTGATTTCGCTACGCCATTCCAATCGATATTGACCAGAAGTGCCTCTACCTGCTTTCCCAGCTTGTACCAGTCGATATTCTGGATGGTCTCGGTGATAGAATCGAATAGGCCTATCACCATATCAGACAGGGCCTTTGCCACCTGCGCCATATCCAGATTTTCCAGAAAGCCCGCCAGCGTCTCGAAGATAATCTTGAACTTCGCCCAGAGCAGTTTTCCCGCGCTGTTCCAGTCTATCTCCGCAATCGCCTGATTCACCGCCGTAGCAATGGATCCACCGAAGGCCAGCCAGTTAAAGGTATAAATCAGATTTACCATGAACTGAAGAGCCAGATTCAGCCCGGCTCCCAAAGCGCCGCCAATGCTCTTCCAGTCAATCCACGAGACAAAATCATTCAGCGCCTGCGCTACTTCCTGTCCGAGCTGCTGCACCTTCTCCTTTACTCCCGGGAAGGTAAACGCCTCATACAGATTCTGTGAAAATGTGTTCAGCGTGTCCGCCATACTCGACAAAACCTTGCGAAGCGCCGGGACACCGCTATTCAGCAGATAATCCAGCAGGCTATTAAAGGCTTCGCCCCAGGAATCAAACTGTAAAGGCTCAACCTTTACATCCTGGAACATATCTTTCGGTGATACGCCGGAGCCGCTGTCCTTGGAAGTGTCCTTCTTCTCCAGTTTATTGATTTCATCCAATGGAGACAGATAGCCCTCGGTCGCTTTCTCCGCATCCTTGGCACTGCTGGCTGAGTTTTCAAGGGACGCCGCATAGTCCTGTTGCACCGCGATAGCTTTCGTGAATGTTTTCTGCCCGGTCAGCGCCGCCATCAGCATACCGATAGAGGTGGCCGCCTTTGACAGCAAGTCAATAAACCGGCTCAAAACCGGCGCTACTACATTCACCAGAGGGGCAAAGGCTGTCGCAAAGGAATTTTTCAGCCGGGTAAGACTGGACATGACCTTTGACAGGCTCTTATTCACCGTATCGGAATACTGCGCCAGATTTTGAAAGCCTTCCTTTGCCCCGTTCGTAAATGCCTGGATCGCCTTGTACAGCGTTCCCATGACCAGCGCCCGTTTTACCATAGAGCCGATGGAACGTCCGGCCTTGTTACTGTTCTTATGTACGCCGAAGATTCCCGCCGACAGCTTTTTCAGTCCGCCTATGATTCCCCGGCCTACAAGATGAACCGCCTGTTGAGCCAGGCGGAACAGCGCCTTTGTGGCCTGTTTCACAATTCCCATCATGCCAATAAGCCGCTCCCGCATACTCATGGTCTGGGCTTCAGCTCCATGCAGGCTGCTGACGTACTCCGCAATCTTGGCTTTCAGGCCGACGAAGGAAGCGCCCAACCGCTGATTGACCCCTTGCAGATTCTCTTCCTGCTGCACTGCCCCGGCGGTATCCCCAGCGCTTCCGGCATTGCCCGCGCCGTTCATTTTCTCCTGCTGCGCTTTCAGCTCCGCCAGCTTCTGCTCCATTCGCTCTATCTCGCGGATATGCTGCTGGTACATGGAATCCTTCATAGAGCCGCCCAGCTCTGTAAACAGCTTCTGTTCCTTATTCAGATTTGCCAGTTGGCTTTCCAGTTTCTCTACTTCCGACTGAATGGCCTGATACCGCTGCACCGCCTCCTGGCTCCCGGAAGCAGGCCCTTCTTTGGGAAATACGGCCTTTGCAAGCTGTTCCTGCTGCTTCGCCATCTTCTCCTGAGATTTACTCAGGCGGGTGCCTGCCCGTTTCAGCATTCCCATGATTTCCTGCGCTCCGGCCTTTACCCCTGAGGTAAGAATGTGTGTGTCAATAATGACGCTTCCGTCTGCTTTCATCCACTCACCGCCTTATAGCCATTTTTCCATGCTTTCACGTTCTGCCCTTGCATCCTCCGTCTCCTTGACTTTGAGATGGATAAGTGAGTGATTCTCGCGTTCATACTCTTTCTCCCATTTTTCGAGCTTGACACGCTTCGCCTTTTTCTGTCGGATAGAGACTATTTGCGAAAACTGGCTTTCACCAATTTCCATGAAAAATCCAAGAAATGTCCACCAATGCAGGTATTTGAGTGCCCGTACCTCCTGCCCGGCAATCTTATTGACCGCGGGTATAATGAGCGGTGCATCCTGCTCCCAGTCCATTAATCGGTGGCGTGGCTTACTGTCAGGTGACATTCCGGCGTCAATGAACTTCACAGCCTTTTCGCAGGCTTCTTCGTATCCGCTGGCGGGTATATCGTCCTCGTACAGAATTTCCACCATTACCTCTTCTTTTTCATAATCCGACAAATCCGGGTCAGTCATGGCTATCAGTATGTCCAAGACCGCCCGGAAATCACTTCTTATCCCGTATTCCTTGCCTGCAACCTCCAGAGCTACAGGCAGGTCATAGGCGCTCATTTTTTGTACTTTTCGGTATACTTCTTGATTCGAGCGCTGGTGTGCTTGATTCTCACATCCATCTCTGTCTCGATGAATGTAGTAATCACATAAAGAAGGTACTCTGCATACAGTGTTCCGTCCGGTCTGGGAGAGAGCGGATTGATCTGGAACAATGCGGACACATCGGTGTTCAGTAGATATTCGAACTGCTTCTTGATTTCGTCAGAAACCTTGTACAGTTCATCATCACCAGCGTTCTCGTCTACATGAAGATTTTCGAAAACCTCTACGACCTTTTCGCACCGCTTCGCGATATCGAGGTCTGACGGGTTCCAATAGAATCCGCCTGTCACATTACCTCTGGTATCCTTAATCTCGATCCATTCTCTAGTATCAAGAATCAGTTCTCTTGCCATAGGTGACCTCCTTACTCACTTGCGGGTGTGAATGTCTTGGCTGTCACATTCCAGGTTCCCTTAACCCGGTTTCCGGCTTTATACACGGTGAACGGTGTCTGAATGCCAGAAGTATCACCGCCTACACTGGTCGGGATGACGTACACATCTTCTCTGTACGCCCATACCGCGGTAGGTGCATCGTCCTCGTTTGTGCCGGGCTTCAGAAGCACATCAACCATAGTAGTCTTGCACTTATCGCCTGTGGCCCGGGTGTTCGCCAGCTCCATAATCTTATTGGACAGTGCGTCGTCGTAGTCTTCATAGTAGAATGGATCTACATCGGACTGTACCTCATAGCCGGAATGCTGTACGGACTGCTCACCGAGGATATTCTTTGTGACTTCCACATCCGGGTTCAGCTCTTCGTTGTACTCTTCCAGGTTCTTGCCAAGGCGAACGTAAGTCGTGCTTACAGCGCCGAAAGAAGAATCCAGATAGTGAGCAAGATATTTTCTTTCAATCATGAAAAAATCCTTTCTGCCTATAACTCTTCAAAGGCTCATAGGGTAGCGGCTGCATTCTTCTTTTGCAGTCGGTAATCAGTTACCATTTTTCATATTCGTTGGTGTACTGGACAGTGATAGGCAAGAGCCAGTCCTGCACACCGCTCTCTTTCGGTTCCAATCCGTAAGAGTTGTTGCGGGTGATCCGCTTTATCTTTCGCCCGCTGGAAAGGGCCGGGAATGCAGGAAGACGTGTCTCTTCGCCGTCTATAGTGACCGGCTCCCGGCATATCCACTTTCCGAGATTGTCCAAGAACTCCTGCACGCTCATTTTCTGCCGTTCCTTGTCAGATGCCGTCCGGTAGACCACGAAGAACGGATACTGACAGGTCTGATGCATCACGCCGCATACGTCCTCTTTTTCGGAATATACCAATGCGCCGGAGTCCGCCGAAAATGCAATGCCGCTGTCGGCCTGCAATTCTTCGAATTTGATAGTCTCGTCATCATACAGGCCTGGATACTGATTGAGCAGTTCCCGCATTGCCGCGGTAAGGATCTCATATCCACCTGCATCCGCCCTGATAGGCTTACTTTCCATGTGTGCCACCTCCAGCCGTTTCTTTTACTTCCTTGACCCACTTGTCCAGATCTACCTCTTTTGCAGCATCGAACCAGTTGGCCTGTGCCTGCGGGTGGGCTGAATGATTGTAAGACAGGAACTCTTTAGCGTTGGTCTTTCCGCCATACTGGCTGACCAATACTTTTTTCTCTCCATCTTTCGCCCAGGGGCTACCGCTTTCTATTCCTACCATGCCTTTTCCTTCATAGAGGAATCGGCCCTGCTCTCCATGAGCAGCATATACTTGTCCGGAGCCTTGCACCGCTGCACTGGCGGCGCGGGTTACATTGATGAATGTACCTTTCTCCATCGGCATGAACGGAATCATGCTGTTCATGACTTCTCCATCCAGCTTGTACTGTGCCCTCTGGTACTGTTCGTTGAATCGGGACATATCCAGCGATACCTTGATATCGCCTTTTATGATGGTGTATTTTTTGAAGTGGAACTTTCTGCTTCGTGCCATGTCATTTCCCCAGGATTTCAAAATGTGGAATGACTGTATACGGGCCGCCTATGCTGGTGATCAAGAACACGTTGTCATGCTTGGCGTTCATGTAAGCGTAGAAGCCCTCGTACCGTCTATCCGTGTACTCTGCGTCGTTCACTGTCCTGCCGTCCCATACACCTTCCCAGAAAAAGCTATCTTGGGAGAATGTAATTGACTTTTCAAGCGCATCATTGGTCTGCTTCGCCCATTCTTTCGGCTGGAGCCATTCAAGCTCATTCCCCTCGCTGTCAGTGATTGTTTTCACACCCTCACGAAGATAGTACCGCACATGGAGCTGGGCATTGTCTGTACTGTCTGGGCCGTATTTCTTCAGAATTGCTCCTCGGTCTGTGTTCAGATCTACGCCTGTGAGGATATGCGGATACCAGACTGTTCCGGTCTGGGAATCGTATCGGTTGAATAGAGTGATGGTCTTATCGTACATAGACCATCACCATTTCCCGGAAGTATCCGCCTTACTCATTCTCTTCCACAATTCCGTCAG
>ERZ1026880.1167-NODE-1167-length-11591-cov-5.042649_pt1 | contig 11591 bp, 7 predicted proteins | sample MGYA00380170_ERZ1026880 | MGnify/ENA primary metagenome ERZ1026880 (study PRJEB33269, sample SAMEA4719806) | human gut metagenome | biome: human-associated habitat; feature: organic feature; material: feces | place: Cameroon | collected 2013-10 ...
GGAGTCGTCGGCAGCGTCAGATGTGTATAAGAGACAGCATCTCTCCGCCGCCTTATTAGCCCTCTGCGTAGCCGAGTCCGCATCCGTCTTAGCCTTGACAGCGTTGTCGGCAGCAGTTTTCGCCTTAGCCACGGCATCCGCAGTCGCCTTGTCGTTCTGCGCAATAGCATCCGTAGTTTGCTGCTTAACCTCGCCAATGGCGGTTGTAGTCTGCTTCTTAACCTCTGTTATGGCAGCAGTCGTTCTCTGTTCAGCCTCGATAGCAGCAGCGTCAGCCGTGCTCTTGGCGTCCGTAGCAGCCTTGTCTGCCTTGTCAGCCGAAGCATTAGCCCTCTCCGTCGCCGCATCTGCCTTATCGATAGCCTCGTGCGCACCCGTTATCAGGTCGCCAAGCTCCACCATAGGAGGCAGTACCACAACAGCCGTGTCCATTTCCACCGAGTCCTCGCCTTCCTGCGGTTCAAAGGCCGTATCACCCGACGCATTGTTGTCCACGAGCTGTATCTGCTCATACTCATTGCTACGCCACGAACAGCCAAACAGCTTGCCCTTCACCTCCAGAGCATACGCACCAAGCGCCATTTCCGAGCTTTTCACCCTCACCTCAAGCAGCGAGTCGTCCTCCACACCTATTGTGTACTCCATCCGTCTTCTACGGAACGCATTTACAAGGTTCACCTCAATCTCCTCGCAAGCAGGCAGCGGAAACTTCTCCACCTCTCCGCCCACAATCTTCCTTACCGGCACTCGCATCGTAAAATCATTACCTCTTACTATTTTCTTCATAATAATCTGTTTTTAATTCAAAATTCAAAACTCAAAACTCAAAATTCGGCTCCGCCGACTAACTCCTAATTACTATCGCTCCTCTTTCCTCGTCAAACCCAATATCCACCATACTCACCTTCTGTATCTGCGCCACCCACTCGTCACGTGTACCCGTATATCCACCAGCCTTCGCAATGTCGTAAGCATCCTCGCCACGAAAGTCTGCACCCTCTACACGATAGCACTCCTGTGAGCCATCCTCCTTCGGACGGATAAGCAGCAGCGTGTCACCCTTCAGCACCTTGTCCGCCTTCGGCAGAGCAAGCACATCAATAGTTTCAATATTTTCCATAATCTTTATCTTTTTAATGTTACACCAATACGTTACACCAGTACGTCACCATAACCAACAATATAGCCGACGTCTCCGCTACGAACCACGGATTGCTGTCCTCGTCCTTGCACGCCCAGTACAAGCCGTACAGACCCATAGCCGCAATCGTCAGCCTTATGTCCACCGTCATGCACCAGCCAACGCTCGCCACAGCCGCCACAATAGCCGCCCCCTTATGCAATCCTCTCTCGCTCTCCTCTAAGAACCTCGGCGCCACACCCACGAACATCAGCCCCTCGCACGCAAGGAAGGCAAGACACTGCTCGCCAAGTCCGCTGTCAAACAGGCACACCATCATCATTGCTCCAAACGCAATCATCACCACCTGGAACACCCAACCTCGCTTGCCAAGCAAGTAGTAGATGCTGCTCACCATCTCAGGCGTTCCCTTCTTGTCTATCACCACACACAGCAACGCCGTCAACAGCACCGCCGCAAGAAAACTCAATACTATCATATTCTTAAAGTTAAAAGTTAAAAGCGAAGAGTGAAAAATCCATGTGCTCTCTTAACTATCGGATTTTTCTCTTTTCTCTTTTCGTTTTTCACTTACACGCTCATTGTTAGCATCTCCGGATAGCCTGCGGTATAGTCATACCCCAGCACGCTCTCCACAGTACTCATTTCCGCCACCGCCTTCTTATGCGCTGCCGTCACATTGAAGCACTCAAGCGCATACATCTCCAACGCCGACAGCAACTGTATCGCCTTGTCACACTCCACCACCAACTTCACATCACCAAGCCACAGCGTCGTTGTAGCCTGTCCCATAGCCTTGGCAATGGTCGTCGAGTTCATAAGTCCCACACGTGTTGCCTTGTCCAGCCACACACGCTCCCCGTTAAGGATAAAACCATTCACGGCAGAAGATGAATCGTGCTTCTCAATCTCCGCAAGCACAGAGGTTTTAGCCGTTTCCAATGCCGCAGTCTGCATCTTCAGCAAGAAGTCTTCGTATTGCTCATTGAGGCTTGCTTCGTCAAATTCGGCAGTAGGCACGCAGCACTCGTAACACTTGTATACACCGCTATCGCTATCCAACTCCTCGCCAAAATGGCAAACTGTCACGTAGCCCAACTCATACTTTTTCTTAAATTCTTTAGCTGGTATAAGGGTACCAACAAAACCAACAATTTTCTTCATATCAATACTTTTTATAGTTTATACTTTGTTCTAATTTTCATCTTGCGCATATTAACGCAATACACCCTGTCCTTATGCGGCATCATTATCCACGCCTTGCGGCGCACCTTGTAACTGTTCTTATGGAGCAACAGTCCAAACAGGCTGTTTATTCGCGTGACGTACCTTACAAGTTCTTCTCCTTGCGGATTCTCGCTTATCCCAAACTCGTCTATCACTTGGTACAGATGCTCAACCGTCTTGCTGTTTGCAAGCAATCGGTGGGGACGTATCATTGTTCCTATGAATCTCACGCCTTGGCTCGCACGTTGCAAGCTAATCTTGCGTGGATGTAGCGTCAGCCCAAGGTTGTTCTTCAAGTACTCCCTCGCTTCTTGCAGAACCGACAGCAACAAGTTCTTGTCCTTGTGCACCGCAGCAAAGTCGTCGACATATCTGCCATAACCTCCATCCTGTCCTAATCGTGCAATCATAAGCTTGTCGAACTTAGACAACAGCAAGTTGGCAAGAATCTGGCTCGGCAGGTTACCTATTTGCAATCCCTTTCCCTTACCGCACGTAAACAGCGACTTGTCCTTCGGTATGTTCTTCCATAGCGACAGGTCGCAGGTTCTCACGCAATTCGTCGTCGGGTCGTGCAACACAACCAATCTCCATAACCACAGCCACCATTCTATGTCGTCATCATGGTACCGCTCTCGGATAACCCTTTCAAGCATGTTGTACAGCATCTGCCGGTCAATGCTCATGAAGAATCCTTTAAGGTCACACTTCAATATCCACGCCTCCGACGTGTAATTGTTTGTCATCCTAACAATCTGCTCACGCAGGCTGTTGATGCCGTAGTCCACGCCTTTCCCTTCTCTGCAAGCATACGCCTTGTCCGTAAGTTTATCGTCTATTATCAACCCAAACTTCAAAGCAAGCAGATGATGCACTATTCGGTCACGGAATTGGGAACAGAACACCTCGCGCAATTTCGGCCTTGTAACACAAAATACCTTACTCTTGCCCATCTCGTAGGTCATGTCGTTAAGGTCTTTATACAGTTTGTAGTTCTCCGCAATGTAATGCAGCGCATATTCCATATAGCCCAATGTCGAGCCCTTGTGCTTACGGCAGTCGTAGTAGGCTTCATATACGAACTCAAGCGTAACGTACTCTTTCATCCAACATGTTATTTATGCATCTCCTCTTCTTTCTTTTAAAAAACGGCATACACAGAAGCACTCGTCACTTAAGGATAATCGAAGGCTGGCAGAACATAGTTCCGATTGCTCTTGTTGTTGTTGTCAACTGACGATGAGTAACCCCAGGCGTTCGTGGCATTGTTCTGCGGTCTCGGTGTATTCTCCTCTGCGGTCTGTACACTTCTCTTTGTGAGAGTTGCGTGTTTACACCCCTTGTCACTATCGTGACGGCTCTCCCGTGTTGCTTAAGCTCCGCGGCTCTCGCCTCTGCGATTCCTCTCAGCCTTCTGCCAGCCATATGCCTCTTTTAGTACCTTGTCTACCTGATAGTTAAGATTGGTAGCCGTCTTTACGGGTAAAAATTCCGCATCGGTAAAGAGGTTGATTCTCGACTTGACTTCCGACATGAGAAGGATGTATTCATGCAAGTTCTCCTCTCTGCGCTCAAAACTCTCGTTGATTCTGCGAATCAAGTCAAGAGCCGTGCAAGCTTTGCTTATCATCGTTTCGTACGAGCCGTATCTGATAATGCGACTCACGTTCTTGCTGTATCTAAGCAGCAGCTTGCAAAGCAGATAGGTGTCCTTGTATATAAACAGAGTCTCTGTGTATGCCATTTTATTTTAATTTTATTATTCTCCCGTTCTTTGCTTGTGTCTTACCCAAAGGCTCGCTGCGCTCGCAGCGAGAGGGAGAGAAAAAGAGATAAAGAGATTAACAAGCGAAGGCTGGCAGAACATAGTTCCGATTGCTCTTGTCGTTGCCGCCAACTGACGAGGAGTAACCCCAGGCGTTCGTGGCACCGTTCTGCGTAGAAGACCACGCAAAACCCGCAAGAAAAGCCGTAAATAGTTTCGCTGTGCTGCCATACAGCATCTTCATTATTTCGTCAACCAAGCCACGATTTGCGCCAACTTCGGATAGCTGTCCGAGAGACGGCACGTAGCCGTTTCTTACCTCGCCGTTTATTTCTACCGTCTGTTCATTAGCATAGTTAAAGGCGGGGATACTTACGCCTTTTTCCAGTGCTTCCTCACGAATAATCTTCGACGATTCAGCACCTTTGTAATATAGAGCGTCGTTCACATTGTTACCGTTGGAGCTTATGTTTTCAAACAACAAGACCGGATTACACCATTGGTGTGACGGATAGCTTCCTGTCTGTATGTACGACGGACTAAAGCCGAAGAAAGCGCCATTTTTCAACAAGTTCTGTGTCGCTACTTTAATCAGCTTCGCTTCATCAGAACTTTTCCCTGCCGCCTTCCACTCCTCCGATGTGTATTGATTGCCAGACGCATCAATAATGAACACTCCGGAGGTAGACGGGTAGAGTGTGAAGTACAGGTTGTGTTCAGGCACGTCCGCTACACCAGTCTTGGTGTACTCGCCACGTATGGCATAATAGCCTTCCGCCGCTTCTGCCGTCACCTCATATTCCTTGCCGTAAGGAACAACGAAAGACACTTTTCCGTTATCATCCGTCTGCGAGACGGAAGTTCCTCCGCCTTTCACTTTACAGGTCACTTGTATACCCGCAAAAGGAGAAGTGGTGGCGTTTTCAATCTTACGGACTGTCACATTCGCTTTTGCGTCATTGCTACTGCTGCGAGCCTTGTATTCCACATTAATGTCACGCACCTTTAGCGCAGACGTATATGTGTAAGACGGGATAGGGTCGCAGTTGACAAACTCTTGGAAAGCCACCTTATATATAGTGCCTCGTGGTACGACAAACGACACCTTTCCCTCTGCGTTCGTGGTGTACCGTGTAGGGGTTGTGCCTCCGTTAAGGAAGACGTTTATCGTTATACCATTCACGCTTACACCTTCCACGGACGTAGAGACAGTGATGTTGACGGTCTCCTCCAAGTCCCATTTCGCGAAATCGAGAGTTTTCACCTCTCCGTTTCTGTTGATAACAAAAAAGATGTTGCCGTCTATGTCTGCATTTACCTTCTCGGCGGCATTTGCGGCAACGTTAGCCTTGCCAGTCACCGCCAACGCCGAAGATGTCGCCTTCTTGGTCTCCTCCGTAGCCTTGTTAGCCTCCGATACCGCCGCTTCCACCGCCGTCTTCGCATCCTTCGCCGCCTGAGCCGCTTTGTTGGCGGTAGTCGCAGCAGCGTTAGCAGCCACCGTCGCAGCAGCCGCAAGGCTCTCCGCCTCGCTAAGGTCGATGCACTTGTTCCACCACGCAGTGTCCGTAAGCGGATGCCCGACGTTCTTGCCCGTCGTAGCGTCCACCTTTATGCTCACCCACACCTCCTTGCCGTTCGAGATGTAGTCAAGCCTCTCATACTCCCTCTCTGCCGACCATTCCGACCCTGCCGGTGTCAGCACAACCTTGATTACTTGCTCGTTGTTTGCCATATCATTAAAATTTGAATTGTTACTTTTTACTCATTTTACCCTTGCACATATCCATGCTGCCTACACTGCCACTCCGTGCCGTCAAAGAATAACTCTGCGTCTTGCACGTATCTGTCCAACGGACATTTATCAGCAGTCTTGGAACGCAAACTTGCTCCGCCTGAATAAACAGCATTGTACCAGTACGTTATCTTCTTTGTATCGCCACCATCCGTGTCAATAGCCATAGTCACCGTACTATTTGAAGCCTTTATTATCTTGTAGTACTGCCCAATCTCCGGGTCTTTAGGCAGCGTCAGCGTCACCCCGGCACGGCACACCACCACACACTCAAACTTGCTCAACGCTCTGTTGGCGGTAGCCACCGTCAGCATAGGGCGCATACCTGCAATGTCGCCCTTCGAGATAAACAGAGCATGGTTGCCGTTAGGCAAGCTACTGCCCGCCATGTCTTGTAGCTCCCTGTTCTCAAGGTTTATCTTGCCCGATACACTCAGCATCATGCCGAAGTTTGCCTGTTTATAGTCGTAGGGGTCATTCCAGTCTCTCTTCGAGTTCAGAGAAATACCTCCTTGCTTACCCAATCCTGCCACACCACTCAAGATGGCGTTGCCTAAAACAAGGCCAAAGTTGTTGTCCCTACTTCTGAACACGATATCAGAGCTGTTAAGGGACATATAGTCGGTTTCGCCAGGCGTGCCGTGCTTCAGATAATTGACATTAATCTCAAAACAGCCTATATAACCCTTTACCGCCTTTACCGCACCCGTGCTCGTAACATAGAACGGAGCATCCTGGGCAGTAGACGAACCAACAAACAGCGGAGCATACTCGCTGCCCACCTTGCACTCGGGCGTATCGTAGTTGCCAAAGTAGCCCACCTTCTTCGTGCCGTCCTCGCTCTCAGCCCAAAGGTGCTTCACGTTTATTAGGTCTGCGTTCAGTCCGTCCTCGTCAAACACCGCAACCTTCTTTCCCATCCTCGTCCTGAACTTCGTCCTTTCCGCCGTCAAGGTCATCTCCTTGCTGTTGATGTCGATGCCAACTTCAAGCAAGGAAGCCAACATGCTTCTGTCTTCCACATAGTCGCTGCTCTCGGCAGTCCATTCCGTAGCCGTGGCACCCACCTCAAGCTTTATTTGCGACAAAAACAGCCTGCTGCCGGTAAACGTGCGCAACACAACAGCCTGTGGCAGCGAGTCGCCTATCACACGCCAATGAACGTAGTACATTTGCCATTTGCCCGAAACACTCATAAGTGCCTCGCCGTCGGGAGTTGAGGTGTTTATCACGTGTCCGCATATCTCCACCGCCACATCAGGAGTGCCGTCATTGTGCAAGAAAGCGGCTATATGCGCATAGGCATCCGCATCGCTGTCACCCTTAGCCATAAACGACAGCATATAGTCCTGTCCCTGCTTTATCACGTCCTTGCCCGAGAGGTCCCATGTCACGGTGTCAATCCTGCCGGCAGCACCGCTTCTTATGTCCGTACACAGCGTAGCATAGCTGCCGTATCTGTCCGCATCGTCTTCTCCTAAGAGCTTGGTAAATTTGCTGTCTACCGTCAGTCCGTCACCGCTTGTCAAGGTGTCAGCTCTCGCAAGCAAGTTGCCGCCACGATAGTTGCAGTCCTCCTCCGACAGCGACCATCCCAAATACTCGCTGCCCTCTGTCAGCATAGGCAAGGCAATGCGTGCGGTGTGCGCACCCGAGTAGATAAAGACACAATCAGCATACACCGTCCTTGCGTCAAGCTCAAAGGTCTCGGTCATAAGGTACCACCCCGTAATCATATTTTTCGCCACCTCGCAGTATATGCTAAGATTGTTGCCTATGTCGTTCATCTGTGCGTCCTTCTGCACGATATACACGCCAAAGTCACGATAAGCCACATCCCCGTCACACGCCAACATTGCGCTTACCGTATGTTTACGGTTTCTGCCAACTTTCACACGCAAGAAGTCAATACCTCTGTTCTTTCCCTTCGCTCCTTCTATCACCACAGCGTTGATGCCGTCATACTGATATACGGTCGTAATCCAAGGCTCATACGTGTCGTTGCCAGTCCACGATGCCTCCTTGCGCTTAAATGCAGTCCCCGTAAGCAGGTTGAATCTGCCCTCGCTGCGCTGCCCAACCTTCAAGCTAAACTCCTTCGACGTCTGCTTGAATGTCGTTAGGTTTTTCTCCACCCCGTCAACCGTATTTTTAGTCTCCTCTACCTTGCTCGAGATGCCACCCACATTCGTCTCAATGTCCGTAAACCTCTGCGACACGTCATAGGCTTTATTAATGTCGCCATCAGTGAAAATCTTGAAGAATTTCGTGTTTACATACGTCATAGCCGGCGACGCAAGGAACGTCAGGTCTCTCCACTTCCAAATCGTGCTCAAATCCTCCTTTCCTTTCTCGTCCGCATAGTTGCCAATGCCATAATACATCGCAATGGCAGGAGCCGTGCCCGAAGCGTCGTCCTCCGTAGACGTCGACAACTTAATCACGTTGCCCCTCGACAACCACTTCACTTGATCGCCCACTTGCACAATCACGTCGCCAGCGATAGGCGCAGCAGGCTCGCCCCCACCCTCGACAGGCTCGTAGCCCGCATAGTTGCGTCCGCTAACCGAAAAGTCATAGTCATCCATCGTCACGCCGTCCTGTTCAAGCACCGCCCCGAAGCTCGTCAGTCCACTCGCAGCAGCCACAGCCACGGCTGCACCGCCAAAGGTCAGCACCTTGCCCGTACCGTCGGCAAGCAGCTTCAAGCCATAGCTCGGTACCACTTCGTCAGTGCCGTGGAACCGCTCCACGTTGCTCAACACCACATAGTCGTACAGCCTTCCGTCCTCAAGCGTCTCTTGACCCACAGCCACCACCAGTCGCCAGTAGTAGCGGTTGGCAAGCTCGCCCTCTGTCTGCGCCTTAACGTTGAAGGTCTGGCACATCGCCATCATGCCCGGTCGCCACCAGTTCATCGTCCTCGTCGTGCCGTCATCGGCGGCAGCGTAGCACTTGTACGCAATCACCTTCTCGCCATTCGCGTCCATCACATAAGCCACCTTAACAATCGTAGAGCCTGCATTGCTAAAGATAGTCGTACCACCCGAATAGCTCACCTTGCGTATCTCAGCACCTGCCGCAAACATCTTAACGCGAGTCGTCAGATAGTCAATGTACATGTGGCTCTTGCCGTCCACACCCATATATAGGTCGAAACCCTGTGCGCCTATTATGGTTCGGTCCGCCTCGGTAGAGTGGGGGTCGTGCACACGGTCGAGCACCACATCGCCAAGCACAGCGTTGCCCTCGGCAGTCAGCCCCTTCTTCCCGTCCTTGCCAAGCTTCAAGCCTTCCATGAAGGTTATCGCCTTCTGCGCCGTGTCCTCGTCTGTTTTTGACAAGAAATATCGGATTCCGTATTGAGCGATAAGTCTGTTAATCTGCGAAACAGTATAACCTCCTTGAGAGCCACTGCTGTTACCATTAGAGATTATGGATTGCACATCTTCTTTTAATTGTGTTATAGTGCCTTTTAACGTTTGATTGCCGACTGTTATCTCTTGAATTATATCATAATCAATATTCGTTGACAATTTAAGAACACGTGTTTCAAGCTCATAACCTTGTCCGTCATTATATATAACACGCTGACCTATCTGTAATCTTGGATTTTTTTCTTCAAATACCTGTGGATAGGACTTGCAAGTGTAGTTATTTAAATCCGAAGACAGGCGTTTTATTTCATCAATTGTTTTGTCTAAGAGTTTTTCTTGCGCTTCTTCTTGGTATTTGTTCGACATTGCAATGTTATACAAAACAACAATATTACACCTTAAAGATGGGAGGTTTTCTCCTTTAGGCACAAGACCTTCGTTTAAATTTGTTGGTATAATTAAGTTGCTTTCCTCTTGATATATTATTTCATAATCGCCAGCGTATATTACAAAGTTAGACGAACTTACATCATCCGAATCATGTACTGTTTCATTATTCTTGTGATAATGTAATTGAAAACCCACGTATTCCCCATTAGTTCCTCTTCCACACAATGGAGAAGACAATGCGCCTTTCTCAAAGTTAGGTTCAAAGGAGCAAGATGGTTTTTTCCCATTAACAAGCAAATTGTCACTAAGTTCAAAGGCATACCAATAATGTTTAACACCCTCGTCAACTGTTGTATTGACAAGCTTCTTATCCTTTTCTTCTTTTGTGGTACAATACGCTAACTGCATATACCATACAGTAAAGGTTTTGTAAGATGCAACACTTCCGTCGGGATTGGTAATTAAAGGTACTTTTTTGTTGGTTTCACTATCTATGACATATTTTTCTCGTCCACGGACACGATATACGTAAGTGTTTAAAGATGGGTATATATCCGAAAAGTTAAGAACCTTTGTCAGCAACGGCTCTGATTGTTTGTTCTGTCGAATGTCGATAACAGAAAACTTGTCTATTGTATATGCTACATCTTTATTGTTAAGATGAATATTTCCGTTACGTACAGGGAGCTGTAGTCTAATGTCACCAGAAGATATGTTTTCGCCTTTGTTGTTTGTCTGTGTTATGTTGCGAGAGCCGCCGAAGACGGTAAATGAATTATAAAATTCTTCCTTGCTTGCAGACACAGACGAGACACCAACATTCTCTCCTACCTCCAATTTATATCCACTATCTCCGATAACAACATTTCCAAGGTATATTACTTCGTTGTCGTAATCTATATGCCATTCACATTTATCTCCTGCCGCATTTGCAACGGCAGAAAGTAAAGACAAAACATCATTATCAGAAAAAGATACATTTAGCGAGTTTTTTAATTTGCCTGTTAAAACTGGCTTCCAACCACAACTCCCAAATTGCAAATCCTTGTTAAGGAAATCACATATATATGTCATTATTGCATCGGGTGTATCTACGAAGCTCCAGTTTGTTTGCTTTATAGTCTCGTTTTGTGAGTTTTTTGTATTGATATAGAATGGTACCTTTCCTAATATCATTTTGGGGTGTTGGAACTCGGGCGCATATTTCCATGACATCTCGTCAGCTTGCTCTGGCTCATAGGGGTTAAGCAACAAAAAACGTCTCGTTACCTTGCGAACAGAATCGATATAATAGGTATGTACTATATACGAACCTGCGGGCAGCGTAACCTTAATGTCGGAATTAAACGAGAGAGAAATGTAATCTGATTTCGACATTTCTTCCTCTCGTTTAGCTTCTTTTGTTACAGGGACTTGCATTAGTATGCTACCGTCAATGTTATATATATTTATCATATCTTTTCTCTGTCTTTAGGGTTGTTCTCTGTTAATTTCAATGTAAAGTTACTTTTTTTAAGCCCATAATCACCATACCTTGAACATTGCGTATAAACAAGTTTAAATACACGTTTTAAGCAAGGTACTTTTAGACAGAACTCTCCATTGTAAGCTATTTTATTCAGGAAACGCTCATACTTTTCTAAATAATCAGCTTCAGATTCTCCTTCAAGGAAGAATGGTAAATTTATTTCACGCTTATCTATTTTACAATACTTTGCAGATGCGACAACAGCCACGCCATGGGAAAGTCTGCTATCATTGCTTATATATGATTTTACAGGAGGAGGGGTAAGCAAAGCTTCCCTCCATCCTCTTGTTAATGTTACTCCGAATGTGTCGATATCAACATAATCTTTGTCCTGTCTCTTATACACATCTGACGCTGCCGACGACTCC
>ERZ1026880.1177-NODE-1177-length-11529-cov-8.523357_pt1 | contig 11529 bp, 10 predicted proteins | sample MGYA00380170_ERZ1026880 | MGnify/ENA primary metagenome ERZ1026880 (study PRJEB33269, sample SAMEA4719806) | human gut metagenome | biome: human-associated habitat; feature: organic feature; material: feces | place: Cameroon | collected 2013-10 ...
CAACAACTTGATCTCTTTGTTCTGCAACAGCTTGTCTTTGAGATAAGATAAGTTTGTTTTTCTTAGGATCTGCTTCCAAAACTTTAACTTCGATTTTTGTATCAATCAAACCGTCAAAAGGAGTACCTGTTCTCAATTGAGAAGAAGGAATGAAACCTTTCAAGTCAGCTACGTCAACCAAAACACCGCCTTTAACGATAGAAACAACTTTTGCAAGGATTGTATCACCTTGAACTTTTGCATCGTTAAGTTGTGCCCAAGCTTGTGCATAAGCAAGTCTTTTAAGAGAAAGAAGCATGTTATCTTCATCATTTTCTTCTTTTAATACGTAAAATTCTCTTTCGTCGCCAACTTCAAGAGTTTCTGCATTTTCAGCAGATGTAGAAATTTCTTTGTTTGGCAAGAAAGCTTCTGTTTTAGCACCTTTAACGCTAATCAAATAGCCTTCGTTTTCTTTTTTCAAAACTGTACCTTCAACGATATCAGCAACAGAATAAGATTTTGAGAAAGATTCTTCTAACAATCTTTCAAATTCGTCCATTTTGTCTAATGTTTGTGTCATTTATATTTTCCTTTCTTGATATATTTTTTTAATGTTTTTTGTGGGCAGTGTTGGGCAAGTATGCCCAACATACTTACTTTATAATTAAGTCTTTAAGTCGATATGACGTTAGGACGATAAGTCTGTTTCGTTCGCTACGCTCAAAATATTATTTTGATAAGAACTTATCGTCTTATCGTCTTATTGTCTTAACGTCTTTATTACCCTTTCAATAACGCTCTGCGGAGTCGAAGCCCCTGCCGTTATTGAAATATTTTGCGATTTCTCGATTAAGTCACGATACAAACCTAATTCATCATCGTTTTCAATGTGAATTGTTTTTGTGATATCTTTTAAAATTTCTGCCAAATGAGTCGTATTCGCACTCTTTTTAGAACCGACAACGATTACTAAATCACTTTCTTTGGCAAGTTCTTTAGCCTCTGATTGACGCATTGATGTGCTTTTGCAGATAGTGTTTGCAACGTGAACTTCTTTTGCAACAGAAATCAAATAGTCGACAATGCTTGTCAATGTCGTAATTCTTTGAGTTGTTTGAACTACAACCCCAACACGCTTGTGTGCTTTGATTTGCGACTCATATTCTTTTAACTGTTCAACTGATGCAGCAACAACAACGTTGTCGCTGTATAATTTTGCATTCGCTTTAATCGCAATAACTTCGGGGTGCTCTGATTTTCCGACAACCACAACAAAATCACCGTCTTTTGCAAGTTCGATAGCTTTTTGTTGAACTTTTTTAACGTCAAGGCAAGTAAGGTCAACCGGCTCAAACCCGGCTTGTTTTATCTTTTCAATAACTTCCGGACTCTCACCATGACTTCTGATTACACAAATCCCATCACCCTTTGCAGGAATTTCTGTCAAAGTTTTAATCCCGAGTTTTTCTAACTCATGGATAACCTGCGTATTATGAATTAATTCCCCGAGAACAAAAACATTTTTGTCCGGATTTTCTGCTTTTAATTTTTTTACGGTCTCAACGGCCCTTTTTACGCCGTAACAAAAACCTGCATATTTCGCTAGTTTAATATTTTTTTCAGGCAATTTTTAATTGTCTTCTTTCAATTGAACTCGTAATGCTTGCGCAAAACTGTACTCTTATGAAACAATAAACACAAAAAAAAATCAAGTAGGGTAACACTAATAATGATACATAGCAATAATATTCAACAAAAAAGACTCGACATTGTCGAGTCTTTTTTAAGCTTTTTTAAATCAGCCTTTAAGTTCTTTCTATTTGCCGTACAATACAGCTCTTGCAGCATCTGAGTTAGGCAAGATTGTTTGGTCATAGAATTTAACAGGATATACGTCTGTTGGGCTAGATACTGTACAAGCAGCACCAGTAGTTGTGCCATCACAAGCAACAACTTTGTTAGGTCCTTTTTGTCCGTTTACGTCAATGTAACCTGTACAAACTTTTTTTGTTGCTCCAGAACCGTCCGGATCGTTTGTACAACTTTTAGAATCAGCAGCTGGGAAGCTGAATACTACACCATCATTGAAGAACAATGCAGTGTTTGTCTCTGCTTTTGTTACACCGTTGATGCTATAGCTATCGTTGTTAGCTTTACCTTTTTGAGCACTTACAACATTCATTCTTGAATTCAAGATGTTTGCAACAGTATTTGCAGTAGCTGTATCCCCAGCAGTACCTTGAACTGCTTCTGCAAAACTTGAACCATCAAGAGCTACGTTCAATGTTACACCTTGAGAAATTGCAGATAAAGCTTTTTTGTAAGCTGCTTTATATTGAGCACCTTGAGTTGAGTTCATCAATGTAGGCATTGTCATAGCAGCTACAACACCGATGATACCTAACGTAATCAACACTTCTGCAAGTGTAAAGCCGAATCTTTTTGTCATAATCTTTTCACCTTTCTTTTTTGTAAAACTTTCTGATTTCTCAAAATGTTTCACGCTCTTATCTCTCTTTATATTAATCTCTCGTCTATTCCAAAAACGTGGAGTGCATAAAAACTTTTTTCGAAATCTTTTTGTACTACTATTTTATAGTATATTTAATTTTTTGTCAATACTTTATTACTAATTATTAATTAATTTTAACTAATTCTTAAGAATTAGTTTTTATTTTCTTGAAAAAAAATATACGTCATGGTAATATCTTTTTGCACATAAGTGCGTAGGATAGAGAGATATGTTATTTAAGAAGGGGTAAACATGACTTGTACATTAGAACACAAATCAAACGTTTTAACTGATGGAGCTAAAAAAACAATTAGAAAAGCTCTCAAAGTTTTAGGGAAGAAAAATCTTGCATTTATTATGCATAATGGAAGTTTCCCATCTGTTGAGGGGCAAAACACAGGTTTTGGCAGTATTAATTCCGATGCCGGAAAAGAATTTATTGAATACGCATCAGGATTATTCGATGCAATTCAGCTTGGACCTGCCGGAAAAACTAAGTCTTGTGACTCTTCTCCATATACAGGAACAATTTTTTCTGATAACCCGTTATTTATCAACCTAAAAGAGTTGACAACAAAGGCTTGGGGGAAAATTCTATCAGAAGAAACATATAACGACATTGTAGCTTCAAATCCAAATAAAGACACAAACAAAACTGCTTATTCTTACATATATAAAAGACAAAATGAAGCTCTACAAGAAGCATGGATTAATTTCAAAGCAAATCCTGACAAAAAACTTGCTAAGGAATTTGAACACTTCAAAAAAGAAAACGATTTTTGGTTGGATAAAGACAGCTTATATGAAGCATTGTCTGTTGAACATGGCAACGATTACTGGCCTATGTGGAAGTCAGAAACAGATAAAAACTTGTTTAATCCTCAATCTAACGAAGAAAGAATGCAATTTGGTGACAGAATTAAAGAAATTGAAACAAAATATGCAGATGTTATTGATGCGTATAAATTTGTGCAATTTATAATCAGCAAACAAAACGAAGAAACTCGTAAATTCGCAAAAAAACATGATATTAAAATGATTGCAGACAGACAAGTTGCTTTTTCAGACCGTGATTGCTGGGCATATCAATCATTATTCTTAAAAGGTTGGTGTTTAGGTTGCCCTCCTGATTATTTCTCAAAAGACGGTCAGGCTTGGGGCTTCCCTGTAATGGATCCTGAAAGAATGTACAACGCTGACGGTTCATTAGATGAAGGCGGACAATTGTTGAAAAACTTATACAAAAAAATGTTCCGTGAAAACCCTGGTGGTGTACGTATCGACCACATCGTAGGCTTGATTGATCCTTGGGTTTACAAACAAGGCAAAAAACCGAAAATTGAACAAGGTGCAGGCAGATTGTATTCATCTCCTGAGCACCCTGAACTTGCAAAATATGCGATTGCAAAATTGGAAGATTTAGACACTGAATTAACAGCAGACAAAGAAAAACGTGTAAAAACGCTTAATAAAGACCAAATCAAGGCTTATGGCAGACTAATCGAAAAAATCGTTATTGCAGCTGCAAAAGAAGAAGGTTTGAACAAAGATGCAATTGTTTGCGAGGACTTGGGAACTTTGACAAATCCTGTTGCCGCAGTTATGAAAGAATTCGGGTTGCAAGGTATGAAACTTACTCAGTTTGTAGAAGCTGACAAGCCGAAAGATCCTTACAGATGTTGTAATATCGACAATCGCTGCTGGGCAATGGTTGGAACTCATGACAACGAGCCGATTAAAATGTGGGCTAACGAAAATATTCACAGTCATGTTGGATATTTGCATGCCAAAAACCTTGTAGACGACTTGTTTGCAGAAGCTCCAAACAAAGATGATATCATCGTTCATTTGACAGACGATGCGGACTTTTTGGCTCAAACAAAATTGGTTGAATTATTTGCGTCTAAGGCTGAAAATATTCAAATTTTCTTTACTGATTATTTTAATATTTATGACGTATACAACCGTCCTGGAACAGCAGGTGATGCTAATTGGAGCTTACGTTTGCCAAACAATTACAAGGAATTAAACGCAATTAATCTTGCAAATATCTTGAAATTGGCAATTGAGGCTCGTGGGCATGAATTTGCAGAAAAAAATAAAAAAGTGATTGAAAAATTAGAAGAAATTATCTAATAATTCATAAGTTGAAAAAATAATGCCCTCTCTGTTGAGAGAGGGCTTTTATCAAAAATTTTAAGGAGGTTCGACAGTGAATATAAAAAAACTGCTAATAACTTTATTAATTCTAACAAGCACAGGTTTTTGTGCTTTGGTGAATGCCGATGATTATTACGAACCTTCAACCGAGGCAAAACTTCAATATAATCAAGGTGTTGACTACTACAAAATTGGGCAATATGACAGAGCAATGGCATCTTTCCGACAAGCAATTGAGCTTGATCCAAATTATATTGACGCATATTACAATCTCGGAACAATTTTGGAATATTTAAAACAAGATGATGCGGCTCTTGCAGTTTTTAAACAAATTATTGTTCGCAATCCAAATGATTATGAATCTGTTTATAAAGCGGCACAACTTAGCAATAAACTAGGTCAAACTGCAAAAGCAAAGGCTTATTTAGCGTTAATTCCAAAAGAAAGTAGCATTTACGCAAAAGCTCAATCCGTTGCAACGTCAATGGGAGCGGATATGCAGACCATTAAAGCAGAAGAAGCAAAGGTAAATGCAGTTGGTGAAGCTGCAAAAATTCCTGAAACAAACGGTATGTATAATAATATTACAAGTCCGACCGGAGTTGTGACTGACAATAAGGGGAATCTTTATGTAGCTTGTTTTTCAGACAATATGATTTACAAAATCACTCCTGACGGAAAACGAATTGTTTATGTGAAAGATGTTAAAATAAATGGTCCAATTGCTCTTGCAGCTGACAATAACGGAAATATTTATGTGTCGAATTACAACAGCAACAATGTTGTGAAAATCTCTTCTACCGGAGTTTTAACGGTACAGGTTTCAAACATACAAAAGCCGTATGGATTACACCTAGACGGCGATTTGCTGTTTGTTTCTTCTCAGGGTAGTAATTCTGTATTGCGATATAAATTATAATATTTTAAGTTTCAATACCTTTCAGGCGCTTTACATAAAACATTACGCCATCAATCCACTCGTCTGCTTCATTCTTGGCACAATATTTTCCGGCTTTTGCAAGTTCTTTTACTGTTTGAATATTTGATTTTTTGTTATGAATAGATAGTGTTTCTGCCATCTGATCAATACAGTCTTCAACTCGATTATACAGCTTAAAACGATAAATACCTTTTAAACCTTTTTTATTCAATGTTATTCCGCCGATATTATGACGCAATTTGGCGACATCGGAAGTTCCACGAGCGGATTCGTGTAAAGCAATTGACATTAAAACAACGGGATCTACTTTATGTTTTTGGGCAATGTGAATAAAAGACTGTCCTTTATTATTTAATAAATTTTTCCCTTTATCGTTTTGTAGCAATAGAGCATTAAATCTTGAGCAAAGTTCCTTTGTGTTTTCAGAAGATCCATCTGCCATTAATTTTAAATTTGAAGCTGATATATTTTTAGGAGCAGCTTTTTTGGCAGGAAGTTTTTTTGCGACCGATTTTTTTACATTAGTTACTGCCATAGAAATTCGTTCGCCCCAGTTCATTTGAAGTCTTAGAGCAGGTTTATAATTTGTATGAGGCATAACGGAAGATGCTAAAAACATTGCAGTCATTACATTCTTTCTGGTAGCAACAGGTTGCGGAATTACTTTTTGCGCGACTCTTGCGACTTGTCTCCCGTTTTGTTTGGCTGTAATAATTGCTCTTGCAACTTGCATATTACTAAAATGAGGAATTCTCATAACACATTACCTTTTTGTTTTATACCTTTTTCCTTTTTATTAAAACTCATAATAAAAATTTTTGAACACTTTATTTACATATCTTTAAGTTTTATTGCCGAGAATATTTTTTACGTGTAGCATATAATTGGTATTATTTATTATAGGAGAGGTAATATGAAAAAGGTATTAAAATTAATGTTATCTGTTCTTGTTAGCTTATTTTTGATTGCTCCGGCGTTTGCATATCCGGACGTTTCAGCTAATCATTGGGCTGCAAAACAGATTGAAATTTTAACAGAAAAAGGGGTTATTGTCGGATATCCTGACGGTACTTTTAAGCCTGATGACAATGTCAGCCGTGCAGAATTTGCTTCAATGGCTATTAAAGCATTGGGGCAAGAACACACAACAGTTGCGCAACCTGTAAAATTTACGGATATTGAGCCGACTTTTTGGGCTTACGATTCAATCCAAAAAGCTTTGTATTTTGATTTAATCTCTTGTCCGCCGGAAGGTCAACCTTTCAGACCAGACGATACAGTTACTCGTGCAGAATCAATTTCTGTTGCCGTAAACGCTTTGACAACAGAACAAATCAGCGATTTGAAGGCAAAAGAAGTTTTGTCTAAAAAATTTGCTGACGTAAACGAAGTTCCGGAATGGTTCGTAATTCCGGCCGGTAAAGCAGAAATTTTGAATATGTTAGTAACTATTCCTTCTGCAAACAAAGCAAAAGTAGAAGCTAACAGACCGGCAACAAGAGCGGAAGTCGCTGCAATTCTTTACGAAATGATGGAGCAAGCAAAACTTAACCCTAATGCAAAATTGGCAGAAGCTATGAGAAAGAAAACAGGAGAAGGTTTTGTTGTTGAAAACGCTTATGTTCAAGGTAGTGTAGGCGTAATTCCGGCAGGTTCTATTGTTCCGGTAAAATTAACAAAATACGTAAGTTCTCAAACTTCTCAGGCAGGTGAAATTTATTCTGCATCTGCTCCTGAAAACTACGTTACAAAAGACAAATACATTCTTGTTTACAAAGGCTCAACTTTGAAAGGTCAATTGTTAGATGTAAGACAAGGTAAATGGTTTGTAAGAAATGGTGTTCTTGTTCTTGACAACTCAATCTTGACAACTAACAACGACCAAACTGTTCCATTCAATGGAGTTGGCGAAGTTTCTAAACACAGAAATTGGTTTATGAAATTTGTTAGAGCAACTTTGAAAGGTGAAAAACTTAATGTAGAAGCTGATGGCACAGTTTACATCAAACTTTTGAAACCTGTAAAAGTAGATTTGACAAACGGCTGGATTTTTGAATAATTAACAGTTCAAGAATTTTATAAATGCAAAAAGGAGAAGTCGAAAAACTTCTCCTTTTTATTTGTTTTTGTCGGCATCGCTATACCGATTTGCTAAGCTATAAATTTGGCGTCCTTAAATCGCAATTCTTTCTAATTTATGTGGGTTTTGAATTACATCAATTACATTTAAGTCTTTAAAACTTGAAATAACCTTGATGTTTTCAGGGTGTTTGGTGTTTTCTTTTGCCAAAATCGCCCCGACTATTGCTTCCAATTGTGCCATAGGCATCATATTTACCGGAAGGTCTAGCCCCCATTCCAATCGCAAAGTTTGTTGCAAAAATTTGCAATCCGCCGGTGAACGTTCTTTGTAACAAGAATCCAAATGAAGGTTTTGACGAGTCAAATAGAGCTCAAATCTGTTTACTTCAATTCCTTTTTCTGTCAAGGATTTAAAGTATTCACAACCTCTGGTTGAATATCTGTGAGTCCAGCCGTCACGATTTGGAATTAGCTTGTTTGTAGAAACCTGTTGATAAGGTTTTCCGAGAATTCGCCATTTGCCGTTCAACATTGTTCTGTCCCAGACTAGCGATGAGCAGATTTTGGAATATTTTAGTGAAGGATAGTTATCGAAAAAGAACATTACATCATTCATTGTGTAAAGTTTATCAACAAGAATGAGGTTGTCGTCTTCGTCTAAAACCGCAACACCGCTATCCATACCTGATGACGCCGCAAGTGATAATCCAATGTAATAATTCATCGGTTTACTCCATCAATTGTGTAATAATAATAGGTTCGTCTTCTGTTACAAGTACTGAATGTTCAAAGTGTGCAGAAGGGCGTTTATCCTTTGTGCTTACAGTCCATTCATCATCAGCAACTTCAACCTCATCACAGCCAAGGTTAAGCATTGGTTCAATTGCAATTGCATAACCTGGTTTCAACAAAGTTCTATCGCCAACTTTGTAGTTGAATAAGAACGGTTCTTCGTGCATTTCGTGTCCAACTCCATGCCCGCCATATTGACGAACAATACCGAGCTTTTCACGAACAGCAACAGCTTCAACAGCTCCTGAAACATCGTCCAACACATTGCCGGCTTTCATCTGAGAAATTCCTGCAAATAATGCTTCTTCTGTCGCTTTTAAAAGTCTTTGACATTCTTCGCTAATCTTGCCAACCGGATATGTCCAAGCACCATCGCCAACCATTCCGGCATAAGTTGCACCAACATCAATGCTTATAATATCGCCTTCCTTAACGATTTCGTCCTCGTGTGGAATTCCATGGACTACTTTTTCATTAATTGAAGCACAAATTGATGCCGGAAAACCGTTATAGCCTAAAAATGTCGGAATAGCACGTTCTTTTCTGATAATATCGTGAGCAATACTATCCAATTCTTTTGTACTAATTCCCGGTTCGATAACCTCACGCATTTTTTTGTGAACTAGGGCTACGATATGCCCTGCGTGTCTAATTCTTTTGATTTCATCACGTGATTTTTTATGTATCATGATAAGCCTCTTTTATTTAGTGAGTAGTGAATAGCTAATAGTGAATAGTTCATTTCGTTTGCTTCGCTCAGCTAGATTTTGTGCGATAGCACTTATTTGAACTACTCACCACTCACTATTTCACAATTCACTACTATTTAATTACTTCCAACAATCTTTCCCAAACTTCGTCAATAGTTCCGTTTGCGTCGATTGATTTCAAAACACCTTTTTTAGTATAGTATTCAACAAGAGGAGCTGTTTCTTTGTTGTATGTGTCAAATCTTGATTGAGCAACTTCTCTTGTATCATCTTTACGTTGAGTCAATTCTGCACCATCTTTGTCACAGTGTCCTGCTGTTTTTGGTGGTTTGAATTCTAGGTTGTAGATTTCTCCACAAACAGGGCAAGAACGACGATTTACAATTCTTTCAACAAGAATGCTTGTGTCAATATCGAAATAAACTGCGATAAATCTTGTATCTTCGCCGTTGTCGATTTCTTCGTTCATTTTTTCAAGTTCGCCTGCTTGTTCAACGCTTCTAGGGAAACCGTCCAAAATGTAACCGTTTTTGCAATCGTCTTGCGACAATCTGTTTTTGATAATTCTTGTAACAAGTTCAACAGGAACCAATTGACCTTTGTCAATGTATGATTTAGCTTCTTTTCCGGCTTCTGTTTCACCTTTGATTTCTGCTCTCAATAAAGAACCTGTATCAACGTGTGGGAAGTTCAAATATTCAGCCAATCTGTTTGTTTGAGTTCCTTTGCCACATGCCGGTGGTCCTAAAAAAATTAATTCTTTTTTTGTCATTTTAAATCTCTCTTTCTGTTTTACACATCTGATGGTTTTATAATACATCAAGAAAAATTTGAGTTCAAGGCGAACAGATTTTTGCAATAAAAAAGCCCTTTCGAGGTGAAAGGACTTTTTGTAATTATGGTTTGAAATCCTAATGTAAAAACCTTACATAGATGTATGCGGAGCTTATCACAAGAGAAATTATCATTGTTAAAACGCCGTATTTCAAGAATTTCATAAACGGAATCGGGTGTCCGTTGTGAGCTGATGTTTCTGAAACGATTACGTTTGCAGCGGCACCGATAATTGTCATGTTTCCACCAAGGCAAGCACCGAGTGACAAACACCACCATAGTGGCAATGTGTAATCTGCTCCCATAGTTTTTTGGATTTCTAACAGCATCGGAGTCATAGTTGCTGTGTATGGAATATTGTCGATAATTCCAGAGATAAAGCCTGATGCCCACAAGATAATCATTGCGGTTGCCTCTTGTGAACCTTTTGTTACCGCCAAAATCCATTTTGCCATAAGTGCAATTCCACCAGTAGCTTCCAAGCCGCCAATAATTATAAACAAACCGATGAAGAAGAAAATTGTGTTCCATTCAACGTCGCACAAAATATCTTTTGGTTTTTCAAAAAGTAATAGGAAACTTGCTCCAAGCATTGCTGTAACACATGTTTCAATGTGTGTTATGTCGTGCAAAATAAAACCTAAAATAACAAGTGCCAATACAATTCCACTTCTTATCATCAGAGGGAAATCAGTGATTGTCTTTGAATTATCAAGATTTGCAACTGCTGCCATTTTTTCAGGTGCTGCTTTTAGAGATTTTCTAAAAATAAATAACATCAAGGCAATAATTACAACTAAAATTACCGCAACAACTCCTGTTAATTCTGTTAAAAAGTCCATAAATGAAAGTTTTGCGGCACTTCCGATAATAATATTTGGAGGATCGCCGATTAAAGTTGCTGTTCCGCCGATATTTGATGAAAAAATCTCTGTAATCAAGAACGGTAGAGGATTTATGTCTAATTGTTTTGCGATAAAGAAAGTTACAGGCATGATTAAAATAACGGTTGTAACGTTATCCAAAAATGCTGATGTAACAGCCGTAAACACTCCAAGCGTCAATAAAACAAGCTTTGGGTGCCCTTTTGTAAATCGTAAAAGTTCATTCGCAATCCAGTTGAACATTCCACTACGAGTTGCAATGCTCACGATAATCATCATTGATACAAGTAAAAATATTACGTTAAAATCAACAAAGTTAATAAAATAATGCGGGTTAATTACGCCATCAACCGCTTTTGTTTGGCTAACTAAGCCCAAAATAATCGTAATTGCAGCTCCCAAAAGTGCAATTGTAACCTTTGGAATTTTTTCAAGTGCAATAAACACATACGCCGTTAGCAAAATAGCGGCTGAAACAACGACACCGTGCGCCTGCACCAAGGTTTGTAATTGTTCAATCATATAAACTCTCCTTTTTAATATTGTTAAGATTGTAATTTTGTTTTTGTTATTCTGGGCGATTAGCGAAGAATCTTTTTAAGTTTAGCGTAATTATACAATAAAAATTTCTAA
>ERZ1026880.1182-NODE-1182-length-11484-cov-4.291714_pt1 | contig 11484 bp, 7 predicted proteins | sample MGYA00380170_ERZ1026880 | MGnify/ENA primary metagenome ERZ1026880 (study PRJEB33269, sample SAMEA4719806) | human gut metagenome | biome: human-associated habitat; feature: organic feature; material: feces | place: Cameroon | collected 2013-10 ...
CTCTAGAGAGTGTTACTGAGAAGGTCGAGAACAGTAATGCATCTGGGTAAAAATCTGGTAAGGAAAGAACTGTGAAGAGGAAGAAACTGAACAATTACATGAAAAAGATAAAAAATTTCTCGACATCAGAGAAAAATATGAGAAAATATGTACAATAAGAAAATCAAGAATTGACAATGAAACGGAATAAAGTTTATACTATCGAAAGTTAGAAAGGACTAATAAGAGGTTAATAAATGAAATTAAAAAAAGTATTGCTGGTCTGTCTGATTCCTGCATTTGTCATCAGCGGATGTGGGAAAACAACGAAAGATGAGACAGGGAATATAACGAAACAGGAAACCACTGCAGAAGAATCTGCGCAGGATGAGCAGGAGACGGGAAACACAGAGACAGAAGCATCCGGCAAAGATCCGAACGAGAAAACAGAAGAAGCGTCCAGGGATCTCTTTGCCATGGATACCTATATGACACTGACTGCATATGGGGAGCATGCTCAGGAGGCAGTTGACAAGGCGGCAGAGAGAGTGGAAGCTCTGGATGCCCTTCTCTCCACCGGAGATGAGAACAGTGAGATCTATCAGCTGAATCAGAAAGGAGAGGCAACACTTTCTGAGGATGGCGGATATCTGGTGGAGCGGGCACTGGAACTGTACAAGAAGACAGATGGTGCTTTTGATATTGCGATTTACCCGGTGATGCAGGCATGGGGATTTCCGACACAGGAGTATCATGTGCCGGATGATGCGACACTGAAAGAAAAGCTGATCCTTGCCGATGCGTCCAAAGTGAATTACGACAAAGACACAAGAAAAATCTCTTTTGACCGGGATGGCATGGAGATCGATCTGGGTGGGATCGCAAAGGGATATACCTCTGCTCAGATCATGCAGATCTATCAGGACTGCGGTGTGACAAGCGGGCTTGTAAACCTCGGTGGAAACGTACAGGCACTGGGATGTAAAACAGATGGCAGCAAATGGAAAGTAGCGATCCAGAGTCCGGATGATACGGAAGATTATCTCGGTATTCTGGAGATTGAAAATCAGGCGGTGATCACATCCGGTGGTTATGAACGTTATTTTGAGGAAGATGGCGTGACATATCATCATATTATTGATCCGGCTACCGGATATCCGGCAGACAATGGGCTGATCTCTGTAACGATCGTCAGCGATGACGGAACTCTGGCAGATGGGCTTTCCACTTCTTTATTTATCATGGGAGAAGAGAAAGCGGCACAGTTCTGGAAGGAAAACAGTGAGAAATTTGAGACGATCATGGAAACTGCAGATGGAAAGCTGTATGTGACAGAAGGAATCGCCGACAGTCTGACTACGGATATGGATGTGACAGTGATTCATAAATAAAAGCTATGCGAAAATCCTTAAACATTCAAGTACAAATGTGATCACAGAAGACGTTTAGATGCATTTTGGCTCGCCACCGGGAAGCCGCTGAACAGTTACAAAGTCAGTACATAAAAATACTCGAAAACAAAGGAGAGAAAGCAGATGGACATCAGAGAAATGCTGGAAAAATGCAAACCCTTTGCCCCGGTTGTTTCCGCTGCGGTTGTGGCAGCATGTGTGGCAGGATCTTTATATGGATATAAAGTACCGGTTTACGAGACGAAAGCGTCTGTGGAGGATACACAGGAGCAGGAGGATGAAGTACCGGTGGTAAAGACCAGCACGGAAGAAGAAACAAAAGAGGATGAAGCGGCAGAAGAAGAGGAACAGGCAAAGGGTTCCTTTGATCTGGAAGATGGTGTGTATCAGGGGAGTGGAACCGGATATCGGGGAAATATCACGGTAGCGGTTACGATCAAAGACAAACAGATCACATCCATCGAGATTTTGAGTGCTTCTGATGATGAACCGTTTTTCGGACGGGCGAAAGGTCTGATCGATCAGATTATTAAAAAGCAGAGTACAAAGGTAGATACGGTATCCGGTGCGACCTATAGTTCCAAAGGAATCATCAGTGCGGTGAAAAATGCACTGACCGGAGAAAAAGACAGTGGTACGACGGGTTCTTCACAGGAGGGAACTTCCGCAAGTCAGAGCCAGTCAACACCGGAAGCAGCAGGAAGCGTACAGGAACCGGCAGCTTATAAAGATGGAACCTATTATGGAACCGGAACAGGATTTGCCGGAAATCTGAAGGTAGAAGTTGTGATCAACGGTGGAAAGATCAGTAATATTCAGATCGTGGAGACCAATGATGGAAGTGAATATATCCAGAAGGCTTCCGGGGTGATCAATCGGATCCTGGGTGCACAGAGTACTAATGGTATTGATACGGTATCCGGTGCAACCTTCAGTTCCAACGGAATCATTAAGGCGGTGCGGAATGCACTGAGCCAGGCAGCAGTGACAGAGACTGCATCTGCGGAAAAAGGAGGCAACTCCGGTTCTGACGGAACAGACACTGAAACTAAAGAAAATACAGAAAATAGTACAACAGCGGTTACAGGAACACTCCCGTATAACGAGGGCGTCTACTACGGAACCGCAGAAGGATATAACGGAGATATCACCGTTGCTGTTGTGATCCAGGAAAAGACTCTGAAGGCAGTTCTGGTTATTGGAGAAGAGGATGACGATGCTTTCTTCGGCCGTGCCATGGATGTGGTCACACAGATGATGAAAAAACAGAGTACAGAGGTAGATACCGTATCCGGTGCTACTTATAGTTCCAAGGGACTGATCCAGGCGGTAAAGAATGCTCTGGAAGAAGCGAAACGTGTCACCAACGGAGAGACAGACACCGATGATGATAACAATGTAGTACAGCTGAATACCGAAGAAGTGGAAAAAGCAATCGATGCGGTCAACGAACTGAACGGCAGTGACTATACTTCTGCAAGCTGGGCGGTAGTAAAGGTTCGTCTGAAGGATGCCAGAAAGGTACTGAAAAACGCGACAGAGCAGGCACAGCTTGATGAGGCGGCAGCACAGTTAAATCAGGCAGTCACAGAACTGCAGATTTCGGATGGAACAAATGACGATCCGGAACCGGATCTTCCACCGGAAAGTACTTACATAGATGGTGTATATCCGGTAACTGTACTTTGTCTGCCGGATGCAGATATGGATTTTGAAGCATATAATCTGTTTGCACAGGTGACGATTCAAGATGATAAGATTATAAAAATTGATAATGTGTATGGAGACGGAGGATCCGGTAACGACAGCTACATTAATAAAGCGGTCAACGGAACATCAAGCAAGACGGGTGTGGTAAAACAGATTACGGAAAAAGGTAATCTGGATGGTATCGATACAGTATCCAGAGCAACCTGTACATCCCAGGCAATTATCGATGCATGTCAGCAGGCATTCAATAATGCAAAACGGCAGTAAGAAACAAAGCAGCTATTCAGCAGGTAACTGTGAAAGCACGGAAAACCTATGAAACAAGAAAGAAAAGAGAACGGACAATGGGAGAATTTTTGACCAGAGCGATCAGTGTGGTGGCTGTCGTTGTCTGCCTGAACGGATATAACACGGTACTCGACAAAAGAGAACAGGCAGAAGAACAGCTCAGAGAGCAGCAGGCGGAACTGGAACAGGAACAGTCAGTCGATGCAGCAAAGGAAGGCACAATCACAGACGGTGCTTATAAAGACGGAACCTATACCGGAGAAGCACAGGGATTTGGCGGACCGGTGGATGTGGAAGTGATTGTTGAGAATGGAATGATTTCTGAGATTAATATCACATCGGCGGAAAAAGAGGATGGCGCTTATCTTTCTATGGCAGAGGATATTATTCCGACAATCCTTGAAGCACAGAGTGCAGAGGTAGATACCATCAGCGGCGCAACCTTCAGTTCTACCGGTATCAAAGAAGCGGTGGCACAGGCACTGGAAGAAGCAGCAAACCAGGAGGATTAAGACAGCAATTATGGATATACATAATCTAACAGCGAAAGAAAGAAAAAAAATACATACCTGGCTGCGGGCATTGATTCAGCTTCTTTATTTTATATTTATTCCATCTGTCTATACCGCAGCATTTGCGGGGGTAAAATACATTTTTACCCAGATAGGAGCAGGTGAGAAGGTTGCTATGACATCGTTTGTGACGGTGCTTCTGGTGATTTGTCTCTACACTATGGTATTCGGCAGATTCTTCTGCGGATTTGCCTGTGCCTTCGGCGCGTTTGGAGACGCACTGCATGCCCTGTATACAAAGGCGTGCAAAAAAATGAAAAAGAAACCGGTGAAGATCCCGGAAAAGGCAGTCGGGATTTTAAGTTATATGAAATATTTGGTACTGTTGCTGATTGTTCTTTTGTGCTATGCTGGTGTATATGGAAAAGCGCAGGGAACCAGCCCGTGGGATGTATTTTCCATGATCCACGCAGGGAACTTCCGTCTGGGAGGATATGGGATCGGTCTTGTGATCCTGCTCCTTCTGATGGTGGGCATGTGTGTACAGGAAAGATTTTTCTGCCGGTTCTTCTGCCCGATGGGAGCAGTATTTTCCCTGCTTCCGGTTCTGCCCTTTTTCTCCCTTCACAGAAGAAGAGAAAACTGCAGAAAGGGATGTAAGGCATGTACGAAGACCTGCCCGTCTCAGATCGGACTTCCGTCGGATGGTTCCTGGGCGGTCAGCGGTGACTGCTTCCAGTGTCAGAAGTGTATCGACATCTGTCCACAGAAGCACATTCACTGTGGAATCCGGAAGCTCAAAGGAAATGAGTTCTGGTTTACGATTCTGCGTGCACTGATCCTCCTTGGCATCTGCCTGTGGCTGGGGCTGTAACATCTGCGCTTTTTCAAAAATGACAGATAAGGAGCAGATATGAAAAAAAGAGATATCCTGCTGGCAGGAGGGATCGTGCTGATGGCTCTGGTAATGCTTCTGGTGATGCATGTAACCGGAGAGACGAAGGGGGATCAGGTACAGATTACCGTGAACGGGGAAATCTATGGAACTTATCCGCTGGAGAAAGATCAGACGATCGAAGTTACTGAAGGAGAATTTCACAATGTGATCCGTATCGAGGACGGACAGGCATATATGGAAGAAGCGGACTGCCCGGACGGCTACTGCAAGGAACAGGGCAGGATCAGCGGTCAGAAACAGACCATCGTATGTCTGCCCCATAAACTGGTGGTGGAAGTGATCCGTCAGAATGATACGGACAGTAAGGCGGCAGATGACGAGCTGGTGCCGGATACGATTGCGAAGTGAAAAAAAGATGAGAAATCGTAATGATTCAGAAGGTAACTGTGAAGTCGTGGAAGAGTTACGAGCGACATACTCCGAAAGGAAACGAAAAGATGAAAAAACAGGAACAGCAGAAAAAAGGATGCAGGGAACGCAGTCTGACCAGCATCAGCCGGAGGGTATCGAGCGGTGCGATGCTTGTGGCTCTGGCGATGATCTTCAGTTATGTGGAAAGCCTGATTCCCATCAACCTTGGAGTACCGGGAATTAAATTAGGAGTTGCCAATCTGGTGACGGTCACCGGGCTGTATATTCTAGCACCGATGGAAGTGCTACTGGTGGTGATCCTCCGGGTGCTGCTGGTGGGATTTATGTTCGGAAACGGCATGTCGATCCTGTACAGTCTGGCAGGGGGCATTTTAAGTTTTCTGGTGATGCTGCTATTGAAGCGGATCAAAGGATTTTCCATGATCGGCATAAGCATTGCCGGAGGCGTGTCCCATAACATCGGACAGATCGTGGTTGCGATGTGTGTGCTGGAAAATACGAAGCTGATCTATTACCTGCCGGTGCTGATGATCGCGGGAACGGTCACAGGTATTCTGATCGGCGTGGTGAGCCGTAAAATCCTCCCGGCAGTCAGTCAGGGCGCGGGAGCGGAAAGAAAGAACAAATAAATGTAACTATTCGGTAGCTACCGGGAAGGTGCTGAACAGTTACAAATAAACGAAAAGGAATGTATCTGACAGGTACTTCTCTCTTGATAAAAGCCCATGAGAGAGAGGCAGCTGTCAGGTACATTCCTGAGAAAAGAGATAACGTCTATTTTTTTTGATTATAGGTTAGTTGCAACTAATGATAAATATTATCAACTAATAGTAGAAATAGTGACTAACTTGATAATAAGGTAACTGTTCAGTACCTCCCCATTGGCTACTGAATAGTTACATAATAAGCTACTATAAAATTTTATGGTAAAAGAAGGAGGAGTTTATGAACAACAAAAGAGTCAGGACCAAAGCAATGGCCATGGCGGTAGCCGCAGCAATGGCAGTGGAACTTTGCCCGGTAACAGCATTTGCAGTGACCGGGGACCAGGTAGCAGCGGATGGAACGTATGAAGGTACGGCTCAGGCAGTTAGTGATAGTTACTGGAACAGCTATAATGTTTCTGCGAAAGTAACAGTCAAAGATGGAAAGATTGAAACAGTCGAGGTAACACCGCAGGAAGGCTATGCTTCAGAAGAAGATGATGAAGAGAATGAATCTTATTTTAATAAGGCTTATTCGGGAACTGCTAAAGTTGCCGGAATGAAGACAAAACTGGAAAATCAGGACGCAACACAAAATAAAATTGCTCAGGTAGATACGGTAAGTCATGCAACTCGTACTTCAACTGCAATAAAAAATGCAGTTCTTACAGCTCTTCAGTCTGCGCCGGAAAAATCAACAACAGTAAAAATGGATACTACCGCACTGGAAGCTGCAATCGTTACAGCAGAAGGAAAAACCGAAGCCGATTACACAGCAGATTCCTGGAAAGCCATGCAGGAAAAACTGACAGCAGCAAAAGCGGCTCTGGAAGCAAAAGAATCCCAGGAAGCAGTGGACGCGGCCCAGACAGCACTGGATGCAGCAGTTGCAGCTTTGAAAGAAAAACCATCAGAACCGGAAAAACCGGATGTTACAACCGAAACGTATGTGCTGATGAACATCCCTTACGATCAGTTCTATGCAGCAGATGTAAATAACAGTGTAAAAGTAGATGCATTTACCTCAGCAACGAAGAATAAAGTTCGTACAGCCGGTCTGGCAGGCGGATCTTATCATGTGAATGCAAGCGGTGATGAGATCACAGGTGTGACATTCCCTGTAAAAGTTGGTGAAGGAGTGGATCTGAGCAAGTATACAAAAGTTACAGATGAATCTTCTGTAGATATTACGGTTACAAACAGAGGACAGACCAGTACAACTACATATACGGGAAAAGATGCCCTGTTTGAGAGTGCAAGTTATTCGTATTATACCTTGAGCGAAGCACCGTCTTATTACAAAGAAGTAACCCTGAATGCTGACGGAAGTCTTTCCTTTGGAAAAACACAGGGAACAGCAAAGACAGTATCCGGAGTAACACCGGAACTCACCACACAGTCTTCTTATGGGGATTACCAGCTGGATCTGGACGGACTGGAGAATACCATTTCCCAGAGTGGCACACAGGTTTACGGTGTCATTGTAAGTACAAAAGAAGGCAATGATTACGGTATGCGTCATCTGGAGAATATCTGGAGAGTGACAGAACTTGCATGGTGTACCGGATTTACTTCAGTAGTACACAATTGTCCGACATCCTCTGAGCATTATAAGAGCATGATGGGACAGCATATCAATAAAGTGACATACTATACTTCCAAAGGCATCTATGAAGTTTCGGTAGCGGATCTGTATGTACCGAAAAAAGCAGGTCAGACGGTAAAGGTAGCAGATGCGAAAGTATCTGCAGGGGAAGCAGAACTTACAGTGTCCGATCTTCCGACAGATTTCTCACCGAAATACAAGATTGCTGGACTGGAATTCACTGTGGAAAACGGAAAAATCGTATTTAAAAATGCAAAGAAAGGAAAATATACGCTGACAGTATCTGACAAAAATAACAAGTATGCAGATATGACAACAACCTTTATCCTGTCTGTCGACAGTGCACCGGCATCTTACAATAACGATAATGAGAATCCGGCTATAACAAAAAATGCAGATGCAAGCGATGAAGAATTTGCAGATTATATCAACAACATTACCTCTGTATCTGTCAATGGAAAATCGTATGCGGCAAGCGGACGTAGAGCTGTGAAAGTGATCAACGAAGACGGATCTCTGAAAACAGATGCAACACCATTTGCTGAGGGTGATACTTTTGAAATCGCAGTTACTTCCACCGGTTATCCGGAAGTGAAATTTACGTATACAAAGAATGCACAGGAAGAATACAAATATGTCTATGCGGCGATGACATGGGCAGAGTACTGGGCCGCAGAAGGGGTACAGGCAGCCGGAGATTCCAGCTCTTCCAGTGAACTGGATACAAGAAACGAAGCAGACAAAGGAGCGTTCGATGCCGTAACAAGAGCAACAGCAATCCATGGACTGCACAGAGGAAGTTTCCAGTGTGTAGATGTCATTGAAGCAGAAAACGGAAAAACTTATGAAGTATCCCACTGGTCAGCAGATGGAAAAGAAATTACCCTGACGAATGGGAAGGTGATCAAATTTAACAGAGGAGAGATCACAGACACAGACGGAACGGTTACAAAGCTGAAAGTCCATGAGGTAACAGGACTGAAGTATGTGCCGGTGAAAGTGGCAAGTGCAGATTATGAAGCATTCTGCCGGAAATACCATGTGGTAGAAAATGGAGGCGAACTGGCTGGTGGTTATGGAGAAATTAAACTTCAAGCTTACAGTGGATGGAAAGCCAATGTAACAGAAGCGACCAACGGATTGAAAACTGCAACAAAGAATGCAGATGGAAGCTTCCGTTTTTCTGCACGCCAGAAAGGAACGGAATCCGGTATTGCAGATCAGATATTAAAGATCGCACCGTCTGCCGAAGCAGCGGGATTAACAGTAAAAGAAGCAAAAGGATCTTATGGTGAGTTTTTAAGAGTAGATCTGACAGGCGATTATGGAGATCTTGGTGCTAATATGCAGGCGGTAACCTGGACTTATTATGGCAATGACAGTACCTACAGTAATGCAAAAGCTACTTATGGAACAAAATTTGCAGCGGATAACTGGATGCATAAGACAAGTGGTATTCAGCTTGGACTGACAAAATCACTGAGATGCACCTTGCCGGAAGGAACAGATGGAACCGGATACTGGACCATTACGATTTCCGCACTGGGATATCAGGATGTAACCTATCAGTTCCAGGCAACAGACGAGAATATCGTGAAAGAAAAAGAAGAAGAAGTAACTACAGACGAACTGAAAAGAGCAATTGAGAAAGCAGAAGCGCTGACAGAGTCGGATTATACTGCGGACAGCTGGGCATCCATGCAGACTGAACTGCAGGAAGCAAAAGATGAGCTGAAAGCACCGAAGACCCAGGCAACTGTAGACGAAGCGGTCAGCCATCTGAACGCAGCAATAAATGCTCTGGTGAAAGTTCAGAAAGAGACCTATGTTCTGATGAATATCCCATACGACCAGTTCTACAAAGCAGATGTAAACAATGATGTCAAAGTAGATGCATTTACCTCTGCAACCAAGAACAAAGTAAGAACCGGTTCTCTTGCAGGCGGATCTTACCATGTGGATGCAAGCGGTGATGAGATCACCGGTGTAACTTTCCCGGTAAAAGTTCCGGCAGGTACGGATTTGAGCAAATACACACAGATTACCGATGATTCCAAAGTAAGTATCACAGTTACCAACAAAGGACAGGAAAGCACAACAGATTATACAGGAAAAGATGCCCTGTTTGAGAGCGCAAGTCATTCCTACTATACACTGAGTGAGAAACCATCTTACTACAAAGAGCTGACCGTAAATGAAGATGGAACCTTCTCCTTCGGAGCAACCCAGGGAACAGCTACTGCCATCACAGAAGGTGTGACAGCGGAACTGCTGACAGAGTCCAGATATGGCGATTATCAGCTGAAGCTGGCTGGTCTGACTGATACCATTCCGTCAGGAACAGCCATCTATGGTGTGATCGTCAGCACAAAAGAAGGCAGCGATTACGGTATGCGCCATCTGGAAAATATCTGGAAAGTTTCTAAACTGGCATGGGCTACCGGATTTACCAGTGCCGTACATAACTGCCCGACATCATCCGAACACTACAAAGCAATGATGGGACAGCATATCAACAAAGTGACTTATTACACAGCTAACGGTATCTATGAGATCCCGGTAGGTGGCGATGAAGGTCTGTATGTACCTGTAAAATTCGATACCAGTGCAGTTGCTGTAGCAGATGCGGAACTGAAAGACGGAGAAACAAGTGTGGCAACCACAATTTCCGGTCTGACTCTTCCGGAAGGATTTGACGCAGAGTACACGGTAGATGGTGCTACAGCCATCGTAAAAGGCGAAAAACTGATCCTGAAAGATGTGAAAAAAGGAGCATACACACTGAAGATTACCGATAAGAGCGGAAAATACGCACCGATCAGCGTTGGATTTGAAGTATATGCAGAAACAATTCCTGCATCCTACAACGAAAATGCGGAAAAACCTGGTCTGACAAAAGCAGCAGGTTCTACGGACGCAGAATTTGCAGATTACATCAAAAATATTACTTCCGTATCTGTCAATGGAAAATCTTATGCAGCAAGCGGACGTGGTGCAGTGAAACTGTTTAATGATGATGGAACACTGATCACAGATGCAGCACCATTTGCAGAGGGTGACAGTTTTGAAATCGTAGTAACTGCAACCGGATACAAAGATCTGAGCTTTACTTATAAGAAAGCATCCAGCGACGCTCCGACACAGGAAGTAAATACTTCTTCTCTGGAAAAAGCAATCCAGAGTGCAGAAACACTGAAAGAAGCAGATTACACCGCAGACAGTTGGAAAGTTCTGCAGGTAGCACTGAAAAATGCGAAGAGTGCACTGGAAGCTAAGAAAGACCAGACAAGTGTAGATAATGCAGCAGCTTCACTGAACAAAGCCATGGAAGCTCTGGTGAAAGCGGATGGAAGTGCAGCAACTCCTACACCGACCACCACACCAACTACAACACCTGCAGCATCGAAGAACAACACAACAACTTCCGGTACAGGTAATAAAACAACAACTTCTTCAGGAAGTACAAGCACCAGCAAAACAGCCAAGACCGGCGACCCAACCAACATCTTCGAGATGCTTGGACTGGCTGTTGCCTCCCTTGGAGCAGGCGGATTTGCGCTGAAGAGAAGAAAAAGAAATAAAAAATAATAGATAACGGGACATAAGAACCGGAGAAATAGACGGGGATTGTACATGAGTTTATGTGCAGTACCCGTTTTTTCTTTCAAAGGGGGACGAAACGGATTCCGGAGGCATGGGGAAAGCAACCGCTGGTAACGCAAATCCGAACTAAGCATTAACTGCGACTAAGACGCTCAGCAAAGGCTTCGCGCCTAAGTCTCCGTAAATGCTGGATTTTGTATTTGCTAAAAGCACCAGCAAAAGGCTGCCTCCCCCATGCCTCCGGAATCCGTTTCTGGTGGTTGGCAGAAACATTAAAATGAAAAGATGTAACTATTCAGTAGCCACTGTCCCGCGAGGTGTTTTGACATGAATATGTCAA
>ERZ1026880.1183-NODE-1183-length-11484-cov-3.369149_pt1 | contig 11484 bp, 11 predicted proteins | sample MGYA00380170_ERZ1026880 | MGnify/ENA primary metagenome ERZ1026880 (study PRJEB33269, sample SAMEA4719806) | human gut metagenome | biome: human-associated habitat; feature: organic feature; material: feces | place: Cameroon | collected 2013-10 ...
GAGCCGTTCGAGCGCGCCCACGACCCGCGCCACGGGGCTGCCTGCCGGGTCGAGCATGCGGTACTCGAACTCGTAATCAGCCACGCACGTGCCGTACTCCTCGGCCCCCATGGTGCGACCGTACACCGAAAACGCCACCTGTGAGAAGAGCGCGCCCGCGACACGGCAGGTCCTCTCGGTGCGCATCAGGTTCATGTGCGCCGGCCGCTCGAGCACGGTCGCGCGGCGCTTCTCCCACAGTATCCAGGAATCGATATCGCTCTCGATGACGGCGTGCAGGTCCTCCTGAGCGCCGGCGAGCGCGGGCGACGCCGCGGCAAGCGCCTCCTGCTGCGCGAACACGAACGGGTGCGCCACGGAGTCGAGCCGGTAGTGGGCAAGGAGCCCCAGAACGAACGCCCGCCCGATGCGCTCGTCTGTCACCGGCAAGTGCTGCACGCCGTCGCGGAAGGCCATGAGCGCCTGCCCGCAGTGCTCATCGTGCATCTGGTGCGCGAGTCTGTGGTCTGCCGCGGCCGCGCTCGGCAGCGTCGAGAAGCGCGCGAAAAGCGGGTCCGGGCCTTGGTTTCCCAGCAGGAACGCGAGTAGCTCCTCCTCGCCGTCGACCATGCCCTCGGGCAGCATCGCGCAGGCGTCCTCGCCGAATATGTGATGGCAGATGATAGCGGGCATTCGAGTCCTCCCATCGGTTTTACTCCCTGCATTGTACCCACGGCGTGCCCCCCTCGCGCCGGGTACGGACTCTGAGCTACCGTTCGTCCGTTTTTGGTTTATTAGCGGAACGTAAACGCGGTATAAGCGGTTCAGGGAAGTCGCGCCACAACCGCGCGGCGCTATCAGAAGGGAAACGAAATGAGCAACGTTACGCGCAGAGATTTCCTTAGCATCAGCGGCATCGCGGCCGCCGGCCTCGGCCTCGCCGGCTGCAGCGGTGGCGGGGACACCAAGTCCCCCGACGCCGCCTCCGACTCCGCCACCGAGGACAAGGTCGGCGCCCCCGAGGACCTCGTGAAGGCCGCCAAGGAGGAGGGCCCGCTCGTCGTCTACGGTTCCTGCGAGGAGGACTATCTCGTCGCCGCCTGCAACCACTTCCAGGAGCTCTACGGCATCGAGGTCCAGAACCAGCGCCTTTCCACCGGCGAGGTCCAGGCAAAGATCGAGGAGGAGAACGGCAACCCGTCCGGTGACGTCTGGTTCGGCGGCACCACCGATCCTTATAACGTCGCGACTGCCGAGGGCCTGCTCGAGCCCTACAAGGCCAACAACGCCTCCCACATCCTCAAGCCCAAGTACATGGACGCCGACGGCAACTGGTACGGCATCTACACCGGCCTGCTCGGCATCATGTACAACAAGGACGAGCTCGAGCGCAAGGGCATCGACGCTCCGAAGGACTTCAAGGACCTTCTTGACGAGAAGTACAAGGGCCTCATCTGGTCGTCCAACTACAACACCGCCGGCACGGCCAAGCTGATCATCAACACCGCCATCCAGAAGTACGGCCACGACGAGGGCATCCAGTTCCTGGTCGATCTCGACAAGAACGTCGCCGTCTACACCAAGTCCGGCTCCGGCCCGTCCAAGAACATCGGCACCGGCGAGTGCACCATCGGCCTCGGCTTCCTGCACGACGGCATCTACCAGATCGTCGACAACGGCTACGAGAACATCGGCCTGCAGATTCCCGAGTCCGGCACCTCCTGCGAGGTCGGCGCAACCGCTATCTTCAAGGGCTGCAAGCACGAGAACGCCGCCAAGCTCTGGATCGAGTACGCGCTGTCCCCCGAGTGCGTCGGCCTGGCCGCCCAGAACGGCTCCTACCAGTTCCTCGTCATCGACAACGCCGAGCAGCCGCAGGTCGCCAAGGACTACGGCCTCGACCCGGACAACGTTATGGACTACGACTTCGAGGACGCCAAGGAGAACACCAAGAAGTACGTTGAGGAGGTCATGAACGCCCTCGGCGGCGGTGACGACCGCTTCAAGACCGAGTAACGCCCAACGAGCGTAATTCGAGTTTTAGCAGCTAGTCTCGACGCCGAGAAGGGCACAAGCTCTTCTCGGCGTCGGCACTGAGAAAGGGGGGAGCGCATGGCTAAGGACCAAGGAGCGGCGCTCGACAGAAAGAAATTGATGGGCGACCCCATCATGGTCACAACGATCGTGGTACTTATCGCCTTCCTGACGTTGTTTATCCTCTACCCGTTGGCGATCCTGCTCGTGGACTCCTTCATCACGGAGTCCGGCCCGTCGCTGGCCGTGTTCTCGCGCGTGCTCGCGATGCCGTCCTTTACCAAGGCCATCACGAACACCCTCGCGGTTGGCTTCCTCGTCTCCATCGTGAGCGCGCTGGTGGGTCTGCTGTTCGCCTACGTCGAGGTCTACGTCCAGCTCAAGACCAAGTTCATGGGCGGTCTGTTCCAGGTCGTCTCCATGCTCCCCGTGGTCTCGCCGCCGTTCGTGCTCTCGCTCTCCATCATCATGCTCTTCGGCAAGTCGGGCCTGATCACCCGCTACCTGCTGGGCATCTACGACAACTCGGTCTACGGCTTCTGGGGCATCTTCGTCGTCCAGACGCTGACCTTCTTCCCCGTGTGCTACATGATGCTCAAGGGCCTGCTCAAGAACATCGACCCGTCGCTCGAGGAGGCCGCGCGCGACATGGGCGCCTCCCGCTGGAAGGTCTTCACCTCGGTCACGCTGCCGCTGATCCTGCCGGGCCTCGGCAACGCCTTCCTCGTCACCTTCATTGAGTCCATCGCCGACTTCGCCAACCCGATGATCATCGGCGGCTCCTACGACACGCTGGCCACCACGATCTACCTGCAGATCACCGGCGCCTACGACAAGCAGGGCGCCGCGGCGATGGCCGTCGTGCTGCTGTGCATCACGCTGCTCATGTTCGTCGTCCAGAAGTACGTGCTCGAGGCAAAGTCCACGGCCACCCTCTCGGGCAAGGCGAGCCGCCAGCGCATGCTCATCACCGACGCGTCCGTGCGCCTGCCGCTGGCCACCTTCTGCTCCGTGCTCGCCGTCTTCGTCGTGGTCATGTACCTCTGCGTGCCGTTCGGCGCCCTCTTCAAGACCTGGGGCTACGACTTCTCGCTGACGACCAAGTGGTTCGAGCAGGTCTTCACCAAGTACCACGGCTTCCAGGCCTTCCGCGACTCGTTCCTGCTGTCGCTCGTCTCCGCGCCCATCACGGCGATCCTCTCGATGATCATCTCGTACCTCGTGGTAAAGAGGGACTTCAAGTCCAAGGGCTTCATCGAGGCGGTCTCCATGCTTGCCATGGCCGTTCCCGGCACCGTCCTGGGTGTCGGTTACATCCGCGGCTTCTCGGGCGGTCTGTTCCACACGGGCATCCTGCAGGGGCTCTACGGCTCGGCGGCGGTCCTCATCATCGTGTTCATCGTGCGCTCGCTGCCCACCGGCACGCGCTCGGGCATCTCGGCCTTGCGCCAGATCGACAAGTCCATCGAGGAATCGGCCTACGACATGGGCGCCGACAGCTTCACCGTCTTCCGCACGGTCACGCTGCCGCTCATCAAGGACTCGTTCTTCTCGGGCCTCGTCACCGCGTTCGTGCGCTCCATCACCGCCATCTCCGCGATCATCCTGCTCGTGACGCCGCAGTTCCTGCTCATCACGGTGCAGATCAATGAGTTCGCCGAGAAGGGCAACTATGGCATCGCGTGCGCGTTCGCCACGATCCTCATCGCCATCACGTACGGCTCGGTTCTCCTCATGAACCTTGCCATCAAGCACTTCGGTACCAGCAAGAAGCTCCAGTCTGAGGAGGACTAGCCATGGCAAAAGAGAAGAAGGGCGTGCGCCTCGAGCACGTGTCCAAGATCTACCAGGACCCCAAGACCGGCAAGGATTTCTACGCCGTCCACGACGCCAACATCGAGATCGCCCCGGGCGAGTTCGTGACGCTGCTGGGCCCCTCGGGCTGCGGCAAGACCACGATCCTGCGCATGATCGCCGGCTTCGAGAGCCCCAACGAGGGCGAGATCTACCTCGGCGGCGAGGCCATCAACGAGCTCACGCCCAACAAGCGCGACACCGCGATGGTCTTCCAGAGCTACGCCCTGCTGCCGCACTACAACATCTTCGACAACGTCGCCTATGGCCTCAAGCTGCGCAAGCTCCCCAAGGAGCAGATCGCCGAGAAGGTTCACGGCATCCTGGGCATGGTCGGCCTCGAGGGCATGGAAGACCGCATGACCAACCAGCTCTCCGGCGGCCAGCAGCAGCGCGTGGCGCTCGCCCGCGCGCTCGTGCTCGAGCCCGGCGTGCTGCTCTTCGACGAGCCGCTGTCCAACCTCGACGCGAAGCTGCGCGTGGACATGCGCAACGAGATCCGCCGCATCCAGCAGCAGGCCGGCATCACCGCCATCTACGTCACGCACGACCAGTCCGAGGCCATGGCGCTGTCCGACAACATCATCATCATGAAGAAGGGCCTGATCGATCAGGTCGGCGACCCCCACACCGTCTACTACCACCCGGTCGACGAGTTCGTGGCCGACTTCATCGGCGAGTCCAACTTCCTGCGCGGCTCCCTCGCGCAGAAGGACGGCGAGTCGGGCATCGCCGCCATCGAGGGTCACGAGGTCGAGGTCAGCAGCGTCGGCCACCTCGCCGTCGGCGACAACTGCGTGCTCGTGCTGCGCCCCGAGGCGGCCACGCTCGCCGACGAAGGTGTGCTGCCGTGCAAGGTCACGCTCTCGCGCTTCATGGGCAACTACCAGAACTACCAGGTCATGGTTGGCAACACGCTCGTGAAGATTACCGACTTCAACCCCAAGAACCACAAGATTTACGAGGTCGGCGACGAGGCGTTCGTCAAGTTCGGCCCCGAGGACGTCCACGTGCTGTAGGGATTGGTCGCGCGTGATTTCGCGCTTGCGTTGACGTGAAGGCGCCCGCCGTTTCGTGCTTGGCACGCGCGGCGGGCGCTTTTTTGTGTGGGGGAGAAGGGCGGCTGGCAAATCGATAGCGAGAGAAGCATCAAGTCAAAATGACCCTTTTGGTGTCCGATTGTGGGGACACCCACTACGAGTTCTTCGAAGTAAGGTTCTTATACGAGTTTGTGATAGTGCTGGTTTCCCATCGTATGGAAAGTAGGGCGTGGAGACTGGGCGCGAGGCTTTCAATGGGTGATTTCTTACGCCGAGTACGGCAGGGGGAAACATGAGTTTCATCGAACGAGTTATCGCGTCGGTCATCGGCGTTCTGCTCGCAGAGCTTATTGTCGCTGCATTCAAGCGGCTAAGGCAGAAGCCGCGGCACCTTAAGGATTGAGGCTGGGTCTACCTTCTCCAGAGAAGCGGGCTTCTTTTAGATGGGGTTGTCCGTGAAAGGCAAACGGTACATTACTTTTGCTGGCCTCATCGCTGGCGATCACCCGGAGATCGCCACATGCTATCCCATGATGAGGGATTGTATGGTCGAAGGCGAATACCAGCATAAGGGCATGATTATTTACTACCTTAAGAACGCCCCTTATTCTTTTGGGAGTATGTCGGCCGAGCCCCTTATTGACATCTTCAGCGGAGAGCCCATTAAAGGAGTGGCCCGAGGCGGAGGTAGCGACGGCGTTTATTCGTGGCCGAGCGTGCTTGCGTATTACGTCGAGCACTACAACGTTGGACTTCCCGAGTATTTTGTCAGCCACATCCTTGCCGATGTCCGAGCTCGCATAGCTTCGACGCGATGATAGCCGCTGGAAATGCGGATAATGCTTGGTGCGATAATAACAATGGCTAAATCTCCGGGGCTAGTGCGGCTGAATTATTGTCGTGACCAGCGCCTATCTCACCACTTTTTGCGCGTGTACTTGCACTTCGGGTAAGCGCTGCAGCCAACGAACATGCCGCCGTCGCTCTTGCGGTGGCGTTCGACGAGCTTAGAGCCGCAGTAGGGGCAGACCTTACCTTCGGCGACGGCCTTCGCCTGCTCGACGTGTTCCTTCCTGGCATCTTCAGTCGAGCCTTTTGATAGGTCATCGAGTTTCCTGCCTGCCTCGTTCAGCTGCTCGTGATTGAACCTGAACACGCGGCTATCGAGACTATTTCTTACCTTTTTGACGAGATGATTTCTTTGGCAGATGACCATGCTCTCGGTGTTTTTGGGAACGCTCTTGAGCTCGCAGTGTTCACTGAACACGATGAAGCTCACAAACGCTTCCTCGGGCAGGCCGAGCGCATTCTTGAGCGTTTCAATGTGGTTCTTGTTTTGTTTGACGGGGTTATAGAAGCGCTCTTTCGTTTCTTTGTTGAGGCTCATGGTCCACTGGCGCTGATCTTCACTGCCGAATATCCAGCCCGAGTAATACTTGCTTTCGAATACGTAGATGCCGCGCTCGTGGAGCATGAGGACATCGACCTCGGAGGTGTCCGTTACGCCCTGACGCGGAATCAGGAGGTTGCGGTACAGCTTCTTTTCTTCATCGTAGAGGCCGTGGTCGAGAGCGTAGTCGATGAGGTACTCGCCCGTGTTGCCAAGGCTCAGGTCCTCACCCTTAAGAAACATGCCGGCTGTGCGAAACAGCGGCTCCTCGCCTTTGAGAATGTTGAGCAGGCTCATGGCAAACCTCCAATTATTGATACATAGATTATATGCAATATGGGCGATTTACCTCGATTGGCCCAACATAATGCGCTGGTTGAAGTCCGCTTGGGTAAAAGTGGATACCTTGAAATGAAGCGGCTTTTGCTGTGAAGAGCACATTGCCCGTGCCGTGCGGATACCTGCCCTTTTCGTTGCCATGACTGATACAGCTTAAAGCTAAATTATGGCCGGTCGTCAAAACAGATCGTGGCAACGAATCGACGAAGGGTAACGGATGGTCGCAAACGTCGAGCCTCGCGTTTCGCGTTCCCTTGGCGATACGCGCATTGGGGCGCGGTATTCTCGCGCGACCTCGAGAACCGGCAAGTTCGACTTGTAACTCCGGCTTCCCCGTGGAACAGGCGAACGCTTGACATTCCCGAGCGCCTGATGGAATTCATCGTGCCCCTCTTGATTGATCGCGGGCGCCGGTGGTAAAGGCTTACTGCAGGGCAGTGAGTTGCCTAGGCTATCTCCTTGCCTCCAGAGCTTTACCTCCCATGTGTTGCCACAGTCGTGGCACACAAATGTCGTCTTGCCCTTCTTCCCAATGATGGCGCCTCCGACGGCTCCTATGGGTCCCAACAGAATGCCTCCCACGATTCCCTTGCAGGCCAGCAGCGTCGGCCATCTCGCCGTAGACGACGATTGCGAACACGTGCTGTAGGGATTCGTCGCGCGCGATCGCGCGCCCGCATCGACGTGAAGGCGCCTGCCGCTTCGTGCTTGGCACGAGCGGCGGGCGCTTTTTGGTGGGGGAGAAGGGCGTGCCTAGGAAAGGTCTTCACTCGGAAGATTCTCGAGCCAGAGAAGGGCGGTTTTTACGTCGGCACAGGCGACGGTCGCATGTGCTCGTAGGCGCTCGTCGAGCGTTACGAGGAGATCGGCGTGGGTGCGGATTGCGGCGGCTAGTACGAGGTCATCTTCGAAATCACCGTGGATCTTGCGCTGACGCGTGGCCATCCAAATGTCGGTGTGATCACAGGGTACGGCAATGGCAAGCTCCGACAGATGTTCAACGCATGCCCAAGCGGTTGCCTCGGCTGCCGCTGCAGCCGAATCGGAGAGCTCTCCCGCGTGTTCGCTCCGGTAACTCATCTTGATGTCCTTCGCGATGACGAAAAAGAGGTCCTTTGAGCTGGTGACGGGGTAGGCGATGTCGACTCCGCGTTCAATCGCGGTGCGAAGAAGCGCCCTCGCGTCCTCGTGGCCGGGCCTGTTTCCGAGGAAGTACGTGATCCAGACGTTTGTGTCTATGAGGAGACAAGGGTGCTTGTCTGTCATTCGTGCCATCCCATGAATGCACCGTACTTGTCATCGTATGCACTCTCGATGAGGTCTTCGAACGAGGGCGCTACGACGCTCGATGATGTGCTGACGCCGAGCTCGGCGCGGGTGTCGGCGACAATTGAGGCGCCTTCGTCGATTAACTTCAGCTTGCGCGCTTTCGCGTCGGCCGCCGACCTCTCCGCTTGCTCTTGCGCCTTTGGGTAAAGTGCAGCGATAAGCTTGCGGGGCTTTTTTGCGTAGAGGGAGGCAAGCGCGTAGAGCGCCCGAACCCCCTCGGTGGGGGAGATGCCCGCGGCGGCGAGCCCCTTGTCGCCGGCGCGCTTAAGCTCGGGGTCGATGCGAGCGTTGACTTGCGCCACAAGTGCCATGGAATCGCCTTCCCTTTGGGGCTTTCCTGTTGCAACTAGTGTAAAGCATGTAAAGCAATCGCTTGCGCAGCACTCGCTTTTTTGGCGGAAAGAGGGACTTTTACCAGATGAACCGCCGACGCTTCATTTAGAGAAAGAGCGCGCAACGAGCTTGTGCTCGTTGCGCGCCCGATGGCTTACTGCTGAGGACGGGGCCGTTAGTTGACGCTCATGCCGCCGTCGACCTTGACGCAGGCGCCCGTCATGAACGATGCCGCGTCGCTTGCGACGAACAGCACTGCGGCGGCAAGCTCCTCGGGCTTGCCCGTGCGGATGTCCTTATCGAGGCCTGCCATGGCACGGCCCATGCCGAACTGGTCAATGCCGGAATCGGCCATCATCGAGCCGCCGATCTCGGTCTCGACGCCGCCGGGGCAGATGGCGTTGCAGCGGATTCCCTCGTGCGCGTACATGTAGCCGGTGTTCTCGGTCATGCCGACGAGCGCGTGCTTGGAGGCGGTGTAGGCAGCGCCGGCGCGAGCGCCGTTCGTGCCGCCGATGGAGGCGACGTTGACGATGTTGCCCTTCGACTCCTGGCCGAGCATCACCTGAACAGCCTTGCGCATGGCATACATGGGACCCTTGACGTTGACGGCGAATACCTTGTCCCGGCGCTCGTCAGAGATGTTGCCGATGGGCTTGAAGCCATCTATGATGCCGGCATTGTTGACGAGGATATCAAGCTTGCCGCACTTCTCAACGGCGAAGTCGATCATGCCGTCGTTCGTCTCGCGCGCGTAGATGCCGCCCACGTAAGGCAAGATTGTGCCAGGCAGGTCATTGGCCTCGACCTGGGCGGCGAGCTCGGCGAGGCGCTCTTCGCGGCGGGCGACTAACGATTTACTCCGCACGGCAGGCAGCCGCGGCATTATTTCCGAGGATGCGTTGGCATCTAGCTTTTTGTTTCTTGAAAAGTTAACCGTGATAAACTGCTTGTCCGAGGCGCGCCTTGAGGCCGCGCGCAAAGAAGGGGAGGGCGGCGCTATGGCCATCAAACAGCAGAGGGATATCGAGAAATACCTGGTTGAGCATCTTGGCCAAGAGGCGGCGCGCGAGCTGTTCGCGCGCCAGTCCGAGCTTCTCGGTGAGCTCATTGCCGGGACTTCCGACAAGTCGAAAAATCAGATGGAGACGCTCGAGCAGACGATTCTCCCGCGCATCGCGCTGTTCAAGGTGCTCAATGAACAGGTTGCCTCTAGCGAGGAAGCGACCAAGCTCATGCGCGGCTACATGATGGACGTGGTGGCGGCGCAGAAGCATGCTTCCACGGCGAGCATGCAAGTCGTTCCCGGGTTCTTTACCATATACAAGTGCGTGTTTCTGCGCGTCATGGGGACTTCCGACCTGTGGGAGAGCACGCAATCCCACGGCCATGACTTCTTTGACGCTCGGATCACGAAGTGCCTCTGGCACGATGCGTGCGTGGAGAACGGTTGCCCCGAGCTGTGCCCGCTGTTCTGCGACGTCGATGACGTGAACTACGGGGGCCTTAGAAAGATGGGCTTCTCGCGCACGAAAACCCTTGGCTATGGCGGCGATTGCTGCGACTTCCACTTTTACCGGAAGGGTTGAGTGCCGTGGTGGCACCGAGCTGCGTGGCCGCTATTCGGCGATCCCGACGAGAAGTTCTCTGAACCTGGTGCGGCATTCTCGTGCGATCTCGAGGACCGGCAAGTTCGACTCGTTGCTCAGACATCTGTTGATCGAAAGGCTTGAGGGACTAACGTCATTTAAGTCATCGACACCGCGCCAGTCCCGCCCTCGCCCTTCTTACCCCTCCAGCAGCGATCGCAGGTAATCGCGGTACTCGTCTACAAGCCTCTGCGGCCCGACAATTCGGACGACCTTGTCCATGCCGGCAACCCAGCCGAAGAACTGGGTGCTCTTGCACACCCTCACGCGTGCCGTCCCCATGCTGTCGTACTCGCCGCAACCGCTCTCGCCGCAGCCTCCGCCGCGGCTAAGGATTCTCGCCGCCGCGCCGAAGCGGTCTGTGACGATCTCGACCTTGTCGGGGACAAACGCGAGCGTGGCCTCGATCTCCTCGCCGCCGAACCTGCCGAACATGACGGCGTCGCTCCTGTTTCTCCCGTAGCCCCGGATCTGCTCGTTCGCTGCGGCGGAGCCGGGCTCGCCGGCGATCATGCCGCGGATCCGGTCGAGCCTGAACTCGCGGATCTCCCCGCTGTCCTCGTCCCACGCGGTGAGGTAGTAGAACCCGTCGTCGTAGGCGACCTCGATGGGCGTGACCTCGTGCTTCTTGCCACGCGACGGCGCCTGTGCCCCGTCGGCGGAGCTCGCGCGCTTGTATGCGAGGGTTACCGACGACTTGCTTCTGATCGCGTCGTGGATCTTGTCGACGGTCGAAAGGACGCTGTCGCTCTTTGACTTGATTCGCCCCTCCACGTGGATGCAACGGTCGAGGACCTCGCGGTCTTCTTTGTTCGTGAGCCGCTTGATGCTCCTCACGAGGCTGTCCGCCTGCCTTTGGGTGATGGCGCGGCAGGACTGGACCGCGTCGACCATGACCATGAGCTCTTCGAGGGAAAACTCGTCGGGAACGACGCCGTACTCCACGGGGCTCGTGCGGTACGTCCGCACGTCGATGCCGAACTCGCGCAGCGCGTCGAGGTCAGCGTAGATGCTCTTTCGCTCGGCCGACACGCCGTGCTCGGCGAGCCTCTGGATAATCTGGGGCATGGTGAGGCCGTGCTCGGCGTTGGTCTCTTCCCGGAGGATCTTGAGCAGGTAGAGAGCCTTGACCTTCGACTTGCTGTTGTACGACATCGCGCGCCGCCCTCCGCAATCGCTTGCAGATATGATGCGCTGAGTATAGCAACCGGCACAGCAAGAAAGCCCCGCATGTCCCATAGGCGGGACATGCGGGGCCACAGACGCCCGAGCGGGAAGAAGGCGAAGGCCCTTCTTTCCGACTGCTTTGCCCGATGCCGCCTACGCCCGCGCCTTCGCGGCGAGAATCGCGTCGATGAGGACGGCGACGCCGCGGTCGTTGTTGGACGGCACACGGAAGCGGGCGTGCGCCTCCATGTGGGACTCGGCGTTGGCGACGATGAAGCTGTGGCCGACCTTCTCGAGCATGGGGATGTCGTTGTAGGTGTCGCCCACCGCGGCCGCGTCGGCGATGTCGATGCCGAGGCTCTCGCAGAGG
>ERZ1026880.1184-NODE-1184-length-11481-cov-5.971031_pt1 | contig 11481 bp, 16 predicted proteins | sample MGYA00380170_ERZ1026880 | MGnify/ENA primary metagenome ERZ1026880 (study PRJEB33269, sample SAMEA4719806) | human gut metagenome | biome: human-associated habitat; feature: organic feature; material: feces | place: Cameroon | collected 2013-10 ...
TCGCCAAGGTCTCCGGCTACAAGCACATCGCCGTTCTCGTCGAGCAGCTCCACCTTGGAGATGGGCTTTGATGCAATGCCGGGGGAAAATTTCGCCAGCCTCCGCCCTAAATAGGTTTTGTCCATGTTGCCCTCCTTACACGAGGATGCGCACGCCGCCAAAGGTGATGGCGCTGCCGCCCTCCGTGATAAGATAGTTGGTTTCAGCGGGCATGGAGTTGAGACCGACCAGCAGCAGCTTCCCCTCGTCCGTGATAGTCCAGTTTCCCGCGTTGGCGACCGCGATACGTCCAAGCGCCTCGCGCATCGTCATATCGCCCTTGTCGTCCGCCGGGTACTGCATGGGAAACGACGCATCCAATACCGTGCGGCTGTCCACTGCCACCCCCATGCGCGCCGCGATGTCGGCCACCGCCGTCGCCGCCGGCATCGGCCAGGTCTTTGCGTCATAGCTGCTGTCGAGCCACGTTTCCTCAGCTTTGAGCATTGCATCATATCCATGCACACTCAAAACGCCCGTGATCCGGTCAGTCTTGCGCGTGGAAAAGAAAAACACGCCCTTGGGGATCCACTCGCTCACCTGCTCGCCCAGCCGCAGCCGTATGTAGACCTCAATTTTCGCCTGCCTTGGAATTGTCCCTTGTGGATAAATTTCAAAGTCGATCTGCCGCGCGCAGCAGTTGCCGATGCCGAAGTCGGAGTACAGCCCGCCGTCGATCCGCAGCGAGCCATCCACAATCTTATCCTCGCCGTAGGTGACGCCCGCGATCACGAGCTTGACCTCCTTGCGGTGCCCTGGGCTGGCAAGCAGCGTCCGCCATAAATCACTTACACTGTGCATGCGCTCACCTCTGCGTAAAATTGAGCGTCTTGCCGCTCCAGTATCGGCCTGTCTGGTCGCGCAGCAGATACGCGAGTTCCAGCCCGTCCACGGTCATCTCCTGCGTCACCGGCGTGCTGCCGAGTGCGGGGTTCTCATAGGTCACGCTCAGCGTCGCGCTGCGCAGATCTGCGGCCAGCGCCGCCACCTCCGCGTCGGTGATGTCGTTGAGCTGTGCGCTGCACCAGCCCTGCCAGCGGATCACCGTGCTGTGCCGTCTGCCGTCCATCGTCACGACCTCGTCGCTGTAGATTGGCGTAATGCCCGCGCTAAAACCGTATTGGTTAAAAAGCGCCGTGCGGTCATTGCCGTTGATTTGAAAAGTAAAATTTTTCATTACCTCGCCCTCTGGTCTTGCTGCTGGTACCGCGTCACCGCCTTGCTCACGGCCTTGCCGTCCAGCGTAGTCGTCAGGTTGATGACGATGTCAGCCGGCTTGCCGCTGCCGCGGTCGCTGCGGTATTCGTCCGCCTCGCGCCGTGTCAGCACGCGCTCGCCCTCGTGCAGGATCGCCGGATAGCCGTCATACGGGACGTAATCAAGGCCGTTGGCGTAGGCGCGGGGAGTCGGTGTGTTCTTGTTTTTGGGTGTCGTCTTTTTCGGTGTGGTCTTCTTCTGCTTTTCCTCCACGCCGGCGAGCTTCTTAAAGGCGTCGATCGCGCTGTTGACAAAGCCGATCAGTTTGGTCACGGCGTCGGCCGCGATGTTCACCGCGCCCGCAAATACCGACTTCAAACCGGCAGCCACCGGCGCGAGCGCCTCACCCAGGCGTCCCATTGCCTCGTCCAGCTCGCCCTGCGCTTCGTTGTACTCGATGATATCCTCGTTGGCGTCGCGCCATGCCTGGCCCGCCTGCGGCAGGTTTTGCTTGGAGAGCTGGTCCAGCACGATCTGCGCGCGCTCAGATGTCGTATTCGCCCCTGCGAGTTTCTTGTTGAAATCGTCTTCGCTCTCGCCCGCCCAGTTGAGCACGTCAGCAAAGGTGCCCGTCACTTTGCCGGTCTGGATGGTCTCATTGATGGCCTCGGACAGGCCGTCAATGGGGATGCTGTCGCCGTAGGTGGCCCACGCGCCGGTCGTCGCGTCAATCAGCGTCATCAGGTCGCTTTGCTCTAGCCCGATGGCCTGCAAGTTGGCCACGGTCGTCGCCGCCGTCTGCGTGTCGCCCAGCACGCCGTTGAGGCGGGTATAGGCTTCCGCCGTCTGCTCGGTCGTGTAACCGGCCTCTTGCGAGCTGGTCTCCAGCGTGCCCATGATCTTGCGGTATTCTTCCGTATCGTCGACCACGCCGATAATGGCGTCGCTCACAGCTTTCAGCCCGCCGACGATCGCGCCGCCGACCAGCGCGCCCTTGAGGTTCGTGAGCATCCCCAGCAGGTCGCCGCCTTTGCCCTTGACGCTGAAACCGTTCTGCAGCACGTCCGTAAACTTCTCGATGCCGCTTTGCGCACCGTCGGTCTCCTTGCCGAACTCGTCGATGGACTTCGCACACTTGTCGGCGCTCTTGCGCGCCTCGTCGAGATACTTCTCGTTGTCATCCAGCGCATCGTTCATGTCGATCAGCTCTTTTTTTGCCCGGTTGAGCTGCTGGCGATAGTTGTCCGTACGCTTGTCGTTCTCGCCGTAGGCCTCTGCGGCGTCCTTTACGGCCTGTTCCAGGGCCTTGACCTTCTCGGTCTGTTGCTCCTGGGCACGGCGCAGCAACTCATTCTTCTTGGTCAGGGCTTCCATCGTGTTCGCCTGGCCCTTGAATTCTGCGTCGGCAAGGCTCATTTCGCTGCGCAGCGTCTTGAGCTCGCTGTTTGCGCTCGACATGGAGCGTTTAAACTCAGTTTCACCCTCGATCGCCAGCCGCGTTGTGATCGTCCTCGTCGCCATTTACGTCTCATCCTCCTCTCTGCGCAGCCCGCGCCGCCTGGTCTCAAGCTCCTGCAAGTCGAGCACCTGCCCGATTGTCAGCAGCATCCCCTCGCGGACGCTCAGCCGGAGAAATTGCGTTGTCAGATCCAGCCACCACGCGCGTGTCACGTTATTTCTTTCGTTTTTTTTTGAAGCTCTTCGAGGAAGAGGTCGCGCTCTCGCTTTTCTTCTTCCTCGCGGGCAAATCCAAGCGCAATAGCCTCGCGGATTGCCTTTTTTGCGTCCGAGACCTCCAGCGGCTTGAGATTTACGCGGAAATACTGCTCCGGCGCGATCGGCCCGCGGTCGAGCCCCTGCCAGCGCCGCACCAGCTCGCCTTGCTCGGCAAGCTTTGCAAGCAGCCAGCACGTATTTTCAAAGCTCTGCTTGTCTTTCCCCTCAATGTGCTTCGTGAGAAAGCCCTCGTAGCCGAATTTGTCGTAGGCGTCAAAAAGCGCCTGCCCGTTCAGGCACAGAAAAAATGTGTGTCCATTCAATTCATAGGGGATCGTCTTCATATTTTCCCTCCAACCACAAAAGAGACGCAGCGGGTGCCGCGTCTCTTCGCATCTCAGCCGCCCGCTGCGGCCTTGATTTTTTCGTTGACCCACGCCGCGGCCTTAGCCTCGGTGTCGAACTCCTCGCTCTTGTGCTTATACTTGCCGTAGAGCGGCTCAAAAACGGTAAATGTGAGCTTGGCATTGCTCAGCACGATGCTGTCCCCTTTGGTCTCGTACTCCTCGCCCTCCATGTTGGCCTTGACCTTCGGGTAGAAAATGCCCTGATAGTATTTCGTCCCGTCGTCCCTCATGTGGTTGGTGTAAAAGGCGAGGCTGCCATAGGGCGCAGTGTCATTGCTGCCGAACTTGAGGTCTTTGTCCCCGTCCGTCGCGCCCAGCTCCGCGCCGGTCACCGCCGCTGCGTTTGCGTTCGAGAGATACAGCGTCTCCACAGCCAGCGAGCCATCCTTGAATTCCACAATCTCAGCCTTCTTCACGTTGTCGCCGAAGGCGCTCGTGCGGTTGAAATTGATCGTCTCGGTCACCTTGTTCAGCGCGCCGAGATTCGCCGGCGTGCCGAGCTTCGGGGGCGCGGTCGTCGTCTCCGGATTGGTCGCGGCGAACGGTGCCCACTGGATCATCTTTGCTCCGTACTGCATGGTAGTCCTTTCTACAGCCCTTTTTCTTCGAGGTAGCGGCTGTACACCTCAAACTCCGCCGCCGTCGCGGCGTCCGCGCACGATTCGTTCGCGGTTCGGATAAAATTGCGCGCAGGGATCTTCCGCGTGCCGTACTCGTTGATGAATGCGATCTCGGCGTTGCGCACGGCCTTGGCTCTGCCGCGCTTTCGGCTGCCGGTCGGCGTCACGTAAAGGACGCGGTGTCCGCCGCGCAGCTTGGGCTTGCCCTTTTTGATCGACCGTGCGGTCTCACCGGTGACATACGGGCCTTTGAGCATCCGCTTCGCGGCCTGCCGCTGCGCCGCCACGACGACGTCGGCGCGCGCATCCAGCATCGCGTCAATGACCTCGTCGGGCAGCTCCGCGACCTCCTTCAGGGAGAGCGACAGCTCATCAATGCCGGAAAACTCAACTCTGGCCATCGTCCTCCGCCTCCCAGCGTCCCACGGCGTCAAATTCTAGCACATAGTGCTGTCCTGTCTCGTCCGTGGCGTTCTCGATGCTCGGCAGGGTAAAGTTGTCCACCGCCGCGATCGCGGCGCGCAGCGCGTGCCGCCTTTTGATTGTTGACTCCCTGAGTGGTGCGAAGTAATGGATCTGCACAAGCGCCCGTGTCAGATGCGCAGCGTTGTCCCCAATCCCCTCCGGCATCTCCGAGTAGTTAAACGTGCAGTATTCCTCCGGCGGCGTCTCGCCCGCCTCTGTGACCAGCAGATCCGGCACGCACACCGGCACGATCGGCGTCACGACCGCGATGATTCGCTCATTCAGCGTCATACCTTTCCCTCCTGCGTGATGCGCTCGCACCAGAACTCAATGTACTTTCCCTCGTCGCCGTAGGTGTTGACGTAGAGGATGTTGTAGTCGTGCCCGTCGTAGCGGATCAGGAGCCGCCGGTCAAGCAGCTCCGGGTTTGCACGCGTGAGAAAGCGCACCTTCGCCTCGCCGAACTCTGCGCCCGCGCGGATTAGCTCCGTGCCGCTCGTCTGCGAAAACTGCGCCCAGGTCTCGCGCACGAGCTCCGGCTCGCCGGGCACATCGTAGCCGTCGGCGTCCTTTTTCGTCGTCCTGCGCAAAAACTGGATGCGCTTCGAGAGCTTCCCTGCGTCGACGTGCATCACGCGCCTCCCTCCGCTCCCTCGCCCGTGCCCGAATCGGACACAGGCTCGGTGAGCTTGAGCTGGTTGATGAGGCGCCGAAAGGCGGGATTGTCTCCGAGCGTCCCATCGACCGCCGTGTCGCGCCGGTCGTAGAGGTCGAGCGCGATGTACTTGACGCATTGCAGATACTGCGCATAGCGCGGCGAGCCGTCCTGCGGCTCGCGCACGCCCGCGCCGGCGAGGTAGGCCGCTGCCACGTCCACAAAGCCGGGGAGCTCGGCGTCGTCCGCCTCCACGCGGCAATAGGCGGCGATCTCGCTCAGCCTCTCGCGCAGCATCGCTTAGCCCCCGCTCTTGGGCAGATTCGCGATGACGAAGCCCTTGTCCACGATCAGGTTGCCGCCCACCATGGCGTCGCCCAGGATGGTGACCATGCGCTCCACAGCCTTGACGCTGTCATCCACCCGGACGGTGAAGTCGCTGAACAGGCCCAGCTCGAAGTTGGCGGGATCGCCGTACAGCATGGTCTGGATGGCAGCGCTGCCAGCGGTGGAGGCAGACAGGGCGGTCAGATCGCTGACGATGGTGTAGGGCACGATGTTGCCGCCGTCCTCGATGGTGCCGATGTTGGGGTTGCCCGTGGCGGGGTTGATCTTGAACACCCGCTGCTTGTCGCTGTTGCGCAGCTTGCCGATGGCCTTCAGGTCCACCTTGTTCAGCAGCAGCCGGGCGTTCTGGCCGATGGCCTCGTCGCTGCCGTAAGAGAAGAACAGGTCATCCAGCAGGTTCTCATCGATGGCGGAGATGTCCACATTGGCGGCAATGGCAGCGCCCGCCACGTTCTTGGCGTTCTTGATACCGAACATATCGGGGGAAGCCTGGCCGTCGCCGTTGACGATCAAAGCCGCCAGCTTGCGCCGCATGGCACGCATGGCCATGTTGTAGATCTTGGTGTAGTAGTCGGCGGGACTCAGGCGGGAGATGTTGCGATCCACGAACTGGGTCACGTTGAGCTCATAGGGGCTGATCTTCGCCACGCCGAAGGTGGGGTCGGTGCTGGTGGTGCGGGCCTTGCCGGCGTTGGTGGTCACCTTGCCGCCCTTGGCGTCCAGCTCGGAGATCACATAAGGCTCCAGGAAGCTGCCCATGCCGGTCAGGTTCTGGACATAGACCTGATCCACGATGGAGGAGACCACGTTGCCCAGAGGGTCTCGGATGGTGCTGCCGGCGCCGGTAGGCTCCACCAGAGTACCGGTTGCCAGCGTGATGGAGTTCATCACGGCCCGGCGGGTCTCGTCGGCGGTGAAGGTCACGGCCTTGCCGGTCATGAGAGCATGGCCGCGCTCCTCGGCCATGTCGCGGGCCTCTGCGCCGGTGGGAGCGGGAGCGGCCATGATCTGGCGGTCCTGCTCGGTGATGAGGTCCTGAATGTTCTGGATGCGGCCGTTAAAATCACGGACATCCGCCATGGCGGAATCGTAGTCCGCCTGGTTGCCCGCATCCAGAGCCGCCTGCGCGGCTTCCAGACGGGCGGTGCGCTGGGTGGTCAGATCCACCAGATCGCGTCTGAGATTGCTCATGTTGTGTTACCTCCGTTTAAAATCTGATTTTTTCCAGATCCAGGCGGGCCTGTGCCTGCCAGTCTCCAGTATCTGCATCGGGCTCACCGCCCGTTGATGCTGTGGGTGCCGAATCCGTCTCCGGCGTGGGGTGCGGCTCCGCCATGTATCTGGCCCGCAGCTCCGTGATGTCCGGCATCCCGGCGCATCCCAGCGCCCGGATGCCGCTGCCGATGGCGTTCATCACATTCTGCGGGGCAATACTGGCCGTCTCTCCAATGATGCCGTCTGCCAGACCGCAGTCCACGGCCTCCTGAGCCGTCAGCCACGTCTCGGCGTTCATCATCCGGCGGAACTCCGCCCGGTCGGCCTTGCCGCCGGCCTTGAGCTCGTAGGCGTTGAGGATGGCCTCCCTGGTGCTGTCCAGCATCTGGATGCTCTGCATGTGAGCCGTCCGGTTGCCCTCCGTGTAGGCGGATGGCAGATGGATCATCATCTGCGCCACCGGGGAGATCTGCACCTCGTCACAGGCAAGGCACATGTAGCTGGCCGCGCTGGCAGCCAAACTCTGGACCTCGGCCACCGTGTGGATGCCGGAAGATCTCAAAACGCTGTAGATCTCAGACCCGGCAAACACGCTGCCGCCGCCGCTGTTGATCTCCAGCACCAGCTCCTCTCCCTCCGGGGTGGACGCTACCGCGTCCCGCACCGCCTTGGGCGAAAAAGCCGCGAAGCCAAACCACTGGTAGATTTCCACATCGTCATCGGCTGCGACGATGCCGTTAAGTGTTACCCGCATTTGCGTTCCCTCCGTTTCTCTGTTCGCTGAGCCGTGCCCAGTCCTTTAGGGGGACATAGTTCAGGCTCTCCCGGCGCTCATCGCCGCCCTCCACATCCGGCAAATCCTCCAGTGCCCGGATATCGTTGACGGAGAACACGCCGTTGTTTCGCTGGTTGGTGTACCAGGCGCCACGGCTGGCCGTGTCGCCCTTGAGCTCTGCCATCATGTTGATCCGGATCTCCAAGCCCTGCCGCAGCTCCGTGTTTGTCAGCAGCTTCCACGTCTGCTCCTCCGCGTACTGGTTGACAATGGGATGGAGAGTACTCACCACGTACTCAATGGCGTTCTGCTCGTTGCTGCCATAGGCCTGCTTGCCCTCCTGTAGCTTGTAGAGGGGAACCCCAAAATACCGGGCAATGTCCCGGATAGAGACCTCCTTGTTTTCCACAAACTGTGCGTCCTTGTTGGTGGCGGCAATGGGGGTGTATTTCAGCCCCAGATCCAGGATGGCCAGCCGGTGGCTGTTGTTGGGTCCGGCGTGAACCTTCTCCCATTCATGCCGCAGCAGGTCTTTCCGGGTCTGGTAACTGCCGTCCGCGTTCTGGATGTGCTTGCCGTTGACGTCCTCCGCCCAGCCGCCCAGATCGCTGTCGGTCTCCAGCACACCACTGGGCTGGCCGCCGTTGGCGTAAAATGCAAGATCATACGCCTGCGCCGCCTGTGCCGCTGCCAGCACCTCGCTGGCCCGCCGCAGGGGCGAGATGCCCGTCAGGCCGTCCCGTGTGGTGGCCTTGTAGTGGCAGATGTCCTCGTTGGGCAGCACCATGGGCGTGCCGGTCACCGGATGGGTCACGGTGTACCACACTCGCCCAGCCTCATCCCGCCAGGGCTGCACCAGCCACCAGGGCACCGGGATCAGCTCCCGGATGATCCCCGTCCGGGGGTCCCGGATGATCCAGTCATAGCCGTTGCCGCCCTCGTTCCGGCTGTTCTCAAGCACCTTCCGCCGGATGCTGGGGGTCATGGCCTCGTTTGGCCGGGTGTTCAGCAGCCGCAGGAGGTAGTGGTCTACGTGCTCCCGCGTCCGGCTGTCCATGATGTAGTTGGGCAGTTTGCTGATGGAGTTGCTCAGGATCTCCATGCACCCGTCCACCGCGCTCAGCTTCCGGGAGGTTGTCTCGGTCAGCTCACCCACGGCCAGCCCGCCGGACGCCGCCAGCGTCTTGACGGTTACGTCATTCTGTACCTGCTGCGGTCGGCTGAAGGCCAGCCGCAGCCTGTTGGTCATGCTCACTGCTCATCACCTCCCGGACCGCTCAGCAGGGAGAAGGCGATCAGCGCCCCACCGGCCACGATCACGCCCAGCGGCAGCCAGATCATTCCGCAGCCCACGGCCACGGTGCCCGCGCCGCAGACCAGCAGCACGTCCGGGCCGAACCGGGCCAGAGCGCTCTTTACTTTTTTCATGCGGTCTCCTTTCCGGTCCGAATCGGACCGCGTTATAAGCTAAAACCGGGACGGCTCATAGCCGCCGCCAGATCCGGCTTCTGATTTCGCTTTACGATCCACGCTGCCACGGCAATGATCCACGCCACCGTGATATCGATACGCCCGATACTCCGGTTCTTCATGGGTTTCTGGTTCTCGTTGCCATCCACCGCGCACCGCACATTGCCGAAGCACCACCGGGCGCAGGTGTTGTGGACGTGGAGCATTTCATGCTTGCGGATTAGCATTTCCAGCTCCTTCATCCCCGGACTCATCCCTAACATGGTTTGCGGGATGGCGATAATCTCCACGCCCTCGTCCTGGAGCAGCGGCGTCATTGTTTCTGTTAAAAACTGGTCAACGCCCAGCGCCCGCAGGTCATAGCGCTCCTTAGCGTCCAGGATGGCCGCGATCACGTCCCGGTTGTCGATCATGTCGCCCTGACAGAGGGTAAGGAATCCGGCCCGCTCCCAGTCCCGGTATGGGACATGGTCCCGCTGCTCCGCCTCCGTCACGCCCTCAAGGGGCCGCCACGCCCGGAACAGGGCCACGCCGGTATCCAGTCCCGGCTGGGGCGGGAACACCAGCACCAGGGCGCTGAGGTCCGTCCGAAGGGACATATCCAGTCCGGCATAGCAGGTCTTGCCGGTCAGATGCTCCTGTACCCACGCCTCCCGCTCAGCCTTGGCGGAGGGGCCGATCTGGGTCTTGTCGTAGAGAGTCAGCGGCAGCCACCCCACGTCCTTGGTGCTGATCCACTGGTTGAGCCGCAGCCACCGGAAATTCCGTTCCGCCGCCTCGCTGGCCTTGGCCGCCCTGGCGTCATCCCGGAACTGCCGGGGCTGGATCGTCACCCCATAGCTGGGGTTGCAGGTTTTCCACAGCGCCTCGTCATAGATGTCCAGCTCCGCGATCCTGTCCGGATCGTCCTGAGTCAGGGTGGAGATGCCGTACATGATGGGAAGCCACTGCGGATCATCCTCATCCATGGGACGCTCCGGCTCACCCCGCCGCCATGCCAGCAGCCTGCGGCACTTCTCATGGACCTCCCAACCGATAGACTTGCGATCCGGGTCATCGCCGGCCGTGGTCAGCACGATCACCGCCTGCTGGAGCCGGGCCGCGTTGGAGCCCACCGTCAGGACGTCCCACAGCCGCCGGTTGGGCTGGGCGTGCAGCTCGTCGATGATGATGGCCGAAAAGCTGAAACCGTGCTTGGTGTCGGCGTCGCTGCTGTAGACCTTCATCATGCCGCCGAACCGTGTCCGGATCTCTCGGACGCTGTCCCGGCACCATGCCAGCGGCCGGTGGGCCGGCTGGCCCAGCGCCGTGTGTTCTACCATGTACTTGGCGCACTGGTAGATAATATCCGCGTTGGTCTTGTCGGCAGCGAAAATGCCCACCTGTGGGCGGCTCTCGCCGTCATTCACCAGCAGATTCAGCCCCAGCCCTGCCGCAAACTCGCTCTTGCCGTTCTTCTTGGCGATCTCGTCATACAGAAACCGGCGGTATCGCACCCACTGGCCGCGATCGTTGCGGATCTGGATGCCGAAGAACTCCCGGATGGCCCGCCGCTCCCACTCCAGAAGGTGAAAGGGCTGACCGGCCCACTGGTTTTGGCCGAATACCAGCATGGAGAAGAATTTCTCCACGCGGTCCACCTCGGTCTGGTTGTACCGAAGCTCCGCGCCGTCATCCGGCGTCGGTACTTCGATGCCCGGTGCCAGCGTCAGCATCTCAGGCATACCGATCACGGCCTCTTTGGATCAGCTCCAGCATGGGGTTGCTGTCCTCCGTCGCCTGCTTGCCGGTATCCGGCACCACCAGATGGCAGCGGCTGGTGACGGTCAGGCCCATATCGTTGGCGCAGTTCCGGGCCTGCTTGAAGTATCGCTCCTGGATCTTGCCCCAGCCGTCAGCGCCTTCCTGGTCTCGCTGGGCCAGCGCCTTCTCTGCCTCGCCGGTGGCAATGAGCCACTGGTGCTGGGCCACCAGATAGCGGCCCAGGGTGTCGGCGTCCAGCTCCGTGTAAAGCCCGGCGGCGATCAGCCGCTTGCCAAGGCGGCGGAAGTCCGGTTTCAGTTCCTCCAGCAGCCACTTGGGGGGCTTGGCTGTTTTGGCGGGGGAGACCTTTACCTCACCGGCCCTTCGCTCCGCTTCTTCTGCTTTGCTCAGGTGCTTTCGCCCATTGGCAATCACCACATCCGTTGGCTGTCTTTTCCCGGCCATTCCGGCCCTCCTTTCTCCGCTGGTTCCGAATAAACCGCTGCATGTCCCGTTTATACCCGGCGCACACGGCGACCCTCGCATGGCAGCCAGGGCCGCCGCAGGAGGATCAAGCCCGCTGCGGCGCGAACGCCGCCGTGTGCGTCGGAGAAATGTGTCCGAATCGGACCGTGTACTCCGGCTCATGACCCGGCCTCCGTGGTAGGGCACGGAGGTCGGAAGGGAAGGGAAGAAAGGGTGAAAACCGGCACAGGGGCCGGGTCACAAGCCGGAAAACAAAAAAGGCAAGGGTCGACGCGCACCGGTCTCCGGTACGTGCTGACTCTTGCCTTTCAGGCTTTTGGTCTATGCCATGTGATTTACTTCTCG
>ERZ1026880.1188-NODE-1188-length-11430-cov-6.593582_pt1 | contig 11430 bp, 14 predicted proteins | sample MGYA00380170_ERZ1026880 | MGnify/ENA primary metagenome ERZ1026880 (study PRJEB33269, sample SAMEA4719806) | human gut metagenome | biome: human-associated habitat; feature: organic feature; material: feces | place: Cameroon | collected 2013-10 ...
AGTATGAGCGTGTAGCGAATACTTAATATTCTTGCTATTCAGAATCTAATATTAATTCATAATAGACTCCGGATCGGAGTCCGGAGTGACAATTACAGAATAGTTATTTTTCATGAATAGCTGCTATTCACGTCATTCCGAGCGATTAGCGAAAGAATCCAGCTGATTATAATTCAAAAAGTTTCGTTGTTGGGCTGGAAAGCCCAACCTACCGTAACAACTGCGGTGCATACCGCTAATTCTCACAAGACTAATGTTGGCGGGGTGGATACCAAGCTCGACATTGATACAAGTCGTAATAAGAGATTCTTCGGGATAAAATTGTTATCTCCCTCAGAATGACGACTGATGGCTTCTGTTTCGTTTTTACCGTCTTTTATTACCATTTTAGCTTATTTCTTTTAGCTATTGAACAACTTTATGTAATCCATGCGGTTTATCAACATTTCGCCCCAATGCAGTTGCTATTTCCAACGCTAACAATTGACAAATTACAACCAAGCAAAAAGATTTTACAATAGAACTTTCACAATTTACATCAATGTTAAACTTCGGCGTTAACTTATCATTTGAACAACCTATAATAGAAAGAGGCGGATTGTAATCTTCTGCAATCTTACCTAAATTTTTTATTGCCGTATAATTCAATTCATTCACAGAAATATGCACCATTGCCGGCTTGTTATTCAAAATCGCAACATGCCCATGCATAAATTCGCCCAAAATATTAGAATAAACATTTATATAAGAAGTCTCTTTTATCTTTAAAGAGGCTTCTTTGGCTATTGCATAAGAAATTCCATCAGCTGTTACTACAATATTTTTAAATTTTGACAAAAACTTCGCCAAATCTTTAACCTCAGAATGTAATTCATAAGTTTTTTCAATGTAGCCGGAAAGCGTCTTTAATTCCTCTATATAATGAGTAATATCAACCCCTTTATGAGCTGCATATTTCAAAACAAGCAAAGTGCAACATAGCATTTGAGTAGTCAAAGACTTTGTTGCGGCAATACTTTTTTCTTCTCCCGCGCAACAATCTATTTTAAAATCAGAAGCTTCCCAAATCGTCGAACCTTTCTTATTTGTTATACAAAGCGTACGCATTCCAAACTCTTTCGCCTTTCTCAAAGCAGAATTTGTATCAGATGTTTCTCCAGATTGAGTTATAAATACGTACAAAATATCGCTTTCATGCGGAATTGCAGCTTTTAACAAAAACTCGCTTGAATAAATCGCCCTCGCTTCCATGCCTGCAACATTTCCAAACAAATCAGCCGCATACCTTGCACAGTGGTAAGACGAGCCACTTGCAACAAAAACAACCTTAGATATATCAACAGGAATATCAAACAAAATGTAATTGTCGTCGCTAATATGCGTATCTAAAAGATTTTTAAGCACATCTGCCTGCTCAAAAATCTCTGTTTCCATACTTGTTTGTTTATGCGAATTGAACAACATATTTCTCCTATAAATACTTTGACAAAGACGTCATTCTGAGTGGTAGTGAAGTATTTCACTGTATGCCTCAGAATGACGTTTTGAACTTTTATTCTAACCTAAAATATCTCTCAAAATTTCGTTTACAGCTTTCGGGTTAGCTCTGCCCTTTGTTTCTTTCATTACTTGTCCAACAAAGAAACCTAACAAGTTGTTTTTACCGTTTTTGTAAGCTTGAACTTCGTTCGGGTGAGCATCAACGATTTTTTGAGCAATTTCTTTAATAGCACCTGTATCCGAAATCTGGCTCAAACCACGTTTTTCAACGATTTCAGAAGCTTTTGTGCCATCTTTCATCATGTCGATAATGATTTGTTTACCGATGTTATTAGAAATTGTATTTTTTTCAATCAAAGAAATCAACTCAACAAGATTTTCAGGAGTCAATTTTGTATCAGTAATTTCTTGTTTTTGCTCTTTCAAGTATGCTGCAATTTCGCCCATAATAAAGTTTACAGCAATTTTCGGAGATGCACCGAGTTCCAAAACCTTGTCAAAGAACAATGCCAATCCCATTTGTTCAACGATAACAGATGCGTCGTATTCACTCAAACCTAGTGACATATAGCGTTCACGTTTAGCTTGCGGAAGTTCAGGCATTTTATCCTTGATTTCTTGAACCCATTCTCTTGATATTTTTAAAGGCATCAAATCAGGTTCTGGGAAGTATCTGTAATCGTGAGCATCTTCTTTACCACGCATTGAGCGAGTTTCACGAGAATTGTCGTCCCAAAGTCTTGTTTCTTGAACAACTTTACCGCCTTCTTCAACGATTTCAATTTGTCTGTCAATTTCGTATTCAATTGCTCTTTGCAAAGCTGAAAAGCTGTTTACGTTCTTGATTTCAGCACGAGTACCGAATTCTTTTGAGCCTTTTGGCATAATTGAAATATTGGCGTCACACCTCATAGATCCTTCTTCAAGGTTACCATCGCAAACGCCGATGTAACGAACAATATTTCTCAATTCTTCCATATAGTTTCTTGCTTCCTCAGAAGATCTCATATCAGGCTCAGAAACGATTTCCAAAAGCGGAGTTCCTGCTCGGTTCAAGTCAACTAATGAATAAGAAGAACCTGCAAGCCCGTCAGCACCAGCGTGAACAAGTTTTCCGGCGTCTTCTTCCAAGTGAGCACGCGTGATACCAATTCTTTTGCCTTTAATATCCAAATAACCGTTTACACAAATTGGTTCATCATATTGAGAAATTTGATATCCTTTCGGAAGATCCGGATAAAAATATTGTTTTCTGTCGAATTTACATCTTTCAGGAATTTCGCAGTTCAAAGCCAAACCAGTCAAGATACCCATATTAACACATTCTTTGTTAAGAACAGGCAAAACCCCTGGCATACCCAAAGTAATAGGGCTTGTTTCAGAGTTCGGTTCTTTACCGAATTCACAGCCATCTGGCGCGAAAATCTTTGATTTGGTTTTCAATTGTGCATGCACTTCCAAACCAATTACAACTTCATATTTATCTCTCAAGTCTTCCATTATTTTCTCCTTTTTATTAAAGACGTTAAGTCGCTAGGTCGTTAAGACTATAAGTTCATATTGTTAAGTTGGTTTTTATGATTTTATAAAAATTGAAAAGGACTTAACGTCTTATCGCCTTAAAGTCTTAGCGACTTAATCTTACCATAAACATACTCATCAAATCAACGAGTTTTCTGTGCATTTTTACATTGTGAACTCTGATATAATCAACTTTTCTTTCGATTGCAAGTGTATTGAGAGCCACTGTATAAATATCTTTCGTTAAATTATCCTCATCTTGCATATTGAGAAGGCTTTTTCGAGAAATTCCAAGCATAAGAGGGCAACCCAAACTTTGGAATTCTTCAACCCGACGGATAATTTCAAAATTATCCTCACGAGATTTACCAAATCCAATTCCCGGATCAATAATTATATTTTCAATTCCTTTTGAGCGAGCAAAATCGACTTTTTTACGCAAATTCAAAAAGATTTCTTCCATTAAATCAGTGTACTCTGGCGAATTCTGCATATTTTCAGGTGTCCCTTTTGAATGCTGAATAATCACAGGCACATTGTATTTTGCAACAACATCAGCCATTTTTTCATCATAATCAAAGCCTGAAACATCATTGATAATGTTTGCTCCGGCATTCAAACACTCTTCCGCAACCTCAGAATTTCTCGTATCAATACTCAAAGGAATTTTGCCTTTTGCAAAATCAATTACCGGAAGAAGTTTTTCTAATTGCTCTTTTGCAGGAACCGATTTTGAATACGGTTTTGTCGACTCAGCCCCAATATCAATAATATCGGCACCGTCATTGATTAATTCAAGCAAATGTTCTTTTGCTCTGTCCAAGTCGTTGTACATTCCTCCATCAGAAAAGGAATTTGGAGTAAGATTGAGAATTCCGACGAGTTGAGTGCCTCTCATCGAAATCACAGATTTCGGTCCTTCCGCAAGTGGAAGACAGAATTTTTCGAGTTCTTCACCTAATTTTTTCAACCCAAACGGCTGAAACTTCAACTTTTCAGCAATCTTTTTAATCTGCGAAACACTTCCGCCTAAGATACAGTCTGACTTTTCTATTTTTCCGGTAATAACCTCTCGATGTGTCGCACAGTCGCACCCGACAGAAAGTGCCGTTTGCTTAATTATATTTGCCATAGCAGGCTTCAAAGAATAAATTTTTATATTTTTGTACTCAAATTTTTCTCGTGCCTTATGTGAATAACAAGCGTCAAATCCTATTTTTTCAATCTCTTGTTTAATATCGGTTTCTTTAATTTCTCTAAAAATAAAATCGTGCATACAATAAAGATAGCACGATTTTTTAGATTTAACAATTAATAATTCATTTTTCCTTCTTGGAGAAGTTTTAAACCACATGACTCAAAGCTCATATTAGGCTCGTTACATTCTTTCGCCCCAGCCGGATAACCCCATAACTGCATCTTTTCCCCATCTAATTCGTCTGTATTTTGAAAATAAGGATAATACACAAAAACATCTCTTCCAAGCAAATTAGGACCTTTATTGGGTCCATTAGTATCTATAACATTCCCTGATCCATAACCATAATCTTGATATAACATTATTAATATTCCATCATTAGTAATAAAACCAAAAGGTTCAATTTCATGAAACTCATTATCGCACACATCTACCGCGCCCCAATCTCTATCTGACCCATCAATATTTCCTACAGGGAGTTTATTATACCCACCGCATATTTTTTCAACGTTACTATTATTTATGACCTGTGCAACATTAAAATACTTTATAAACTCATCACCCCAGTATCCTCCTTCATCAGAATTATATAAAGCATTAAAAGCATTTTCGATACTAGAAGCAGCCTTCATAAATTGCGTATAATAAACATGTTTTTGATATTTATCAATAAGAGAAGGTAAAGTCAGTGCCGCAACAACGCCGATTATGCCGAGGGTGATTAAAACTTCCGCCAAGGTAAACGCGACTCGACGAAACTTGTCACAGAGGGCTACGTGCATAGCACCTTCCGCGAAGGTAAATGCGGATTTTTTAGCAGCTAATTCGATTTTGCGTACTATATCACGTGCTACGCTGGGATTGCCCCCCCCCCGAAGGCTCTTCTAAAATCAAACTTTTTCATAAAAATAACCTCGCAACTTATGTATTACGAGGTTATTATAACATATTTTCAAAAAGAATTCAATACTATCTATTTGCTTGTTTTTCGATTGCTTCGGTCGTAACTTTCGTAATATCTGCTAAACCTGAAATTAATGTTACAAAACCAAAACCATAACCAAGCGCACCTGCTCCAAATCGGAATAATTTACTATTCACAAGTGGTTTTAATAACTTTGAATTTTGCAATGCTTTGCCCCAATTCATTATAGCATTTTTTGCCCATCTTGCATTTTCTGCTACCTTGCCCCACAACCCCTTTGTTTCTTTTGCAACATTTGATGCAGTTTTTGCAGAAGATGTTATTCCTCTTGAAACTTTCGAAGCAGAACCAAACATATCAAAACCTGATTTTGCACCTTTTGCTCTTGCCGCAGCAGTAGTCGCCGCAACCGCACCACCACCGGTTACAACCTTTTTCTCGGTATCTTTATCTCTACCGGAACGAGTTGAAACAGCAGGATTTGATGTAAATGCAATTTTATCACTCAAAGAAATTGACATTATTCAGAGTCCTTTTCACCTTGTTCTTTTAACGCCGTAACACCTGACGCAACACCACCTGATACACCAACAGTATTCACTGCTGCCTTTTCATAAGTTTCTTTTTTTACGCCTTTAATTTTATTAAGAATCCAATTTAATCCGTCTTTAACTTTTTTAACACCTTTACCGACAAAATCTTTGACAGAATTGTAAGCTTTTGTGATAGGTTTTCCTATTTTTGAGTTAGCGAATTTTTCACCTAATTTATTTAATTTATTCTTTGGAGTTGTGTAAACTTTTGAGTCCGTAAATTTCTTCCAAATCTTACCTGCAAATTCTTTTGTAGCAGCCCAAGCTTTACCGAATTTTGTTTTCATTCCAACAACAGCCTTGGCTTTATTAAGAGCCTTCATGCCGGCAATAGACTTTTTAGCACCCCAGCCCGTTGCCATTCCGCCTAAAATACCACCGGTTACAACTGCTCCAGCTTTAATTAATTTTTTTGCAGGTTTTGGCAAATTCAATTCTTTATCTTTAACCAAACTTTCAAATTCGTCCTTTTGATCTTCTAATTCTGCTTTTGCACGAGTATAAGTATCCTCGTCTTTGAAGATATCAATATCTTTTTCAGAATTTTCACAATCGAAACAATCTTCATATACATCTATATCTGTTTCGCCTTTATCCATAGGATTTAAACCGTATTCTGCACTTTTAAATGCAGGTTTGTAGTTTGTTGAAAAATTTGGTTGAACTGATAACATATATTTTCTCCATTAAATACTTTTCACGACTATTAATATACGTGAAAGAATTTTCTTGCTGTTTTGTTAACAAATTGTTACATTATAACACACATCACCTGCATATTATTGCACAAAATTCGTTATTTGTAAACATATTTTGCACCTTGATATGAATTTCTTTTAATAAATTCCTTATCAATCTTATTCAGGCAATCAAATTTTTTCGAAAGCCAAAGAGGAGCAATAAGCTCAGAGCTCAAACCGTTTCCGGCAAGTCGATGAATGGTTGTAGTTTTCGGAAGATATTCCAAAAAGTCGCATACTGTTTGAACATACTCATCTTCGCTCATAAAATCGATTTCACCATTTTCATACATCTTGGCAAGTTTTGTTCCTTCCAACGCACAAAGCATGTGGATTTTTACCCCGTCAACGCCAAGTTCTGCAAGTTTTTGAGCCGTTTGCATAATTTCGTCATGAGATTCCCACATACCAAAAATCACATGAACACAAACATTTATCCCAGCATTTTTTGTCTTTTCATAAGACTTCAAGAAACAATCAAAATCATGCCCGCGATTAATCTTTTGCAATGTTTTGTCATGAACGGATTGCAAACCATACTCAACCCACGTATAATAATCATCTTTGTAGTTTGAAATCAATTTAATTTTCTCATCATCAACACAATCAGGACGTGTACCTATCGAAATCCCAACAATATCAGGGTGGTTAAGTGCCGAATTGTAAATCTTTTCAAGCTCACAAACAGGTTTATACGTATTTGAATAGGCTTGAAAATACGACATGAATTTTTGTGCTTTAAAGCGGTTTTTCAAAGTTTCAGCACCTACTCGAACCTGTTCTTCTATCGGCAAAAGTTTTGAATGCGCCTGTGAAAAACTACCACCTTCATCGCAAAAAATACAACCGCCGGTAGAAAGGGTACCATCTCGATTTGGGCATGAAAAACCTGCATCAAGAGTTATTTTATAAACCTTTGCGCCAAATTTGTTTTTCAAATGAGCACTATATTGATTATAGCGTTTATCTGTATTATTGAACAAAATATCCCCTTCTGGCATAAATAATGGCGGGGTTATTCCCCGCCCTACTAAATTATTCACAAAACTTTCTATTATTTTTCTTCTTCGTCATATATCGGATAAACATAGTGTTCACCACAATTTGGGCACACAACCTCTTGTTGTTTTCCGTCTTCTACTTTTGCAACTTCAAACAATGTCTTGCAACCTGATTGAACGCATCTGATAGCCCAGCTTGGTCTGATTAATCTTGCCATAAGTCTTTCTCCATTTTCTCTCTGTACAAATCCATTTTAGCATTCAAACCAACTTAATGCAAGTATTTAAAATTAAATTGTTGGGGAATTTTATTTTTCAAAAAGAAGTGCAAAAATTTTTTTTGAAAGGTTTATTATATGAAAAATTCTTTAATTCTTGTATCTATTTTAATAATTACCATTATTGCATTTTTTGATGCAAAGGAAAGATTTGCAGAACTCGAAAGCGTTGCAGCAAATACTCCTGCACAAATTGAGATGAAACAAATGATTAACGATCCTGACGCACAAATGAAAAACCACATTCCTAACTTTAAAAACAGCACAGAGCAAAATTCCCAAACAATTCAAGATAAAATGAATCAGGGTAGAGAAGACAGTCAAAACCAACTCAACAACGTAGACAAACGTCGCAACACAATTAACAATAAAGTTCAATAAAATTGCAAAAAGACAGAACCTCAAAAAGAAGCTCTGTCTTTTTCTTGATATTAAATTCTTATTTTGCCTCTTCTTCGTCGTGGTGCTTATGTTTAACATCTTCTTTAATAACGATAAGGTTATTAATAATTTTCATAGCACAAGTTGGAAGAACAACATCATCTAAACCTGTTGCAATACTGATGATTTTGCCTGCTCCAAGGGTAACTTCATCTCCCTTGTAGTAGAATGTGTAATCATCTTTTCTGTCTGAACGAATTGTAATTTGACTCATTTTTCTATCCTCTGTCCTTTACTATTATAAAATACGCCTTCTGACATTACTTCGTCATAAATTTCTTCATCTTGTTTAAATGTCGCCTCTGTGTACGGATACAAATCAATGCAAACACCTAACTCCGTTTCCACCTTTCCGACAATCGGCCAAATCTGTTCTCTTTTTGACTTGTCCTCAATATCAAAAATAGCCGCAAGCTCAATGTCTTCGTCTTCATGCATTTGCCCATCTAAAAAAGTTCCAAACAAGTACATGCCTTTGAAATCATTAAATATTCGATTAAAAGCTTTTGAAAGTTTTAAAATAACTTCATCAACAGAATTAGCACCCATAACTTACTCCTGATTTCTTACAAAATTAAAAACATCTGCTCTTTCAACCGCAATTTGCTCTGATGTTTCAAGGTTTTTGACAGAAACTTTTCCGCTTTTAACTTCATCTTCACCTAAAATCAATGCAAACTTAGCAACTTTTGAGGCTTTTTCGAGTTGTTTTGTAAATTTTTTATTTGCTAAATCAAATTCTACATTCAACCCTTTTGCTCGAAGTTCTTGTGCCAGCAAAAACGCATCAGCAGAAGAATTTGAAACAATATAGCCATCAAGTTTTTTAGGTTCAACATCAGGCAACAAAGAATTTAATCTTTCCATACCCATTGCCCAACCAACAGCCGGCGTGTCTTCACCACCAAGATTTCTAACCAAACTATCATAACGTCCGCCACCACATACAGCATTTTGAGAACCTAAATTATTGGATTTAATCTCAAAAACAGTTCTGTTATAATAGTCCAAACCTCTGACTAGCAGTTTGTTTTCAACATATGGCACTTCAAGTTTGTCAAGATATGTTTTTAATGTAGCATAATGTTCAGCACATTCTTCACAAATAAAATCAGACTGAATAACTTTTTGAATTTCCGGTTTTGCAAAAATTTCCTTACAAGTTTCAACCTTGCAATCCAAAAGCCTCAAAGGGTTTTTCTCATAACGATTTTGGCAATCTTCACAAAGATTTTCAAACTCAGGTTTCAAGACCTCTTTAATCTTGCGTTTATATTCTTCACGACATTTAGGGCAACCGAGAGAATTTATTTCGACTTCCAAATCATTCAAACCGAGTGACTTCAAATAATTTACAGCAAGCAAAATAACCTCAGCATCAGCCGTTGGCTCTTTTATACCAAACATTTCAACCCCAACTTGATGGAATTGTCTTTGACGCCCGGCTTGTGGTCTTTCATATCTAAACATCGGTCCTTTATACCAAAGCTTAACCGGAGCAGAAAGTCTTGCCATACCGTTTTCAATAAACGAGCGCACAACTCCTGCTGTGTTTTCAGGTCTTAATGTCAAAGAACGCTCACTTTTTTCAAAAGTGTACATTTCTTTGTTTACAATATCTGTCGTATCACCAACTCCACGCGCAAACAGTTCCGTTGCCTCGAAAATCGGTGTTCTAATTTCCTTATATCCGTAACGGGTAAATATTTCTAACGCATTTTTCTCAAGTCTGTGCCACTGTTCGACTTCCTGAGGTAAAATGTCCTTTGTTCCTTTTTGTACTTTAATTATCTTAGCCATAAGCTTATTATATAAATTTGAAGCCAAATTGTCAAATTATTTTAGTACGACATCAGAAAAAAGATTTCTGTCGATTTCATCAAAATTCTTGATAATTTGCGAAACTGCTGGGATATTTTTATACAAATCAACGCTTTCCATAGAGGCAATCGCAATGATTTTACCAATTCCGGCAGCTCTCGCTGATTCTATTCCTGACACAGCATCTTCAATCACAACGCAATCCTTTGGATCAAGATTAAGTTTTTTAGCAGCTCTTAAATAGATATCAGGGGCAGGTTTTCCTGGCATTGTGCCGTCATCATAAACGATTTTATCAACATCAAACCATTTTTTCAGATTAAATGTTTCAATAAAAAACTCCACATTTTCTCCATTAGACATTGTCGCAATCGTATGTGGAATATCATTTTCACAAAGGAAGTCCAAAAACTCAACTGCACCGGCTGCAAGAACGGTATTTTCTTTATCTTTTCGGCACATATCACGATAAACAGCTTCTTTTTCACCCGCAAAACGTTCCACCATCTCACGTGTAGGCTTTTCCCCGGTCAAATATTCAATAATATCATCATTTGTGCGTCCGAACATATATTCTCGCATCTCTTCATCGGTAAACGGTTGTTCTCTCAGTCTTTTTGAGAACTCTCGCCAAGCTTCCAAATGCTTTTCAGAATCCCAAAACAATGTTCCGTTAAAATCAAATATTATTCCTTTATACATAATGCCTCACTGATTATTAATTATCTTATTATAGTATTCCAAGTAGGTTTTTGCCTGTTTTTCCTTGTTTAATTTTTTATAAACATAAGCCAAATTGTAATGAAAATCTGCCACATTGTTTTTGTAATCCGTTGCAACCAAAAATTCATACTTAGCCTTGCTATACTTGCCTAATTTCATATATGCACAGCCCAAATTGTAGTGCCCGTAAGCATATTCAGGCTTTAATTTTATAACTTTTTTAAACTCCTCTACCGCCATATTAGGCTTACCTTCGTTTAAAAATATATTACCTAAATTGTAATGAGCTTTATAAAAAGTTTCATCAGCCTCAATTGCTTTGTTATACATAAAAACAGCTTCATCACTCTTACCTTGATCTTGCAAAATATTACCGAGTAAAAGCCAATTTTGTGCAGTCCTTTCTTCCTCAGGAATTGTCAAAAACAGATTAAACGCACTTTTTATATCGTTTTCAGCATAAAAAACATTCGCCTGATTTGAAATATTCATGTACTTTTCAGACTGAATTACTTTTGTCGGTAGTTTTTTACCTTGAAGCTTTAAACTGGCTGCCTCAGAGCAATTCACACCTAACAAAACTATCCCTATCAAAATTAATAAAAACTTTCTCATAAGAGGATTATAAAATAAATCAAAAAAAATATCCACAAAAATTTGACATTATTTTTACATAATCCATAATATCA
>ERZ1026880.1190-NODE-1190-length-11426-cov-8.277548_pt1 | contig 11426 bp, 8 predicted proteins | sample MGYA00380170_ERZ1026880 | MGnify/ENA primary metagenome ERZ1026880 (study PRJEB33269, sample SAMEA4719806) | human gut metagenome | biome: human-associated habitat; feature: organic feature; material: feces | place: Cameroon | collected 2013-10 ...
TACGAGGCGCTCAACCAGCGCGACAACGGCATGACGGCGCGCGAGCTGGCCGCGTGGGCCGAGGAGGCGCGCTACTTCGTGGACGCCGAGTTTATGGTCGACGACCTGGAATCGCTGCGCCGCGGCGGCCGTATCCCCAGCACCGTGGCCTATGCGGGCGCGAAGCTTGACGTGAAGCCCCTGCTCAACATCAGCATTGAAGGCAAGCTTGCCCTGACGGGCGTGGCGCGCGGACGCAAGAAGGGCGTCAGGCAGCTGGCAGAGTACTGCTCGAAGCGCATGACCGACCAGATGCCGGGCCGTTGCGTGGTCATCGGCAACGCCGACTGCCCCAAGGACGCGGCGCGTCTGAAGGAGTTGCTGGCGAAAGAGGACGACAACCTGCTGTTTTTGGAAAGCAGCATCGGGCCGGTCATCGGCAGCCATGTGGGGCCGGGCATGCTGGCCGTGGTGTTTTGGGGAGGCGATAGGCGCGAGGAGCTTTCAGTGGCCGATCGCATCGCCCGCAAGATCAAGAAAGAGGGTTAAGCCATGACGAAGGCTTTCGTGTTCGCAGGAAACGATACGGTGGGGAATATGGTGGCCGATCGCCTGTGCGGCGCCGGCTGGCAGCGCGTGGGCGATGCGGGTGCGGCAGATGCCGTCATCACCTACTTCACTGCGCAAAATGCGCTCGAGGACGCGTACTTTGGCGACAACGGCATCGTGCAGGGCGCGCGTAAGGGCACGCTGCTTATCGACCTGTCGTGCACCACGCCCACCTTCGCCCGCGAGCTCAACGCCATGGCCTGCGTCGCCGACCTGGTCGCCGTCGAGGCGCCGCTCGTGGTCACCGACGTCGCCGTGCCCGATGCGTTTGCGGCACGTGAGAACCTGGGCTGCTTCGTGGGCGGCGAGGAGGACTGCGTCGAGGCGGCACGCAAGGTTCTCGATCTGCTGATAGCCCACATCACCGATGCCGGTGGCCCGGGCTCGGCCCAGCTTGCCCGTGCCGCGTATAGCCTGCAGACTTCGGCGCAGCTGGTCGCCGCCGTGGAGGCCGATGCGCTGTATCATGCGGTGCGCACGTCTTCGGACATGGGCGAGATCGCGGGTATGCGCGCCGGTGCGCTCACCCCGGCGGGCGATGCGCTGCTGGCAGCCGTCACCGATGGCCGTTTCGACGGCACCTACACCGTGGAGATGCTCATGGGCGAGCTGACCGCGGCGTTGACCACCGCCGACGATGCGGACCTTATCCTGCCGCAGGCCGAGGCGGTTCAGCGCCTGCTGGAGCTTCTGGCCATCATCGGCGGGTCGGATAAGGCGCCCTCGGCCTTGTCGTTGGCGTATCGCGAGGAAGACGCATGCGCGAAGGAGGGCCTGGACTGGACCCGTGCCGAGCAAACGTACGGCGACCATGATCACGACCATGACGAGGATGCCGACTGGGGCGACGATTTCGGCGATGCCGGCATCATGGACGATGACGGCATGACGGGGGCTTATCCCGGCTTCAACTAGGTACTCGCCCGTTAAAGGCGATCGAGCATTGGACAGGGCCCGCGAAGCGGTTGCCCGGCTGTTTGGATGGATGGGCGCAGGCGTTGAGACGCCGCTGCCCGCCATGGGCCGGGTTTCGCGTTGCGGGCCTTTTCGTCTGCCGGGCGGCTTGGGTTTTGCCTGGCAGGAGAGAACGCCCGCAACGCATCGGGGCATGGCGCGCGGCCGGGCTTTCAACTAGCGGTCGCGTATAGAAGCAGGGAAGGGATCTGCTATGGAGTTCGAAGAAGAGTTGGCTTGCTGCAAGCTGTGCCCGCGGGCGTGCGGCGTCGATCGCGCTGCCAATGAACGCGGTGTGTGCGGGGCGCAAGGGCAGCTGGTGGTGGCCCGTGCGGCGCTGCACATGTGGGAGGAGCCGCCCATCAGCGGTTCTCGCGGCAGCGGCACCGTGTTCTTCTCGAACTGCCCGCTTCGGTGCGTGTACTGCCAGAACCAGATGATAGCCACGGGGTGCGCAGGTGTGCCCGTGACCGTGGACGATGTGGCCGATATGTGCCTTGACCTTCAGCAGCAGGGGGCAATGAACGTCAATTTCGTCACGCCGACGCACTATGCGCCCCACATCCGCGCTGCCGTTGCCCGCGCCCGTGCCCGTGGTTTGACGTTGCCCGTGGTCTGGAACACCTCGGGGTACGAGACGGTGCAGGCCGTGCGGGACAATATGGGTACGGTGGACGTCTACCTGACCGATTTCAAATATTGCTCGAGCAGCCTTGCCCGCCGTTATTCCGCTGCGCCCGATTATCCCGAGGTGGCCATGGCGGCGCTTGAGGAGATGGTGCGTTGCGTGGGCGCTCCCGAAGGCGACGAGGTGGACGGGCAGCCGCGCCTTACGCGCGGGGTGGTGGTGCGCCACCTGATGCTGCCCGGCGCCTTGGAGGATTCCAAGCGCGTGGTGCGCACGATATGGGAGCGTTTCGGAAACGATGTGCTGCTGTCGCTGATGAACCAGTACACGCCGGTGCTCGCCGATGCGGCGCAAGCTGGGGATGCGTGGGCGCAACGCCAGCTTCGGCGCTGCCCTGAGCTGGCCGGACGCGTGTCCGATGCGGAATACGAGGAACTGCTGGACTACGCCGACTCGCTGGGGATCGACGACTATTTCTGGCAGCAGGGCGGTGCGGCTCAGGACAGCTTCATCCCTGCATTCGATTTGACCGGGGTTCCGAGATGATATCGCACAAACGTTCTTGACCACGAACAAGCGTACGAGTATAGTAACTGCTTATAACACGTACGGATGTTTGCGGAAGGGGAGCCATGGATGTGCAGGAGAAGCTGGAGATCCTTGCCGATGCGGCGAAATACGATGTCGCCTGCACATCGTCGGGGTTGCAGCGCAGCTCGAAGGCCGGTTATGTCGGCAACGCGCTCGGCGCTGGATGCTGCCATAGCTTTACGCCCGATGGGCGTTGCATCTCGCTGCTCAAAGTGCTCATGACCAACGTATGCGTGTACGATTGCGCGTATTGCGTTAATCGTTGCAGCAACGAAGTGCCGCGTGCGGCGTTCACGCCTGAAGAGCTGGCCGATCTTACTATGGCGTTTTATCGCCGTAACTATATCGAAGGGCTGTTCCTCAGCTCGGGCGTCATCGGTTCGCCCGACCATACCACCGAGCTTATGATTCGCACGTTGCAGCTGCTGCGCGATCATCACCGGTTTCGTGGATATATCCATGCGAAGGCCGTGCCGGGAACCTCGCCGGAGCTTATCGATAGGCTTGGGCATCTTGCGGATCGCATGAGCGTGAACCTTGAACTGCCTAGCCAGACAAGTTTGAGCTTGCTGTGCCCTCAGAAAACCAAACAGCGCATCATCTCCCCTATGCGTCAAATCAGGGACAACATGGCACAGGATCGTGAATCGCGGGGGATATCGCGGCGCAGCACAACGTATCTGCCGTCTACCCGTCCGAAGGAGCGGGAGCGTGCGTTCGTGCCAGCGGGGCAGTCAACGCAGATGATCATAGGGGCTACTCCGGAAACCGATTTCCAAATCCTTAACCTGTCGCAGGCGCTCTATAAGACCTTGCAGCTCAAACGCGTGTTCTTTAGCGCATATCTGCCGGTAAGCTCCGATGAGCGTCTGCCGCAGAACGTTGGGGTGCAATTGAATCGTGAGCACAGGCTGTACCAGGCTGATTGGCTGCTGCGCTACTACAAATTCGACGTGTCGGAGATCATCAGCGCCGATGCGCCGAATCTGGAGATGGATGTTGATCCGAAAGCTGCATGGGCGCTGAATCATCTGGATTTGTTTCCGGTGGAGGTGAATACGGCTCCGTTGGAGGTGTTGCTGCGCGTACCGGGGATAGGTCCACGTGGGGCCCGTTTGATCATGCGCGCCAGACGCACCTCGTGTTTGCGGGAAGGGGAGCTTCGCAAGCTGGGGATCGCCTTTAAGCGGGCGCGTTACTTCATCACCTGCAACGGGAAATATCAAGGCAACGGGGTGGAGTTTTGCCCCGAGGCTTTGCGGGCGCAGCTGGCAAGCCCTATCGAAGGCGGCCGTCATGGCGCCCGTTCGGGGAAGGTGTTGCCTGGGCAGCTTAGCCTGTTCGGGTCGGAAGTCGGGCGTACGGCCATAGGAGCAGGGGATAAGGCGACCGCGCTGGACGGCAGCGCGAGAGGAGCGCAGCGGCTGCAGGCGCCGGTGGTTCAGGAAGGCGTGGTCGATGGGATTTTCGGTTGGCAGCATGCGTTGCAGGGCCGGCAGAAGGTGCCCGCATGAGCTTGGATGTCGGTAGGGAGTCGCTGTACAACGTGGCATACGTGCATGATGGCACTACCGAAGGGCTGCTAACGGCGATATTCCAAGCGTATGCGTTGCACGAGCAGCCCGAAGACTTTTCGACCGAGACCGCGTTGCAGCCTCGGTTAGGGCAAAGCGTGCGCTATATCGAAACCGATGCGACGTTGGCGGCGCGTGTGAAGGCGGGCATCGTGCGAAAAGCAGGTCGGGATGCCTGGGATGCGGTACTGCATGCGTCGTTGTCGGACGACTGCTCGGCGGGCATTGCGGTGTATCGGTTCGTTCGATTCGTCATGGCGCATCCTGTTGCCATCAATCACGGCTTGATACGGAACTTCGCACATCCTATAGCCGGTCCCGTAGCGCGTCTCGAGCGGTCGGTCATGAACGAGCGGCACTTGATGATGCAGTTCTTGCGTTTCGAGCACTTTGAAAACGGCATATGGTTCGCGAAGTGCAACCCCAAGGCCAATGTGGTGCCGCTGCTCATGGATTGGTTTGCCGATCGGTTCAATACCGAGCGTTTCGTCATCTACGACGCGGTTCATCAAGTTGCGGGCATCTACGATGGCTCGGGCTGGTATTTAGCACAAACCGATGAGCTTCATCTGCCGCAGTATGCGGCGGATGAAGCTGCTATGCAGGCGGCGTGGAAAGGGTTCTACGATGCCATGTCCATATCCGTGCGCTATCATCCGGAGCTTCGAAGGCACTTCATGCCGAAGCGACTGTGGCGCAATATCACAGAATTGCGTGATGGGCTGACGGACGGTAATGCAAAGGATGCTTTGCCCGCTGTTGGAGTATCTGCGGAGAAGCGGCTATAAAACCACGATCGCACGCGCGGATAATACCACTCTGCGGTCGAAACATCCCTGGGAAGCTGGTGCAAAACGCGCTCGATGGCAGAGGGGAGCTTTGTTTGGGATATCGCCGATGCCGTCCTCGCGCATCGGCGATACGGCTCTCCTTACAGCGTTCGTGCTGCGTTGTCCGGGTCTATCGACATGCTCTGGAAGCGGTCCTCCATGTACTGGTTATCGAAATGATCGTCGATGAATCGGGAGATGGCGTTGTCGGGCGCTACGCCGGCTTCACGCTGGTACCAGCGGTCGAGCGACATCAAGGTCATGCCGCAGTCGACGATCATCAAGGCGGCGCATACGGTGGTCAGGGAATAACGCCAGTTCCAAGGGATACGATTGACCAGTCGCAGCATCCAGGGCAGGCACAGCTTCACCCAGAACAGGCCAAGCACGCCCCACATGGCCATGAACATGCCGTTGGTGCGGCCGTCGATGGAGAGGAACGTCCCGGTGTAGTCCCAGGCAACGATGCCGAAGGCGAACTGCATGAACCAGCTGACTGCATATTCGAATGCTCCACCGATAACCGCGCTCACCAGGAAGATCACGGGAAAAGGCGCTTTGTGGAAGCGGTTGAGGGCCATGGTCATCAGTATCGCGCCAACGCCATAAATAGGGCTGAAAGGTCCGAACAGCAATCCGGCTCGGTCTTCGTAAACGCCAGGATCCACTACCAGCACATGATATACGGTCTCGATCACCAGTCCTAAAACGCTGCATACCACGAATATCCAGAACAGGTTGAAGAAGTTCAGGGTGATGTAGCCGCGACCGGTGGGGTCAAGGCCAAGCGTACCGTCTTCTGCTTGCTCCCTGGTTTCCATATCGCGCAGTTTGCGGCGCAGCTCGCGCTCGCCGGCAAGCGCCGGGTCAAGATAGGACTGCATGACGATAAGGAACACCGCTACCACGGCATGGGGGATGATGTTGGCTCCCAGGCCGTTGAGCATGATGGAGCAGATGATGATGGCGGCCAAGATGAATATCATGGCTTCGGTGCCGTGCGCTGCGTGTTTGCGTTTGTTTCGCAGCAGTCGAATGCCGAATACGGCGAACATGGTCGCAAGGGCCGTGTAGAGCACCGTCTCCACAACATAGATGATCACGGTGGCGGTGGAAGCTTCCACGTCTAGATTGCCGGAAGTGAACGCCAGCACCATGGTCACGATGGTGATCGTTAAAAGGACGGCGGTGGCTCCGCCTGCCACCAGGCACAGCACGCCGAAGACCTTAACCGCTAAAGGAAGGCGCTTGCGGTCGATGGCGTCACGATCGGTTCGAAAGCTTTTCCTCACCGTGGAAGAGGACGTGTCGTTAGAGGAAGATTCAGGTTCGTTGTTTGTCATAAGGCTCCCAAATAGGTATCACGTTTGCACAATGTCGGGGTTTTCGCGAACAAGTATAACCAGATACCGAATGCAGTTTGGCAAGAGCGGTTAACAGTTCGGTTGCGATGCGGAAAACACAAGCGTTTGTGCATTCGTTTGAGGTGACAATGATACTCGTAGCCTGATGGTTCGAGTAAAGGCACGTAAACAAACGGAGGCCTTATAGCCGTTTGATTGTATGAGCCAACATAATGCGCTCGAGCTGTTTCGGCATTTTTGCTGGTTGAACCTTTTTGTGGTACAAGGCTTTGAGAATCCGGGTTGTTGACGTACAATGATTCGACACATGTTTTCGTGTGCCGGCATGACGCAATGGTAGCGTAGCAGTTTTGTAAACTGCCTGTTGCAGGTTCGAGTCCTGTTGCCGGCTCCATCGTTACGTCAAGGCCATCGCTGTTTTTGCGGTGGCCTTTTTGTTATGCGCTGTTCTTGCTTGTTTCGCAATGGCGCGGCCTTGTTTGGAGGGAAGCGTATGAACGATGCGGCTGAAGAAGAAGCTGCGCTTGGGCTAACATCCGAAGAAGTGCAGATGCGTATCGCCGCAGGCGAGGTCAATGTCGATGCGGGCGTGAAGACGCGGTCGGTCGGGCAGATCGTGCATGATAACATCTGCACGCTGTTCAACCTGGTGAATGCCGTTTTGGCTCTCATCGTGCTGTTCACTGGCTCGTACAAGAACATGCTGTTCATGGTTGTCATCGTGTGCAATACCGTAATCGGCATCGTCCAAGAGGTCCGATCCAAGCGCATCACCGACAAGTTGTCCATCATAGCTGGCACGAAGTCGCACACGCTGCGCGATAGCGCGGAAGTCGAGTTGCCCCTTGATCAGCTGGTGCGCGATGACGTGGTGGTGCTGCGTCGAGGAGATCAGGTTCCCGCGGATGCGCAGATCGTGAGCGGTGAATGTCGGGTAAACGAAAGCCTGCTAACCGGCGAAGGCGATCTTATCCGAAAGCAGCCTGGCGATGCGCTTATGAGCGGATCATTCATCAATTCGGGTATGGTGTATGCTCGTGTGGTTCACGTTGGCGCGGAGAACTATGCGGCAAAGATCTCAGCCGAGGCAAAGGAGCGCAAGGCTGTGCGCTCGGAAATCATGCGGTGCCTCAACGGCATCATCAAGTTCGTCAGCTGCATCATGTTCCCGCTCGGCGCGCTTCTGTTCGCGCGAGACTACTTCTGGGGCAACTCCGAGCTGAACAGTGCCATTTTGTCCACGGTGTCTGCGCTCGTGGGCATGATTCCTGAGGGATTGATCTTGCTCACATCAACGGTTTTGGCGGTTTCCGTCGTGCGTTTGTCGAAAAGCCAGGTGCTGGTTCAACAGCTGTATTGCATTGAAACGCTTGCTCGTGTGGATGTGCTTTGCCTGGACAAAACGGGGACCATCACAACGGGCGATATGGAGGTTGCCTGGGTGCATCCCGTCGAAGGCGTGGCAGCTCAGGATGCCCCAGAGGTGCTTGAGCGTGAAACGCGCCGTGCGTTGCGCGCCATTGCGTGTGGGGATGATGACCCTAACGAGACTTCTCGAGCGATTGCCTCATACTTCAAGGACGCTGAAGGACGCCCCGAAACGTGTGTGCGCATGATTCCTTTCAGCTCAGATAAGAAATGGTCGGGCGTTCAGCTCTCTGACGGATCGTGTTATGCCATGGGTGCTGCGCAATTCGTGCTCGGCAATGCATACGAACAGGTTAGGCTGCAAGTTGAGCAACTTGCAGCCGATGCGCGCCTGCTGCTTATCGCGCGAGTGCAAGGTTTCGATGAGCTTGGAAATATTCAGGGCGTTCCTCGGCCTTTGGGTTTTGTGGGCATTCGCGACCAGATCCGCTCAACGGCTGCCGAGACCATCGCCTATTTCAAGGACCAAGGCGTGCGCGTTCTCGTGATCAGCGGCGACGACCCCCGTACCGTTTCCGGCATCGCCGAGAAGGTGGGGGTGGAAGGCGCGGAGCGCTTCGTCGACGCCAGCACGCTGAAAACCGATGCCGATGTGGATATCGCGCTTGCAAGCGATAGCGTGTTTGGCAGGGTGAGACCCGAGCAAAAAAAGCAGTTCGTCTTGGCTTTGCAGAAGGCGGGCCACACCGTCGCTATGACCGGCGATGGCGTGAACGATACATTGGCGCTCAAGGCCGCCGATTGCAGCGTTGCCATGGCCTCAGGGTCTGACGCCGCGCGCAATGTTGCGCAGCTGGTGCTCGTCGACAATGATTTCGCCAGCATGCCGAAGGTGGTGGCCGAAGGGCGTCGCTCCATCAACAATCTGCAGCGCTCCGCATCGCTGTTCCTGGTGAAAACGTTGCTGTCCATTGCTGCCGCCATGCTGTTCATAGCGGCACCGTGGCAGTATCCTTTCCAACCTATCCAAATGACGCTCATCAGCGCATTCACCATCGGTATACCTTCGTTCGTGCTTGCGCTCGAGCCGAATCGCGAGCGTATCCAAGGTCGTTTCCTGGGAAACGTCATCGTTCGTTCCATCCCTGGCGCCATATGCTCGGTCTGCTGTATTTTGGTGGCGAACATAGCGGGCTATTACCTTATGGGCCTAGACTATGAGCAGGTGTCTACTTTGTGCGTGCTGCTGACTTCCTGGATTGGGTGCAATCTGGTGATCCGTCTGTCCATGCCCTTCACGGCGATTCGTGCGGCGCTGCTCGTGGTGGTGGTAGGCGGTACTGCGGGCGCGTGTCTTCTCATGCCTAACGTGTTCTGCATAGTGCCGTTGACACCAGGTATGTGGCTGCTTTATGGCATTGTTGCCACTATATCCGCTGTAGCGTTTCATGCGCTCTACCTCAAGCTTGAGGCACTGCACGCTGCGCGCATTCGCAGGGCTGAATAGGGTTTTGCTTCTGATTAGACAACGACAGCGATCCGCATAGCCGGCGGTTGCCCTCTCCTTTGTTTACGGTAAGGCAGCATGCATTATCCCTTTGATGCCCTCAAGGTTCATCTCGTACACAAACATACGCTCGGGGAGAATCGATGCCCCATCGTCCGCGAACGACTGCTCTGCAGCGCGTCTCATGCCCCTGTGCTCGTAATACTCCCATGTGCAATCGGTGTCGGTGAACAGGAACGCCTTCGACGCCCCTTGGGCCGCTAAATAGCACTGGGCGTGGTCCATAAGCGTACTCCCGACTCCCAGCCCTCTGGCCTCGCTGGATACGGCGAACAGCACCAGCTCGAAATCCGGGTCGCAGTCGCTGTGCGCAAGCAGGTCACGGTCAGCTTGCTCCATGGCGTCAAAGAAACGTGTAAGGTCCGAGGCGCAGCCGCCCAGCTTGTCGAGCTCTTCACATGCATGATGTTTGATGCTCGCCCAATGATCCTGAGTTTGCTTGTCGGGCATTCCTGCTCTTGCCATGATCACGCCGATAGGGGAGTCGTCGATAACGGCGACTTCGGCGAAGGTGTTACGTTGTGCGAAGTTGGCAAGATCGACGACCCCGCAGGCTACGCGCTTTCTGCCGTCGGTGTAAGTGTGCCACGTGTCACCAAGGATGGTGCCAAGTGCTTCAACGTCCTCATTATGAAGACGGCGATATTCAATAGGTGTCATGGGTCCAGTACTCCTAATAAACTAGTCAACTATCAGACCAACTGATTTGATAGTGGACCTTACCAAAGAGCAGTTCGCATTGCAATCCAGCGTATTGGATAAAAAGAGGGCGTTAGCTTGCGCCAACGCCCAAAATCAAACACTCGGTTTTCCTATAAGCCGCAAATCCCGAATTGTCGCAGCCCACAAACCCAAATCCTGCGATGAATGGGGGAGCGCCATGCGAAGCATCGATGTATCGCCTAATCGGCATTAAACGTTCTGAGATATATCAAGTGCACGATACAACCTATCGGGTACCAGGCTTACCAAGTCATCGGTCCACACAACCAAGTCGGTGTCCGCGTCGGAACGGAACCAATCGTTCAGCACTTCGCACTCAAGCTTCGAGAACATCTCAACCAAGAACTGCATATTGTGATCGACGGGCACGTTTCGATATGTTTTGAGCGTCTCAAGTAGAACCGTCTGCCTGTTTTGAGGCATTACCGTCTGACCGAAAGGCGTATTGATGCTGTACTGAATGGACTTCTTAAAGAACTCCCGCTCCGTCGACAGCAACCGAATATGGTGATAATACCCAGTTCGCCAACTAATGGTGCGCCCGATTTCATTCAGATAAAACTGTCGGCAGAAGATGCAGAACCACCAAGGAATATCATACTTACTCCGGAAGTGCCGATAAAACGTCTGGCGGGAAATATTCGCCTTCTCGCAGATCTCCGAAATAGTCATGCGATCCAGAGACTGATCGACTGCGTGCAATATACTCATTTTCGTTTTTAGATCAGGAGTGTTGAATATGTCCTGACTCGAAAGTAGGTCCGTCAGCATGAAGCCATCTCTCCTTGTAATAAGCCTCAATTCTGCGTCGTTGAAACCGATAGACAGAATAAATAACTCTGCCCCGTATTTAACTCCAACGTTTATAGGATAAACGGCGCGAATGAAACGCCGGGCGGTGTAACAGGCAACCAAATCCAAGTCAAAAAATGGACCATAATGGTTGACATTTCAGGATGTCTGTTCCACTGCTTGGAATATTCTAATATCGAGAGTCCCTCAAAGCAACACGATACAATCGAGAAATCTACCAATTTGGTACAATCCGTGAATCATTCCTTTGTTTCGAAAGCATTAAAAGCGCACAATATAGCCATGGAAAACGGTGAAGGAAGCACCGGGAATCCTGCGGAAAAGGTAGAACGCCTCCTCCGCAAAACGACAGCGGTATCTAAGATACCGCGAAGAAAGGAGACAGTCATGGCGAAGATTGTCAACTCTTGGAACGACTGGGATCCG
>ERZ1026880.1192-NODE-1192-length-11424-cov-4.908435_pt1 | contig 11424 bp, 10 predicted proteins | sample MGYA00380170_ERZ1026880 | MGnify/ENA primary metagenome ERZ1026880 (study PRJEB33269, sample SAMEA4719806) | human gut metagenome | biome: human-associated habitat; feature: organic feature; material: feces | place: Cameroon | collected 2013-10 ...
CCCATACCTCCATCTCTCCGAAACGCTGTCCACCGAACTGAGCTTTACCACCCAGAGGCTGCTGTGTTACCAGAGAGTAAGGACCGGTAGAACGTGCATGGATCTTGTCGTCTACCAGGTGATGGAGCTTCAGGTAATGCATGTGACCGATTGTTACCGGACTATCGAAATACTCACCGGTACGTCCGTCACGAAGGCGTACTTTACCGTCTCTTGAAAGCGGTACACCCTTCCACAGTTTTCTGTGATCTCTGTTTTCGTACAGATAATCCACAACTTCCGGAAGAAGTTCAGCCTCATGAAGCTTCTTGAATTCATCCCACTCCAGATTTACATAGTCATTTGCAAGTTCCAGAGTATCCATAATATCATGCTCATCTGCACCGTCAAATACCGGTGTCGCGATGTTAAATCCTAATGCTTTTGCTGCCAGTGACAGATGAATCTCCAGCACCTGTCCGATATTCATACGTGAAGGCACACCCAGTGGGTTCAGCACGATGTCCAGCGGACGGCCATTTGGCAGGAACGGCATATCCTCTACAGGAAGCACACGGGAAACGACACCCTTGTTACCATGACGTCCGGCCATCTTATCACCAACAGAAATCTTTCTCTTCTGTGCAATGTAAATACGTACAGACTGATTTACTCCAGGAGACAGTTCATCACCGTTCTCTCTTGTAAATACCTTCGCATCTACAACAATACCATATTCTCCGTGCGGTACTTTCAGGGAAGTGTCACGTACTTCACGTGCCTTCTCACCAAAGATTGCACGAAGCAATCTCTCTTCTGCTGTAAGCTCTGTCTCTCCCTTAGGAGTAACCTTACCTACCAGAATATCTCCGGCGCGCACTTCTGCACCGATACGGATAATACCACGCTCATCCAGATCCTTCAGAGCGTCATCACCCACACCTGGGATATCTCTTGTGATTTCCTCAGGTCCGAGCTTGGTATCTCTCGCTTCTGCTTCATATTCCTCAATATGAATAGATGTATATACATCGTCCTGCACCAGTCTCTCACTAAGCAGAACGGCATCCTCGTAGTTGTAACCTTCCCAGGTCATAAATCCGATCAGCGGGTTCTTACCAAGAGCCATCTCGCCCTGTGATGTAGACGGACCATCAGCGATTACCTGTCCTTCTTCTACTCTTTCTCCCTTAAATACGATCGGTCTCTGGTTGTAGCAGTTGCTCTGGTTACTTCTCTGGAACTTGGTCAGCTTGTATTTCTTAAGAGTCTTGTCATCCTGACGGATTGTGATCTCTGTAGAAGTAGAACGCTCTACAATACCGCCCTGCTCAGCAACCACACATACTCCTGAGTCAACAGCAGACTTTTCTTCCATACCAGTACCTACAACCGGTGCCTCTGTCAGCATAAGCGGTACGGCCTGACGCTGCATGTTAGATCCCATCAGCGCACGGTTCGCATCGTCATTCTGCAGGAATGGAATCAATGCTGTAGCAACAGAGAATACCATTCTCGGAGATACGTCCATGTAATCAAACATTGTACGCTCATACTCCTGAGTCTCTTCTCTGTAACGACCAGATACGCTCTTACGAACAAAATGTCCTTCTTCATCCAGCTTCTCGTTCGCCTGTGCTACATGGTAGTTATCCTCTTCGTCAGCTGTCATATATACAACTTCTTCTGTGACAACCGGGTTCTTCGGATCATCGTGATTGATCTTACGATACGGAGCCTCGATAAATCCATATTCATTAATTCTTGCATAACATGCAAGAGAGTTGATCAGACCAATGTTCGGTCCCTCAGGTGTCTCGATAGGGCACATTCTTCCATAATGCGAGTAGTGTACATCTCGCACCTCGAATCCGGCACGGTCTCTTGACAGACCACCAGGTCCCAGCGCTGAAAGACGTCTCTTATGAGTCAGCTCACCCAGCGGGTTATTCTGATCCATGAACTGTGACAGCTGTGAAGATCCAAAAAACTCTTTCACTGCTGCTGTTACAGGCTTAATGTTGATCAGAGACTGTGGTGAAATGCCTTCTGTATCCTGTGTAGTCATACGCTCACGTACCACACGTTCCAGTCTGGACAGACCGATACGGTACTGGTTCTGCAGAAGTTCTCCTACGGAACGAATACGGCGGTTACCCAGGTGGTCGATATCATCATCCGTACCAACACCATACTCCAGATGGATGTTATAGTTAATAGAAGCAAGAATATCTTCCTTCGTAATATGCTTCGGAATCAGGTCGTGAATATCTCTGTGGATCGCATCCTTGAGTTCATCGATATCACCTGCTGTCTCTTCCAGGATTGTAGCCAGAACCGGATAATATACCTGTTCTGTCACGCCCAGTTCAGCCGGATCTACGTCTACGATTGCATCCAGATCAATCATCATGTTAGAGAGAACTTTGATCTTTCTCTCCTCTTCTGGATTCTCCAGCCATACAGCCGGAACAGCCGCATTCTGAATCTGATCTGCTATATCTCTAGTAATCTTCGTTCCTTCTTCTGCAATGATTTCACCTGTCAGCGGGCTTACAACCGTCTCAGCCAGTACATGACCTGAAATACGGTTCTTAAGAGCCAGCTTTTTATTAAATTTGTAACGGCCAACCTTAGCCAGATCATAACGTCTAGGATCAAAGAACATGCTGGTAATCAGACTTTCCGCACTGTCTACTGCCAGCGGCTCGCCCGGACGGATCTTCTTATATAACTCCAGAAGACCTTCCTGATAATTGGTCGCAGCATCCTTCTCAAAACTTGCCAGGATCTTAGGCTCTTCACCAAAGAGTTCTACGATCTCCGGATTAGTACCGATACCAAGTGCACGGATCAGCACAGTGATCGGAACCTTACGTGTGCGGTCTACACGCACGTAAAAGATATCATTAGAATCCGTCTCATACTCCAACCATGCTCCACGGTTCGGGATAACAGTTGAAGAATACAGTTTCTTTCCAAGTTTATCATGAGCAATTGCATAGTAAATGCCAGGAGAACGTACAAGCTGACTTACGATAACACGTTCTGCACCATTAATCACGAACGTACCCGTAGCAGTCATCAACGGCAGATCGCCCATAAAAATCTCATGTTCATTAATTTCATCTGTTTCTTTATTGTGAAGTCTTACCTTTACCTTCAGAGGTGCGGCATATGTTGCGTCACGCTCCTTGCACTCATCGATTGAGTACTTCACATCCTTCTCACACAGGGTAAAATCCACGAATTCCAGACTAAGCTTTCCGCTGTAATCTGTAATAGGAGAAATATCATCAAATACCTCATTTAATCCTTCATCCAGAAACCATTTGTAGGAATCCTTCTGGACTTCGATCAGATTCGGCATCTGAAGTACTTCTTTTTGGCGGGAATAGCTCATGCGGGAACTTCTTCCACTCTTAATAGGACGAATTCTGTTTTTCTCCATTTGACATTCACTCCTCGTTTAATATTTTGTGGCATCAATTTGCCTGAAATCTTGCAGTTTCAACGACAGATTAGCTTGTCAAGCTAATTTTAGGCGCATTTTAGTGGCACAACTTTCCACAATTGCGCATTTTCTACTATATCACGACATACTTAATATTGTCAACACATAGTTTCATATTTTTTGAAGAAATTTAAAAGCACCATACAGGTGCAATACCTGTACGGTGCTTTGATTACTGAATTCAATTCGCCTGTTGGAATTATTTAAGGTTAACTTCTGCTCCCTCAGCTTCCAGTTTAGCTTTGATTTCCTCAGCCTCAGCCTTAGAAACGCCCTCTTTAACAACCTTAGGTGCGCCATCTACAACTGCCTTAGCTTCTTTCAGTCCAAGACCTGTGATCTCACGAACAACCTTGATAACCTTAACCTTAGAAGCACCTGCTGCTGTAAGCTCTACATCAAACTCATCTTTCTCTTCAGCTGCTGCTGCATCTCCACCTGCTGCTGCTACAACAACACCTGCTGCTGCAGAAACACCAAATTCTTCTTCACATGCTTTTACTAAATCATTTAACTCTAATACTGATAACTCTTTGATAGCATCAATAAACTCAGCTGTTGTCAACTTTGCCATTTCATTTTCCTCCATATTCTTAATTTTGATCTTTCATGATTAAATGACATCCTTCATGCCTACGCTGTCAGGCACAAAGAACTTTGTATTCCGAAGTCACACAAGACTTCCTCATACTTCTTACTCCTCTGTAGCCGGAGTCTCTGCTGCTGCCTCTGCAGGAGCTTCTTCTGTAGCCGGTGTGCATTCTGCTGCTCCACCTTTTTCTGCGATCTGATTGAGAACGCGTGCCAGGTTTGTGATCGGAGACTGCATACTTCCAAGTAATCTTGAAAGCAGTTCTTCTCTTGAAGGGATCTTTGCAAGTTCTGTCAATGCTGCTGCATCATACTTCTGTCCTTCTACCACACCTGCTTTTAATTCAAGAGCCTTTGCATCTTTTGCAAACTTAGCAAGGATTCTTGCCGGAGCTGTTGCATCATCTTTAGAAATTGCAATAGCATTCGGTCCGTCCAGATACTCATCTAACTGAGCAAAATCTGTTCCTTCAAAAGCTCTTTTCATCATTGTGTTCTTACAAACTTTGTAAACTACTCCAGCTTCTCTCAGCTGTTTACGAAGAGCTGTATCTTCTGCAACTGTCAGTCCACGGTAATCAACCAGGACGATTGACTGAGCGCCTTCGATGTCATTTACGATAGCCTGTACGACTGGCTGTTTCAATTCAACTTTTGCCACGAATGGTGCACCTCCTTATAGATTTTGGTTTATACACCGCCGATAGATATAAAAAACCTCCGTGTCAAAGACACAGAGGTTGAAATTCATACATGACGTACTAATCTATTCTTCCTCGGTAGGCGCGCATCACGCTTACGTCCTCGCGGACACCTACTGTCTTCGGCAGTCTTTTAGTAGATTAGCATACTTTTCTAATGCTGTCAATACTTATTTTAAGAAATTAAAGCTTCTTACCACATATGGTTCTTTTGCATTGCCTTTGCAGATAGAGAAGAACGCAATGATCTTGCACACAAACAATACGATTCCAAAGATACCTGCTGCGATCGGTACAATAAATGTCCAAATCAGAAGCAGTGTTATAATTCCGGTAAGCACTTCGAGCACCGTGAATTTCAGTGCCTGTCTTACATGGAATGACAGATACGGGGAATCCTTACTTGCCAGCAGTGCAACGATGATTCCGATTGTTCCCATCAGATATACCAGCATTGCGATCACCTTATTATCAGAAATGTCTTTTGCTGTAAATTCCGATGTGTGGTCATACGGGTCATACGGTGTATAATTCGGCTGATACCCACCCTGTTGTCCATAATTCTGTGACTGACCATAATTTGGATTCTGCCCATAATTTACATTCTGCGCTCCGGCATTCTGACTTTCAGCCTGCGACCGACCAGATGTCTGTTCAGGTTCTACCGGTTGTGCTGCCTGTTCTGTTTTCTCAGGTTCCACTCTCTGTTCTTCTACTTTCTGTTCTTCCACTTTTGTACCACAATGTGTGCAGAATGCAGCTCCATCCTGTATCTCTGCTCCACAATTCTTACATATCTTCATCTCTGGTTCCTCCTTTGTATTAGATGCTACGCGTCTAGTTTATCACAGATTGATATACCAGACCAGATATTTCCACAATTTTGCCACGTGCGGCAGCCGTATCATTCAATCCACTGCTCATCACGCAGATCGCATAATCACCTTTGTCCGTACTTACAATTGCCGCATCATGTTCTGCATCTTCCAGTTCACCTGTTTTATTCGCGCACATTGTTCCTTCCGGAAGCCCTGCCGGAATCTTGCCCCGACGTTCCTGTTCTTTCATATAGGCAAGGATCTGTGATGCACCGGCGATCTCATTGTTCTTGATCGACTCTAAAAACTTCACGCAATCCTTTGGCGAGGTGTAATTATCATCCGACGCATTAAAATCCAAAAGCAGCCTTCCCATATGAGTATCCGAGTATCCATGTTCCGCGCAATAGTCATTCACTTTCTGCATACCGGCCGCAGCATCACCGGATCCCAACCTTCTCACTAACGTATTCGCCGCATCATTATCACTGACACGGATCATACTCCGCACAAGTGCTTCTGTCTCTCCGGTATAGTTTTCCTGTCCAGCCAGATTATCCTGCTGTTCATATACGGTTCCGGCAACAAACAATTTGATCAGGCTCGCCGCTTCCTGTCTGCCATCCCCCGCCAACGCATAGCTTCCATCAGCGATTTTTTCTACATATACGCCCCAGGTTTCACCCTGTGCCTGACGCTCCTGAATCTCGCCCGCAAGTTCTGTACTCAGCTCATCAAGCTCATCCGCTTCCGAAGTTCGATGCGATTCATAATACTGCTCAACACCACGGACTATACCTTCTACCATCTTATTCTGGTAATCCGCATCTTCCATATTACGGTCATCCTGTTCATTCGTCATGAATCCCATTTCCAGAATCATCACAGGAACTTCACTCCAGTTAAGACCGGTCATTGTATCATTTTCCTGAATACCAAGATTCTGCATCCCGGTATTCGCACAATAGGACCCCAGCACATCTTCTGCCAGCTCCCTGCTGTCACCGTAAAGCGATGATGTATTCGGATTCGTCTGAGATGCGATCAGTGCCAGCGCCCCATTCACAGAAGCATCTTCACTGCCGTTGGCATGAATTCGAATCGCAACATCCGCGCCTGCGTCATTAGCAAGTATGGCTCGTTCCGAATTACTAATTGCAGTTTCATTGTCCTCTCTGGTCATGATCACATCATAGCCCGCTTCTCGTAACGCATCGCGAAGCTGTAATGACACATCCAGACAAAGCTCGTACTCCGGGATGCCGGTATATTTCCCCGAAGTACCTGTACTTGCTTTCGCTTTCATCTCAGCAGACCCCGGAGCGTTGGGCTCCTTTGCGCTCATATCTACATCCCACGCCTGATGTCCGGGATCGATTGCCACAAGTAACTTCTTTTCTTTTTCTTCCGGTTCCGGAGCTTCCGTCTGTTCATTCTTCTCAGGCTTTTCGTTTTGAATCACACGCACTTTCTCTTGTTCTGATTTCTTATCTGTCAGTTTCGGAATTCTGCCACACCCGGTCACACCCAAAATAATAACCAGCATAGCGCTTACTATACGCACTTTTCTCATAATGCACCTGATCCATTTACTGATCTAACTGATATCCATTTGGAGAAATGCTGAACTCCAGATTCTTCAGGAATGTAACATTTTTCTTCTCCACGTCAGAGAGTAACGACTCGCTGAAATTTGCCGGTGCGATCGTTCCCGAATACCAACTCTGGGAATTAAAATAGTTCTGCAGTTCCCGAGAATCAAACAGCCTTCCATGGCGTGCATAGATCTCATTCTTTGCATAATTGATCTGTTGCAAACTCAACCCTGCCACATCAGCATCTGTAAGCAGTCTGCTGCTGCTCTGCGGCAATACATAGCCGCCCGCATCACCTGCTGTTTCCTCCACCGCTTCTTTCTCTTCTGTAATGGTCTCCGTCTTACCTTTTTCAAGCACCAGCTCTACGCCATCTTCATTCATTACCTTATTTGCTTCCAGATAAAGCTTATCGCCGTGCACGCTCAGATCGCCACCGATCTTCACTTTCTCGTTAGCCGCCAGTGCCGCAAGCAGACCTGTCTGTAATTTTGCATCATCCACATATACACCGCTCACATCTTCTACCAGCACCTTATCCCCGTCAGAATCCAGTGCATACACAGTCAGTCCATCTCCCCAGCTCAGAATCTCTGAGCCATTCGATGCCTTCTTAACATTTCCGGCCAGTGTACAATAACTGTTTTCGGTAGCATTAATATCCACCTTATCCAGATCCACCTCATCAGCATCTACTGTCTTTTCTTCTTTTTCATCAAGCTCTTCCAAATCTTTGGAGGCTTCCTTCGATGGCGCAAACACCTGACTGTAAAGCAGATAACCGCCACCGCCCACAATCAGCAGACTGATCAATATAATTCCAATGATCAACGGAATGCTGCCGCCTTTTTTCTTGTAAACCGGTGCATCTGCAGGATCATCCGGCATCTCCACATAACGTTCCCCCTGAAATGCGCCGCAGTTCGGACAATGCACATCATTCTCATCAATCTTCGCGCCGCACTGCTGGCAAAACACCTTACCATCATCAGAATATGTATTCTTCTCATCATTCCTCATATCTTTTATCCTCCTCGCCAGATCACACCCGGCCCGACTTTTTCCGTCTTCAGCAGACATCTTAGATTCAGTATAGCATACTGCAGTGTTTATCTCAATGTTCATATATGTTCAGAGCCATAACAAAAAAATCACCGTCAATCGACGGTGATTTTCTGTATTTCGATGCTGTGTGGATTAAACCAGCTTAGCCGGGTTAATCTTTACTCCAGGTCCCATAGTAGAAGTAAGTGTCACACTCTTAAGGTACTGACCCTTAACCGCTGCCGGTCTGGCTTTATTAAGTGCATCAATAAGCGTCTGGAAGTTGTCTGCAAGCTGTTCCTCAGAGAAAGAAGCCTTTCCGATCGGAACGTGTACGATATTAGTCTTGTCAAGTCTGTACTCGATCTTACCAGCTTTGATATCGTTAACAGCCTTAGTAACATCCATTGTTACTGTACCAGCCTTCGGGTTTGGCATAAGTCCCTTAGGTCCAAGTACACGACCGATACGTCCAACAACGCCCATCATATCCGGTGTAGCTACTACTACGTCGAAATCGAACCAGTTTTCTTTCTGGATCTTCTCGATCAGTTCCATTCCTCCTACGTAATCAGCACCAGCTGCTTTAGCTTCTTCAGCCTTAGCATCCTTAGCGAATACCAGGATACGAACTTTCTTACCAGTTCCGTGTGGCAGTACAACTGCTCCACGAATCTGCTGGTCAGCGTGACGTCCGTCACATCCGGTTCTGATATGAGCCTCGATGGTCTCATCAAATTTGGCAACTGCTGTCTTCTTTACCAGAGCGATACCCTCTTCTTTTCCGTAAAGATTACCTCTCTCGATATTCTTGGCAGCTTCGATATATTTCTTTCCGTGTTTCATTTAAAAATACCTCCTTGTGGTAATGTCGGGATAACCCTCCCACTGCGTTATATCATCAATTTCACTCAGTTATTCTCAGATTATTCAGTAACGGTAACACCCATAGAACGGCATGTACCTTCGATCATGCTCATAGCGCTCTCAACGCTTGCTGCGTTAAGGTCTGGCATCTTCAGCTCTGCGATTTCCTGAACCTGAGCCTTAGTGATTGTTGCTACCTTAGTCTTGTTCGGCACGCCTGAACCAGATTTGATGTTGCAGGCTTTCTTAATAAGAACTGCTGCCGGTGGTGTCTTTGTGATGAAGCTAAAGCTTCTGTCATTGTAAACTGTGATTACTACAGGAATGATCAGATCTCCCTGATCTGCTGTCTTAGCATTGAACTGCTTTGTAAATTCTACAATGTTAACACCATGCTGTCCAAGTGCAGGTCCTACCGGAGGAGCCGGTGTTGCCTTACCTGCAGGAATCTGTAATTTGATATAACCTGTTACTTTTTTTGCCATTTTAATTACCTCCTTGTGGTAATGCCGGGGTAAATACCCCTCCCACTGATTTTAATCTTGATTTCCACAGCCAACTGTGAAAAACGTACTACATCTTCTTAATTTCTGCGAAACTTAATTCTACTGGCGTCTCGCGGCCAAAAAGCTCTACATTGATGGTCAGACTCTGCTTCTGCAGATTCATAGACTGGACAACGCCAACTGTGTCTGCCCATGCTCCGGCAATAACCTGAATGGTATCTCCGATCTCGTAATCAGACTCGATATTCTCGCGCTTGATTCCAAGTCCGGCCATCTCAACATCCGTAAGCGGAACCGGTTTGGATCCAGGACCTACGAATCCTGTAACACCTCTTGTGTTACGTACTACATACCAAGTATCGTCGTTCATGATCATGTGGATCAGAACATAGCCGGGAAACATCTTCTTCTGTGCAGTCTTCGGAACTCCGTTCTTCATCTCAACTACATCCTGCATCGGAACTCTGACTTCCAGAATCTCATCTTCCAGATGTCTGTTCTCGATGGTCTTGTCAATGTTAGCCTTTACCTTGTTCTCATACCCGGAATAGGTATGAACCACGTACCATTTTGCTTCTGACATAAAATCACCTTTCTTGCATGCAGTTTATCAGTTATCTTACCAATAAATCCACTCCGTTCTGCACCAGGAAATCAATCACTGCAATGATCGCTCCCAATACAACGGATACAGAAACGACTGCCGCTGTCTGTTTTGCAAGTGTCTCTTTGTCCGGCCAGATGATCTTGCGGAATTCCGCTTTCAGACCTTTGAACCAGCTTTTCTTCTGAGCTTCTTTCTTACTCATGACATTCACACTCCTTTTCAGAACGACTTATTTCGTTTCTTTGTGCATTGTGTGTGATTTGCAGAACTTACAGTACTTCTTAGTTTCCATGCGTTCCGGATGAGCTTTCTTATCCTTAGTCATGTTGTAGTTACGCTGCTTGCATTCTGTACACTCTAAAGTAATTCTTGTACGCACAACTTCCACCTCGCTTCGTATTTACATTTTTACGTGTTACCGGTAGCTTGCGAGGCTACCTAAAATTAGGCATAAAAAAAAGACCTACTTCCATCGCTAGAATACTATAGCACAGCATTCGGACGGAAGTCAAGCCTTTTCTCCCTGCTCTGTCGCAAAACAGCTATTTATTTTGTGAGCTTTCTGCATTCCATATAATAACGCTTCTGGATATCTTCGCCAATGGAAAATGTCTTTCTCGGCAACACGCCTCCTGCTTCAATCGCGTCAAAAAGCGAACTCTTGTCAAAAGCTCCAAGGATCATTGCACAGCCTCTTCCATCTTTTGCAATATGCTCTGCCGCCGCCTCACTATGTACATAGTCCAGTTCCTGCTCCGGATACTCTTTCAAATATTCATCCAGATATTTCTGAAGAAGCTCCACCGGCAAGTGACCTGCCCGGTTTCCAATCTTATAGGAAGATTTGTTTTCCTTATATAAAAATGTCACATCCGCCTGTGCATCATCATCTGTCTGCGCAAGTCTCATATCCTGCTTTTTCAGATATTCCGCGAAGCCATTTGCCAGCGTATTATCATCACAGTTATACAACACTCTGTGGATCGGATAAAACAGCAATGACGGACTGTACAGATTCACAGCTTCCACCAGCGCATAACGCATCGGATGATCCGTCCGTTCTTCTTCCGTCAGATCCTTTTTCGCATTCTCCCAGCACGTCTTTGCCGAAGCAAGCGAATGATTGCCATCTCCAACCGCAAGGAAAATTTCCGGACACGCCGCTTCCATCTGCTGCAATCTCGCGGATACACGTTCCGCAT
>ERZ1026880.1197-NODE-1197-length-11403-cov-2.555869_pt1 | contig 11403 bp, 14 predicted proteins | sample MGYA00380170_ERZ1026880 | MGnify/ENA primary metagenome ERZ1026880 (study PRJEB33269, sample SAMEA4719806) | human gut metagenome | biome: human-associated habitat; feature: organic feature; material: feces | place: Cameroon | collected 2013-10 ...
CTTCGTGGGCATCGTCGAGGGTGCCATGAACGATGGGGAGGTAGACGCATGATTTTGTTCCCCGCTATCGATCTGATTGGCGGCAAGGTCGTTCGTCTGGAGCGCGGCGACCGAAGCCGCTGCAAGGTTTATTCCGACGACCCCGTTTCGGTTGCGCGGGAGTTTGCCGCGCAGGGCGCAACGTGGCTTCATGTGGTCGATCTTTCGGCTGCGTTCGAGGAGGATGAGGCCGCTCGCGAGGCTAATTCGCGCGCTATCAAGGCAATCTGCCAGGTAGATGGCCTGTCTATCGATGTGGGCGGCGGCGTGCGCTCGCTTGCACGCATCGATGAACTTGCGGGGTATGGCGCCAAGCGCATTGCCATGGGTACCGTTTTGGTAACGGAGCCGGGCTTTGCCGAGGTCGCGGCGCGCGGCTTTGGCGACCTGCTGGTAGCCGACGTCGCCGCTCGCGATGGTCAGGTCAAGGTGAACGGCTGGCGCGATGGCGTGGGCTTGGCGCTTGACGAGGTTGTGGGGCAGCTTGCCGAACAGGGCTTCAGGCACCTGGTCTATACCGATATCGCTCGCGATGGCATGCAGACCGGTATCGATGTGGCGGCATATGCCCACGTGGCCCAAGTTGCCGGCTTTCCGGTTGTCGCCTCGGGCGGAATCTCCACGCTCGACGATATTCGTGCGGTTGCCGCCGCGGGCGCGGATGTCATCGAGGGCGCCATCACCGGGCGTGCCCTGTATGAGGGCAACTTCACGTTGGCCGAGGCCTTGGCCGTGGCCCATGGAGAGGAGAGCGCATGCTAACCAAGCGCATCATTCCGTGTTTGGACGTCAAGTGCGGACGCGTTGTGAAGGGCGTCAACTTTGTGGAACTGCGCGACGCGGGCGATCCAGTCGAGCTTGCCTCGGCATATGATCGCGAGGGCGCCGACGAGGTCGTGTTCTTGGACATTACCGCCACGAGCGATAACCGTGCAACGACAATCGACATGGCTGCGCATGCGGCCGAGGAGCTCTCCATTCCCTATACGGTGGGCGGCGGTTTTCGCGATCTTGCCGGCATGCGCCAGATGGTTGCGGCGGGCGCCGATAAAGTGTCGCTCAACTCGGCTGCTGTGCGCGATCCAAATTTGATTACCCAGGCCGCTGCGGCGTTTGGCAGTCAGGCGGTGGTGTGCGCTATCGATGCCAAGCGCGTGGGCACGCCCGGAAAGCCCGGCGCCGACAAGTGGGAAGTCTTTACCGCGGGCGGTCGCAATGCCACGGGTATCGATGCTGTTGAGTGGGCTGCGGAGGCGGCACGACGCGGCGCGGGCGAGATCTTGCTTACGAGCATGGATCGCGACGGTCCCAAAGAAGGCTTTGGCCTGGCGCTTACACGAGCCGTGGCCCGTGCGGTCTCTATCCCTGTGATCGCGAGCGGCGGCGTGGGTACGCTCGAGCATTTTGCCGAAGGCGTTATCGAGGGCGAAGCCGATGCCGTGCTTGCAGCAAGCGTGTTTCACTTTGGACCCTTTAGCATTCGCCAGGTAAAGGAGTACATGGCTAGCCAGGGTATCCCGGTAAGATTGGATTTTTAGATGATCGAGGTCACAACGCCCGCGCAGCTCACCTATGACGAACGTGGCCTCATCCCGTGCGTGGTTCAGCAGTACGACACGGGCGAGGTGTTGATGGTGGCGTGGATGAACGAGGAGTCGGTGGGGCTCACGCTTGAACGCGGCACCACGTGGTTTTGGAGCCGCAGCCGCCAGGAGCTTTGGAATAAGGGCGCGACCAGCGGAAATATGCAGCAAGTGCGCGAACTGTGGGCAGATTGCGATAGCGATACGCTGCTTGTGAAGGTCGACAGCCCCGGTCCGGCATGTCATACGGGTGCACGCAGTTGTTTTTTCAAGCGTGTTGAGCCGTAGGTAGATGGGATGCAAGCCGCGGTAGCAGCGGCGTTACGTTTGGGAGGAATCAAGCATGGGCGTACGTACCGCTAACGTGCAGGATGGCAATATCGGTGAGACTCTGGAGAGCCTGGCCGCGACGATTCATGGACGTCGCGAGTCTTCTCCCGAAGAGAGCTATACGGCGCGCCTTTTGACCGATGTCGAGGACGAACTGCTCAAGAAGATTGCTGAGGAGGCAAGCGAGGTGATCATGGCCTGCAAGGATAAAGACCACGACCACATTCGCTACGAGGCGGGCGACTTGGTGTACCACCTGCTCGTGACGCTCGAGCGCTACGGCGTGACCCTCGATGAGCTTGCCGGCGAGCTCAATGCGCGCATGAAGTAGCCGGTTTTACATAACGTAATCGGGCGGGCGCCTTCTGCGAGGATGGCACCCGCCCATTTTTGGTCGCTTTTGGCAACGGGTGGCGATGCTTCGTGAGGGGTCAGCGTCCTAGAGGGAAACGGTCTCCCATGCCCCGGCATCGTGGGGGATATCAAACGAGCGGTATCCGCAGCTATAGGCGAATGTATAGGCATCGCGGATGCCCCAGCAGATATCACAGGCGCGGTGTGCATCAGACCCAAACGCGATGGGGACGCCCGCATGGGCAAAACGCTTGAGCAGACCGCGGGTGGGATAATAATCGTTTACGCTTTTGCGCATACCGGCCGTGGAAACTTCGACACGTCGGTGCGTATCGTGCGCGCACGCTGCCATCTGGTCCCATAAGGGGGCAAGATCAAAATCCGGCGCAAGCCCCTCGTTGGCAAAGCGCATGGGGAGGTCCGGGTGCGCCATTACATCAAAATCGAGCGGGCTTTCGCAGGCAGCGCACCAGGCGTCGACATAGCGGCGCCAGACCTCGTACACGCCGAGATTTTTCCAAACATGCAGGTCTGCATCGTAGTCGATCCATCCGGCGTCGGAGTTGGGCGGGTCGGCACGGGGCACATCGTCGGTTCCGGCGGCGCCGGCAGCGCCTGCCATGATATTGCCCGGATCGCCGAGCCAGTGAATACTGCCCAAGCGCACGGCAGCGCCTGCCGACCACGTTTTGACCAGGGGTTCGCATCCGGGATACCAGTCGCATTCGAAGCCGTATAGCAGATTGAGCGAGGGTGAAAGCTCGGCCGCGAGTTTGACCGCATCGTCAAAAGCGGCACGATGGGCCGGAAGGTCTGCAACCGTGACTTGCACATCTCCAGGAGCGTCCATGCTGGCGGGCAGGGTGAGGTGATCGGTCGAGACCAAAATCTTGCAGCCGCCGCCCGCCGCCGCGCGGACGTTTTCCTCGAATGTCGAGACGCCATCGGAAAAACTCGTGTGAGTATGGCAGTCGACCAACGGGCAGCAAGGCATAAGGGCTCCTTTATTGGGCGATGGCTTGTTACAGCAGACCCATGTTCTTGAGCTTGAGCAGGTAGATGCCTACGAGTGCGAGGCTGCTCAGGATGCAAAGCACGCCGATAACGATGCCTGCGAGGGCAAGGCCAAGGCGTGGAGATGCCTGCTTGCGCGCCACAACGCCCAATACGATGGCGACGATGCCGGCGATAACGCTCAAAATCCAGCTGACATAGCCGCCGAGGATGGCTCCTGCTACGGCAAAGATGAGAGAAGCGATGGGAAGGCCGGGATTGCCGGAGCCGGGCTTGGGGACTCGTTTTGCCGGGCTCGGGTCGTCCTCATCAAAGGCGTCGTGGATGCTTTGCTTGATATCTTCTTGGGACATGCGTGCCTCCCGTACATATTGTTGGCGCATTGCGTGCAAACGATGCCGCAAAGCATAGCACGCGGGCATGGGATTATCGTGGTGCGCGCCGCCGCTCCGTATGTCTGCGTGGACAAGTTGGGCTAGCACAGAACATGCTTGTTTGTGTTGCGCATCTGCTGTGGTAGCGTTGGCGGGAAACGTTTGCGCTTGAGATCGAGAGGGGCTGCGTGGAGATGGCGATAAGGGCGGCGGACACGAGACACGGCAAAACGCTCTATTTGGATTGTCAGGCGGGAATTGCCGGCGACATGTTGGTTGCGGCGCTTCTTGACCTTGGGGGAAAGCCTGCACTGGGGCGGCTGACGCAGATGCTCGAGAAATTGTCGCTCGAGGGGTTTTCGGTTGCGGTGACGCGCGTGAAGAAGGCTGGTATCGATTGCTGTGACTTCGACGTGAAGCTGGACGCTGCGCACGAGAACCATGATCATGACATGGCCTATCTGCACGGTTTGGGCGACACTTCCCACGACCACGACCACGACCATCATCATGCGCATCGTGGTTTGGCGCAGGTCGAGCAACTCATCGATGCTGCCCCGCTTTCCGAGCGCGCACGCGGCCTTGCCCGCGACGCCTTTTGCATTCTCGCACGGGCCGAGGCAAAGGCCCATGGTCTGCCGATCGACCAGGTTTACTTTCACGAGGTCGGCGCAGTCGATTCTATTGTCGATGTTCTTGCGGCGGCATTCTTGATTGACGATCTGGACATTGAGCGAGCGATTGTCCCCGCGCTGACCGATGGCCATGGGACGATTCGCTGCCAGCACGGCGTTATCCCGGTGCCCGTTCCCGCAACGTTGAACATCTGCATCGCCCATGGCTTGCCGCTGTCCTCGAGTTCGGTTGAGGGTGAACTTGTGACGCCCACCGGCGCGGCGCTCGTGGCTGCCCTGGACCCTGAGTTTTTCCTGCCTGAGCGCTATGCGATTCATGCGGTGGGGCTCGGTGCGGGCAAGCGCTCCTACGAGTGTCCATCGATCTTGCGCGCAATGCTCATCGAGGATCTTGACGCGCACGTTGGTGCTGCCCCCTGTGAACCTCGCCCCTCGCTCTCTGCCGAAACGCAAGCGCCCAACTGCATTGTTAAGCTCGAATGCGATATCGACGACTGCTCGCCGGAGGTTTTGGCCTATGCCGTGGAGCGTTTGCGCGAGGCGGGCGCGCGCGAGGCACATTGGCTGCCGATTTTTTGCAAGAAGGGCCGCCCTGCTTATCAGCTGCAGGTCATTGTGGAGCCCTCCGATGTTTCACGCATGGAGGAGATTATCTTGAGCGAGACGACGACCATCGGTATTCGTCGCCAGCAGATGGAGCGCACCTGTTTGCCTCGGGCCATCGAGTCGGTGGAGACGCCGTGGGGCGAGGTGGCGGTAAAGACCGTCCGTCTTCCCGACGGCACGCGGCGCACGACCCCGGAGTACGAGGCCTGTGCTGCCATCGCACGCGATAAAGGCGTTGCGCTGCAGACGGTGATGGATACCGTGCGCGAGGCGGCTCGCAATCGATGATGCACGCTTGCGTCCGGGTACGGGGGTACAATGCTTCGCGTGTATGAATGTAACTTCGCCGCTGGGCGGGGAGAGGAGACCGTATGTCCACTATGCGAAAAGCGCTGAAGGTCCTGAGCCTTCTTGCCCTGGTTGGCGGTATCGATCTGGTGATCACCCTTATCGTGCTCAACACCTCCGGCGACCAGACGCCCGACCTGCTGCATTCCATCGTGATGGGGTTTGTCGTGCTCTTTGCGTTTTTGCTGGGGGCGCAGGGCATCTCTGCCGCTAACGTTCCCGTTCGCGCCCGCGGCCTGCTGCCCGTGGCGCTCGTTGGCCTACTTGTCAACGCCGCCGACGTGGTGCTTGCTATCCTGAACGGCACCGCAGTTGTGTCGGTTGTGATCAACGCATTGATCACCGCGGGCATTTCCTATTGCGCCAGCGCTGTTGCGAAGGAATCCCTACGCTAACCCGATGCTTTAGCGAAGCACCTCGAGATTGGACCCATCATGAAGTTTCTTATCGCATCCGACATCCATGGCTCCGCGTATTGGGCCGAGCGCCTGATGGCTGCTATCGAGGCCGAACAGCCCGATCGCATCATTCTTTTGGGCGACCTGCTCTACCATGGGCCCCTCAACGATCTTGCCAAGAGCGGGCGCGTAATCGCCGTGCGCGGCAACTGTGAAGCAGAGGTCGACCAGATGGTGCTTGATTTCCCCTGCTTGGCCGATAGCACTCTCGTGATGGATAGCGACGGTCGCGAGCTCTTTTGCACGCATGGTCATGTGTTTGGCGCCGGCATGCATAACAGCGTCGATAACGCACCGGTGCTGCCCGCCGGCTCCGCGCTGGTGTACGGACATACGCATATCAAGGTCAACGAGGAGAGCCAGAAGCATCCGGGCTTGTGGCTTTTCAACCCAGGCAGCGTATCCATTCCCAAAGATGGGACGCACAGCTACGGCATCTACGAGGACGGATCCTTCCGGCACGTGGTTCTCGAGGAAGCCTAGCGAAAGCTTCGACGAGGCGCATTTTGCTCGCGTGTTAGCGAAGAAGGCGCCAAAGGGTAGTGCGGCTGATGCCCAAGACATCGGCCGCTTTTGTTTTGTTGCCGCCCAGGTGGTCGACAACCAGCTGGGCGATATCTCGCTCGGTGTCGGCGAGGGGGCGCAGGATATAGAGGTCGGTTTCCAGGGCCGGAGATGAGAAGACTCCGGAGCGAATCACGTTTTCCTGAGCAAGAACCGCGTTTGCGTTCTCTTCGCTAACGGGGGCGTCTCCGCCTAGAATCAGCAGGCGCTCGGCGACTTCGCGCAACTGCGCGTAATTGCGCGGCCAGCTGTAGGCGTTCAAGATCGCTGCGGCATCGTGCTCGATCGATGGCGCTCCCATTTCAAATTCTTGAGCGAGGCTCGCCAGATAGCGTTCGACGCGCCGCGCGGGTTCGCCTTGTTCTCGCACGGAGGGGGCAATGCAGACCGCGCAGTTGAGCTGCTCGGCACATTGGGCCACGGCATCGCACTCTCCGCCACCGGGAATGTCGTTGCCCGAAAGAATCACGCGGCAGCGTTCGGTCAGGGCTCCCTCGCGCAGCGTTGCCAGAAGTTCGCGATGGCGGCGTTCTTCCAGGGCATGCAAGCGCCTGATATAGATGGTCATATCGGTTTGATAGAGCGGCGAATCTGCGGATTTGAGCAGATGATGCCAGGAGCGGTTATTCAAGATATCGCAGCTAATGCGAACAAATGGCTGATGGGAAAGGGAGCCGCTCAAATAGAGAAGCTCGGCTATCTGGTCTTTGCCAGACCCTGCTTCGCCTTCCAGCATCACGGGCGTGTTGTGCTCGTAGGATGCAAGGACAAGCGGGGAGAGGGCCGCTTCGCCCTCGATGATGCCAAAGGCGCTTTGCTCAAAATCGATGCGCACGTCTTCGGCATTGAGCCAATCGATGCCGGGGCGCACGGTGCTGCTGCGTCGATGGCGCACGGTAAAGACGTCGAGCGCGTGCCCGCCCACATCTTGTTTGCGGGGATAGAGCGTAAAGAGCTTTCGGTCGCGCGTAAACAGCAGGCGCCCTCCCTCGGCTGCTTGGTATCGATGGTTTCGCGCGTATTGAATCAGAGTATCGCGATGCTCCTGTGCCGGTGTCAGGGTGGTAAAGGCAACGGACGCGTCGCTGTCGAAGGCGATGATATCGATGCCGGCGTCGGCAAGCGCTCCGACAAGAAGCTCTTGCAGTGAGTCCGGGGCAAGATAGTTGACGGCGGGGCTGTTCGTGTCTCGGTTGTCCATGGGCCACCTCTGTGACTGTTTCAAAATTAAACGATAATTCGCATTTGTCAGTATAGAGCAGGAAAAGGCGACGCGCGATTATAGTGGTGCACCAAACAGAAGGTGCCTGACGGAGTGGCTAACCGCCAGCTTCCAACTGGGCGATGAGGGCTCTTGGCAACGCCCGCCATCGCCGTGCGACAAGGGATTTCGAGCCGGTGCGCACGGCGATGGTGAGCGACATTACTAACACTGCGGACAAGCCCGCCGAGTGCCCTCAACGCCCCGTTGGTACCCTTTCCGTTCTTGTGACGCCATCCACACAAGAATGAGGAGCGACCCCGAGTTCTCGGGGTCGCTTTGCTTTTGGCGTGCACGCTTGCTTGCGTATGTGCGCAACTTCTGCTTTTGCCGCTCGAAGGCTGCCGATGCTGTCACAATTGTGCTCATATGTTTTTCGATTCGAGCGGAGTTTTTTTCATGCCCACTTCCGGTGCTGCCTGCAATATCATTGTCGATTCATGCTGCGAGCTTTCGAGGGGTTACTGCGAACGTGCGGGCCTGCGCGTGCTCAATTTTTCCTATACCGAGACCGTCAAAGGCGACGATGGCCTAACGGGTGTGGACGATATGTATGAGAGCATCTCGGCACACGATTTTTACGAGGCCATGCGCCATGGTGCACAGCCAATGACCTCGCAGCCTTCGCAGCTCGCTTTTGAGACCGCCTTCAACGAGGCGATCGATTCGGGTGTGCCAACGGTGTATCTGGCTTTTTCGAGTGGGCTTTCCGGTGCATACGAGGGCGCCTGCACCGCGCTTGCGCGCATCTGCCGCGAGCGCGAGGTCGAGTCTGCGGCAGAGCTGGGCATGTATGTTGTCGATCTTAAATTGGGCTCCACGCCCCAGGGCCTGATCATTGCCGAGGCGGTGCGTCAGCGCGACCGCGGCCTTACTGCTGCCGAGCTTGCCGCTTGGGCGGCCGAGGCGCGCTATTACGTGCAGACGATGTTTATGGTCGACGATCTTGATGCCCTGCATCGAGGCGGCAGGATTCCTGCCGGTGTGGCGCTTGTGGGCGGAAAGCTGGACGTCAAGCCGCTGCTTACCTTTGATACTGATGGCAAGCTCGCCGTTGTGGGCGTGGTGCGCGGTCGTAAGAAGGGGCTGCGGCGCATGGCGGAATTCTATAGCAAGGGTCGCAATGCAGACCTGTACTCTAACGTCGCGGCTATCGGCAACGCCGATGCCACGGGCGATGCCCGTCGGCTGCGTGAGCTGATTGCCAAGCAAGACGACACCACGATGTTTCTCGAGACGAACATCGGTCCCACGATTGGCTGCCATGTGGGGCCGGGCATGGTGTCTGTTTCCTTCTGGGGCGAGGACCGTCGCGGCCAGACTTCGATTTCCGATCGTATTGCCGGAATGGTCAAAGGCAAATAGCGCAAACGCACCAAGCGTATGAGAAATCGGGCCTGTCCAAAGATGCGGACAGGCCCGATTGCATACAAGGGCTACTGGGGGTAAAGGCTACTTTACGTACACCACGTTGTCGCGACGCGGTTTGGGTTCGCCTGCGGGGCCAGCGGCGTAACCCAGGATGCAATGGCCTACGCCACGCAGCGATCCGTCGGAGGGAAGACCCCAAGATGCCAAAAGTGCGCGCCCCTCTTTGGACTCAAACTCCTCGCGTGCGCGATGGATCCAGCACGAATCGACGCCTAGGGCATGCGCCGCATTCATGAGGTTGCCCATAGCGAGGGCGCCGTCTTCCACACAAGTGGGAACGCTTGCGTCAACAAGCACCACAACTACCGTCTGCGCTCCATAGAACGGATCGGTGTCGACTCCCATAATCTGGGCGTTCATGCGCGAGAGCTGTTTGACTGTGGCGGGATCGGTTACAGCAACAAAGGTGACGGGCTGGCGTCCCATGCCGCTTGCGGCGAAGCGGCCCGCTTCGATAATGGTATCGAGCGTTTGGGCGTCGACAGGGCGATCGAGGTATGCTCGGCAGCTGCGGCGCGTCTTTAGGGCATCGAGAGCATCCATAACGGTTCCTTTCGATTGGGAATTGGTCTACGGGGCTATCTATACCCACTGAGCTTATATGAATAATGGCTTAGGACTTGCAGAATTTTAAGATGCGTAGGGCTTGTCAATGTGCGCGTTGCACACTCGGCTGCCATATCTTTTTCGTTTTCTTCCGTTTGCGTGTATGTCTGTGCCGCCTGCCTAAATGACCTGTCGCGCGGGGCCTTAAACGGGTTTATTTGAAGATAACGCTCTGTTTGATACGGGGCTTTCACATCCGCCCGCGACCATTTGGGAGGTCATCATGGGATTGAAGGCAGACGAGACGATATCCTTGGAATTCGAGGATCTCCTGAGCTACCTGCGGTCTAAGACGCGCATCTTTATGGATGCCGACGGCGGTCAGTATTACATCACGCACACCGATGGCTACTGGCGTGTGCAGGATTGCAACCAGCTCAACGAGAAGGGCCGCTTTACGGATTGCTCCGAGCTGGTCAACACCTTGTCCGAGCTTATCGAGCTTCCCTGGCATGACGGAAAGAGCATCCATGACCTCTGTGCGGGCGCTACGTTCTACGAGTCGATACAGGAGGACTAGACGAACGCTTGCGTTTTAATAATCGATTCCCCTTTTGCCCGTCAGCTCACGTTGGCGGGTTTTTTATGGCAAGGTTCGCTTTGGCGCGAATGACCCCCTCTTGACAGTAATCCGAAACCGGACTACCCTCTCTCGAAAGAAATGTCCGATTTCGGATTACTGATGCCGAGCGAATCTTCGGAGGGGTATGGACGATATGGATGGGGACGAGCTCGCTGCGATGGCGCAGCGCCTCGACCATGGTTACAACCAGGTGGATAAGCTCTACTACGAGGTTGCTCGGGCATGTGGGCTTCCGGAGTGCTCGTACTGGATGATCTATGACATCGTGCAGCATGGCGGCTCGCGTCCCGTTGCCGCGCTTTGCTCGGAGTGGGGCTACAGCAAGCAGACCATCAACTCGGCGCTCAAGCATCTGTCGATGCGCGGGCTTGTGGATTTGGTTTACGCCGAGGGAAGCCGCAAGAACAAAGTGGCCCAGCTAACCGCCGAGGGCACGCGCTTTTCAAAACGCTTTATCGCGCCCGCACTCGATGCCGAGGTTAAAGCCCTCTCGACGCTGACCGCTACCGAGCGCAAACGCTTCGAGGCCTTGGTAAATAAGTACGATGCCGCGCTTTCGCTCGAGCTCACGAAGCTCAAAGAAGCAATTCTGGAAGAAACTCGATAACGAACGAAGGATATATATGAAAACGCTTGTGCGTTTCCTCAAACCTCACAAAGGGCTCGTTGCCCTCACCCTTCTTGTTTTGCTGATTGACAACGCGGGAACGCTGCTGGTTCCCACCATGCTTGCAAATATGGTCAATGTGGGCATCACATCGGGATCGACCGAGTACATCCTGCGCAACAGCCTGCTCATGCTGGGCGCCACCGCCATGGCTTCGGGCGGTGCGGTGACCGGCTCTTACCTCACTGCGCGCTTGGCCTCGCGGGTTGCCTGCGACATCCGCTGCGCGATCTATCGTAAGTCCCTGGAGTTCTCAGCGAGCGATTTCGAACGCTTTGGAACCGGTGCCATGATTACGCGCACGCTGGGCGATATCAACGTGATTCAGCAGGCGATTATCATGACCTGCCAGTTGGTGCTGCCTATGCCGGTACTCGCCGTCGTCGGTATCATCCTTGCTTTTAGGATCGACTACCAAATGGGCCTCATGCTGCTGATCGCCGTGGCTATCGTAATGGTGCTTGCGGTGATTACGGTGGCCAAGACGGCGCCGATCTTTATTCGCCTGCAAAACTTTATCGACCGCATGAATGTGGTGCTACGCGAGAAC
>ERZ1026880.1203-NODE-1203-length-11372-cov-5.807635_pt1 | contig 11372 bp, 6 predicted proteins | sample MGYA00380170_ERZ1026880 | MGnify/ENA primary metagenome ERZ1026880 (study PRJEB33269, sample SAMEA4719806) | human gut metagenome | biome: human-associated habitat; feature: organic feature; material: feces | place: Cameroon | collected 2013-10 ...
GTACAAAGACATCGTCGGCAGCGACATGAACGGGCGCAACGCCGACATCGGTGTGCAGATGCTTGGCGGGCGGTGGGCTCATGCTTACACCTATAGCCAGCAAGACAGAGTCAAGGGGAACGGCAATCCCATGCGGGCCTTTTTCACACAGGGTTCGCTTTGCAACGGTCTTGATCTCGCTTTCAACATAGGCTCTGGCTCCTCGCCCTTGTTGCCTGATTCGGACGGAGACGGGATGAATGACGGCGCGGAAATGGCATCGGGGACATCGCCTATAACGGCAGACACCGATGGAGACGAATTGCCAGACAGATGGGAGGTTCTGAACAATCTCAATCCTACTTCTGCGACTGGAGACGACGGCGCTTCTGGCGATCCCGACGGGGACGGAGTGGACAATTACTCTGAATACGAACTCGGTACAAATCCGCATCTTGCCGACACGGACAACGATGGTCTGTCTGACGGCAAGGAGGCTGTGTGCGTATCATTTGCAGACCCGCTGCCGTGGCTGGAGATTTCAACATTGACGAATGTAACTGTCGAGATAACAAATGGTTGGGACGAAGCCGTCTGCTGGAATCTGCCCGCCCCGATCTACGTACAATGCGAGACCGTTACCAACATTACCATCGACAAGAAGGGAACAGTCTTGCTCAATCGTTCAGGATATGCCGATCCGGAATTGTGGCATAGTGTATATGACCTTGAAAACTACGCAGTAGATACCAACTGCTTTACCGTTGTCCCCTACGGGCGAAGCCTTTATTTCTGCGGAATAGAGGAACCATCCGCAATTAAGATAGGTACGGCTGAACATGCCGGCCGAGGCTACATAGTCGTTGAATACGACAATATGCATCATTACGAGCCTTATTCCTCTACAAACGCCATATCCTTCCAAGTTGCTATACCAACAGGGAGGGTTGAAAGGATTAGCGTGAGTTATGCGAACAGGATAGGAAATGACACGGATGGAAGAAGTGCGTCGGTTGGTTGCCAGTCTTTCGGCGCGGAAGATCGTGTTTCATATTGCCGAAACGAGCAAGGCAAGATTTATGATGGAATGGGATTGTCTTTTGTTGTCGGCTACGGCTCCGATCCGCTTGTCGCCGACACGGATGGTGACGGAATATCGGACGGCGTGGAAGTGAATACCTACGGGAGCAATCCAAGGTCAACGGATACTGATGCGGATGGGCTGGCTGATGCACAGGAAGCCACTCTCGGAACCGCGCTGAACAACCCAGACTCCGACGGTGACGGTCTGCTGGACGGTTGGGAGGTCGCCAATAGCTTCAATCCGCTCTCTACGCCGGGCAACGGCGAGTCCGACGTTGATACCGATGGTGACGGCCTCACCAATTTGCAGGAGCAGTCTGCCGGAAGCAATCCAAGAAATGCAGACAGCGATGGTGACGGGCTTTCGGATTCGGCGGAGTTTCTGACACATCACACAAATCCGCTTGTGGCGGATACGGATGGCGACGGCATGACCGACAAGCAGGAAACGGATGCGAACTATGATCCGCTTGATCCTGACATGGACAGAGACGGGATGTCTGACGGATGGGAAAATGACCACGGCCTTGACCCGCAGGACTCCACAGGGGACGATGGGGCTGACGGCGATCCCGACAACGATGGCCTGTCGAACATAGACGAGTATCTGAACGGGACCAATCCGAATCTTCCCGACAGCGACGGGGACGGGGTCCCGGACGGCGTCGAGGTCGCAAATGGCTCCGATCCGAACGACGCCTCCGATGGCGGGCAGGCACCGCCCGTTGACAAGTTCAGGGAGATCGAGTTCAACATAAATGGCGACTATGCGGCCTGGGAGATGGCGATAGAAGGGCTTGGCCCGGACGACACGCGCACACGGAAGATAAGCATGGGCAGACCCAATGCCGCGAACACGACTACTCTCAAGATGCGGAAAGGCAACTCGTACAGGCTTTCCATGCGCTGGCTCAACTGTGACGGACACGACGACAATATGTCACCCTGGTACTGCTGGCAGGCACTGATTGATGGATTGCCAAGGCAGGCGTCATTCGACCACAGCTACAGTGAAGGTATCTGCGTGAGGCTTCCTCAGCGCAACAACATCGTTGTCGGCAACGGATGGATTGCCGACAACGAAGACGGGCTGCTGACGAGCCACGTCCATGCGAGTCAGAGAAACTCTCACGGCGGCTCCGGTGCCGGCAATGTAGCGCAGGGGCTTTCCGCTACGCTGTATGTCCTTGACGATCCGAAGCTCATACCAGACTACGACCGCAATGGTACGATAGGCGACGGGGACAAGACCAAGGCTGAACAGAAGAAGGTACTGCATTTCTGGATCAACGACGACGAAGACGACGATTCCACCGACGGCAAGTACGCAGAATCGCCCAGCGTTGACATACCAGGGGCCAGGACTGGCTGGCTCGAGTTCGACAGGCGCGATCCCGATTGGGACGACTCCAAGGTGAACGGCTACCGCGATCTCATCGACTTCACCCCGGTGTTCATGGATGTCTCGACAATCCAGATGCTCCCGGAGAAAATCAGGAACAACCTAAGTTTCAAACTTCGTCACGATTCTGAAGCTGTGAATGTGGTGTGGACTGGATTGTCTAAGTCATCGCTAAGACTTTTCCAGCGGGGAACTGTGAACAATTGCGGACGGAGTTTGGACGAGTCGTCTTACGAGGCTGAAACGGAAGAGGTGGAATCCGACGGCATTGATGTGCCGGATGCCCTTGCCGCACAGATGAGGACTGCTTCGACCGACAAGGGCGTGGCGTTCATCGAGGGCTGCTTGCCCGTGGACGCCCCGTTGAAGCTTGACATCTACTACGGGGAGGACAAAAAGGTTGTGACTGGTGAATTGCCGCTGCATCTTTCCTCTGTCGAGGAGATGTACTGGTTCTATTCAATACGAGGTGCCGAAAGCAATCCAACCGCTCCGATTCCTAACGGCAATTCGCCGGATAATTTGATGGAGAATCCAGCTGATATTGACATATTCTTTACGCATGGTTTTAATGTTGATTCTGAAGCTGCACGTGGCTGGGGATCTGAGGTGTTCAAGAGGTTGTGGCAGTCCGGGTCAAATGCCAGATTCCATATGGTTACATGGGCTGGTGACTATCGTTTCGGAGAGGATATGAATCCGTTTGAGTTCATGAATGGATTTTTCTATCACCGCGACGTGCAATATGCCTTGAATTCTGCGGATGCGTACAAACGACTTGTCAAAAGCGTACAGGCGAACAAGTCGAAACGTGTTCTTATGGCTCAGTCCTTGGGAAATATGGTAACATGCGAGGCTATCCGGCTTGGCCTTGATGCCGAGAAGTATTATATGTTCAATGCGGCAGTAGCTTCCGAGGCTATTGTGAGCACACTTCAGAATGTCAATGACACAATACGGCAGAAATTTGTCCCGCCAGATTGGCGTAGCTATAATTCATTGTCGTGGGCAGCGAATTGGTTTCGCTTGTTCCCCAATGATGATCGCTCGCATATTGGTTGGCCTGGATATTTCTCGTCAGAGCTGTCCGGCATCTCCGAGGTTTGCAATTATTACTCGTCTGGTGATCCTGTGCTTGTATCTAATGCTGATGTGCCAAGCGCACTCACGAAAACACTTTATGTTCAATGGCCGGTCTCGTTTAGTTGGAGTTGGCCGTTCATAAGATTTCAGTCGTTCGAGTTCCAGGCAACGTTTGAGCGTTTCGCATGGCAGAAACAGGAGGTCTTGAAAGGCGTCAATCCATATTTGGCAACGCGGGAAGGTGGCTGGGGCTTTCACTCTTGGCCTGTAGATCTGCCGAATGGTGAAACCGAGTGGCATACTTTTACGGCCCAAGAAGCACAGGAAATGGTGACGAACGGCTCAATTGTCACCAATGCTGTGTTTGAGCGGTCGGTTACGGCCATGTTTTCGCCGACGATTCCATTAGCGGAGCGTAATAGGATATTGGCTTACAATGTTCCAGCTGTTTCCGAGTCTACAGGTAGTGTGCCGACATTTGAAAGTCAATCTAAGTTTGTCAACCTGAACTCATCGGCGTACAAGAATGGCTGGGGACGTTCAGGGAACCCTTATAATGACCAATGGCTCCATTCAGACATGAAGGACATGGCGTACTACTATGTTTTTCGGCTGTATGATGAGCTTGTACAGAAAATCCAAGGAGGTGCGCAATGAAGAGTATAGTTATGTCGGTAGTGGTGGCATTCACCACATCGTGTGCCATTTGCGATGAACCGGCTGAATTCGCAAGGGCGTTGAGTGTGGGAGCGGATGCGAAGATGACACTTCGCATAGTCAATGCGGATGGCATTCCCATTCCTGATGCTGAAGTGGAGTTCGGCTTCTGGAACAACTATTCTCAAGGCGGATTCAAGAATTCCATATTGCGCTCTGGTACAAATGGAGAGTGCGTTGTGACTGGCCGTTGCAATGGTTCGTGTGTATGGAATGTCACAAAGCCGGGCTACTATCGTTCTCATGCCGAGTGGTCTTTGTCCGAAACACAGTCCGATCCGAAAGTCGTGGATGGTAAATGGCAACCATATGGTGCTACGCGAGAAATAGTGCTTAAACAAATCGTTTTTCCTGTGGATTTGCCTTGCCTTGAATACACCCTTATCAAGTGTCCAGTGTTTGACGAATGGCTGGGATTTGATCTTGAATGTTATTCTTGGGTGAAGCCGTATGGTAGCGGTCTACATTCAGATGTGTTGATTAGGCTCCATGAAGAAGGCAACGGGGACACGGCGTTTTCAGCCTCGCTTGAGTTGTGTTTTACCAACAATCCATTTGCAGGGGCATATGTTCTGAAAAAGGATGCTGATTCCGAGATGAAGAGTGTCTATCACGCTGACACCAATGCTACATATCAGACGAAGTTCAGATACTCGTTAAGTGTGGACAGCAAAGGGAGGCGTAATGCAAACGAGTTGTCTGAAGAGTCATATTTGGTATTTAGAACAAGAACTGAAGTTGACAAAGAGGGCAATCTGATTTCTGCTCATTACGGAAAGATATATGGAAAATGGGGTTTTTATGGTGGGATGCGGGTCGAAGCCTTTTTCTTCAATCCAACACCCAACGATTCTAATCTTGAAGATGCCAAGACTGCTGAAAGTTCGCTTCAGCGTCAACGCCAGCGCGAGGCACCACCCTACAAGAAGAAGCGCAAGGCGCTTTGGCCGTTCTAATGTCTATGCAAACAAGGAGACCCTATGAACGCTAATAAGGATAGCACGTCAAGGCAAATTGAATTTGGCGTTGTGATAATCTCAACTTATACAGATGAGATTACCATTGCCTTTGGGATTCCTGTTGATGAGCATGGAACTCCTAAAAAATTGACGCAGGGAGACGTAATTCTATTTCGTGATTTCATACATTGTTTTCGTTTCCAGCCTGTCCAGAGGAGCAATGCACTTGTGCTTAATCTTGAGAATCCAGTTATTTTTGATGAACTGCTCAAGAGCAATATCATTTCATTTGTTGAAAAATACTCCCGTTTCGCCCCACATCTCAAGGCGATACCCTCGAAGCTTGACAAGATTAAAATTGGTGCACCGATTGTTGTTGCCAATATAGAAGTCAAACATAATCAACCTTTGATGGCGGAAATGCTCAATCGGCTGTGCGGTCTTCAGGGGCAGGACATGTTGACTCAGGAGTTTTTTGACTTCTTGGGGAAGTATGAATGTCATTCAGTTGGGCACAATCAACACACCTTAATCGGGCATAAAAACAAGGCGGACCGGATTTGCAGATGGTGTGGCGGGACTCTGGCTACCAATGCAACATTTAATAAGAAAGGTCATGCGATTAGTGAAGCGCTTGGCAACAAAAGCATTGTTCTTTGTGACGAATGCGACACGTGCAATGAGATGTTTGGGAAGACTATTGAGGAGGTTGCTGCGACGTACTACTCCTTTGAGAACACGTTATTTGGCATTCATGGGAAGAATGGCATACCTAAGATAAAGACATCCGATTGTGAATCGATAGAAAACAATGGTTGTTCTTGTATTTCGGTGAAGGCGACAACGTTTCACCAGCAAGGGGAAAAGCCTCCAACTCAAGTAACGATTAAAGCTCCCAAGAAGATAGTTGAACAGGATGTATATCGTTGTTTTTGTAAGTATGCGTTATCCTGCTGCAAGGATGACGTCTTCGTCCATTTCAAACATCTCGTGCCTTGGCTGAGAAAGGAAGTGGATTATGACAAAACCCCATGGCTCCTGGCGTACAGGCATCCAAACTTAGATGTCGAGACAGGGAGTAGGATGGAGCAGCCGATAATGAACATGTACATTCGCCGACATGACGACAATACTATGCCGTATTTTATTTGCGAACTGCACCACACTATACGTACGCACCTGTTCATTGTCCCAAGAGACGATGACGAAAGAATAAGGTTTTCGTCTCGCGAAAAGTGTATTGAGCTGTGGCGAAAGCTGCCTTTTGTTAAAGAAAGGTGTTGGGAGAACATTTATGACATGTCAGGGACGGTTCCGCACGATTACAAATGCATCATAAATATAAAAGTAAATATGCCGATGAAGAACGTGGTCGCAGGGTAAGGTGGGTGGAAGGTGAAAGACACAGTACGATGATGTCAAAAAGGCGAATAGGTTGCGCTGCGGTCTTGCTTTATTGCATCGTTTGCAGTATCGCCGTCGAGGTTACTGGACGGGGATTTTTCATGTTGGTTGGTGATATTGGCACATTGCAAGGTGGTCGTGAAAGCCCTAAATGGTTGGGGCATGCTTTGGACATTGTTACAGGGCCAGTTCAAGTCACTGTTCTATGGCCATTTCTTGCGATTAAAAGTATGTGCAAGCATGCTGTGGACAGGAAACAGGAGGCCTTATGAACGAGATTGCTGATTGCGAAATCACCGTCGAGAGGCAGCTGGGGAAGCCCAGCCGACCGTATTGCAGAAAGGCATCCCCACATGGCTGACGAACAAAAACCCGAAGAACGCGCCAGAGTGAAGATCGACGAGCAGCTCGTCGATGCGGGATGGCACATCGCCGACCGCAGCCACTTCACTTACGACCACAACGCGACAGCCCTGACCGAGGGGCTGCTTGACGGCAACCACGAGGCCGACTATCTTCTTTTTGTCGACGGCAAGGTGATCGGAGTCCTTGAGGCGAAGCGTAGTGACATCGACCTCGAGTCCGCAGCAGGAGGCCAAGCCGCAAACTACGCGCATATCATACCCGAAGAGTATCCCCGCTGGAACGACGAACCGTGTGTTGTCCTTCTTGCAAACGGCGAGAAGATTCTTCTTCGCAATCCCGGCACAGGCGAGTATAATCCCGTCTCGTCGATGCCCACGCCCAAGATGTGCCTTGAGCTATCCGGCATCAAGTCTTACTGGGGCGGACTTCCCGAACTGAAGGATTCCGAACGCCGAGCCCTCCGCGCCTGCCAGGTCGAGACGGTGACGAATCTTGAGACGAGCTTCCGGCGCGGTGCTGACAAGGCTCTTGTTGTCCTTGCCACGGGCGCGGGGAAAACCTACACCGCTTGCATGGCCGCGTACCGGCTCCTGTCCTACACGCCCGCCAAGCGCATCCTATTTCTCGTTGACCGCAACAATCTTGGCGAACAGGCCCTTAACGAGTTTGCCACGTTCCGCCTTACTCAGAACGGCGCTCCATTCACGGATATCTTCATCACCGAGCGCCTCAAGGGAAATCAGGCGAACCCCAAGGCGAGCGTGACGATTGCGACCATCCAGCGCGTCTATGCCGCACTTACCGGTACCGCCGCGAAGAGCGACGAAGACGAGGACGACGAAGACCGCGAAGAGGCAGCCGCGCCTGTCACCGTGGACGGACGCCTTGCCAAGCTGCCGCACGACTGGTTCGACGCCGTCATAATCGACGAATGCCACCGCTCGATCTATGGACGCTGGCGCGCCGTTCTTGAATGGTTCAACACGGCCCGGTTCATCGGCCTTACCGCCACGCCGTCGGCAGAGACGGTAGAGTTCTTCGACAAGAACACGGTCGTCAACTACACATACGAGAAGTCGGTTGCCGACGGCATCAACGTCTACTACTCGATCTACCGCATTCAGACGAAATCCGCCACGGACGGCGTCGATGTGGAAGCGGGCGAGACGGTCGATGTCTATACTCGCCGAACGCAGAAGACAGACACGGTTGTCACGGATGAACCAGCCCATTACGCGGTGCCACAACTTGATCGCGCCGTAGTCCAGCCTGACCACATCCGGCTTGTTCTCGAAGCATACAAGAATGCCGTGTACACCGAGATGTACAAGGACGACCTCGCCCGCGATCCGGACTTCGCCTCTCTTCCGAAGACTCTCATCTTTGCCAAGTCCGAATCTCATGCGCGGCACATTGTGGAGATCGCCCGCGAGGTGTTTGACGGACAGGCACCGGACTTCGTCCAGACTATTACCTACTCCGCTGGCGATCCGCAGAAGCTCATCCGCGAGTTCCGGACTTCCCGCACGTTCCGCATCGCCGTGACAGTTACCCTTGTCGCCACCGGCACGGACATCAAGCCTCTTGAGGTAGTCTTCTTCATGCGCGACGTGAACGCCTACTCGCTCTACGTGCAGATGCGCGGTCGCGGATGCCGCACCATCAACCCGGATCAGCTGAAGGCCGTCACGCCGAACGCAAACGGGAAGGAGCAGTTCTTCCTTGTTGACGCCGTTGGCGTGACGGAGCATCCGTTTGACGATGGCGCGGTCAGGCCCGACACCCAAGGCCCCGCACCGCTGACCCTGCCTCGACTCCTTGAGAAGCTCTCCCTCGGCATCGTGTCCGACGACAACCTGCGGCTTCTCGCCTCGCGCTTGTCGCGCATCAATGCCAGATCGTCTGAAGCGCAGAGGATGAAGTTCTCCGCTCTCGCGTCCTTTACGATGCAGGATATGGCCGAATCGCTGTTTGAGGCGTTGTCCGATGACTCTCTGCCGCCGTTCGCGTCTGCCTCGGAACCGAACACACGCCGTCGCGCTCTTGTCGCGCCCCTTATTAACAACATATCTGCCCGCGACTATCTCCTTGAGTTGAACGCTGGATATGTGGTCATCCAGAAGCCGGGCAAGGACGAGATAATCTACACGGGCTTTTCGGTCGCGGAAGCTCACAACGTCCTCGACAGCTTCGAGGCGTTCCTGAAGGCCAATCCCACGGGCAACGAGGCGATTGCGGCCATAAAGGAGTCGCGTGAGATGCGCTTCGACTATTCAGCGCTCTCTTCCATCCGCGACGATTCCATACACTTCAACTCGTCCTTCTCCTGCCCCAAGGTCTGGAACGCCTACGCGCTCGTCCGGCAGGAGGACGTGGTGAAGCTCTCCTCCCCGACCGAGCGGGACGCGATGACGAACTGGCTCGGCCTTGCGCGGTTTGGACTTGGCCGTTCGCAGAAGCTGTATTCGCTTCTTTCCTCCTCGCAGTACTTCTCCGCCGCGAAGCATTATGAACTCTGGAAGGGTCAGAAGCAGCGCGGCGCGATAACTCCCGGACAGGACGACATCCTCAAGGAAGCACTTGGCATAATCCTTTCCAACGGAGCGGTCGGTCGTGACGACCTCATCAAGGAGGGGAATGTACAGCTGCTCGCCGAGGGTGTCCGTGCTTTCGGTTCGCCGCAGGCGTTTGACGGCGAACTCGCGTCCCTTTCGTCATTTTTCATGAAGGCTATATGAACATGGAACACAACGAACAGTCTCTTGTGCAGAAGGTGTGGCAGCTTGCGGACGTCCTTGCGGCGGCTGGAGTGGCTTTCACCGACTACATCGTGCAGCTCACATACATTCTCTTCCTCAAGATGGATGCCGAGGCGGAGGCGCTTGGAATCGATAGCAAAATTCCGAAGGACTGCCGCTGGGCGAATCTTGTGGACAAAGATGGTTTCGACCTCCTCGAACGCTACGAGAAATCGCTTAAGAAGCTCTCAGAACAGCCGGGTCTTATCGGCACGATATTCTCCAAGGCGCAGAACAAAATATCCCAGCCAGCCCACCTTGCCAAGGTCGTGGCGATGGTTGACGCGCAGGACTGGCTTTCGCTCGACATCGACACCAAGGGTGCAATCTATGAGGGTATCCTTGAAAAGAACGGACAGGACAAGAAGTCCGGCGCGGGTCAGTATTTCACGCCACGCGCCCTCATCAAGGCGATGGTGGACGTGACGAACCCGAAGATTACCGAGACCGTGTGTGACCCGGCCTGCGGCACGGGCGGATTCCTTCTTGCGGCGTTCGATCACATGAAGCGCGAGTCCCAGGATCGCCGCAAGCAGATGTTCCTCAAGACCGAGGCGTTGACCGGCTTCGATATTACGCCGCTTGTCGTCACGCTCGCCTCTATGAACCTCTATCTCCACGGCGTCGGCATCGACTCAAGCCCCGTCAAGTGTGAGGATTCCCTTGAGAAGGAGCCGTCCTGCCTCTACGATGTCATCCTCGCCAATCCGCCGTTCGGAACCCGTCCCGCCGGGCTTGGCGAGATATCCTCGATGCGTCAGGACTTCTTCGCCAAGACATCCAACAACCAGCTGAACTTCCTTCAGCACATCATGTTGCTCTTGAAGGTCGGCGGCAGGGCGGCGGTCGTACTCCCGGACAATGTGCTTTTCGAGGGCGGTGCGGGCGAGACTGTGCGAAAGAAACTCCTCGCTGACTACGACCTCCACACGATCCTGCGACTTCCAACAGGCATATTCTACGCGCAGGGGGTTAGGGCGAACGTACTCTTCTTCTCCCGTGGCGGCAAGACCTCCGAGACGTGGGTTTACGACTACCGCACGGGCGTGAAACACACGCTTGCGAACAACAAGCTCGAACGCCGCCACCTCGACGATTTCGTCGCCTGCTACACGCAGAAGAAACGCACCGAGACCGAACGCTGGCATCGCTTCGCCGTGGAGGAACTCGTCAAGCGTGACAAGACGAACCTCGACCTCAAATGGCTCAAGGAGCAGGCGGACGACGATGCTGACGTTTCTCTCAAGGAGTTGCTTGCGGACATGGAGAAGTACCGCGATACGATAAACAAGTCCGTGACGAAACTTGCAGCTCTCGCCAAAGGAATCGAAGAATGAAGGTCGTCGAACAGTTCAAACGGCGAATCCTCGACCTCGCCATTCGCGGCAAGCTTGTTCCACAGGACCCGAACGACGAACCGGCAAGCGTCCTCCTTGAACGCATCAAGGCGGAGAAGGCGAAGCTCGTCAAAGCCGGCAAGATCAAGAAGGAGAAGAACCCCTCTGAGATCGTCATTGGTTCTGATGGGGAGGCCTATGAGAAGTTCGGGGACGGTTCGACAAAAGATATATCCAACGAGCT
>ERZ1026880.1206-NODE-1206-length-11369-cov-5.811826_pt1 | contig 11369 bp, 10 predicted proteins | sample MGYA00380170_ERZ1026880 | MGnify/ENA primary metagenome ERZ1026880 (study PRJEB33269, sample SAMEA4719806) | human gut metagenome | biome: human-associated habitat; feature: organic feature; material: feces | place: Cameroon | collected 2013-10 ...
CGACGGTTCTGATTATTGCAGATGGCGCTGCGTTTGGCCCGGAAATGGAAAAAACGCTTGCACAGCGACGCAAGCGCAATATTATTCTGTTTCTGCCGGAATCGTTTGAGTGGATGATTCTGTCGTCAGAATTGTTTTCTGATACGCAGACGAAGGAGATGCTCCAAAGTCCGGAAAACGCAATTGAAAGTAGTGCGTTTTTCAGTTGGGAGCGATTCTTTACAAAATATCTGATTGATAAAACGAAAGATAGCTATTTGCATTATGGCAAGCGGGAACTGAATCCCGTATACTTACAGGAGCATGAAAAGGCAGCAATTCTGAAGGGCTTTCCGGAATAAGGCAAAATCTTTTTTAACCAGAGGTAAACCTATGTCTGAACTGAAATACAATCAAATCGTGGATAAGCTGAACACTGAGTTTGCGTCCGGGGGGCGCAGGCTGGTGTTCTGGTACGATGACAACGGCTATTTTGCCGATGATGTGGACGCTATGCCGCTGCAAAACGCGAAAATCTGGCACCTGACCCCCACCAATCAGTTCAGAACCAAGATTTTGCTGGAGCGCGAGGACCCGCAGAGCAACTATCTGATCTATGCGCCGTTCCCCAAGCCCCCCGTGGAGCAGAACCACTTGGAGGATACGATCTTGTACTCCAAGCAGTTCCACGCCGACCCGATCTCGCTGCTGTGCTCCGATCTGGGCATCGGGGCCGAGGGCAAGGCCGTCTTGCAGAAATACGCCAAGGTGGTAGGGGAGCAGACCCGCAAGCAGCGGTTCTGTGATTACAAGCTGGCGGCGTACACGGTAGACAACGTGGAAACAGCGCTGCTCTGCACCGTCTGCAAGTGCCGCACCGCGCAGTTTGAGGACGCGCTGCGGGAAATTCTGATGGCCGATACCCCGGACACCAACCCCAAGCTGGACGAGCTGGCAAAGTACAAGCTGGATGAGGTGTTTTGGAAACACTGCGAAGCTGAGCTTGGCTTTGCCGTGCCCGCGCCGAATGTGGACAAGCTGAAAATCAGCCTGTTTGTGACAAGCCTTGTCCACAGCGTAAAGGTCATCCCGGACGCATGGCAGCCGTTTGCCGCCGCCAAGCCCGGCAGCGTGCTGGCTTTTATGGACGGCATGATGAATAACGTGAACTATGGCGATGCCTTTGACGCGATGGCCGCCACCGTGCAGGAAACACTGCACGCCAAGGCTGCGCTGGCCAAGCTGCCCCATGACCTGTTGACCGACTGCGAGTGCCTGCCCTGCGTGGACGACCTGCTGACCGGGTGGATGACCGAGCGCCTGCAAGCGGAGGATGTGACCGCCGCACTGAACGGTGAGAACATCCCGGAACTGTGCCAGCGCCGCGCCAAAACGCATTTTGGCCGCAAGCTGGCAGTGCAGTACGCCATGCTGGAAAGCGCATGGCACATTGTCAGTGCCTCCCATTACCGTGCCCCGGCGGATTACAAGCACGTCTGGGTGCAGTATTGCCGCGAGGATTACAAGATTGACGCGCAGTACCGTGCGTTTTACACCGCCTACGACAAGCTGGACGAGCCTGCCGCCTACGACAAATTGCAGGGGCTGGTAGAAAATATCTACAACACCGAGTATCTGGCAAAGATCATCCCCGCGTGGAATACAGATTTCCCGCAGGAGCCCAGCATGGGCAGAATGGCGCTGCAGCGGAACTTCTTCTCAGAGTGTGTGGCGGGCAACAAGGAGCGCACCGTGGTGATTATCTCCGATGCCATGCGCTATGAAGTGGGCGCGGAGCTTGCCGCCCTGCTGGCCGAGGACCCGAAGTCTACTGTGCAGCTGACACCCCGGCTGGGCGTGCTGCCGTCCTACACGCGGCTGGGTATGGCCGCGCTGCTGCCCCATACGCGGATGGAGATGACATCGGATTATCAGGTGCTGAATGACGATATGCCCTGCGAGAACCTGGCGCAGCGGCAGGCCGTGCTGCAAAAGCGCGTGCCGCAGAGTGGGTGCATCCAGTTTGACGACCTGAAAGCCATGAAAAAAGACGACCTGCGGGCGGTTTTCACCGGCAAGCAAGTCGTGTACATCTACCACAATCAAATTGACGCGCGCGGCGACAAGCCCAACACCGAGGACGAAGTCTTTGCCGCCTGCCGCGAGGCCGTGGAGGAGATCGCCGCCATGATCCGCCGCATTGCGGGCAGTGCGAACACGCTGCACTTTATCGTCACGGCGGACCACGGCTTCCTATACAAGCGCCATGCGCTGGCGGAAAGCGATAAAATCCCCAACACCGCCCCGAAGACGGCGCTTGTGAACCGCCGCTTTATTGTGGACGCTGACCCCATTGCGCAGCCCGGTGTCGCCAGCCTGCCGATGGCAACGGTGCTGAACACCCAGACGAATACGCTGACGGTGTCCTACCCGACAGCGGCCAATGTGTTCAAGGTGGCGGGCGGCGGCGAAAACTACGTCCACGGCGGCTCCAGCCCGCAGGAGATGATCGTGCCTGTGCTGGATGTGCGGATGGAGAAAGGCCGCATGGAGACCACTACCGTGCAGCTGACGCTGGTGAGCATTTTGAAGAAGATCACGAACCTGATTACCGCGCTGGACTTTATGCAGAATGAGCCGATCAGCGACACCGTGCGCGAGACGACCTTCCGTGTGTACTTTGTGGGAGAAGATAATGAGCGCATCTCCAATGAGAATATCGTGGTGGCTGACAAGCGCGGCGACACGGCAGCGGAGCGGATGTTCCGCCTGCGGTTCAGCTTCAAGAACCAGAAATATGACAACAAAAAGCCGTATTATCTGGTAGCCTACGATGATAAAAATTCGGTTGAGGTGCTGCGCCGTCAGGTCGTCATGGACATTGCGATGGCGGACGACTTTGGATTTGGCTTTTGATGCAAGGAAGGAACGATTATGAGCCGTGGATTTAACATGTGGAACTATATGACCTACCACCTGGTTCACGATTACTTTAAGGCAAAGAAAAAGCAAAAAACGGAAATCCAAAATTTTGAGGCAAAGAACTATAAAGCAGCACAAAAAGCCGCAGAACAATGGATTAAGAGTGTGCGCAAATTTGCTGAAAGTTCGTATGGGGTGCATTACCCCAAAGAACTTTATTACGGTGCAACTCAGGTGTTGTTGGCTGTTTGTGCGGAGATCTACCGCAATGACCATACCTGGAACGACCACCGGAAAATTTTGGTGGATTACATCATCAACAGCGGTACGGACGGTGTGTGGTTTTCTGATTTTAAAGCGGCCACCGGTGCCGATGCAGACGTAAGGAAGCTGATCCCGCTGGGGTGGGTTGATGTTGATGAGTGTGGTGAATTCTGGACTTGCCTGGGCCGCTGCCTGAAAAAATGCCGGACTCCGCAAAGCAAATACGATGAATTGACCACGCCCTTGCAAAGATTTATTGCGGCTTTTGCATTCTGCGGGCCGCTGCAATCCAGTGTAGAAACCATCGGCACGCGATTTTTGAGCCGGGCATCAGATGGGGTTGAGCGCGCAATGCATGCCCCACCGCCCAAGGTGGATGTTTGGGGTAGCGGAAGCTCTATGGAACACATCCAGAAAATGAAGGTGATCTGGGATCACCTTTTGAACAGCAGCGATGGCGGGCGGAAAATTGATGACCCGCAGCTGTTATTATCCATGCTGATAGGGAAAACGATTACGGATATTATCATGTACGGGAACATTCCTGCAAAAGATAAGTTGTTGGAAGTTGAAATGGTCTTTGCCGAAAACCGCCTGGAGCTTGGAACAACCGCTAAAGAATTTGTGCTGGATATGGCAAACCATGGTGAAGCATGGAAGCTGGTCAGCCAGATGATGACGCCACAGGGGGACCAGCCGCCGATGTTCTGGCAGATTGCGCAGATTATGTCCATCAAGGGCAACTGCAAGGATGAGCTTGATAATTTGATTCAGGAGTTTATGGGTTTTGCTTATTGCTTTGTTTCGGAGATTATGAAAAAATACCCGAACGGCGGCTATGACCGCGAAAAGCTGTTGCCCTACTTAAAAAACCTGATGCCTGCTGAAGCACCGAAAAATTGACGGAGGATAGTACAATGCCTGATTTGGATGATAAATACAGTGAATTCAGCCGCGAGATTGGCAACGACGAACCCACACAGGATAACGCTACCGGCGCAGCAGATGAGCCGCAGCCGGATTTCAGCGACAATGCGGATCTGTATGCGGTGCTGTGCGTCAGCAAAACGGCCTCCTCGGATGAGATCAAGTCTGCTTACCGCCGCTTGGCAAAGGAGTACCACCCTGATGTAAGCAGTGATGCGGATGCAGACGAGAAGTTCAAAAAAATTCAGCACGCCTATGAAACCCTGTTCGATGAAGTGCAGCGCGCCATGTATGATCTTGGTGGCGACAGCATGGCGGGGCTGAGCTATGAGCAACGGCTGAAAACGGTGTTCCAAGGCCGCATCGTCCGCAAGGATTTAACAAAGAAAATCAAAGAGGGCGCGAATGTGCCTGTCTATGTGCTGGAATTCCTGCTGGGGCAGTATTGCAGCAGTGATGACCCGGCTATTATTGAAACCGGCGTTGAAACGGTAAAAAAGATTCTTTCTGACAACTTTGTGCGCCCAGATGAAGCACAGAAGATTCTTTCCTTGCTGAAGATGAACGGCAGCCATACCATTATTGATATGGTTACGGTGCATCTGGATATGCGCAAGGATGTGTATCTGGCCGAGTTCTCAAACTTGGGCGTGAAGGATATTCCTATTGAGGACGAATACCCGCAGAAGTATGACCGCCTGCTCTGCGGTGGCATCTGGTGCATTGTGCAGCTGAGCTATGAATTTATCGAGGAAGATAAAAAGTCTGCGCCGATCCGCATCAACCGCGTGACACCTATCCAGATGCCCCATGTCGATCTGGATGAGATCAAGCAAGGACGCAAGGCGTTCAGCAAGGAAGAATGGCTGGGCCTGATGCTGCGCTCTGCCGGTTATGAGCCTGAATCGCTTACCTATCGTGAACAGTGGCTGCTGCTGACCCGTATGATTCCGTTGATAGAGAATAACTTCAACCTGTGTGAGCTTGGCCCTCGCAGCACCGGTAAATCCCATATCTACAAGGAAATCTCGCCCAACAGTATCTTGGTCTCCGGCGGTCAGACCACCGTGGCCAACCTGTTCTATAACATGGGCCGCAAGACCGTGGGCTTGGTCGGTTTGTGGGACTGTGTTGCCTTCGATGAGGTTGCCGGCATTAAGTTCAAGGATAAAGACGGCGTGCAGATCATGAAGGACTACATGGCGTCCGGCTCGTTTGCGCGCGGCAAGGAAGAAAAGGCAGCCTCTGCCTCCATGGTGTTTGTGGGAAATATCAACCAGAGCGTGGACGTTGTGTTGAAAACCTCCACGCTGTTTGAGCCGTTCCCGCCAGAGATGGGCACCGACACGGCATTCCTTGACCGTATTCACTGTTACCTGCCCGGCTGGGAAATTCCGAAATTCCGCCCGGAGCATTTCACCAACAGCTACGGCTTTATCAGTGACTACATGGCGGAATTCATCCGCGAGCTGCGCAAGGTGCAATATGGCGATGCGCTGGATAAGTATTTCAAGCTGGGCAAGAACCTGAACCAGCGTGATACGATTGCCGTGCGCCGCATGGTGGATGGTTACTTAAAGCTGATGTACCCCAACGGCGAATTCACCAAAGACGAGTTGGAAGAAGTGCTGCGTCTCTCGCTGGAGATGCGCCGCCGCGTCAAAGAGCAGTTGAAGAAACTGGGCGGCATGGAATTCTATGATGTGAACTTCTCCTATATTGATAACGAAACCTTTGAGGAAAAGTATGTCTCGGTGCCGGAGCAGGGCGGCGATACCCTGATTCCTGAAGGCATGGGTGCGCCGGGTCAGGTATACACGATTTCTCGCGGCAAGTCCGGCATGATTGGTGCGTTCCGTCTGGAAAGCCAGATGCTGCCCGGCAGCGGTAAGTTTGATAAGACCGGCCTTGGCAGCGATGGCAAGGCGAAAGAAGCCGCCAACACTGCCTTCAACTTCCTGAAAGCCAATGCACGGCATATCAGCGGCAACATCAGCACCACGGCAAAGGATTACATCGTCAACTATCAGGATCTGCAAGGTATCGGCATGACGGAAAAGTTGGCATTGCCTACCGTGATCGCATTGTGCTCCATTGCCATCGGACGCCCGACACTGAGTAGCCTTGCTGTGCTGGGCGATATTTCCATCGGAGGCACGCTGATTAAAGTAGATGAACTGGCCAACACCTTGCAGGCTTGCGCTGACTGCGGTGCCAAGAAAGTGCTGCTGCCGGCTGTGTCGATGGTAGACTTTGCCACGGTGCCGGCAGATTTGATGACGGCCTTCCAGCTGATTCCATACCAGAATGCTGAGGACGCGGTGTTTAAGGCGCTGGGCGTTGAATAAGCGCAGAAAGCGGGCAAATTATGACATGGGAAGAATATTACAGTAAATTTTACGGCTGGGCTACTTCTACCCAAATCAAAAGGCTGCCCTATGCAATGCTGAATGCGGATGTGAACCCGGTAGAAATTGTAGATGTTGCGCGGGATATTTTGGATGAAAAAGCAGCCGGGCGCTTGATGAAGCGAGCTGCCAATGCCGGTATCCATTTCGCCAACTCGAAATTTGTGGAGTGAAATTGCTATGATTCGTCACATTTTATTCTGGAAATACACTGACACGGTTAAAGCGGAACACAAAGAAGCGGAAACGCTGGCGTTTCTGCAAAAATCCGTAGCAACCATGGTCGGCCATATCGACGGCCTCCTCTGCGCAGAAATCAATGCAAACACTGCCGGCGGGAAGTACGATCTCGTGTTCTATTCCGAACTGCGGGATGCGGATGCCTTACAAACATTCCAAAATCATCCACTGCATATTGCCCACCGGGAGCGCTGCAAGGCACTTGCGACAGACCGTTTGTGCGGAGATATGGAGGTAGATTGAACATGGTTCTGTACTATTCCGGCACGGGCAACAGCAAATATATTGCAAAATGTATCGCGTCCGCGCTCGAAACAGATTGCCTCAATCTTAATGAGCGCATCAAAGCGGAAGACACCTCGTCTGTTCAGACAGAGGAAAATGTAATATTGGTCACGCCCACCTATGCTTGGCGTATTCCGCATATTGTTTCCGACTGGCTTGAAAAAGTGGATTTAGTCGGCGCTAAGCGCATCTGGTTCGTGATGGATTGCGGCAGCGAAATCGGCAATGCAGCAAAGTATAACCGAGAACTTGCCGCACGGAAAATGCTTGACTACATGGGCACGGCCCAAATCGTTATGCCGGAAAATTATATTGCCTTGTTCTCGGCACCGGACAAGCAAGAAGCAAAAGCGATTGTCGAGAACGCAAAGCCCGCTATTCGGAGCATCATTGACTGTATCCATAATGGGATGGAATTCCCTGCACCGCGAAATAATTTGTATGACCGCTTTATGAGCAGCGCGGTAAATCCCATTTTCTACAAGAGAATCGTCAAGGCAGATGCTTTTACGGTAAGTGATGCCTGTATCGGCTGTGGAAAATGTGTGCAGCTGTGCCCATTGAATAACATCCGCTTGGATAAGAATAAACCTGTCTGGGGTACAAATTGTACGCATTGCATGGCCTGTATTTGCTATTGCCCGAAAGAGGCTATCGAGTATGGCAAAAGAAGCGTGGGTAAACCGCGTTATCATTTTGAAGTATTGGGCATGGCTGAGAACATTGTTTGATTAAGATGGCTCCCGGTTTGGCAAAACGGAAGTTGTCTGCTTCTTCATCACCGCGAACGGTATTTTGGCTTTTTCGGGCTTTTCAGAAAAAAACTCTTGACTTAAAGTTAGCTTCAAGTGTTACGATTGGATAAAGCAACCAAGCTATTGATTCCATCACAACAAAGGAGCCGTTCACTATGATGAAACCTGAAAAACTCGATTTAGTATCCGAATGGGACAAGACCTTTCCCAAAAGTAAATCCGTAAACCACAAAAAGGTCACTTTTGTCAATCGCTACGGTATCACCCTTGCCGCTGATATGTACACACCTAAAAATGAACAGAAAAAATTTCCCGCCCTTGCAGTCTGTGGACCTTTTGGTGCGGTAAAGGAGCAATGTTCTGGCCTGTATGCTCAAACGATGGCAGAGCGCGGATATTTGACGATTGCGTTTGACCCTTCGTTTACCGGCGAAAGCGGCGGCCAGCCCCGCTATATGGCATCTCCGGACATCAACACCGAGGACTTTATGGCTGCGGTAGACTTTCTCTCGGTGCAGGATGACGTAGATTCGGACAAAATCGGTATTATCGGCATCTGCGGCTGGGGCGGCATGGCTCTGAACACGGCTGCGCTGGATACCCGCATTAAAGCCACTGTCGTATCGACTATGTACGATATGACCCGTGTAAATGCAAACGGCTATTTCGATGCAGAAAATAGCGAAGAAGCTCGCTATGAAAAGAAAAAGGCCCTGAATGCCCGGCGTACCGAGGACTACAAGGCAGGTAGCTATACTCGTGCTGGCGGCTGCATGCCCCTGCCTGTGCCGGACGATGCGCCGTTCTTTGTAAAGGATTACAGCGAATATTATAAAGGCCGCGCCTATCACGCAAGAAGCCTGAACTCCAACGACGGCTGGAACGTGATGGGCTGTGAATCCTTTATGAACCAGCCGATTTTGAAATACAGCTGTGAGATTCGCAGCGCCGTTCTGGTCATGCACGGCGAAAAGGCTCATAGCTTCTACTTCGGTAAAGATGCCTTTAACGATATGGTGCGCGGCAGTAAATATGCAGCCAACAAGGAGTTCCTTGCAATTCCCGGTGCAGTCCATACTGATCTGTATGACAATCTTGCTGTAATACCGTTTGATAAAATGGATGCGTTCTTCAAAAAGAATTTGGACTAAGGGGCAATCTTACAATGACGAAAAAAGTTCTTATTATCTCAACCAGTTTGAGAGGCAAAAGTAATTCCGAAATTCTGGCAAAAGAGTGTGAAAAGGGTGCACGGGATGCTGGACATGACGTGGAATTTCTTTCCCTGCGGGGTAAAGACATTCGTTTTTGCATTGGCTGTTTGTCCTGCCAGAAAACCGGCTCTTGTGTGCTGAAAGATGATGTGCTGGAAATCATGGCCAAAGTGAAAGAGGCCGAAGTTGTTGTCTTTGCAACGCCGATTTACTATTACGAAATGAGCGGGCAGATGAAAACCCTGCTGGATCGTCTGAATCCGCTGTATGATTCGGATTACTGTTTCCGTGATATTTACATGATCGCAACTGCCGCAGAAGATGAAAGTACAACTATTGAAAAAGCCTACAATGGTTTGCAGGGCTGGGTAGATTGCTTTGAGCGGGCAACACTCAAGGGTTATGTTTTTGGTGGCGGTATCAATGATGCCGGGAAAGCTGTACAGCATGCAGAAGCTATGCGGCAGGCATACAACCTTGGGCGGAATGTGTAAAGGATGAAACGACTCACTTTTTTACTGCTCAGCATGCTGATACTGCTTGTCGTCACCGCTTGCGGCGAGAAGAAAACCGCCCCCGAAACACAGGGTATAGAGAACTTCCAGGACGGCTCAGCCGAAGAAACGTCTAGCGAAAGGGCGGATACCGAAATGAAAATGTACATAAATGATACGGAAATCCCGGTCATGTGGGAGAGCAATCCTTCTGTCAGTGCGTTGAGAAACGACCTGGAAGCGGGCGACATCGTGGTATCCATGTCGATGTACAGCAACAATGAACAGGTAGGCCCGCTGGGTAAAACCTATCCCAGCAATGATGTTCAGACAACAACAAACAACGGAGACATCGTTTTGTATAGCTCCGACCAGATTGTTGTATTCTACGGCTCTAATTCGTGGGCGTATACGCGTCTTGGCAAAATGGATTTATCGGAAAACGAGGTAGTCAACCTGCTTAGCAATGGCGATGTAAGCATTCGTTTGACTTTGTGATTTTTTTGAACGACAGATAGCCTGGCTGATTTTTAGAAATGGTTATTTGAAAAAGCGAACCTGCTTACAACGTAAACAGGTTCGCTTTTATCATAATAGCTAAAATTATTTCGCGTATCGATGGAATATACAAAGACGGTGAGCTGGACTATGAGGCAACTCACAAGAAATTCTTGTTAGTTCGTTCCGAAGGGACAAGACAGGTAAAAATAAATTGAGGTATCCCGACTTTATGGCTTCTTGAATGCTATCTGAAAAGGAAAAACCGCTGTGTAGCCGACAGCGGTTTTATCGTCATGTTTTGTTTTCAAAAAAACCAAGCAAATAGTGCTGATGCAGCGACAATCAAAGCGCTTCCTGCCAGTGATAGCAGCATCGGTGCTGCAAATGGGCACAGTAACAGTGCCACAATGTGCATAGCTGCCATCTAGCAGCGCAAGGAAAGCAGCAAAACCGCCCAGCCCGGCAAGCAGTAATAGTGAATTTAACAAGCGCTCTCTGCAATCATCTAAGGTGAATTTGCAGAGAGCGCTTGTTTGTATCAGAGCAGAAGATTGTATAATTTCGTGTGAAATGTTCAAAGTCCGAATTATAGGACAGGCCATGATTTATAATAGAAGTATCGAAGGGAACGGTTCCCTTCCCAAGTAGAAAAGAGGTAACTACTATGCTGAAGGATATGGATTTCGGGGTCTACGGTAAGGGCATTGACGGATATGTTCACTATTCTCTGGCAATGGATCGTATCCGGGAAGAAGAGGAAAGCCGTAAGGCGCTCATGGATGAGTTCGATAATGATGTGGACGAAATGGATGAGTTCGATAACGATGAGGACAACTTCGATTCGGACGACCTTGATTCTGATGACTTTGGTTCGGATGATTTTGGCAGTGACGACTTCTGACAGTAAGTGCCACAGATAAAATGCAACACACGACAGAAAGGACTTTACCATGAAAAAGACTATTTGGAAAAGAATTCTTTGCGCAGTGCTCGTTACGCTGACTGCCTGCATTCTGTGTACCGGCGCATTCGCTGCCAAGTATACCTGTATCAAGAGTGGCTGCACCAGAGAGGCGGCTAAGGGCTCTGCCTATTGCTGGGTACATAAACCTACGAAGAGCAATTCCAGCGTCTCCGGCAGCGGCTCCAGACCGTCCGGCAGCTCCAGCACAAAGCATAAATACACCTGCATCAAGGACGGCTGCACGAGAGAAGCGGATAAGGACTCAGCTTACTGCTGGGTACATCGCCCTTCCAAATCTTCCACCAAGAGCAGCGCTTCTTACAGTTCCAAATCTTCGTACAGCAGTTCTTATTCCAGCAGTAAAAAATCCTACAAGACGTATGATTCCTATGACGATGGCTACGATGCCATCTATG